>Ga0247829_10000152_pt1 | contig 21884 bp, 19 predicted proteins | sample 12C_Control_Day4_FD_207765 | JGI IMG/M metagenome (GOLD analysis project Ga0247829, IMG submission 207765) | Soil microbial communities from agricultural site in Penn Yan, New York, United States - 12C_Control_Day4 | ecosystem: Environmental > Terrestrial > Soil > Agricultural land | place... | reverse complement strand
CGCGGCCGGGTCGATCTCACGCACGCGGAGGTTCGCTGGCCCCCCCCCGAGGGCGCGCGCGCGGTCGGAGACGGGCTTACCGAAGACGTCCGCCAGGGAGTGCGCCGGATCCGTAGAGATCAGAAGCACCCGCTTCGACGGATCGCGGTCGGCGGCCACCAGCGCCATCGTTGCCGCACAGGTCGATTTGCCCACGCCGCCCTTGCCGCCGAACAGCACGAGACGCACCGAGTCGGGCACGAGACTGTCGGGAGCAGCCGCGGCTCCATCGAGGGGAGCGCGCCAGGACGGTGCGCGCACGGTACGCCGCGCTCCCATAACCTGGCTCGCGATCTCACGTCCGATCGAGCGCAGAGCATGGAAGCCGCGGGGCTCGAGGTCGCGGGCGTGAACTCCAGCGACCGGCTCGACCGCGGGCAGCGTACGAATGGCCTGATGCTCCAGCGCCCGCCGCGCGTCGCAGTGGCCGCACGGCGACTCAGGCGCGCGAGTCAACCCGTTCACGATGATTGAGCTGACGCCGATGCCGCTGGCCTCCAGCACTTCGACCGCGTCCGCAGTCTCCTCGGCGGCCATGGGTTCGGCGAGCGTGACCCATGACACGCGCGTCCGTCTTGGATCGCGCAGAAGCTGCGACAGGCCGCGCGCGGTGCCGGCGATCTCTTCGATCAACGCGTCTTCCGCACTCCGGCGCGATTCCCCGCGCAGCGCCTCCTCCATGATCCGGCGCTTCTCTCGCATACGATGGAACACCACCGAAACCGCCGCGAGCGCGTCCGGCATTGCCATCATGCGCAGCGCGTGACCCGTAGGAGCTGTGTCAACGACGACGAGATCGAACTGACGGCTGTCGGCGAGCGTGGAGATCTCGAGCAGCGCAGCGATCTCGTCGATGCCGGGCAGTGAGAGCCGCAGCAGCCGCACGACGTCGTCGCGCTCCAGCCAGGTGCCCTGAACGGCGATGTCCTCGAGGAGTCCCTTGCGTCCCGCGAGCCAGCGGTCGAGCGAGTGCCTCGCGTCGATCTCGACAGCGCTGAATCGCCGGTTCGGAAGTCTGACGCGCTTGGGGTTCGGCGCCAGCGGGATCTTCAGCACGTCGCCGAGGGAGGGGGCTGGATCCGTGGACGCCACGAGTACCCGCGCACCCGTCGCGGCGGCATGCACGGCAATCGCCGCCGCGCAGGTGGTCTTTCCCACGCCACCCTTGCCGCCGATGAACTGAAAACGGGGAGGGGCGGGATCAGTCGCGATCGTGTTCGTGGCCGTCCTGGAAGGTCGCTTCGATGCCAGTGACCTTGTACTCCTGCGGGGAGAGGGTGGCGGGGCCGCTGCCCTGCCGGCGATCGCGAATGTCTCGGAGCCGAGCGAGGATGTCTCCTTCGAGCTCGTCGAACTCCTCCTGCGTCATCTCACCAAGTTCGAGCCGCATCTGCGCCGCGAGCAGCTGCTCGCGCAGCGCCGTGTCGTCGTTCAACTCGGTATCGACAGCTGCGGCGACCTTATCGAGGACGAAGCGGATCCCGCTGATCAGCAGGCTGTCGATGATAAGCATCCCGTCAATTCCGGACTGCAAACTTCAAACTGCAAGAATGTCGCAAGGCTTTCCTGGACGTCTGGATGTTGCAGTCTGAAGTTCCGTTCAATGTGCGCGCTCCAGCTTCAGCCGGATGTTCACGAAGTTGTAGGGCGGCCAGGGGCCGGTGTACTTGAACGTGAGCTTGTCGTAGCGGGAACCGATGTCCTTGACGCGCGCGTCGAACGCGTCTTCCGTGTCGCGCGCGACGAGGAATGCGGCATTCATGATCATTCGGTCCCCGATCGGCTTGTTCGACCGGGACGCGACCGACACGTCGCGCAACGCCTCGAAGATCTCGGCGACGTAGCGTTCCGATCGTGCCTGCAGCGCCGCGTCGATCAGGCGGCCGTACTGCATCCGCGCGAAGTACGTGGACCCCTTCTGCGACGAGATCTCCCCCTTCAAGCGGCGGATGTCTTCGTCCTCCTCTTCGATCTCGCGGATGATCTGATCGCGATCCCACAGGACCTTGAGGCCGAACTCGAACTTGTCCTCCATCTTGTTGAGAACGTCGGTGAACGCCTCGTACGCCGACCGCAGCAGTTCGATGATGTCGTCATCGGTCTTGAACACGGTGCCGAACGACATCGGAATCACCGTGTGCTGCTGCATGACCGTTTCGTTGACGCGCTGGTGCGCGAGTACGTTGTCGCGCGTCGGGTCCTGCACCACCAGCGAGGTGCTCGAGACGACGGCAGCGAGGTCGCGGTAGTTCACCGTCTGCACGTGGGCCGGCTCGCTGCCGATACCGAGCGCGCCGAAGGCGAGCAACTGCTCCGACTTGATGATGCAGTAGACGTACTTCCCCTCATCGAGCGACGCCTGACCGTCGCCGCGCGGCGCCTTGCTCACCTGCGGCGGCATCCGCGCGCGTTCGAGCTTTCCGCCCGGCCGCGCGGCAGCCGGCGCCGGTTTCGTGGCACGCGGGATCGACCCAGTCCGAGGCTTCGGTCTCGGTGCGAGCTTTGTCTTCTTCCGCGGCTTCAACGTCTTTGGCGTCTTTGGCATGGACTGCTGTCGTCCCTACGACTGGGAGCCTTTCGAGCGCGCCGAACCGCGCGCCTTCCTGCCTGCACCTGCACCATCACGCGTCGACAACATGCGTTTGATCTCAGCGACCAGCGCATCCGGCAGGCACGGTTTCGTGACGAACGCGTCACAACCTGCCTGGCGCGCCCCTTCGGCGTGGCCCGCCAGCGCATGCCCGGTGAGCGCAACGATCGGGATGTGCCGCGTCTTCTCAGCCATCTTGAGCCGGCGGGTGGCCTCCCAGCCGTCCATCTTCGGCAACGCGAGGTCCATCAGAATGATGTCGGGCATCAGCTGGTTCGCCTGCTCGATGGCTTCGATGCCGTTGGTCGCCTCCGCCACGCGGTAACCCGAGAACTGCAGGTAGGCGGCGTACATCTCGCGCGCATCCTGGTAATCCTCGACGACGAGCACGAGAGGACTGTTTCTTTGATCGGTCATTTGCGTCGTAGTTTGGCGGGCAGGGTGAGGGAGAACGTCGAGCCCCTCCCCGTGTCGCTGACGAGCTCGATCGAGCCGCCGAGCATCTGCGCCAGACGGCGGCAGATGGAGAGGCCGAGTCCGGTGCCGCCGTAACCGCGCGTGGGCGAGCTGTCCAACTGACGGAAATCCTCGAATACCTTGGCCTGATCCTCGGGAGCGATGCCGACGCCGGTGTCGATCACCGAGATCACGACGACCCTGTCTCGCACGCTCTCGCTTGCGGCGATGGTCACCTTTCCCGCGGGTGTGAACTTTATGGCGTTGCTCAAGAAGTTCAGTACGATCTGCTTGACCTTCGAGCGGTCGCTGCGCAAACGGCGCAGCTTGCCGCGGATGCGGCGGTGAACGGTCAGATTCGACCGGCGGATGATCGGCTCCAGCTCCGCCATCACCTCGTCGACGAGATCGGTGATGGCGAACGTCGTCACGGTCAGCGGCATCCGCCCCGCCTCGATGCGGGTGATGTCGAGGATGTCGTTGATGAGCGCGAGCAGGTGCCGCGAGTTCGAGTCGATGCGCGAGAGACTCTTCCGCTGGTTGTCGGTGACAGCGCCAGACACGCCGTGCAGGAGCATGTGCGTGTAACCCAGGATCGCGTTCAGCGGTGTCCGGAACTCGTGCGACATGTTCGCGAGAAATTGCGACTTCAGCGCGGATGCCTGCTCGAGCGCGATGTGCTGACGGCGGAGCAGCTCGTTCTGCTGCGCGAGCTCCGCCGTCGCTTCCTGCACCTTGCGTTCGAGCTCCGCCGATGCCTCCTTCAATTGTTCGTACAGCCGCGCGCGTTCGATCGCCTCGGTCAGGTCGTGCAGGATCGTCACCACCCAGATCAACTCTCCCTGCTCGGAGAGGATCTGCCCCGCAACGCCTTCGACCGGCGCCGCGCGTCCGCTCGCCGGGTCGGCCAACAGCAGCTCGCCGCGATACCGCGACTCGCCGCTGCGCGTCAGCACGTTCGAGACGAACGACGTCAGGTGCGCGCCGTTGGCCCGCACACGTCGCTGCGCCGCTTCTCCGGGGGTCAAGGGCGTCGTGAACATGCGCTCGGCCGGCTCGTTCATCAGCACGATGTCGCCTTCGGGATCCGTGACGATGATTGGATCGGCGACCGAGTCGATGATCAGCTCCAGCCGGTGCCGCTCGTCGCGCACCTCCGCCTGCGCGAGGCGCAGCGTGCGATAGCTCTCCTCGATCTCCTCCTTCGCACGAGCCAGATCGGTGACGTTGCGCAGGATGGAGACGACGAACGTTCCCTGGCGTTCATCCTTCGCACGGGAGCTGAGGAGCTCGAACAGCAGGTCGGATCCTTCGAGCGGATCGACCAGCAGCAGCTCGCGGCGCGCGAGCTCGGCGTGCGCCATGGCGCTCGTCGACAACGCCGCCGAGAAGAGCATGTTGTTCAGGCTGACGGCGCGGCGCCAGCCCTCGCTGGCATCCTCGGGTGCGGCGAACAGCTTCTCGGCGTGGGTGTTCGCGATGATCAGCTTGCCTTCGGTGTCGGTCAGCAGGATCGGGTCCGTCACCGCGTTGATGATGCTGTACAGCAGCATCCGCTCCTGGCCGAAGCGTGTCTCCGCGATCGTCGGTCGCGGCACGAGGCGCGCAACCTGGCGGCCGAGCATACGCGCCACCCACGTGACCTCAGGATCCCTTTCCGGCGTCAGCGAGCTCGTCAGCAGCAGCCCGTGTGCGGTCTGGTCGTCATCAGACTTGAGCGGGAAGGCATGGAAGGGTCTGTCGAGGGGCGAACGGAACCGATTCATGCGCTCGAAGAACGTCGGCTCCGCCTGGGCAAGGGCGACCACGAGAGGATGCGTGTCGTCGTCGCGGCTCAGGCCGAAGTCTGCGATCGACGTCGCCGATACGCCGTGTTCGGCGACCAGCAGGAGTTGTCCGGACAATGGATCGACGACCGCGACGACTGCCTGTTCGACCCTGCTGTGCGCGACGAGCCAGTCGATGGCGCGGCGTGAAGATGCCTGAACGTCGATGCTGGTCAGCAGGAACTCGGCGAGCGCGAGCCTGGCTTCAACATCGATTCCGGGCAGCTGCACGGCCGGCCCAAGCGAGCTCACGGTTTATCCTTCGCCGGCCGTTCTCCGGCGCGTGCCGGCCCGGGTTCGTTTCGTCGCAGCAAGTTCCCGGGTCCCCTTGGTCGCGGCAAGCTCGGCGCGGAGCGCCGCGTTCTCCGCGATGACGTTCTGGTGCGCGGTCAACTCCGCCTGCTGCGGACGCGATACCGGCGACACCTGTCCCACCGCCTCGGAGTATTTGAGATACGTATCGATCGACGCCACCACGACGCGGGCTTCGACGGTGATCAGGTCGATGCCAACGAGAGAGACGCGCACCCAGGCGTCGATGACGATGCCCTTGTCGAGGACGCGATCGAGAACGTCGATGAGACTTGTTCCGCCTGCTGCTCGTTCAACTGCCATTCTGTGCTCCTGCTGCCGGGGATCGACGTGTCACTTTCTCCGCCGCGAAGGTCTGGCGGGCGCAAGCGCGGCAATGCGCTGCTCCAGTTGTCGAATCTGAGCGCGTAACTCCTCGTGGTCGGCAATCGTTTCGCGGCGGCCGCCGGGCGAGAGCTCGCGGTCGTATCTCCACCAGTCCAATCCGATCTCCTGTGCCTTGTCGAGGGAACAGATGAGCAGGCGGATGCGAATTGTCAGAAGCTCGACTTCCGCCAGCGAAACCTTGATGTCGCCAGCGATGACCAGCCCCTTGTCGAGCACACGGTCGAGCACATCGACCAGTCCGGTAGCGCGATGATGTGATGGGGGAAGGTCGAGAGCCATGTGGCAAGCGACTATAACTCAGGCCGTAGGAGCAGGCAACACAAGGGGTTACGGCCCCCATGGTCGGGTCTGGCCGCTGCATTGACCATCATCGACGTGTATTCATACCGTTCAGGTTCGGTGCCGTTCAATGGTTGTGTTGCAAGGCTTCGGCCGACTCATCGTAATCACGGTTTCCAAGTCGAATGCTGAGTTCCGGCGCGGTCGATGCGCTCGTACGTGTGCGCGCCGAAGGCGTCACGCTGCGCTTGTGTCAGGTTCTGCGGCAGCCGCGGGGAACGGTACGTGTCGTAATACGCCAGTGCCGAGACATGCGCGGGCATCGTGATGCCCGCGGTGATGCCGCGCTGCACGGTTCGCCTCCACGCCGGCTGCGCGGCAACGGCCGCACGCGAAAGCTCCGGAGCCAGCAGGAGATTCGAGAGGCGAGGATCCTGCGCGAGGGCGGCTCGTGCCGTATCGAGCAACTGTGCGCGTATGATGCAGCCACCCGTCCAGATCCGGCAGATCTCCGACAGATCGACATTCCAGGCGTACTCCCGCGAGCCAGCCGCGATCAGTGCCATGCCCTGCGCGTACGTGCAGATCCGTGAAGCGAGCAGCGCGTCGTGCAGCTCGCGGAGCGCCGTCTCGCGATCGATGCCTTCAAGGACGGCTCCTGGTCCGGGGAGAAGGCGTCCCGCATGGGAACGCTCCGCCTTCATGCTGGAAAGCACGCGGGCATCCGTCGCCGCGGCAATCACCGGGACTGGCACGCCGAGCTCGAGCGCGACCTGCGCGGTCCATCGGCCTGTCCCCTTCTGTCCCGCCTGATCGAGGACCAGGTCCACCAGCGGCGCGCCCGTGTCGGGATCAGCGACGCGACAGACCTCGGCGCTGAGCTCGATGAGAAACGACTGCAAGGGCCCCTCGTTCCATGCGGCCCACACATCCGCCGTTTCGACCGCGGACAGCCCCAGACCGCGGCGCATGACGTCCCAGCTCTCCGCAATGAGCTGCATGTCGCCGTACTCGATGCCGTTGTGCACCATCTTGACGAAGTGCCCTGCGCCGTCCGGACCGACATGCGTCACGCACGGTCCTGCATCCGCGCGCGCGGCAATTGCTTCGAGAACGTCCTGCAGGGCGGCCCAGGCCTCATCGGATCCGCCCGGCATCAGCGACGGCCCGTTTCTCGCGCCCTCCTCGCCACCTGACACGCCGCAGCCGACGAAGTGGATCCGCGCGTCGCGCAGCGCCGCTTCGCGGCGGCGGGTGTCGAGGTACCACGAGTTGCCACCGTCGACGAGCACGTCACCAGGGGCGAGCAGCGGTCGGAGGCGGTCGATCATCTCGTCCACCGGCTTACCGGCAGGGATCATCATGAGAACGCGCCGTGGACGCGCCATCGCACGGACGAACTCCTCGAGCGACGCGCTTCCCCTGAATGCGCCGCTTGCACGTTCGGCGATGAAGGCGTCCGTCCAGTCCTGCTCCCGGTTCCACACGGCGACGCGAAAACCGTGCGACTCGACGTTGAGCGCGAGGTTCTTTCCCATCGTGCCGAGGCCGATGACGCCGAAGCTCGCCTCGTAGTTCATGACTGCTCCACCGCGTTCGACCACTCCCCGGCGGCGCGGACGGCATCCTCGAACGCGAGATCGCGCGAACGAACGCGCAGCTCCTCGGCGATCAGCGACTCGGGTTGTGGATCGCCCGCGGCGACCACGCGCACCGAGGCGGGTGCGGCACCGATCTGCGCCGAAGTTTCCATGCACCTACTGTCGGGCAGCAGGCGGATGCCGAGCGTCACGTTCCCACCCGAGAGCTGTAACGACTCGACGGGCGCGCTGACACCTCTCTCGAAACGCACTGACAGCCGTTTCCCGGCCGGCAGCCTGGATCTGAGCCACCCGGCCGCCAGACGGGCCTGAAACGGATCGCGGCCCGCGATGCGCACAGCATCGAAGATGCTCGCCGAGGCCCGCACCTCGGGAATGTCAAAGAACTGCGCGAGCACCTCGCGCAGGCGCGTCAGCCGCGCCCAGCGAACATCGCTCACCGACGCGACGGCCGCGATATCTGGCACGAGTGGCCAGAACCGGGAAGGGTCCTCGACGTCGAGCACGACCCGGTCGACGAGCGCGGCAAGGCTTGTCAGCATCTCCGGATCCTCAGCGCGCCACCATACCAGCGTGGGCAGACTCGAGAGCCGCAGCGAGGCAACCGCATTATCGAGATATTTCGGCACCAGCCCCTCGATCACGATCGCGCCATCCTGATCGCGCCGGGCTGGTTCAGGATCGTTGCCCAGCGAAATGACCACCGCGCGCAGGCCTGCACGTGACAGGCCACTCAGCGTCGCCACGAGTCCGTCCTTCGATTGTGGTGAAACCACGGCGACGACCGTCGCCGTGAACACGCGCGCATTCGAGTCCTTCACAGCGTTCTCCAGCGGTGGCCCTGCGCGGCGACGAGTGCGTGCGCCTCCGCCGGTCCCCACTCGCCAGCCTCGTATGAGGGAATGGCCGTCGCCGCGTCAGCGCGCCACGCGTCGTGGATGGGCGAGACGAGCGCCCACGAGGTCTCGACGAAATCGTGCCGCGCGAACAGCGTGGAGTCGCCGATCAACGCGTCGAGCAGGAGTGTTTCGTACGCTTCCGGCACCGCGCGAATGAACGCGTCGCCGTAGGCGAACTTCATCATTACCGGAGCGAGCTGCATCCGCGTGCCCGGCAGTTTTGCCTCGAATCGTACTGAGATCCCCTCGTCGGGCTGCACGTTGATGATCAGCAGGTTCGGCGCGACCGGTGACGCGCTCACGCGCTTGAAGATCTCCAACGGCGGGCGGTGGAACTGGATGGCGATCTCGGTCGTTCGCTTCGGCAGCCGTTTGCCCGTTCTCAGGTAGAACGGAACGCCTGCCCAGCGCCAGCTGTCGAGCATCAGACGCAGGCCCACGAATGTCTCGGTCGTCGAGATCGGATCCACCTGCGGTTCGCTGAGATAACCGGGAACCTCCTGGCCATCGACCCAGCCGGCCCGGTACTGCGCACGAACGACGGCGCGGCGCTCGCCGTCGACGACGACGGGTTGCACGGCCATCAATGCGTCAAGCTTGCGGTCGCGAACGCTCTCGGCGGTGAACGCTACCGGCGGCTCCATCGCGATGAGCGTGAGCAGCTGCATCAAATGGTTCTGGACCATGTCGCGCAACGCGCCCGCACCCTCGTAGTATCGGGCGCGACGCTCGACGCCGACGGTCTCTGCGGCCGTGATCTGCACGTGATCGATGTAGCGCCTGTTCCAGATCGGCTCGAACATCCCGTTGGCGAACCGGAAGACCATCAGGTTCTGGACGGTTTCCTTTCCGAGATAGTGATCGATACGGTAGATCTGCGATTCGTCGAAGTGGGCGTGGAGCAGGCGGTTCAACTCGCGCGCGGTCGCGAGATCGGTGCCGAACGGTTTTTCGACGACTACGCGCCGCCAGGTGGCGGCATTCGACTCTCGCGTCAGACCGGCGCGGCCGAGCTGCTCGCCCACTTCGGGTGCCAGCACGGGCGGAATCGCGAGATAGAACAGAACGCCGCTGCCCGCCGCTGTTGCCTCGATGCTGTTCGCCAGCGCGCGGTAGAGGGCAGGATCGCTGAGATCCCCGCTCAGATACCGCATATGCACCGCCAGGGATTCGGCCACAGGATCACCCGCGGGATCGACGCCGGCAAATTCCTTCAGGCTCTCCCTGAACTGTTTCCGGAACCCGTCGTCATCGAGCGGCGACTTCGCGACGCCGATGATCGAGAATGCGGGGGGCAGCCGATGCGATCGCGCGAGCTGGTAGATCGCCGGAAGCAGCTTGCGTCTGGTCAGGTCGCCGGACGCGCCGAAGATGACGAGCGCCGATGGGCCGGGCGCCGGCTCGATCCGGAGCCCGTCGAACAGCGGGTTCTGCGCCACGGCTGATTATTTCATTTCCGCCCCGCGAGATACGTAGCCATGGCATTCAGCTCCGTCTCGGTGAGCTTCGAGCCGAAGCTTGGCATCTCGGCGTCGGGCTTCACCGACTCCGGATCCTCGATCAGCCGCCTGAAGTAATCCACCTCGTGCTTTGTGCCGACATGCGACAGATCAGGACCGTCTTTCCCGCCGTCGCCATCGATCGTGTGACAGCCTACGCAGAAGCGGCCGTAGACCCGTCCAACCGTTTCGGTCTGCGCGTCGAAGCCGGGGTACGGCTGCCGCGACAGCTTGCGGACGTACGCAACGATCGCGGCCACTTCGCGCTCGCCGAGCGAATGCGGGGATTCGCGGATCCCCGGCGCGATCATCTCCGGATCTTCGACATGACCCGCGAGCCATTCCGGACCGCGGCTCGCTGATAACGCTTCGAGCGGATCGGCGAGACCCTCGGTTGCATGACACTTCGCGCAGCCTCTCGATTGTGTGAATTGCCGGCCGCCGATCTCGCGCAGTGTCCACGTCCCCGCCGCAGCGACGTTGCGCGGACGGTCGCGCCACCCGAGACTCGTGAGCAGCACGACGCCGAAGAGCCCGCTCGTAAAAAAGAGCATCGCGAGCGGCCGTCGTCGCGGATCGCGCACGGGGGTCCGATCGAGCCACGGCAGCAACACGAGGAGCGCGGCCACGATCCCGGGCACGACCATCGCTCCAACGATCTCCCACTTGCCAGGGAAGTATTTGAGGAGCTGAAACAGACCCAGGAAGTACCACTCGGGTCTGGGGATGTAGGTGGAATCGCTTGGATCGGCGGGCGCCTCGAGCGGCGGAGCACCGTTCCATGCGAATGCTGCGAGGGCGACGAGCACGACGGCCACAATGGTCGTGTCGCGCGCGGCCTGCCAGGGATAGAACGGAATCGGATCACCCGGGCGCGGCCGCACGGGCCCCGAGATCCCGTGCCGCCGCATCAGGACGATGTGCAGCACGGTGAGGGACAACAGCGCGAGCGGGAGAAAGATCACGTGGATGGCATACCACCGCGTGAGAGTCAGCGCGCCGACCGATGCGCCGCCTCGCAGCAGACCGCTCACGAGTTCTCCCGCGAGCGGCGTGAGCCGCGAGATGTTGATCGTCACCACGGTTGCCCAGTACGCGCGCTGGTCCCACGGCAGCAGGTAACCGGTCAACGAGAACGCGAGGATCAATCCCAGGAGTACCAGCCCCGACAACCATGTGGCCTCGCGCGGCGCTTTGTACGATCCGAACACCACCACGCGGACCATGTGCAGCACGGCGGCGACGACGAGGAAGCTTGCGCCGTAGTGGTGCAGCCCGCGAACGATCCGGCCGGGCACGGCGCTGATGATGAAGCGGATGCTGTCGTAGGCGTGATCCGGGGTAGCGGCGTAGTACAGCGTGAGAAACGCGCCGGTGAGGATCTGGACGGCGAGCAGTCCGAGCAGCACGCTGCCGAGCGTGAAGAACCAGCCGGTGCCAGACGGAAGCGGCTCGTCGAGCAGCACGTGGCGCGCGCCCCTGAAGCCGGTGCGCGCGTGCAGCCAGTCGAATATCAGACCGGGCCTCCGCCCCGGACCCCGGCTCGGTCCCTCGCCGGGCCCCATGCCTCGCGGGCGCGCTGTGTGCGGCTCCGTCATGCGCCTCGACCGAAAGTACTTCACAGTGCGCATCCCGGATCGCATGACGGCCTGATCACACGCGCACCAGCACGGCCCCTGTGTTTTCGTCGAGCCGGACGTCCACGCGATTGAGTGCGCGCGGCGGCGGACCCTCGATTACGTTCCCCTGTTGATCGAAGACCCCGCCGTGACAGGGACAGCGGAACTTCGTCGAGGCCTCGTCCCAGCGCACCTGGCAACCAAGGTGGGTGCAGGTGGCCGACAGCGCGTGCACCCCTTTGCTGCCGTCCCAGACGAGGAACACGGTGGCGCGTGCGCGCTCGCGATACCAGCCGTCCTGTCGTGACAGCGACAGCACACGGGGCACTGGAACGTTGGGCGTGAGATCTGCGGCGAGACCCGCGCGTACCCAACGGCCTTCGGCGCGCGTGGACGGGCGCATCGTCGCGAAGGCGCCGAGGACGGCGGTGAGTCCACCCCCGATCAGCGCGATGACGGAGTTGATGAAGACGATGAGGGCACGGCGACGATGCATCGCGAAAACCCTTCTGCGAACCCGAGGCCATCCACCACAACGCACAAACGGCGGCCAGTCAGCGACTTGGCCGCCGTTACACGATGCGGCGGTTGCGGGATTCGTAAGTGTTTTCGGATGTTACCTGTTCTTGCGCTGCTTTTCGAGATAGAGCCGCGCCTTCTCGGTGCCGAGCAGTTGCAGCCTCGTCAGCACCTCCGCGCGGATCGCCACATTGCGCTCCAGTTCCGCGATGCGGATCAATTCTTCCTCCGCGCGCGCGTTGAACAGTCCGTCGATGATCGGCAGCTTCAGCTCTTCACCTGCACGTGAGTAGAAGCGCGCGAGCGGCTCACGCGCGCCGGCCTGCCCGAGCCTCACGATCGCCCTCTCCTGCAGCTTGTGATCCCGCTCCGTCTCCGCAATCCGCATCAGCGCCGTCGTCGCGCTCCGCTCGCCGAGCGAGTTGACGACCTGGAACTTCACGCGCGGGTTGCCGGTCGAGTAGACCTGCAGCAGCGCCTCTGAGGCCTCCGGCCCGCCGAAGCGTCCGAGCTCGCGCACCGCGGCGATCTGCACGAGCTCGGTCCCTTGCTTCGCCACTTCGACGACCGTCGATTGTGCTTCCGGACGCCCGGACTGCGCGAGCACGAAGATGGCGCGCCGCACCTCGTTCGCGTCGACGCTCTCGAGCGCAATCTCCTTCAGGATCGGGATCACGCGCGGCGCATCCGTCTGAATCAGGCTGCCCAGCGCCTGGATCCGCAGATTGGTATCCGGGTCCCATCCTTCAGGGATCCACACGGTCGAAGGCTGCGGCGGTTGGGGGGTGGCGAATGGCGCCCACGCGCGCGGTGGCCGCGGCGGAGGGACTGTATGCGCCGGTGTTGGGGGCGGCGATGGCGGGGCCGGCGTCACCGCAGCAGGCGCCACGCGCGGTGTCGGAGACGGCAGCGCCGTCGGTGCGGGCACAGCCGCCGGGGTCGACGGCGGCAGCGGCGCCGGTGCAGGCACCGGCGGCGAGGGGGGCCTCGCCGTCCACCAGAGCACGTCATTGCGCCGCAGTTTCTGCGCGATCTCGACCCTCAGCGACCGCGCAGGCTTCACCCATCGGCTCGACGCGAAATTGTGTTCGAGGCGCGAAATGGTTTCGACCGCTGCCGCAAGGTCCCGCGCCTGATTCTGGCTGTGCGCCAGCCAGAACAACGCTTCGTCCTTGTTCCGCTCTTTGGGGTCCGCGGCCGCGGCCTTCAACTGCTCGATCGCGCGCTCCCATTGCTCGTCGGCAATGTAGTCCTTCGCGCGCTCCAGGCGCGGCGACTGCAGCGGCTCGAACGCCGCGTACGCGGGTGTGACGATCGAGCTCGAGGCCAGAGCCGCGAGAACGAGCACGGGGAGCATACGTTTGCAATTGACGGTGTTCATGGGACCAATCCTGTCGTTCGGGCGACGTCCATTTTCTCCACCAGCCCGCGCTTGCGAATCAGCCGCTGAATACGCGGTAGCGCGGCAGCATCGGTATCGTCGGCCATCGATGTCTGCAGCAGAACCAGCTCGAGATCGCGCATCACTCCCGCCAGCGAGGTGAGCCCTCTCTGCTCCGCGGCGATCCTGTAGAGCCGCGTGTCGTTCAAAAGCGAAGTCGCGAGCTCGCGTTCGTACGCCCAGTCCGATCGCTTCACATCGTCGGGTTGCCGCGTCGCAAGACCGAGCACGACGAGCTTGGAGCGTTCGAGGTGGCCGGCGCTGACAGACGCCAGGCCGGACTGGGTTGGTTCGAGATCCGTCGGTGTCGCGTCGGCGACGCGCGCCTGGTCATTGTTCTGCGGCTGCACGAGCTGCTGCCGCGCGCGCGACGCAAGGAACACGCTCGCGACCACGAGCGCGAGCAGCGCGGCCGTGGCAAGCAGGTTCAGCACCGGACGGCGCACGACGGACGGACGGCGCGAGTCGAGAGAAACGACGACTGACGCGGGCACCGCGACACGGACCGCTGTGTCGAGACGGTTCATGAATGCCGACCAGTCGCCAGTCGGGGGCGCGGTGATGTCGGGGCACGCGGCCAGCGCCTCGCGGATGACAGTCAATTCCTCGAGAGCAGTCCTGCATAGCCGGCACTGGCGAAGGTGCTCCGCCACGACAGCGTGCTCCGCCGGCGCGAGCTCGCCGTAGAAATACAGGTCGACCGACCCCGCATCGTGAATGGTGCAGGTATTCATGCTCCCTCCCCGGCGGTCACGTTCGCCATGGTGAGTGCCTGCCGCAGCCGGTGGACCGCCGCGTGGAGCTGTCGTTTCACAGTGCCTTCCGCGAGTCCGAGTGCGCTGGCGATCTCATTCAGCTTCAGTCCCTGGTGATGCCGCATGACGAAGACGATCCGCTGTCCAGGTGGCAGGCGCTTGATCTCGGCATCGAGAACTTTGCCAAGCTCGCCGGCATAGGCGCGCTCCTCCGGATCCGGCGCTTCTCCGGGTGTATTCAGCATCTTCAGTTCGGCTTCTTCCCCGAATGGCGCCGCGCCCGCCGGCGAGTGCCGGCGGCGGTGATCGATACAGGCGTTCATGACAATTCGATACATCCACGAGGTCAGCTGAGCGTCCTGCCGGAAACGGTTCAGCGACCGGTAAACTTTGATGAAGACCTCTTGCGCGATGTCTTCCGCGTCGTGATGGTTGCCGGCAAACTGATACGCGACGCGATAAACCATCGAACGGTGACGCTCCACGAGCATGTGGAAGGCGGAGTGGTCCCCCGCTGCCGCCTGGACGATCAGGTCCGCATCCGCCATCATTATTGGATCGCCCGCATGTCAGCAATATGACGCAGCCGGCGGCTGGAAAGTTGAGTGGCCGCAGGGGGCAGCCGGATTGCACGCCGCAAACGTCTAAAGCGAGTCGTCAAGCAGGCAATCCCACCATTTCTCAAGGAGAGACCGTTTGATCCCGAGATTCATCAGCAGCGCCGCGTTTGTGTCCGCCATGATCCTGATCCCTGTCGCCGCAGAAGCCCAATCGTCAGCCGAACCCGACACCGTAACAGTCACGCCCTTTCTGAGTGCCTCATTCGGCACCTCGAACGACCTCGGCAGCAGTCTCGGAATCGGGGGGGCCGTCGGATACGACTGGACGAAAAACCTCGGGTTCGAGTTCGAGATCGCCCACGTGTTCGACGTCGCGGGCGACGACGAAAATCTCGACTGGGCATTGACGAACTATCACGCCAATTTCATTTATCACTTCGACACGCCGTACGTGACCCCCTATGGCACGTTCGGGCTCGGGTGGGAACACTCGAATGCCGATCTGGAAGACGATCTCAGCGACGAAGACTTCGACCTCGATTCCAGCACGGAGATCGCCTGGAACATTGGCGGAGGCGTGAAGTTCAAGCTGAACGATCGCATGCTCGCACGCGTGGACCTGCGCCGCTTCCAGGTCAACGACGTCGCCCCCGACCACTGGAGGCTGTACGGAGGGCTCACGTTCTGGATAAAAAGGTGAGGCCTGAGGTGAGACTTGCAAGTCTGAAGGTTGAATGCTGAAGGCTGAAGTAAGGGGCAAGGAGGAGACTCGCCCCTTCTTCCTTGCCCATTACTTCAGCATTCAACCTTCGGCATTGCACGGTACACTGATGGGATGCCCGTTCACCAGAAGACCGCCCCTACAGTCGCCAACCCGCTCCGGCGCAACGTCGCGATCATCGCCCACGTCGATCACGGAAAGACGACGCTGGTCGACGCCCTGCTCTACCAGAGCGGCACGTTCCGCGCGAATGAACGCGTCGCCGAACGGGCGATGGACAACACCGACCTCGAGCGCGAGCGCGGTATCACGATCCTCGCCAAGAACACCGCCGTCCACTACAAAGACCTGCTCATCAACATCGTCGACACGCCCGGCCACGCGGACTTCGGCGGCGAGGTCGAGCGTGTGCTCTCGATGGTCGACGGCGTGCTCCTGCTCGTCGACGCATCCGAAGGTCCTTTGCCACAGACGCGCTTCGTGCTGCGTAAGGCGCTCGAGCGGCGCCTGACGCCGATCGTGGTGATCAACAAGATCGACCGTCCGGATGCGCGAATTCAGGAGGTGGTGAACGAGGTGTTCGATCTCTTCATAGACCTCGATGCCACCGAAGAGCAGCTCGACTTTCCGATCCTTTACACGAGCGCACGCGCGGGTACGACGAGCACGTCGACGGAAACACCGGGCCAGGACCTTCGCCCGCTCTTCGAGGCGATCGTCGACGCCGTTCCCCCGCCGAAGGGGGATCCTGAAGCGCCGCTGCAGATGCTGGTGGCGAATCTCGACTCCAGCGACTACCTCGGACGGATCGCGATCGGGCGCATCTTCAACGGTCGCGTGAAGATTGGTGACCAGATCGCCGTCTGCAAACTCGATGGCACGTTCCAGAACACGCGCGTGACGAAACTCTTTGCGTTCGATGGGCTCAAGCGCATCGATATCACCGACGCCGGCGCCGGCGACATCGTCTGTCTCGCCGGCATCGAAGACATCACCATCGGCGAGACGATCGCCGATGTCGAGCAACGTCAGGCCATACCGCCGATCGCGGTCGACGAGCCCACGGTCTCCATGATCTTTGGCGTGAACACATCACCGATGTCGGGACGCGACGGGCAGTTCGTGACGTCGCGGCAGATCAAGGATCGTCTCGACCGCGAGCTGCTGGGGAACGTCTCCATCCGCGTGGAACCGACCGAGACGCCCGAACAGATGAAGGTTCTCGGCCGCGGCGAGCTGCAGCTGTCGATCCTCATCGAGATGATGCGGCGCGAAGGCTTCGAGCTGCAGGTCTCGCGCCCTGACATCGTGACGAAAGAAGTCAAGGGCAAGGTGATGGAGCCCGTCGAGGACCTGGTGATCGACGTCGCCGAAGAGTTCCAGGGGGTCGTCATCGCGACGCTCGGCATGCGCAAGGGGACGATGACGAAGATGGTGAATCACGGGAGCGGCCGCGTGCGCCTCGAATTCCGCATTCCGGCGCGCGGACTGATCGGCTTTCGCTCGCAGTTCCTCACCGACACCAGAGGCACCGGGATCATGAACCACCTCTTTGCCGGCTGGGAGCCGTGGCACGGCGCCATTGCCGCTCGCGCAACCGGCGCGCTCGTTGCCGACCGCGCGGGGGTGGCCACAGCCTTCGCAATCTGGAACCTGCAGGAGCGGGGCGAGATCTTCATCGATCCCGGCGAGCCGGTCTATGAGGGGATGATCATCGGCGAGAACGCTCGTGCGGCGGACATGGACGTCAACGTCACGAAGGAAAAGAAGCAGACGAACATGCGCTCGTCCGGGGCCGACGAGGCCGTCCGACTCATTCCACCGCGCAAGCTCGGGCTCGAGCAGGCCATCGAATGGATCAATGATGACGAGCTCGTCGAGGTGACCCCGAAGAACATCCGGATCCGCAAACGGATCCTGCAGGCGAATCAGCGACCGAAGAAGTCTGACGTTTGAGGTGCTGGGTGCTCGGTGCTGGAGGTGGAATGCGAAGACATCTGAGACTTAGGAGTTGACGTCCCGCTTACAGGTCGACGAACCTCACCCCGTTAGGTCGCGTAGCCAGGAACTTCTCCAGATCCGCAAATGAGATCGTCAGGCTCGACGTGTTGATGTTCGGGTGAAAGATCAGCTTATCGGCGCTGCGTAGATCGGCATCGATGATCACCTGCACGTCGCGGCTGGTTTCCTTCAGCAGCCCGAACGGCGACACCGATCCCGGCGTCAGACCGAGCTTCTCCATGAGCCGATCGGCGGACCCGAAGCTCAGTCGATCGTCGTCGAGCACCTTCACGAGCTTCTGCAGGTCCACTCGCTTATCCACTCCGGCGATCACCAGGTAGTGCCGGTTTCCTTTCTTGTTCCTCAGAAACAGATTCTTCACCGCTGTCGCGGGGATGTCGCGCCAGTACTTCTCCACGTCGTCGGTGTTGAACACGGGCGGGTGCTCATACATGTCGTAGGCGATGCCCATCGCGTCAAGGGAATCGAACACACGCTGCGCCAACTCGTTCACTGGCACATTGTACGAAGTTGCCCCCCATTCGCCTGGGTCGGGCGGACGGATGGATCGCTCAAGTCGTTTTGAGCGCCGATGCGGGCTCGATGGCTGCAGCGCGGCGCGCGGGCAGCCACGCGGCGAACAGGACGATGATCGTGGTGAGGGCGGCGGCGGGGATCACGAGTCTGAGGTCTATGGGAGCGAGCCCGAGAAAGCTGGAGTACATCGCCTTCGCCGCGGTCGCACCCGCGGCGCAGCCGACCACCGATCCAACGGCAAGCAGCCACAGGCTCGGTTTCATCACGAGCGTCAGAACGTCGCCTTCCGTCGCGCCGAGCGCGCGGCGGATTGCGATCTCCTGCGTCCTGCGCTGAACACTGTAGGCAACGAGCGCCCACGTCGCCATCAGCGCGAGACCCAACTGCAGCAGGCCGCCCATCGCGCCGATTCCCTGCGCCACCTGTCCTCCGGCTTTCGTCTGCTCGAACCGTTGCCGCAGCGGCATGGCCGAGCCGACCACGACCCGCGGATCAACGTCCCGAAGGGCGCGGTCGAGTGCGACGATGGCTTCGCCCTCGTTCTTCACGAGCGCGTGCACGACCAGGCGGTCCGGCGGTAGCTGAGCGAGCGGCAGATAGAGGATCGGCTCCGACGTGTCCGCCGACGAGTGATAGGGGACGTCGGCGACGACGCCAACGACCTGCCAGGGACCGCGTTCGAGACGCACATTGCGCCCGACGGCCGCCGGAGTTCCCCCCAGCTTGCGTGCCAGCGATTCGCTCACGACGGCGACGTGGGGCGCGGTCGCGTGATCGCGGTCGTCGAAGGTGCGCCCGGCGCGGAGCGCGATGCCGAGCAGCTCGAAGTAGCCGGGCGTGACGAGATTTCCGTCAAAGGACGTGCTCGGCGCATCCGGCCGATCCTCACTGAAGCCGCCAAAGCTGAGGATCGATCCGGTCATCGGCACGACCCTCGCGGCGGTCGCGCGATCCACCTCCGGAAGCCGGTTCGCCGCCTGCAGCAGGCGATCCGCGAGCACGCGCATCTCTGCTTCAGTACGCGCGGCGGTATTGAGGTCCACGCTCACCACGGCGACCGACTCGGTGCGAAGGAGCTGATATCCCGGTGCGGTCGACATCAGCGACCGCGTGAAGAGCGTCGCCATGACGAGCAGCGCGAACGACAGCGTCACCTGGATGACGAGCAGCAGCTCGCGCGGTCCAAACGGCAGGAAACGGCGGCGGATCAAGGTCGGGCGCCCCTTCAGACCTTCCGCAATCGCCAGCCGCAAGGCATGCGCGCCAGGCGCAAGGCCGAAGAGCACCGGTGCCGACAGTGCAAGCAGGAAGGAGAAAGCGTTTACTCGCCAATCGAGCGCCATATTGACTGACGGTATTTCCACCGGGCGGTGCGTATCGAACAATCGCAGCGCGACGTAGACGACAAGGATTCCGAGCGCGATGCTGACGGCGCTCATCAGGAGAGCCTCCGTCGCGAGCTGTCGCAAGAGCCGGCTGCGTGACGCGCCCAGCGCAAGACGGACGTTGAATTCGTAAGTGCGTCCCGCGCCGCGCACCATCACCATCGTCGCGAGATTGATGCACGCGATCGCGACGATGATCGCGATGGCCCCGAACGCTCCCGTTACGATGGCGGCGACGGCGCCGGAGCTGCCGGCAAAGCGAGCCGAGCGCTCGGGCATGATCGTGACCGTTCGCGTCGCTCCGCTTTCTTCGGTCCAGGCGCGCGGCTCTTCGACACGCAACTGCGCAGCGACGACGGCCAGCCGTTCGGACGCCTGTGGCTGGGAGACGCCATCCTGCAAGCGCACGTAGACGTGGAAACGGCGTGCACCCCGCGCCGTCATCGTGGCCGGTGAGATGAGGAGCGCGGCCGCCGGCAGCGGCGCCCAGAAATCCGTGCCCGCATCCAGGCTGACGCCGCCGAATCCGGACTCCGCTACGCCCACGATCACCGCCGGGTGGCCGTTGATCAGCGTCTCGCGACCGACGATCGCGGCATCGCCATCGAAACCCTGGCGCCACAGCCGGTGGCCGATGACCACCGGAAGGGATCCGGCGGACGCCGCATCGTCGAATCCGTTCAACAGCCGTCCGAGATGCGGACGGATCCCGAGCGCCTCGAAGCAGCCGCCGCTGACGATGGCGCCCGCGACGCCCTGCGGACGGCCACCGACGACGAAGTTGCCCGTCGCGTTCGTCGTCGCGCAGGCTGCGGAGAAGAGTCCCGGACTCGAGATGAAGGAATGAAAATCGGCGAGCGATGTCGCGCCGTAGCGTCCACCGCCGCCGTTCGAAGTGAAGATCGTCTGAAGATCGCTGGTGTTTCGTCCGGGCAGCGGACGCAACACGGCCGCGTTCATGATGGTGAACAGCGCGACGGCGCTTCCGAGGCCGATCGCCAGCGAGGCGACGCCTACCAGCGTGAACCAGGGAGATCCCCTCAGCACCCGTGCGCCGTATCGCACGTCCTGCATCACTTCATCGGCAGTGGAAATAATCGTGCGCACGTTTCCTCCCGTCTTGTGTAATACGGAGCCGGCTCGCTGAGGTTAACTCCAGAGAGTGGCCCAACTCGTCCATACCTCCATATTCGACGTAGACCGGTTGGTGCGGCGGCGTGACTACAATGGTGACGCGAGGAGCCATGCAATCGACGATCGGGCTGACCCGCCGCTTTGATGATGCGCTGCAGTACGCGCACGAGGTCCACCGCGAGCAGAAGCGAAAGGGGAACAACGCGCCGTATATCGGCCACCTGCTGGGCGTGGCGTCGATCGTGCTCGACGACGGCGGCAGCGAGGACGAAGCGATCGGCGCGCTGCTACACGACGCCGCGGAAGACCACGGCGGACGCGCGAGACTCGACGAGATCCGCGCCCGCTTCGGAGAGCCGGTCGCCAGGATCGTCGCGGACTGCACCGATTCGTGGGACACACCCAAACCCGCGTGGAGCGATCGCAAGCGCGAGTACGTCGAACACGCAAGGACGCTTCCCGCCCCGAGCCTGCGCGTCTCGGCCGCCGACAAGGTCCACAATACGTACGCGATTCTCCGCGACCTGCGGAACACGGGCGATGACGTGTGGAAACGGTTCGACGCTCCGGCCGACGACGTGATCGCGTACTACGAAGGACTGGTCCGCTCGTTCCGCCAGGCTGGCGGCGGCAAGTTGGTCGAGGAGCTCGAGAGGATCGTCAAGGGAATTCAAAGAGAGATGGGGTACTAGCGGGTCGACTGCGGATTGCGGATTGGGGACCGCGGATCGACGGATTGTGGATTGTGGATTGTGGATTGTGGATTGTGGATTGTTCAATGATGAATGTTGATTGCGGAGCTTCGCCAATGAGATTTCGCGTCGTTGCGTCGATCCTGCTGACCGCCGTCGTCGGTGTGCTGCCCCTCGCCGCGCAGCAGTCCAGTACGCAGGCGCCGCTGCGCCGGCCCGACGTCATGTGGGTCCCTACGCCACCCGCTGTCGTGGACGCGATGCTGAAACTGGCGGACGTCAAGCCAGCAGATGTCGTCTACGATCTCGGCTGCGGCGACGGCGTCATTGTGGCGACTGCCGCGCAGAAATACGGCGCGCGTGCGGTCGGTATCGACGTGGATCCGCAACGCGTGAAGGAAGCGACCGAACGAGCGCAGAAGATGGGAGTATCAGACAAGGTCGAGATCCGCCAGGGGGACTTGTTCGACGCCGATATCAAGGAAGCGAGCGTCGTCACGCTGTATCTGCTGCGATCGCTCAACATCCGTCTCATGCCGAAGCTGAAAGCAGAGCTGAAGCCGGGCACGCGCATCGTCTCTCAGACATTCGACATGGGCGAGACCTGGCCGCCCGAGAAGACGATCGAGGTG
>Ga0247829_10000151_pt1 | contig 21891 bp, 19 predicted proteins | sample 12C_Control_Day4_FD_207765 | JGI IMG/M metagenome (GOLD analysis project Ga0247829, IMG submission 207765) | Soil microbial communities from agricultural site in Penn Yan, New York, United States - 12C_Control_Day4 | ecosystem: Environmental > Terrestrial > Soil > Agricultural land | place... | reverse complement strand
CGATCGCCTTCGGATCGCCGAGCTGCTCGAGCTGGGTGACCGCGCGCTCGTTCTCGCGTGGATCACAGAGCTTCGCGATCCACGTCTGCGCGTCGTAGGCGTCACCCGGTGTGGGCGAACACGCGGGCTTGGCTTCGGCCGTCGGCGCGACAGCATTGCTCGGCGCTTGCGCGGGCGGCTTCGAGCCACACGCAGTGGTGAGCAGGAAGGCGGCGAGCAGGTGGCGCATCGCGCGATGCTACGGCAATCGTCGTCGCGAACGGCGTAGGATGCGGCGCGATGTTCGAGCTCGGCGCGGCCTGGTCCGACGAGGCGGCCCTCACCGCCACGTGGCGTGCGGCGCGGCCGTTCCCGCATATCGTCGTCGACGACCTCGTGGCCGAGGCGCGGCTCCCCGAGCTGTTCGCGATCCTCGAGGAGGAAGCCGTCGAGCGCAACGAGGCCGACCTCTACGCCTTCGACGCGACGGCGCGCGAGCCGCAGACCGCGGAGTTTCGCGCGCTCCGCGAGGCCTTCGCCGGCACGCTCGCGCCTCGCCTGTCGCGGATCACCGGCCACACCGTGCAGCGCGCCGGCATGCGCGCGTACGCCTATCGGCCAGGCCACTACCTGTTGCCGCACACCGATCACCAGGACGACCTCGAGCGCGTGCTCGCATACGCCTACTACCTGCCGTCGCCCGAGCCGCCCGTCGGCGGCGAGCTCGAGCTGTTCTCATGCGAGGTCGCGGGCGGAGACATCGTCGCGACCACGGCCGCGAAGGTGATCGAGCCGCGCGCGAACCGGCTCGTCGTCTTCGAGGTCTCCGACGTCTCGCTGCACCAGGTGCGCGAGGTGCTCGCCGGCCTGCGCATCTCGCTCGCGGGGTGGTTTTACCGATGAGCATCGAGACGCTGTTCGGCAGCCGCACCGCGATCACCGTGCCCGACGTCGTCTCGCGCGACGACGCCGCCGCCGCCCGCGAGCGCGCCGTGTTCTCGCGCTACGCGCTCCTCGACCGCGGCAGCTATGACGTCGCGATCCCCGACGAGCCCGCGTTGTGCGCGATCGCGATCGAGCTCGCGCGCGTGGCGACCGGGCGTTCGCTCGCCGTCGACGACGCACGCATGCTCCGGCTCGTGCCCGGCGACTACTTGCTCGCGCATCACGATCGCGTCTACGACGGCTTTCCCGTCGAGGTGATGCTCGATCTCTCGCCCGCGCCGGTACCCGGTGCCGAGGTGCACTACCGCCGGCGTGGCCAGGCGTTCTTCCGCGCGCCATGCGTCCCGGGCAGCGCTGCCATCGTCGAGCGCGGCCCCACGGTGACGTCGAACCACACCTACGTCAGCAAGCTGCACGCGGGCGCGGTCGTGGTTCGCCTGATCGTGTTGCTGCGCTGAGAACTACGCGGACGGCGTCGAGGCGCGCCGCCCGGTGACCCACACTTCTTCGGCGCCGCGCTCGTCGACGCGGCGCACGAGGCGATAGGTCGTGTTGCCGAACGCGCGCGCGACCTCCGGCGCCGCGACCAGCAGCTGCAGGTCGAGCGTGCGGCACAGATCGAACAATACGCCCAGATTGTCCTGCGAGAGGCGGTTCGCCTCGTCGAGGAACAGGAACCGCAGCGTGCCCGCCGTGCGTTCGTGCGCGAGCACGTTGCCATCGCGCTCCCACTCGGTGAGCACGACCATCATGATCGCGGCGCCGATGCCGATCGCTTCGCCGGTCGACAGCCGCGTGGGCGACGCCAGCTCCCACGTCTCCGGCGCATCCGGCGCATCGGCGACCGCTGCGGCCTTGCGGCGGATCTCGACGGCGAGCTCGACGTATTCGCGGTAATCGAGCAGCTTGTGCGCGCCTCCGCGCCCGCCGCCGCCGTAGCGATGGAACACCTCGGCGAGCGCGTCTTCGAACGGCAGGTCGGTGCGGAACAGCAGCTCCTGCACGTCGCCGCCACGCAGCGCACGCAGGATCGTGTCCATGCGCTCGACGCGCTTCACCGTGATCCGCACCGACGCCACGCTGCCGAACGAGATCGCCGCCAGCTCGTGATTGAGCGCGCGCACGCGACTCATCGTCTTGCGCACCTGCACGTCGATCCCGTGCGCCACGTCCTCGGACGCGCCGCGCAGATCGACTTCGTGCTGCTCCACCCGGCGCGCGAGCTCGCCGAGGTCATGCCGCAGCCGGCCGAGCGCATCGTCCGGGTCGACCGCGGTCGCGACATGCGTCGGCAACCGTCGCATCACCCATGCGCGCGCCTCGCGCCATGCCTCGAGGTAGCCGACGACGCCGTCACCGTGCTCCGCGAACCGCTTGCGCACGAGGTCCGCCGTCTCGGCTCCGCCACGCGCCGCTTCGAGCCGCGCGAGGACCAGCTCGCGCTGCGCCCGCGCCTCGGCGCGCAGCTCCGCTTCGCTGCGGAGCTCCGTCGTCGCGTCACCTGTGGCAACGGCAGCTCGCTTGGCGCCGGCGTTGCGCCTGGTATTGGCATCGTGCTCGTCGTCGGGGTCGCGCTCGTCGTCGAGGTCACGCTCGTCGTCGGTGTCGTGCTCGTGATCGAGGTCTCGCTCGCCGTCGGTGGATGGAGCGTCGTCCGCGTGGGCGCGTCTCCCGCTGGGCAGCTCGACCTTCAGCTCGTGCGCGCGCTCCGCGAGCTCGATCCACTCTGCGCGGCGCGGGGACTCCTCGCGCGCGATCTCGCCGAGCGCGCTGCTGGCGATCCGCGCTTGCCGTTCGGCTTCGCCACGGCGCTCCTGCGCGACCGTCAGCGTCCGCGCCAACTCGCGCTCGAGCGCATCGAGGCGATCGCGCTCTTCCTCGAGCCGCGCCAGCTCCGCGTCGAGCGCCGCGAGGTCGCGAGGTGCGTCGACGCCGTCAACGGCAGCGTGGCCTGTCGACCTGGGCCCGGTTCGAACATTGTTCGAACCGGCGTCGGATCGAGGAGGCCCCGTGAGCTCGAGGAGCTCTTCGGTGAGCCGATCGCGTGCGGCCTCCTTCGCAATCGCAGCCCCATGGGCCGCCTGGTACGCGAGGCTCGCGTGGGTCCACTCGGCGTCGGCGTCGGCGAGCGCGGCCTCGGCGGCAGTGAGAGAGGCGAGCGCTTGCTCGTGCTGTACGGCGAGGGCGCGGGCCACGTCGCTCGGGGCCACGGGGGCATCCCCGAGCTCGGGACCTTCGAGAGCGTCACGCTGCGCGAGCGCGGCCTCGACCGCGCGCTCCGCCGCGAACAGACGATCGCGCTCGGCATCGAGCGCGGCGCGCTCGGCGGCGAGCTTGCGCACGAGCTCGTCGCGCCCGACGAGTGGACGCGCGACCGGCCGCGACACGCGCACCACGCCGGTCTTCTCGAAGACGGTCACGACAGACGGCATCGCGCTCGTGGTGTGCGCCGCCGCGAAAGCCGGGCTCGCGCTGCTCGACCTCGCTGCATTGGTCACGGCAGCGCGCGCGTCGGCCAGGAGGCGCGGCAGCTCGGCCCGGCGAACGAGCCACACCGACGGCGGAGCATCGGCGACCGCGGCGAGCTTGCTCGCGGCGAGCTGCTCGTCGTCGACGACAAGCGCGTGCGCGAGCGGACCGAGCGCGGCTTCGAGGGCGCTCGCGTCATCGGCATCCTGCGCCGCCACCATGCCCGCGAGTGGCTCGCCGCCGATCGCGCGTGCCAGCTTCGCGACCTCGCCGGTCTCGGCGCCGAGCACCGAGGCCTCGCGGTCCAGCCGCACGCGCACCGCATCAACGACCTCGCGCGCGGCGATCACGCGCCGCCTCACCTCGTCGAGCGTCGCGGCGGAGGGCGTCGTTTCGTCGAGCGAGCCGAGCGCGGCGGCGAGATCGAAGGTGACGGCAGCTTGGATGCGCGGGGCGCCCACGGCGTCGGTGCGCGGGGCGTTCACGGCGTCGGTGGGCGGGGCGCCTTCGGTAGCGCGCGCGCCGTCGACGGCGATGGTGCGCGCGGCGTCCATGGCGTCAGTGCGCGCGGTGTGCACAGCGTCGGTGCGCGGAGCGCCGCCTTCCGTAGTGCGCGCGCCGTCGACGGCGTTGGTGCGCGGTGCGCCGGCGTCGCAAGCGCGCACGGTGGCGGGGGCCTCGCTGGCCTCGCGGAGCAGGCGGCGCGCCTCGTCGAGCGTCGCGCGCGCGGCGCGCTGTGCGTGGACACGGGCGTGGAGCTCGGCGAGGCCGGCCTGCAGATCGCCGAGGCCGCGGGCGGCCCGCTCGTGCGCAGCGCGGGCGGTGTCACGCGAGGACCGGCGGTCGTCGCGCGTGCCGGTCGCGCGCTCGCACGCGGCGCGCAGCGCGTCGGCGGTGGTGCGTGCGTCGGTAGCGTCGCGCGTGGCGGCCGCGAGCTGGGTGGCGAGGGCTGCAGCGCGAGCGCGGACGTTGCGCTCGGTGGTGAGCGTCGTGAGGGTAGAGGCGGTGACGGCGAGCGCGTCGAGCGTCTGGGTGCGTGTCGTCGCGGCGGCCTCGGTCTCGCGCACGATCGCGGCGACCGCGGCGTCGGCGGCGCGCAGGCGAGCCTCGGCGGCGACGCGGCGAGCTTCGAGGTCGGCGAGGGCCGCGGCCTGGGCCTGGGCCGCGGCGTCGAACATCGCGCGTCCCGCTGCGTGCACGCCGTGGATCTCGCGCTCGAGGACACGCGCCTCGCCGACCTCGCTGCGCGTGCGCTTGCAGGCGTCGAGGTTCTGGCGCATGCGCGTCAGCGTGTCGGAGAGGCCGGTCTCTTCCTTGAGGAGGAACGAGCGCAGCTCGCTGGTGAGCGCGCGCGAGATGCCGCCCGTCATGCTCGTGCGCAGCATGTCGTGCAACTTGCCGCGCTCCTCGTCGGTCGCGAGGCGCAGTGGAGTCACGCCGCGATCGAACAGCTCGGCGAAGTACTCCTTCGTGCTCGCGCACACGATCAACGTGCCGCCGAGGCGGTGGACTGCGGCGCGCAGCTCGTCGAGCTCGGGCACCTCGTCGTGGCCATCACGCGACGTGAGCAGCAGCTCCTGCAGGTGTCCTTCGAGCGCGAGGCCGGTGACGAGGAACGGCGTCAGCTCGAGCTGCGGCTCCGCCTTGCGCACGAGGCGCACGCCGGCGATCAGCGAGCTGCCATCACCGAGCGCGAGCTCGAGCGCCGCGTACGATGGCTTGCCGGGCTCGCCGAGGCGGCCGTACAGGCCTTTGTCGCCGCCGGTCGCCGTGGTCTCACCGACGTTGGAGAACCGCAGGCGCCCGAGATCGGGGAGCATGACGACGTACGCGGCGATCATCACCGTCGTCTTGCCGGCGCCGTTCGCGCCTTCGAGTGCGGTCACGTTGCGATCGAGCAGGTACCGCTCGTAGAACACGCCCTTCCAGTTGACGAGCGCGAGCGCCGTCGCGTGGACGCGCGTCATTCGCTCGTGTCCTCCTCGTCGAGCGCGTCCCCGACGACGACCTCGCCCGCGGCGGCGAGCGCGGCGAGCTGCGCTTCGGGGGAGTCGGCGCCGCGCAGCGGCTCGGCGAACCGGAGCAGCGGCGCGCGCAACCGGAAGCGCGCATCGGGCAGCGCCTCGACGAAGCCGAGCGCCGCGAGCTTGCGCAGCGCACCGTCGACGCGCGAGCGCACGTTGTGCGCCGCGATCGCCTCGTCCTGCCGGCGGCGCAGCTTCGGGTTCAGCAGCTTCACCAGCGCCTCGGCGCCGACGACACCCGCGAGGTGCGCGAGCACGTCGTCGCGCGAGACCACGCCGCCCGTCTCGACGACCTCCGGATCGAGGTAGCGCAGCGCGAGCGCCTGGCCGACGAGCATCTCGACCAGGGACAGGTGGCGGCGCCCGAGTCGCTCGGTCGTCGGCAGCAGGTAGAAGTAGCCATCGCTCTTGTGCACGAGCTCGCAGCCGTAGCGGCGGTAGAACGGCTCGAGGTGATCCTGCGCGTCGACGAGGAACGTGTACTGCTCGCCGTCGTCACGGCCGACGTGACGTCCGCGGCGCAGGACCAGATCCACCTCGGGGAAGGCGTCGTCGAGGACCACGTCCTCGAGACGCGCGAACCGGCTCTCGCTCATCCACCGGCTCCTTCCGCGTCACGCGGCGTGAGCGCCCACTCCTCGACCACGAGGTCGTCGGTGGTCGGCAGCCACGGCCGTTCGCGCTCGCTCGCCAGCCCCGCGCTGCTCGCCACCAGCTCCGCGACGCGCCCGGCGGTCCGGAATCGAGCATCGAGCGGCGCCTCCGGGTCACTCGCGCGCGCCGTCACCTCGGCGAGCCCGCGCGCACCGCCGGCGAGCGCGCCGCGGATCCGCTCGCGCAGCTCCGCGTCGGGATCCTGCGGCGCTTCGGGCTCGGGCTCGACGTCGCGCTCGCGCTTGGGACGCCGCACCGGCGCGGACGGCGGTTCGACGAGGTCCTCGCGCAACAGGCGGATCGACGGCGCGTTCGCGACGACGAGCGCGTACCGCGGCCCCTCGCCGGCGAGCTGTTCGCGCAGGCGATGCGCGAGCACGCGGCTCGGATCCAGGCGCACCACGTCGCGCAGGTAGCGGTGCACCCACTCGTGATAGTCGGACCAGGCGCGCTGGCGGGCGCCGCCCCACGCCGCGATGCGCTCGATCTGCTCGCAGCCGGCGCGCGCGGCGCGCTCCGCGTCGGTGGCCCCCGCGGTCGCCGCCGCCTCGATGATCTCGAACAGCGCCTCGGTGAGCCGATGCGCGTGGCGCAGTAACAGCTCGTGCAGCTCCGCGAGCAGCGTGCTCGTCGTGTCGAGCAGCGACGTGCAGCGCTCGACGGCGCCGAACCAGTCGGCCGCGAGCAGCGCCCCGATCTCGCGCTGGAACACCTCCTGCTGCAGATCGAACCCGCGCTGCCGGCGTTCGATCCCGCGCGCCAGCTCGACGAGGCTCACCGCGAGCGGCTGCTCGACGCGCGCGCGCCACGCCTCCGCCGGCGCACCCGCGAGCGCGGGCAAGGCCGCGCGCACCTCGCCGAGACACGCGAGCAACGTGCCGACGAGCACGTCGAGGCTCTCGCGCGTCAGCGCTTCATCCTCGAGGAAGAACGTCACGATGCCGGTCGCCAGCCGCGACAGCGCGTACTCGCCTTGTCGCACCACGCCCGCACCGTCGACGCGCACGAGCAGGCGCTGCTCGCGCAGGCGGCGCAGCACCGCGGACGCACGCCGCCGCGCACCCAGCTCGCCATCGCTCGCCGCCCTCGTCAGCTCGATGACCTGCGTGAACGTCTCGACGAGCGCGTCCTCCGCGAACGCGGCGACACCCAGGTGCTCGGCCTTGAGGTGTAGCGCGGCCAGCACGCACAGCTCGAGCGTCCCCAGGTCGAGCGCGACCCCGGACGCGTGCAGCGCGACGATGCGCGCTCCCGGATCGTCGCTCGTCGAGGTACCGCGCATCGGGCGCAACGAGTTACCACACGACGGCGTCACGCACTACAGTCCGGCGAGATGACCGACGCCCTCGTCCCGCGCCCCGGCGCCTTCCTCGATGACGATACGAAGCACGCTTACATCGCGCTCTGGCTGCTCAAGAAGCTGGACCTCAAGCCCGAGGACGGCGGCATGGAGCTGCCGGTCGTGTTGCCGAGCGAGCTGTCGCCCCTCGACGAGCACCTGCAGCAGCTCGCCGTGGATGACTTCATCCAGATCAACGCGAAGAAGGGCCGCTACGAGCTGACCAAGAAGGGGATCGCGTACCTCGGCGAGGTGATCGACGAAGCGTCGGACATGGTCGATGACCTCGACGATCTCGAGACCGACGAGGCGATCGCCGAGCTGCGCGCGCAGGGCCGCGACATCTTCCGCGCGCGCTTCTTGTGGGGCTGGTTCGAAGGCGAGCTCGACGACCTCGTGCTGTGGCAGGAGCGTCGCGGCATCAAGCCGGTCGAGCGACTGTGGGCGTTCTACTTGACCGGCGACGAGCTGTGGAACGAGCTCGCGAAGGAGCTCGAGCTCGCGTGATACGCGAACGCGTGATCCGCCTCGACGGCGGCCAGGTGTTGGGTATGCTGCGCGGGCCATGAACCGACTTCTCTCCGGCGCCCTCGCGGCCGTGCTGGCCGTCGCCTTGCCGGCTTGCCCCAAGTCCACGCCTTCCACCACCACGAGCTCGACCACGATGCCCGCCGACGCCTTCGCCTCCAATCCGTTCGCCGCGCCCAGCCCGCTGGACCTGCGGTTCCCCCAGTTCGACAAGGTCAAGGACACGGACTTCGCGCCGGCCTTCGATCGCGGCATGGCCGACCAGAAGCAGGAGATCGAGGCGATCGCCGCGAGCACGGCGCCGCCGACGTTCGAGAACACCATCGTCGCGATGGAGCGCAGCGGCCAGGTGCTCGCGCGCGCGACCCTCGTGTTCGGCAACCTGACCAGCGCCAACACGAACGACACGCTCGACAAGCTCGACGCCGAGTACGCGCCGAAGTTCTCCGCGCACCGTGACGCGATCTACCTCGACGCGCGCCTGTTCCAGCGGATCAAGCAGCTCTACGAGACGCGCACCACGCTCGGTCTCGACGCCGAGGGCGTGCGCCTCGTCGAGCGCTACTACACGGACTTCGTGCGCGCGGGCGCCAACCTCGACCCGGCGCAGAAGGAGCGCGTGAAGGCGATCAACGCCGAGCTCGCGACGCTGCAGACGAAGTTCGGCCAGGACGTGCTCGCCGAGGTCAACGACTCGGCGGTGATCGTCGAGAACCGCGCCGAGCTCGACGGTCTCACCGACGAGCAGCTCCAGGGCCTCGCCGATGCCGCGAAGGAGAAGGGTCTCGAGGGCAAGTTCCGCATCGCGCTGCTCAACACCACGGGCCAGCCGCTCGAGGCGCAGCTCCACAACCGCGCGCTGCGCAAGCGCCTGCACGAGGCGTCGGTCGGGCGCGGCAGCCGCGGCAACAAGTACGACACGCGCGAGATCGTCGCCAAGGTCACCCGCCTGCGCGCCGAGCGTGCCGCGATCATGGGCTTCCCGAGCTACGCCGCGTTCGGCCTCGCCGAGGAGACCGCGAAGACGCCCGAGGCGGTCGCGAAGATGCTCGCCCAGCTCGCGCCCGCCGCCGTCGCCAACGCGCGCAAGGAGGCGGCCGAGCTGCAGAAGATGATCGACGCCGAGCAGAAGGCGAAGAAGCAGCCCACGTTCAAGCTCGAGCCGTGGGACTGGGCCTACTACACCGAGAAGGTGCGCAAGGCGAAGTACGCCTTCGACGAGACGGAGCTCAAGCCGTACCTCGAGCTCGACAGCGTGCTCGAGAAGGGCGTGTTCTTCGCGGCGACCCAGCTCTACGGCCTCACCTTCAAGCGCCGCACCGATCTGCCGACGTACCACTCCGACGTCCGCGTCTACGAGGCGTTCAACGCGGACGGCTCGACCCTCTCTCTCATCATCGTCGATCCCTACGCGCGTCCGTCGAAGCGCGGCGGCGCCTGGATGAGCGAGTACGTCTCGCAGTCGCGCCTGCTCGGCCAGAAGCCGGTCGTGGCGCTGCACCTCAACGTCACCAAGCCGGCCGCGGGCAAGCCGGCGCTGATGACGTGGGACGACGTGAACACCTCGTTCCACGAGTTCGGCCACGTGCTCCACGGCATGTTCTCCGACGTCACCTACCCGTACTTCGCCGGTACCAACGTGCCGCGCGACTTCGTCGAGTTCCCGTCGCAGGTGAACGAGATGTGGGCCGACTGGCCGGAGATCCTCGCCAACTACGCGCGCCACTGGCAGACCGGCGAGCAGCTGCCCAAGGCCCTGCTCGACAAGGTCCTCGCCGCCGCCACCTTCAACGAAGGCTTCGGCACCACCGAGTACCTCGGCGCCGCGCTCCTCGATCAGCGCTGGCACGCGCTCGCCGCCGACGCGCTGCCCAACGCGGACGGCGTGATGGCGTTCGAGGCCAAGGCGCTCAAGGACGTCGGCCTCGACTTCGCGCCCGTCCCGCCGCGCTACCGCACGCCGTACTTCAGCCACATCATGGGCGGCTACGCAGCCGGTTACTACGCGTACATCTGGTCGGAGGTCCTCGACGCCGACACCGTGCGCTGGATCAAGAAGCACGGCGGCCTCAAGCGCGAGAACGGCGACCGCTTCCGCTCGATGCTGCTGTCGCGCGGCGGCAGCAAGGACGCGCTCCAGCTGTTCCGCGACTTCACGGGCGAGGAGCCGGACATCCAGCCGCTCCTCGAGCGCCGCGGCCTCACGGCGAAGTGATCACGGGCATGCCCGATGACACGCGGGTCTCCGGCGCGAACGACGGCGCGCTGCGCCGCACGGCGTTGCTCGTGCTCGGGCACATGATCGAGCTGGCAGCAGAGCCCTGTACACACGGCCTGCGCACGCGTAAGGCTCCGGTCTCGGAACTGCCGGCGACGCCCTGAGCGCAGCTACGTTGGCTCGACGTACGCGCGCCGGCAGCTCGCGAGCGCGTGCTCGAGATCCGCGGGCAGCGCGCACTCCACGGCGAGCGTGCTGCCGTCGGGGTGCGCGACCGTCAGGCGCGTGCAGTGGAGCGCGAGGCGATGCAGATCGTGCTGCGTGCGGAACAGGCGGTTGTGCTCGCCCTTGCCGTACTTGACGTCGCCGATCAGCGGACACGAGAGGTGCTTGAGGTGACGACGGATCTGGTGGAGGCGGCCGGTGTACGGGCGCGCTTCGACGAGCGCGTAGCGGCCGAACGTCTCGCGGCGCCAGAGCTCGGTCTTGGCATCGACGCGCTCCTCGCCGGGAGCCTTGGGGATCGGGTGATCGAGAACGACATGCTCGGCAGGATGGCCGCGCGTGATCGCGAGGTAGCGCTTGTCGGCGGAGGGCCACGCTTCGGAGAACAGACGCGCGGCGTCGCGATCGAGGGCGAACAGGACGATGCCGGAGGCGCCGCGGTCCAGGCGGTTGACGGGGAACACCAATGCGTTGACCTCGTCGCGCACTCTCTGGAGGAGGGCGTCGTCGTCGTCGGCCCATCCGCGGTGGGTGGCGACGCCCGTCGGTTTGTCGACGACGACGCAGCGCGTGTCGCGATGGAGGATCATTCGACTCGGTCGAGCCAGTAGCCTGGCCGGCGCTTCATGTGGGAGATCGCGACCACCACGACCTGGACCGGTTCTACGAGGTAGAAGACCGTGTGGTGAATCGCACGCAGAGGGCGGGCGCGGACTCGGGAAGACAGCCGCGACACCGGCCACGCTAACGGGACCTCTGCAATCTCGAAGAGCGCACTTTCGATCACCGAAGCGAGATGGTTCGCGTGACCTTTCGATGCGTGGTCCGCTAGCCAGTCGATCGTGGCTTGAAGCTCCTTGCTCGCGGCAGGGAGGTAGATGATCCCTGACATCAGCGGCCGAGTCGGGCTCGAATGCTTGCCATCACTTCATCGTGCGTGAGCGGCTTGACGCGGCCCTGGTCATAGTCCTCGAGACGCTTCTCCAGCTCCTTGCTCCACGCTTCGTTCCACTCCTCTTCGCCGAGCTCGTCAGCGTCGGGTTCCAAGCTGCGGAGCAAAGCCGCGGCGAGATCAGCGCGTTCCTTGGGGCCAAGGGCGAGCGCCTCCTCGAGCAGCTTCTCGATCGCCATGGCCTGAGTATACGTGCGGGCGAGCGCGCCGCATCAGCGATCTCCGCACGTCGCTCCGCTTCGCTGCGCGATTACGGAGGCGGGCCGAGGTGGTCGCGGAAGAAGTCGACCTGGACCTGCTCGCGCGCGAGCATGAGCTTGGGGTCGGGGACCATGTGCGTCGCCGAGAGCGTGATGACCTCGGCGCGCTTGGCGTGGACGTAGAGGCTCTCGATGAACGCGAGGGTGTGCGCGAAGTGGACGTTGTCGTCGGTGATGCCGTGGATCACGAGGAGCGGGCGCGACAGCTTGCCGGCGTGGGTGAGGGCGCTCGTGCGCGCGTAGCCATCGGGGTTGGCGGCCGGCGTCTTCATGTAGCGCTCGGTGTACGCGGTGTCGTAGAGCGACCAGTCGGTGACCGGCGCACCGGCGACGCCGGCCTTGAAGACGTCGGGGCGGAGGAGGACGGCCATCGCCGAGAAGTAGCCGCCGAACGACCAGCCGGTGACGCCGACGCGCGCGAGGTCGAGCTCGGGGTGGCGCTTGCCGAGGGACTGAAGCGCGGCGACCTGATCGTCGAGCGGGACGGTGATCAGGTCCCGGAGGATCGCACGCTCCCACGTGCGGCCCCGGTTCGGCGTGCCGCGGTTGTCGCTGCGGACGACGATGAAGCCGGCGTCCGCGTACCACTGGTCCATCACGTAGCTGTCGCGCGCGTCGACCACGGTCACCGCGTGCGGGCCGCCGTAGACCTTGAGCAGCACGGGGTACTGCTTGCTCGGATCGAAGGTGCGCGGCCGCGTGATCGCGGTGTGGTGGACGCGGCCGGCGAGCTCGACGGTCTCGAGCTTCGTCGTCGGCACGAGGCGCGGCGTCTCGGCGACGCTCGGCAGCTCGCGCGTGCCGGCGGTCGAGACGGCGGTGACGCGGCGACCGCCGGCGGCGAGCGCGGTGTCGATGGTGATGACGCCGTGCTTGGCCTGCCTCGCGTCGGCGACGCCGTCGCTCGGCGTGAGGCGCACGGGCGCGCCGCCATCGAGCGGGATGCGCCACACGTCCTGGCGCAGCGGATCGGCCGAGGCCTCGACGAGCGCGCTGGTGGCGTCGACGCCGACGAGGTGACGCAGCCCGAGCTCGGGCGCGGTGAGCGCGCGCTTCACCGCACCGTCGGCACCGCGCAGCTCGAGCGTCCACGCACCCGGCGCCTCGGTCATCCACAGGAAGCCCGAGCCATCCTCGAGCCACTTCGGCGCGCCGACGTTGACGTTGAGCCAGGCATCGTCGCGCTCGGTGAGCAGCGTGCGCGGTTTGCCGCCGTCGTAGGCGACGAGCGCGAGCTCCTGCTGATCGCGATCGATGACGAGCGCGGTGATCGGCGCACGCTGCGGCCATTGCACCGAGACGAGGTACTCGTACTTCGCGTCCCACGGCAGCCAGGTGATCGCCGGCTTCGAAAGCTCGACGACGCCGAGCGCGAGCTTCGCGTTCGGGCGGCCAGCGCGCGGGTACTTGAACGGCACCGGCGGCCGCTCGGGGTTGCGCGGATCGCTGACGTAGATCGTGTCCATGCCGCGCGTGTCGGTGCGCTGGAACGCGATGGCGTCGCTCGTCGGGCTCCACCAGAAGCCGCGCGTGCGCCCGAGCTCCTCCTGCGCTGCGAAGTCGGCCGTGCCGTCCTCGTGGCCGTCGGGCGGCTCGGTCAGCGCGCGCGCCGGGCCGTCGGTGCCGATGACCCACAGCTTGCGATCGCGCACGAACGCGACCTTCTTGCCATCGGGAGACAGGTGAGGATCGTAGGCGGCGCCCTGCGGATCGATCACGCGGCGCGCGCCGGTCTTGCGGTCGACGAGGAAGAACTTGCCGGCGAGCGGCACCATCACCGTGGCGCCGTCCTCGGAGACGTCGATGTCGACGACGCCTTTGGTCGCGGTGCGCGTGCGCTCGCGGCGCGCCTTCTCCTCGTTGGACAGGTGCTCCTCGCCGGTGCCCATCAGCTCCGCGACGGTGGCGAGCGGCTTCACGCTGCCGTCGGGTGCGAGCTCGTAGAGGTCCGCGGCGAACTCGCGTGCGGGCGTGCGGCGAAACAGCACCGCGCCGTCGGGCGTCACCGCGAGCGGTGTCGGGATGCCGAGCCTGAAGTTGTAGGTCGCGGCGGCATCGGCGAGCAGCTGATCATCGAGAGCGGGCCAGGTCATGGGTCCCTTCGGGGCGGCGGGGTGAGTGCAGGCCGACGCGAGCGCGGCGGCCAGACCGAGGGCAGCGAGACGCACCGCCGCACTGTATGCCCGAAACTTGCCCCCGGCACACCCGACCCGGACGATCACATCATGCGAACGATCGAACGCCGGCGCCGGCGCGCCGACACCGCCAGCAAGGCCCTCGAGTATCAGCTGCAGTCCTGTTGCGAGGACGGTCGGATCGAGGCCATGGTGGTCGCGGACGGAGATGGCCTGCCGCTCGCCTCGTCGGGGGACACGTACGCGTGCGACGAGGTGGCGGCCAGGATGGTGCTCGTCGGTCCGCGCATCAAGGATTTCACCGGCACGCTGCTCGGCGCTGGCCACGCGTGGCAGGTGCAGATGACGAAGATCATCGTCGAGGGCGCGGAGCTCCTGGTGTGCGCCGTGGGCGGTACCGCGGATGCGCGTAAGAAGCAGATCACGCGGGGCGCACAGGGCGCGATGCGCATCCTCGCCACCGCCGCCTGACGCGGTAGAGTGCGCGTCATGCGCACTGCCTTCGTCCTCGTCGCCGCCCTCGCCGGCGCCTGCTCGTCGTCGTCGTCGACGCGCTCGAATCAGGTCGCGCCCGAGGAAGCACGCTCGCTCCTGATCGACCGCAACTGGCTCGATCGCATGCCCGAGACCGAGCGCGATCGGCTGCACGTCTATCGCTTCGTGCCCTCGATGGGCGGCGGCGTCTTCCAGGACCGCACGCTGTTCAAGGGCACGTTCGAGCTGTTCTCGTTCAAGGTCGACGGCAACAAGATCCTGTTCGACCTGCACGAGACCAAGGACAGGGTCGCGAGCGAGTTCCGCATCGAGCGCGTCGACGGCCCGGCGCCGTTCGACCTCAAGCTCACGATCCCCGATGACCCGCGCGGCCCGAAGGTCTACTTCGGCATCCGCGCCGAGACCGATCGCACCGGCGCCGCCCTCGAGCAGCGATTGCACTGACCCAGCCGGCTACTTCGGCGTTCGCCTGCGGGAACGCAGCACCACCAAGAGCGCGAGCAGGAGTGGGCTCGTCGGTGCCGCGCCACTCGAGCAGCAGCCCGGATCCTCGGACGGTCCTGGCTCGCCGTCGGGCGTGGCGCGCTTGTCATAACCGACGAGGCAGACGTCATCGATCGTCCAGCCGCCGAGCTCGCGAGTCCCGTCGGTGGTCAGCGACCACCTGATGGTGAGCGGTGAGCCGGCGTGCGCGGTCACGTCGAGGTCGTGGAGCCGCCACTCGCGATCGACGTGGGTCAGCGTGCCGTCGTCGGTCGCGGCGTTGCTCCACGCCGTGGTGCCGTTGATCTCGAGCTCGGCGCGGTCGTACTGCCCGTCCTCGACGGTGAGCCAGCGGCGGTACTGCAGGCGCACGTGCGTCCACGCGCTCGCGTCGATCGGGGGCGTCTCGATCGAGCTGGTCGCGTCGCTCGCATAGCGGCCGTCGCCGTCGAGCTGCGTGCCGAGCGCGAGCGCTCCGGTGAAGGGCTCCGCGGGGTCACCGCTCGTCGAGGACGACGCCGGCTGCGAGACCTCCCAGTCGCCGCTGCCTTGCTGCGACCAGCCCGGGTCGCCGTCGAAGCGCTCGCACCAGATCTCGTCGACCTCGCCGGTGAACAGCTGGTAGCGCGGGTCCGCGGCGTTGCGCGGCAAGATCACGGTCGACTGATCGTCGAGCGTGGCGGTGATCGCGTAGGTCACCGCGGTGTGCGGCGGCAGCGACGGGAACGTGCCGGTCCAGGCAGCGCCCGCGGCTTGCAGCGTGAAGGTCTGCGGTGCGCCGCCGCCGGCTTCGTATTGCACGGACACCGACGTCACCTGGGGGACAGGGCACGCCGTGCCGGTGGGCGCGGTGACCGGCACGGTGATCGAGAGGCCCTCGACGACCGGCGTGCCGATGCGCGTGGTCTCGAACGTCGGCTCGGCGAGGCCGTGCTTGCCGAACGCGGCCTGGATCGCGCACGCGTGCGGCGTGCCGTTGCCGAGATCGCCGTCATCGTCGTCGGCGATCTGCGCCGCGAGGTACGCGCCCGGGAGGTTCGGCGCGCGCTGGACGACGCCGGCATAGATCGTCTCCGCGAGCGCGATGCCCTGCGCCTCACCGTGCTCCGCGATGAACGCCCTGCGCAGATCCCACAGCGCACCGGCGAGGATCATTCCGGTGCCGTGCGGCGAGGGAGCGATGTCGGCGGGATACACGAGCTCGTAGCCGGTGGGATCGAGGTCGCGGAGCGCGCGGTCGTCGAGCAAGAACCCGCGGCCGACGCCCGGATCGTCGTTGATGTTCGCCGCGAAGAAGTCCGAGAGGCCCTCGCTGAGCGGCGCCTGATACACGCCCACGCCGGGGATGAGCGCCGCGCGATGCAGCGAGTGGCCGAGCTCGTGATAGACGACGTCCGCGAGCCGCGCCGTGTTCTCGCACGCTGCACCGGCGCGATAGAAGTGCAGCCCATCGTCGGACGAGGAGGCGTTGCACTCGCCGTTCTCGTTGACGAACACGCTCAGCGGCAGGTCGAGCCACGACGCGAGCGAGGGGAAGATCCTGCGCGCGTGCTGCTTGCCGATCGATGCATGGACGAACGCCGACAGCTGCGCGTCGACCTGCTCGTCGGTGGCCGACGCCCACGTCACGGTCTCGCCCGGCGCGATGGTGAGCGTCGTCGACGCGGACGACCCCGCCTGGTTGACCACGGTCACGAACGTGCCGGTGAGCCCGGCGATCAACGCCGCGCTCGCGGTCCCGTTCCACGTGATCGAGCCATCGTCGCCGGCGACCTGTGCGCTGCCGTCGACGGTCACATTCGCCGCCGCCGCCGGGTACGCCATCCGCGCGCCGCCCGGGCGCCGCACGCCGGCGTCGAAGCGCAGCGTGCCACTCGCGCGGCGCACGCGACTCTCGCGCAACAGCGGCGCGCCATCCGGCGTGACATACACGTCCCAGCGCTCTCCGCCGAGCGTCGCCTCGACGTCGAGCACGTCGGCGACGTGATACGCGAGGCGCCCGGCGTCGTCGATCAGCGGCAGCACCACGCGCTCACCGGTCGCACGCACGCGCACCTGCTCGCCGATCCATGCATCGAGGCGCTGCGCCTTCGCGCGCCGCGGCGGCGGCGTGATCGTCACCGTCGGCAGCGCCTGCGACATCACCGCGAACAGCCGATCGTTCGCGAACACGACGGCGATCGATCCCCCAACGACGCGCAGCCCGCGCGCTCGCTGCTCGAACGCCACCGTCCGCACGCGTCCGTCGACGCGGTTCGTCACCGTCGCGAAGTCACCGCTCGCGGCACCGGGCGCGAGCAGCGCGAGGTGCGCCGTTACGAACGCGCGCGCGGCCCGCTCGGCGAGCGCAGCATCGGCCATCGCCCCCGGCACGTGCACCGAGCCACCCCAGAGCTGCGCGACGACGCCGGTGTCGCGATCACGCATCGCACGCCAGCCCACGGGGACATCGCCGGCTACCACGCGAACGCCTCGCCACGTCGCGGGCAGTGCGCGGACGTCGGCGAGCACCGGCTCTCCGCGGACGTGCCCGGTCGTCGCGATCGCCGGTGGTTCGCGCGTGGGCACCCAGGCGGCGCTCGCGAGGAGCACGACGAGGGCACCGAGAGCGCGCATCGGCCGCTACGATGGCACGAACCCGCGCGCACGAACCGCGAATCTCGTCACGCGAAAGGGCCCGCCCCTTGGAAGCACGCAGCGGCGACCGCCCTCTTGGAAGCGCGCAGCGGCGACCGCCCCCTTGGAAGCGCGCAGCGGCGACCGCCCTCTTGGAAGCGCGCAGCGGCGGCCGCCCCTCTGGAAGCGCGCGGCGGCGACCGCACCTTTCGGGGCGCGCAACCGGGCGTCCCTTCGGTTAGCGGGGCGGGGCTTGCTCGGCGGGACCGGTCTTCTTCGGCGGCATGGGCGCCTGCTCGGCGGGCCCGATCTTCTTCGGAGGTGGTGGCGGCCCCGGAGGCTCGGCGGCTGGGCGGTTGGCTTCCTCATGCGCTTGCTGACCCGCGCGCATGTCATCGAACTGCTGGATCAGCTGTTCTCGCTCGCGGTCGCTGGTGCTGGCCGCCGGCGCCTCGGTCGGGCGCGGCCGCGTCGTCGCCGTCGGGGTCTCGGCGTACTTGTTCTGGGGCCCACCGCAGCCGGCGAGCGCGAGGGCGAGCGACCATCCGGCGAAGTACCGCATACCCAGACGGTATCTCCACCTGCGCTGCCCGTCGACCTCGACGAGAAATCATCGCCTGATCAGCCAATTACAAACTTCTCGCGGATTCTCTGCAAAACCTGCCCGGCACGCGCATCAGGCCGGCATGAACACGTATCGCGCCGCCGTCACGTTCGCCTGTCTTGTCGCCGCTGCTGCCCCCGCCGCCGCCGATGCCCTCGATCACGTCGAGGATGCGCTCGCCGCGGCCGACGAACGCGGAGGACGCTGCAAGCGGGCCGTCTTCGATCAGCTGCTCGAGATCCGCGACATGCTGCGCGATGGCCGCGACGCCCGCGCCGCGCGCCGGATCCAGCAGGTGCGCCGCGACGCCAACCGCTGCCCGAGCAGCGTCGAGCGCGCGCTCGCTCGCGCCGAGGGCTCGCTGCAACGCCAGCGCGATCGCGTGCGCGACCGGATCTCCGACCGCCGTGACGATCCGCCGCCGCCGCCGCCGCGCGCGAAGGACCTGCCGTGGGCCGACTACACCGAGGTGTGCTTGGCGCACTGGGTCAGCGTCGAGGCCTCGCGCGGGCGCATGAACGACGCCAAGCACATCGAGTACACGAACATGACGGGGACGGTGTGCACGAACCCGGCCGCGCAGACCTCGTATTACCCGAACGGCCAGCTCGCGATGACGAGCGATGGCACCTGGTACTTCCCGAACGGCCAGCTCGCGCGCACCGGCAACAACACGTTCTATTACCCGAACGGCCAGCTCCTGCGGACCGCCGACTACACCTGGTATTACCCGAACGGCCAGCTCGCATACACGCAGAGCTCGGGCTGGTACTACCCCAACGGCCAACTCGCGGGCGCGTTCGAATCGGTCGCGAACTGGGCGCGCGGCCACGCGTCGAAGCAGCAGGTCGGGATCTACGACTACGCGATGCAGAGCGATGTCGACGCGTACCGCATGTATGCGGTGATCCGGCTCGCGTCGCAGGCGCGATGACCGACTTGGCGCCGAAACGACAAAGCGCGCGGGCCAAGAGGCTCGCGCGCTCGGTTCGAGGCGGTCGTCGCGTTACGCGCGCGCGACCGGAGATGCCTTCTTCTTCGCGGGCGGCGGCGGCGCCTTCTTGCCCGGCTTCGCGGCGGTCTTCGCGGCCTTGCCGTTGCCGTTGGTGTGCCCGTTCCCGTTGGTCTTGACCTTGCCGTTGCCGTTGGTCTTGCCGTTGCCGGTCGCCGCGGGCTTCGCGGCCGCGACGACGATCTTCTTCGCCGCCTTCGGCGCGGGCGCCGGAGCGGCCACGACGACGGGCGCGGGCTTCGCGGCCGCCTTGTTCGCCTTGAGGCCTGCGGCGCTGCGCAGCTCGTCGACGCGCGGGGTCTGCTCCCACGTGAACGACGCGTCCTCGCGGCCGAAGTGGCCGTAGGCGGCCGTCGGCTTGAAGATCGGGCGGCGCAGGTCGAGCTCCTGGATCAGCATGCCCGGGCGCGCGTCGAACGTCTTGAGCACGGCCTGCGTGAGCTTCTCGTCGGAGAGGCCATTGGTCGCGGTGCCGAAGGTGTCGACGAGCATCGACACCGGCTGGGCGACGCCGATCGCGTACGCGAACTGGACCTCGCAGCGGCGCGCGAGGCCGGCGGCGACGACGTGCTTCGCGATGTAGCGCGCGTAGTACGCGGCCGAGCGATCGACCTTGCTCGGATCCTTGCCCGAGAAGGCGCCGCCGCCGTGGCGCGCGTAGCCGCCGTAGGTGTCGACGATGATCTTGCGGCCGGTGAGGCCGGCGTCTCCCTGCGGGCCACCGATGACGAAGCGGCCGGTCGGGTTGACGTGGATCTTGGTCTTCTTGGTGATCAGCTTCGCCGGGACGATCGGCTTGATCACGAGCTCGCGGATCGCGTCCTCGATCTGCTTCTGCGTGACGTTCTCGCCGTGCTGCGTCGAGACGACGATCGCCTCGACACCGGTGACCTCGCCGTCCTCGTAGCGGACGGAGACCTGGGTCTTGCCGTCGGGGCGGAGCCAGTCGATGCCGTTCGTCTGCTGCTTGCGGACCTTGGCGAGCTCGAGCGCGAGCTGGTGCGCCATCTGGATCGGCAGCGGCATGAGCTCCTTCGTCTCGTCGCACGCGTAGCCGAACATCAGGCCCTGATCGCCCGCGCCCTGCTTCGTGGGATCGCCGCGATCGACGCCCTGCGCGATGTCCGGCGACTGCTGCTCGACCGCGACCATCACGGCGCACGTGCCGGCGTCGAAGCCGACGTCCGACGACGTGAACCCGATGCCCCGCACCGTGTCGCGCACGATCTTCGGGAAGTCGAGCTGCGCACGCGTCGTGATCTCGCCGGCGAGCAACACGAAGCCCGTCTTGGCGACCGTCTCGCACGCGACGCGACTGTGCGGGTCCACCGCAAGGCAGGCATCCAGCACTGCATCAGAGACCTGATCGCAGAGCTTGTCGGGATGGCCTTCGGTGACGGACTCGGAGGAGAACAGGTAGCTCGCCATATATAGGTGGGCGGACTATTCAGCGACGGCGGAGCGCTGTCAACACGGATAACAGGTACGATATAGCGGATGCGTTCGACGCTGGTCGTACTGCTCGTGCTCGTCGCATGTGGGGGCCGGCCGCCGGTCCCCACCCGCGCGGTCGTCGAGAGCGATCTGGGCTCGTGGAAGTTCCGCAGGTTCCAGGGGCCACTCCTCGACGTCGAGGTCTGGATCGCCGGCAACAAGGGCGAAGCGTTCAGCGCCAGCTACATCACCGCCGACGCCGAAAAGCGCGGCCAGATCGCCGAGAAGGACCTCGTGAACGTGATCGTCACGCGCTACGAGAAGCCGGACGGCATCGTGCGCGAGACGGTAAAGCTCGTACGTCGTCTCGCGCAGGAGAAGGGCTACGAGGTCGACGAGACCAAGATCGAGGGCATCCGCGTCCTGACGATCACCGGCCCGAGCGAGACGTGGGCAATCTGGCCCGCCGACAAGGCAGTGGTGAAGGTCGGCGGGCAGGGACGGACCAACGTGCCCGGCTCGGTCGTCGAGGATTACGGGGACCGCTACCCGTCGAAGCTCCCGGGAGGCTCGCTCGAAGGCTCGCTCCCGCCCGGCCCCGAGGAGAAGCCCGTCACCAACCCCGAGGACGACGAGCAGTACGATCCGAACAACCCCAAGGCGAACCTCGACCACTACGATCCGGATAAGGTGAAGCTGCCGGAGAAGAAGGTCGAGCCCGTCAAGCTCCCCGACGAGAAGAAGAAGCCGAAGAGATAGGAGGCCCGATGCTGCAACAGCTGAGCGGAGCTTCACGCGAGGCGCACGCGCTGCTCGATCGCTCGACGCGCATGGCAGGCGACATCGACGCGCAGGTCGCCGCGATCCTCGCGGACGTGCGGACGCGCCGCGACGCCGCGGTCACCGAATACACGCGACGGTTCGACAAGCGCGAGCCCACGAACGGCAGCTACGAGGTCACGCGCGCGCGCTGGGACGAGCTCGCGGCGACGGTCTCGCCCGAGGTGCGCGCCGCCCTCGAGCTCGCCGCGCATCGCATCCGCGCGTTCCACGAGCGCCAGCACGCGCCCGATCTCGACGTCACGCTCGACGGGGTGCGGCTCGAGCTGCGCGTCACCCCGCTCGCGCGCGTCGGCCTCTACGTGCCCGGCGGCACCGCGCGGTATCCGTCGAGCGTCTTGATGACGGCGATCCCCGCGAAGGTCGCCGGGGTCCCCGACGTGATCATGGTGACGCCGGGCGCGTCGCCGGAGACGTTGCTCGCGGCGCGGCTCGCAGGTGTCGATCGCGTGTTCGAGCTCGGCGGTGCGCAGGCGATCGGCGCGCTCGCGTACGGCACCGACAGCGTGCCGCGCGTCGACAAGATCGTCGGCCCCGGCAACGCGTGGGTCGCGTCGGCAAAACGCCAGGTCTACGGCGAGGTCGACATCGATTCGATCGCCGGCCCGTCGGAGGTGTTGATCATCGCCGACGACGACGCGCACCCCGCGTGGGTCGCCGCCGACCTCATCGCGCAGGC
>Ga0247829_10000148_pt1 | contig 21971 bp, 21 predicted proteins | sample 12C_Control_Day4_FD_207765 | JGI IMG/M metagenome (GOLD analysis project Ga0247829, IMG submission 207765) | Soil microbial communities from agricultural site in Penn Yan, New York, United States - 12C_Control_Day4 | ecosystem: Environmental > Terrestrial > Soil > Agricultural land | place... | reverse complement strand
GTCGGCGTGCGGGCGCGCACGCCAGGCGGCGACCTCGCCATCCGCGCCGGTCTCGTCGTCGGTTGCGACGGGCGCCACTCCACGGTGCGCGAGCGCGCCGGGTTCGAGGTCGAGGACATCGGCGCGCCGATCGACGTGCTGTGGTTCCGGATCTCGCGGCGCCCCGACGATACGGCCGAGACCTTCGGCCACATCGAGACCGGCGCCATGATGGTGATGCTCAACCGCGGCAGCTACTGGCAGTGCGCCTACGTGATCCCGAAGGACGGCCTCGCCGAGATCAAGCAGCGTGGGCTGCCGGCGTTCCGCGACAGCATCGTCTTCATGTCGCCGTTCGTGCGCGACCGCATCGGCGAGATCGCAAGCTGGGACGACGTGAAGCTCCTCACCGTCGCGATCGACAGGCTCAAGCAATGGCACCGTCCGGGGCTGCTGTGCATCGGCGACGCCGCGCACGCGATGTCGCCGGTCGGCGGGGTCGGCATCAACCTCGCGGTGCAGGACGCGGTTGCGACCGCCAATGCGCTGGCAGAGCCGCTGAAGGCGCGCGCCGTCACGGAGGCTCATCTGGCCGCGATCCAGAAGCGGCGCACGCTGCCGATGCGGGTGATCCAATTCATTCAGACTCAGATCCAGGACCGCGTGCTGAGCCGCGCGCTCGCGAGCAAGGAGCGGCCGAAAGTCCCGCTCGTGGCGAAGCTGCTGCAGCGCGTGCCAGCCTTGCGGCGCCTGCCCGCGCGGATCGTGGGCATCGGCATCCGCCCCGAGCACATCCACACGCCGGAGGCCGACCCCCCGGCGCCACCCGCCGAGGTGATGCCGGCGAAGGCGCGCGCCTAGCCTTCATCGGGCGCTCGATCGCTCGACCGGCGAGCGGGCACATCACGGCTCGGGCATACCCTGCGGGCGAAATGCCGTAGCATGAGCGTCGCGCTGATTCGCGCAGATCGCGTGCTGTTGAGTCCCGACCCACTCAACCGGCCACGACCGTGGCCATGCAATGGTGACACGTGCGATCGGCCGCATGGCTGAGCCCCTTCTCCATCGCCGCGCTGCTGCTCGCGACCGGCGCGATAGCGCACGCGCAGGCACCTGAGGGAACTCCGGCCGGCTCGATCTCAGTCGTAGGCCGCGGCGGACCGGCCGCCGAGAACACAGGCCGCGCGACCGACGCGCAAAAGGGCGAGGCGAGCACCATCGAGCTCAGCGCCCGAGCCGGTGTTGCAAGCGACTACATCTATCGCGGCACCACGCTCTCCGGCCGGAAGCCTGCCGCCGGCGCCGGAGTCGAGGCGACCCTGGGCCGCTTCTACGCGGGCGCGACAGCTACGACCGTCGACCTGCCGACCAATCCGCCGGCCGAGGTCGCCCTGAGCGCCGGCATCCGCCCCAAGCTTGGAAAGATCGACATCGACGTCGGCTGGACCTCCTACGTCTACCCGCACGAGACCTCCGATACCAACTACGGGGAAGCCGCCATCCGCGCCGAGACCCGCATCGGCGAGACATTTGGCATCGCCGGCGGCTTCGCCTATTCACCGGACGTCTCGAACACCGGCGCATGGAGCAGGTACGTCGCTCTCGGCATCGGCGCCGAGCTGCCCCAGCGCATGCTGCCGCGGAACGTGACAGCCACGGTCACGACTACCGTCGGGTACTCCCGGTTCGGCGATCAGTCGGCCGAGCTAGGAGGCTATCCGCTGCCGGCCTATCTGAACTGGAGCGCCGGCATCAGATTCACGCGCGGCAAGCTCAATCTCGACCTGCGCTACCACGACACCAATCTCTCCGGCGAAAATTGCTATGTCCTGACAGGCGATCCCAATGCCGCGCCTGGCGGCAGGCCAAACCCGGCGACCAATCCGGACGGGCTCGTCTCAGATTGGTGCAGCGCCACACTGGTTGGAAAACTTTGGCTCTCGCTCGAGTGAGCGTCCACCCGCGGGGAATACACCCTCATATCAGGGTTCCTCCCGATAGGTTCACCTGGCGTCGCGGCCATACCCTTGTTCTCGAGCGCCGAAACCCCAACCCCCACGGGAGCAAGTCTATGGCCGAACGCATGTCACAATCAGCAATCAACGCCGGCGTCGGCGATGCCCGGCAACAGGTGCGCGATGCCGTCGCGGAGGTCGAAGGCCAGATCGCGGAGCATTGGGTGTGGTATCTCATCCTCGGCATCGTGCTCTTGCTGGGTGGCATCGCTGCCATCGCCTTCCCGTTCCTGTCGACCGTTGCCGCCAAGCTTGCGCTGGGGTGGATCTTCCTGTTCGCCGGCGTGATGACCGTCGTGCATGGGTTCTCGGCCGGAAATTGGCGCGGCTTCCTCTGGAACCTGCTGATCGGCATCCTCTATGTCGTGGCCGGCGGCTATCTCGTGTTCTTCCCGCTCGCGGGCATCGTGACGCTGACCATGATCATCGCCCTCCTGTTTCTCGCGGACGGCATTCTCGAGATCATCATGGCCTATCGGCTGCGGCCGCATTCCGGCTGGGGCTGGGTTCTCGCCAGCGGCGTGGCGGCCCTGATCGCCGGCGTCCTGATCGCGTCCCAGCTGCCGTCATCGGCGACCTGGGTGATCGGCTTCCTGGTCGGGATCAAGATGATCATGGCGGGCTGGAGCTACATCGCCCTGGCGCTCGGCAGCCATCACCATCACCACCCCTCGACGAGCATGCGGCCGGCATAAACTTCCGGCAGCGCAGCGACCGTTGTCGGGGCCGTTGGCAAGGCGGATGCTCGATCGAGCTGACGGCCTGGGCTAGCGGCCCTGATAGGCGGGTGTACGGACGACGAGGCCGTCGAGGGCCTCGGTCACCTTGATCTGGCATGAGAGGCGGGAGTTCGGCTTCACGTCGAAGGCGAAGTCGAGCTGGTCCTCCTCCTCCTCGTTGGGTTTGCCGACCTTGCCCGTCCAGGCCTCGTCGACGTAGACCATGCAAGTAGCGCAGGTGCAGCCCCCGCCGCATTCCGCGACGATGCCCGTCACGCCGCCCTTGAGCGCGGTCTCCATGACGGTGGCGCCGATCTCGGCATCGACCGTGTGCACCGTGCCGTCGTGCTCGATGTAGGTGATCTTGGGCATAGGGCCTGGGCTCGCCTCGTGTCTCCTGCGTTATGACGCATGCACCTGCACTATGTTGCAGGTTTGCGCAAGGGGGCTATGCCGAGCCCTTCCCGGGATGCGCGCGACGACTGTCTTCAGGCGCCTGCTCGCGCTTGTCGAGGCCATAGTCGCGCAGGACGGCCGCCACGCGCAGGCGATAGTCGCGGAACACGCCGTTGCGACCCGCAGCCTGGGTGGCGCGGTGCCCCATGTGGTTGCGCCAGCTGACCACAGCAGCCTCGTCGCGCCAGAACGACAGCGACAGCATCTTGGCCGGGTCGGTGATGCTCTGGAAGCGCTCGACGGAGACGAAGCCGTCGATCTTCTCGAGCTCCGGCCGCAGGCGTGCGGCGTGGTCGAGATAGCTCTCGCGGCGGCCATCCGCGGGCCACACCTCGAAGATGACGGCGATCATGGGCATGCTCCGATGCTGTGGGGTCAGACCCTCCTGCACCGTCCATACCGTCGGAGGGGTGGCGTTCCTAGGGTCTGACCCCAATACTCCCCATTACTCCACGGCCTCCAGGAATGTGCGCTCCTCGCTCAGGATGAAACGCTTCTCCTGCGCGAAGCGGAAGTTGGCGGCGCCCTCGGAGTCGGCCTTGAGCCGTGCGCGGTAGGCTTCGTAGGCGGCCAGGCTGTCGAAGGAGATCAGCCCCCAGGCAATGTTGTTGGTGCCCTCGTGGGGAAGGAAATAGCCAACGAGCTTGCCACCGCACTTGGGGATGATGCGCCCCCAATTGCGCGCATACTCGGCGAACGCCTCGCGCTGGAAGGGATCGATCACGTAACGGATGAAGACGGTGACGGTCATGGGTGCCTCCTTTGCCGGAAGCTACCCTGGAGCATTCCAGCCGTCGTTCGTTTCGACGGACGACGAAGCGTGCAGCCGCCCCTCACCCCATCTCTCTCCCCGCAAGCGGGGAGAGGGAAGAAGGAAGAAGGAAGAAGGAAGAGGGAAGAGGGAAGAGGGAAGAGGGAAGAGGGAAGGCGGAAGGAGGAAGGAGGAAGGAGGAAGGAAGGAAGGAGGAAGGAAGGAAGGAAGGAGGAAGGAGGAAGGGCTACGCGCCGAGGTAGGCGGTCTTGACGTGCGGGTTGTCGAGCAGCTCGGCGCCGGTGCCGGAGAGCGTCACGCGGCCCTGCTCCAGCACGTAGGAGCGGTCGGAGAGCTCGAGCGCGGCGAACGCGTTCTGCTCCACCATGACGACGGTGACGCCCTCGGCGCGGATACCCTTGATGATCTCGAAGGTGCGCTCGACGAGGTTGGGCGCCAGACCCAGCGAGGGTTCGTCGAACAGCACCAGCTTGGGACGCGACATCAGCGCGCGGCTGATCGCCAGCATCTGCTGCTCGCCGCCCGACAGCGTGCCGGCCGCCTGGTCGCGCCGCTCGGCGAGGATAGGAAAGCGCGCGTAGAGCCGCTCGAGGTCGGAGGCGATCCCGTCCGCATCGCGGCGCAGGTAGCAGCCCATCTCAAGGTTCTCGGCCACCGTCATGTAGGGAAAGACGCGGCGGCCCTCGGGGCAGTGGGCGATGCCCATCTGGAGGATGCGGCGCGCACTCGCGCGCGTGATGTCCTCGCCGAGGAAGGCGATGCGGCCCGCGGCCGGTGCCAGCACGCCGGAGATGGCCTTGAGCGTGGTGGTCTTGCCGGCGCCGTTGGCGCCGATCAGGGTGACGAGCTCGCCCTGCTCGACGGATATGGTGAGGTCGCGGACGGCCTCGACCTTGCCGTAGCGGCAGCTCAGGCCCTCAACCGTGAGCACGGGCGTACCTTTCCCCGAGATAGGCGCGCACCACCTCCGGGTTGCGCTGGATCTCGGCCGGCGAGCCGGTAGCGATGACGCGGCCGTGGTTGAGGCAGACGATGCGGTCGGACACGCCCATCACCATCTTCATGTCGTGCTCGACGAGCAGCACGGTGATGCCCTGGCCGCGGATCTGCGCGAGCAGCTTCATGAAGCTGTCGGTCTCGACCGGGTTCATGCCCGACACCGGCTCGTCGAGCAGCAGCAGCTTGGGCTGGGCGGCGAGCGCGACGGCGACCTCGAGCAGCCGGAGCTCTCCGTAGGGCAGCGACGAGGCCGGCTGGCCGGCACGCGCCTCGAGGCCCACGAAGCGCAGGATCTGCGAGGCCTCCTTCGCCAGCTCCTTCTCCTCGCGCGCCACCGAGGGTAGCCCCAGCAGGATCGCGAGCGGCGTCTGGCGCGAGCGCAGATGCAGGCCGATGGCGACGTTGTCGTGCACGCTGCGACCGGTGAACACGCTGGTCTTCTGGAACGTGCGCACGACGCCGAGGGCGGCGATCTGGTTGGGCTTGAGGCCGTCGAGGCGCTGGCCGCGATAGGCGATGTGGCCGCCGGTCAGCTCGATAAAGCCGGTGATGGCATTGAAGGCCGTGGTCTTGCCGGCGCCGTTGGGACCGATGAGGGAAAGCACCTCGCCCGTCCGCACCTCGAAGGTGGCGCCATCGACGGCGGTGAGTCCGCCGAAGCGGATGGTGAGGGCGTCGACCGCGAGCTCGATGCCGGCACGCGCGTTCATCGCGCGGCCTCCGCGGCCGGGCGCCCGGCCGGCGGCTCGGCCGCCTCGCGCCTGGCGCGGCCCTGCCACCAGTTGCGCACGGCCGGGACGATGCCTTCGGGCAGGAAGTAGACGACGAGGATCATCAGCACGCCGTAGACCACCCACTGCACCTCGGGCTTGATGGCGGCCGCGCGCAGGACCTCCGGCAGCAGGCCGAAGATGAGGCCGCCGACGATGGGGCCGGCGAGGGTGCCCTTGCCGCCGGCCACCACCATGATCACCATCGTCACCGTGTAGATGAACAGGAACACATCGGGGTCGACGATGCGCACGTAGTGGGCGTAGAGCGCGCCCGCCGCGCCGGCCATGGCGGCCGCGATCATGGTGGCGAGCACCAGGTAGCGCGTGACGTCGACGCCGACGGAGGTGGCGAGCGGCTCGTTCTCCCGCAGCGCGATCATGGCGCGCCCGGCACGCGAACTGACGAGCCGGCGGATCAGCACGTAGCTCAGGATCGCCGCCACCAGCACCAGATAGTAGTTGGCGGGCTTACGCAGGAAGGCGAACTCGAACCAGCCGGGAACCCCGAGCCGCAGCACCGGGATGTTGTTGAGCGCCATGGGGCCTTGCGTCAACTCGACCCAGTTGAGCGCCACCAGCCGGACCACCTCGGCGAAGCTCACCGAGACGATGACGAAGTAGGCGCCGCGCACCTTGAACGAGACCTTGCCGATCACCCAGCCGCAGGCCCCGGCGAGGGCGATACCGGTGAGCATGCCGAGCCACACCGGCTTGGGCTCCAGCTTGACGAGCCAGTTGGGCAGCAGGTGCACCTCGAAACCGAGCGACATCAGGCTCGAGGTGTAGGCGCCGATGCCGAAGAAGGCGACGTGGCCGAGGCTCAGCTGGCCCGTATAGCCGAGCAGCAGGTTGAGGCTCATGGCGGCGATGATGAAGATGCCGGTGATGATCAGGATGTGCAGCACGTAGAGGTCCCCCATCCACAGCGGGACGGAGAACAGGAACGCGAGCCAGGCGATCGTGGCCCAAAGTTTCACCCGATCCGCTCCTTCTGCGCGAACAGGCCGGTCGGCTTGACGAGCAGGATCAGGATGATGAGGAGGAAGCCCATGCCGTCACGGAAGCCGGAGGAGATGTAGCCGGCGCCGAGCTCCTCCATGAAGGCCAGGATGAAACCGCCGATAGTGGCGCCGGGGATGCTACCCAAGCCGCCGAGGATGACGATGGCGAAGGCCTTGAGCGAGGCGAGGTCGCCCATGGTCGGATAGACGACGAACACGGGGCCGAGCAGCGCGCCGGCGGCCGCCGCGAGACCCGATCCGATGGCGAAGGTTGCGGTGTGGACGTAGCCGATCTCGACTCCCATCAGCGCCGCCGTATCGCGGTCCTGGAAGGTGGCGCGCATGGCCTTGCCTAGTCGCGTGCGGTTGATGAGCGCGTAGGCGCCGACGATCAGCGCCAGCGCCACGACGAACACGAACAGGCGGTTCCAGGACACGGAGACCGGGCCCAGCACCAGCGGCGTCGCCGGGAACGGGTTGTCGATCGACTTCGCCACGCCCGACCAGGCGAGCTGCTCGGTGTTCTGCAGCGCGATCCAGGCGCCGATCATGACGAGCATGGTGGTGTCGATGTCGGCTCCGCGCAATCGGCGCAGCAACACGAGCTCGATCGCGGCACCGAGGAAGATGCCGAGCACCACGGCGAGTACGAGCGCCACGAAGAAGTTGGCGCCCGCCAGCATGACGCAGGCGTACATCATGTAGGCGCCGAAGCTGTAGAGCTCGCCGTGCGTGAAGTTCACCACGCGCATGATGCCGAAGATCAGCGTCAAGCCGATGCCGAGCAGCGCGTAGGTGCCGCCGAGGATGAGGGCGTTGAGCCCGTGCTGGAGGAGCTGGTCCATTGGGGTCTTCCCCCTCTCCCCGCTTGCGGGGAGAGGGCCGGGGTGAGGGGCGGAGGCAGACTCCAACGTCGGCGCAGGTGGCCGCCCCTCACCCTAACCCTCTCCCCGCGTTGATGGTGCGAGAGGAAAGTTGCGCGTGGCGCGGGGAGAGGGAACTACTGCCGCGTGACCTTGCCGCCGTCGATCTTGACGAGATAGACGCTCGGCACGTTCTGGGCGCTCTCCTTGCCGGCGGGGCCCTGCTTGATGAAGGCGATGTCGCCGTTGATGCCGGGCACCTTCACGTCCCACATCGCCTTGGTGATGGCCTCGGGCTCGGCCTTGCCGGCGGCCTTGATGGCGGCGACGATGACGTGCAGACCGTCCCAGGCGCGGAATCCCTCGGTCAGGCCGCCGACGGGATGCTTCTTCTCGTTCCACAGCGCCACGAACTTCTTGGCGATCTCGGGGTTCTTGACGGCCTCGGGGAACCACGGCGTGAAGAACACCAGGTGGTAGGAGCCGTTGGCGGCCTCGCCGGCCTGGGCGATCAGCTGATCGGGCGAGTTGGAGCCGCCGGTCGTGATGATGCGGGTGGTGAGCTGCTGGTCCTTGGCCTGCTTCAGGATCAGCGTGATCTGCTCCACCGCCGTGGTCACGAACAGCGTGTCGCCGCCCGAGGCCTTGATCTTGGCGAGCTGCGCGGAGAAATCCGTGGCCTTGGGGTCCATGGTCTCCATGATGCCGATCTGCACACCATCGGCCTTGGCGGCTTCCGAGAACTCCTTGGAGGCGCCGAGGCCGAAGTCGTTGTTGGTGGCGAGGAAGTCGGCCTTCTTGATGTTCATCTTCTTGAACAGCGGCGTGAAGGCCTTGGCCTCCATCTGCGAGGTCGGGCTGATGCGGAAGATGTAGGGGTTGCCCGAGGTGGTGATCTTGCCGGACGAGGAGGTCTCGACCAGCATCGGCACCTTGTACTCCTCGAGCTTGGGCATGACGGCGAGCGTCAGGGTCGAGCTCCAGGCGCCCATCATGACCGGCACCTTGTCGCGCACGATCAGCTTCTCGGCGGTGGCGACCGCCTCGGTTGGGTTCGACTTGTTGTCCTCGACGATGAGCTGGATCTTCTTGCCGAGCACGCCGCCGGCCTTGTTGATCTCCTCCTCGGCGATCTTGGCGCCCTGCGCCACGTAGTTGCCGCTGGCCGCGAACGGGCCGGTTAGCGGCTGGGTCACTCCGATCTTGATGGTGTCCTGCGCGGCGGCTGCGCCGCCCAGAAGCGCTGCGCCGACGGCGGCGAGCGCAAGCTTTTGCATGATGGCTTTCATACGCGTCTCCCGTATCTACGACGTTCTGTCCTGCCGAGAGGCTCCCCCCTTCGAGGCGTGATGGCGATTGGTATCAATGTTGGTAACACCATCACACTTCGAGATTAGGAGAGGCCCGGACCGCTTACAAGCAGCCCTCGTGCCGCTGCGCGCTCACATCATCTTCTTGCGCAGCCGGGGGATGATCTCCTTCGCCACGGCCTCGACCTGCTCACTTTCATAGCGGTAGGGCACAAAGATTATGCGGTCGATGCCGGTGGCGAGGTGCGCCTCGAGCTGCTCGACGCACTCCTCCACCGTGCCCATGATGGCGCTCTCCATGGTCGACTCCGACCAGGAGGCGTAGTCCCATTCCGTCTGCAGCCACTGCCGCATCGGCGCCTCGATCTTGGCGCGAGGACCGATGCAGATGGGGAGCTGGTTGGTGGAGATGAGCTGATCGGGGTCGCGGCCCGCCTCCTCGGCGTAACCGCGCACCTTGGCCCAGACGCGGGCGAAGCTCTCGGCGGTGTAGTAGTAGGTGAGCCAGCCGTCGCCCTTGGCGGCGGCCCGCCTCAGCACGGCATCGACGTAGCCGCCGATCAGGATGGGCGGGCGCGGCTGCTGCACGGGCTTGGGATAGAGCACGGCGCCGCGCAGCTTGTAGGGGGGATAGTCCCCGTCGACCTTCTCCTCGGTCCACAGCCGGTTGATGACCTCCAGGCACTGCTCCATGATCCGGCCGCGCTGGTGGAAGTCGACGCCCATGGAGTCGAACTCGCGCTTGTACCAGCCGACCGCGGCACCGACGATCAGGCGGCCGTCGGAGATGTGGTCGATGGTGGCGAGCTCCTTGGCGAGGATGACGGGATTGCGCATGGGCATGACGAGGATGCCGGTGCCGATCTTGATCTTGCTCGTGCGCGCCGCGACGGCGGTAAGGATCGCCAGCGCCTCGTGGATCGGGAAATTGGGATCGACGCCGAGGAGAATGTGGTCCCAGGCCCAGATCGACTCGTAGCCCAGCTCCTCCATGCGCACGCCGTAGTCGATCAGCGCCCGCGCACTCGGCATCTCCGGGTACTTGGTGAAGTTGCGCATGGCGATGCCGAACTCGGTCTGCTTCTTCTTGGCCATAGGTGCTCCTCGAACCTGTCATCCCGGCGCTTGTCGCCGGGATCCATCTCACAGCTTGCTCCGGCGTGCGTGGATCGCTGGATCCCGGGCACAAGGCCCGGGATGACTGCGTCACGCCGTGTAGAGTCGCTCGGGGTCGAGCTCGCGCAGGACGGCGAGCTCGTCGGCGCGCGGCGGCTCGGCCGTCTCGACATGAGCGTCGAACAGCAGCTTGAAGCCCGTATTCTCCTGCACCTGCTCGCGGGTGACACCCTGGTTGAGGGCGAGCACCTTCATCTCGCGGGTGTCCTCGTCGAAGCCCATGACGGCGAGGTCGGTGACGACGCGCCACATGCCGCCCTGCGGCAGGCCGCGCTCGGCGCGCGAAGCCTTGCCCTTCATCCAGCCGGGCGAGGTGATGAAGTCGACGTCGGCCACGAAGCGGCGCTTCTCGTGCTTCATGGCCACGATCATGTCGGTGAGCGAGGAGATGTCGTTGCCGCCGCCGGTGCCGGGGAGGCGTATCCTGGGGTTGTCGGCATCGCCGATGAAGGACGAGTTGAGGTTGCCGAAGCGGTCGATCTGGGCGCCGCCCATGAAGCCCACGTCGACATAGCCACGCTGCAGCAGCAGGAGCACGTCGGTGATGGGGAGCACCATGTTGGAGCGGCGCGTGCAGCGCTGCTCGTTGGTCGACGGCGGCAGCTCGCCCGGTACGATGAAGGGGCCGATGGTGCCGCCCTCGAACAGGATGGTGAGGTGCGGCGTGTGGCTGCGCTGGGCGAGCGTGGCGGCCAGCAGCGGGATGCCGACCCCGGCGAACACGATCTGCCCGTCCTTCAGGAGGCGCGCGGCCATGACGGCCAGCAGCTCGGAGGCGGTGTAGGCGGAGGCGGCTGGGGAGTGCTTAGTCATTGTGGACGCTCCTGCCGCGGCGGCATGCATCGAGCACCGCATCCATGCCGAGCTTGGCGAGGTAGTCGGGCCAGGACTTGGGCCCGTAGTAGTACTCCTCGAGATACTGCTGCGGCCCCTTCACGGGGTCCTTGGCCGTGATCTCCGCGTACTCGTCGAGATGCCCGAAGAAGGGCTCGTAGAGGCCGTAGCACTCGTGCGGCGCGCAGCCCATGGGCGCCTCCACCACCGCATCGACGGTGAAGAAGGGGATGCGCGTCTGGTCGGGGGTGCGCCGGATCTGGTCGTTGGAGACGATGCGCTCGGTCGTCAGGATCACCTTGTTGGCGGCCATGGCCATGTCGATGTCCATGAACTGCAGGCCGTCGAGCTGGGCGTTGCCGTAGGCGTCGCAGCGCTGCACGTGGATCAGCGCCACGTCCGGGTTGAGTGCGGGCAGCAGCACCACCTCCTCGCCGGTGAAGGGGCAGGTCATGGTCTTGAGGCTGTCGCCGACGCGCTTGCCGACGTCCGAGCCGATCATTGAGCGCGAAGGCATGAAGGGAATGCCCATGGCGCCCGCGCGGTAGCGCAAGCCCATCGACATGTGGCTCCACTCCTCGAAGCGGGCGAGCTTCTTCTCGGTGTGGTGGCGCATGACCTTCGACACGCCCCACACAATGCCCTGCGTGAACCAGCTGGTGATGATGTGCTTGGAGACGCCGGAGGCGAACAGCAGGTCGCCCTCGCTCGAGGTGATGGAGCGTGACACCACGAGGTCCTTGCGGCGGGCGCGGATCAGCGCCCAGATCATGGCGGTGGGCGTGCGCGACATGGTGCAGCCGCCGATGCCGACGTGGTCGCCATCCCGCACGAGCTTGGCCGCCTCCTCGAGCGACATCACCTTCTCGCGCAGGCCGCGGTCGCGCTCCATCGTCTCGCGCCGCAGCTGCTGGTAGGGCTTGACCTCAGTGTCTACGCTCATGCGCCTCGTCTCTCTGCTCGGATAGGTCTCATGCAGCCGCCGCCATGCCGCTGTCGCGATTGACGGCCGCGATCATCTCGTCCCATTGCGGCAGGAGGTCCTGCAGCCCGCGCCAGAAGTCCTGCGATCTGCGCCGGTCGAAGTCGGCGAGTTCGATGCCCTGCTGCTCCACCCAGGTGAAATAGCCCAGATTGAAGATGCGCTCCCGCTCGCGCGGGGTGGCATCGAGCACGTGCTCGGTGTCGGCGCCCAGCAGGTGTCGGCCGACGATCTCCGCGGCCACCTCGGGGGTCAGCTCGCCGCTGTTGTGGCGGCGCTGGAGGTAGCGGGCAAGCTCGCTCGCGTACATCTCGTGGCCGTCGGTCGCCACGGTGACGATGACGTCGTCGGGTCCGAGGTCGAGGTGCCTCGCCATCTTGATGGCGCCCAGCACGTTGGCGATGGAGGAGAGGCCCAAGCGATCGAGCGCGGCAAGGAGGGTCGGCGTGACGCCGAGCCGGCGCGAAAGATAGTCGCGACCAACGTCGGTGTTGAACACGGCGTTGAGCCCGTCGGTCGCCTGGTCGCTGACGCCGATCACGAGGTCGGTGTTCATGACATTGTGGATCAGCGGCACGTGCTTGTCGCCAATGCCCTGGATGTTGTGCTCGCCGTAGCCGTTCATGAGCAGCGTCGGGCACTCCACTGCCTCGACCACGGCGATCTTCGTTCTGTGCTTGGCCTTGAGATAGTCGCCGGCCGCCAGCGTGCCCGCTGATCCGCTGGCCGAGACGTAGCCGGCGAGGTTCAAGTTCTTGCCCTCGAGCGACGAGAAGACCTTCTCGAGCGCGGGGCCGGTGCAGCGCCAGTGGCCCAGGTAGTTTCCGAACTCGCTGAACTGATTGAGGATGGCGTTGGCGGGGTCGCGCGCGAGTGCGGCGCAGGCGTCGTAGATCTCCTTGACGTTGGACTCGGTGCCGGGCGTGCGCACGATGTCGCCCGGCTCGCTCACCCACTGGTTCAGCCAGTCGAACCGCTCGCGGCTCATGCCTTCGGGCAGCACGGCGACGGCCCGGCAGCCCAGGATCTTGGAGATGGCGACGCCGCCGCGGCAGTAGTTGCCGGTCGAGGGCCACACGGCGCGCTGGCTCGCGGGATCGAACCGGCCCGAGACCAGGCGCGGCGCGAGGCAGGCGTAGGCGGCGAGCACCTTGTGCGCGCGGATCATCGGGAACAGGCAGCCGAGTGCGACGACGATGCGCGCCTTCACGCCGGTCAGGGCCTCGGGCAGCTCGATGTGCGCGGGAGTTGCCGCCTGGGCCTTGCGGCTGCGGTCGTTGAACCAGTGCACACGGTAGAGGTTGAGGGGATGGGCATCGTCGGGGCCGACGCCGGCGAGCGCGGCGCGGATGTCCTTCGGCACGCGCGCCGGCTCGGCGAGCTCGGCGAAGGTCGGCAAGCGGATGCCGTTCTCCTTCAGCAGCGCCACGGCCCGGCCGCGAGCCTTGGCGTCCTCGACCCTGGTCGGGAAATCGAACGGAGAGCTTTTTGCCCGCTTTCCCATCGCGTGACCGATCTCGCTGTCCCCGTGCCTCAGTGTGTCTATTGTCCTATTCTTAGTACAAGTTTGCGGCGGTTGTCATCCGGGCATGAGGCGTAGGTTGGGTTAGCGCGAAGCGCGTAACCCAACGTCGGAAATCGCTGGCCATTGTTGGGTTACGCGCGGGTCCGGCGTCGCGCATTCACGCTCCGTCCTGCCCGCGCTAACCCAACCTACTCCTACTCGGCGGCCTGGCGGCGCTCCGGCGTTACCGGACCGTAGAGCGTGGAGCGCTGGCGCGGGGTGCGGCCGCGGCCGCGTATCAGCGCCTCGAGTTCGGCGGCGGACACCTCCTGGCCGTGCGTGGCGCCGGCGGCGCGGGTGATCGACTCATTCATCAGCACGCCGCCGAGGTCGTTGCAGCCGGCATCGAGCAGCAGCGCCGCGCCGTCGGGGCCCATCTTCACCCAGGATGCCTGGATGTTGGGGATGACGGGATCGAGCGCCAGCCGCGCCACGGCGTGCATCAGGACGGCCTCGCGGAAGGTCGGGCCCTTGCGCGACTGACCCTTGAGGTAGATCGGCGCCTCCATGTGCACAAAGGGCAGCGGCACGAACTCGGTGAAGCCGCCGGTCCGCTCCTGCAAGGCGCGCACGCGCAGCAGGTGCCGCGCCCAATGGCGGTAGGCATCGACGTGGCCGAACATGATGGTGGCGGTGCTGCGCAAGCCCACGGCGTGCGCCGTCTCCATCACCTCGAACCACTCGGCGGTGTTGATCTTGTCGGGGCACAGGACCGCGCGCACCTCATCGTCGAGGATCTCGGCCGCCGTGCCGGGCAGGCTGGCGAGGCCCGCGTCGCGCAGGCGCGAGAGGTACTCGTTGAGCGGCAGCTTCAGCGTATCGGCGCCGGTGCGGATCTCGAGCGGCGAGAAGGCGTGCACATGGATGTCGGGCGCCGCCATCTTCACCGCCTCGACGATGGCGAGATAGGTGTTGCCGGTGTAGCTGGGCTTGATGCCGCCCTGCAGGCACACCTCTGTTGCGCCGCGCTCCCAGGCCTCGGTCGTGCGGGCAGCAACCTCCTCGAGGTCGAGATCGTAGGGCGTGTCGCGGTGGCCGAGGTTGTGGCGGCCCTTGGAGAAGGCGCAGAACTTGCAGCCGTAGGTGCAGATGTTGGTGTAGTTGATGTTGCGGTTGACGATGTAGGTGACGGTGTCGCCGACGCGGCGGGCGCGCAGCTCGTCGGCCGCCCGGCACACGGCGGTGAAGTCCGCGCCGCGCGCATCGAACAGGGCGACGATGTCGGCCTCGGTGAGTGCCTTGCCGGCGCCGACGCGGTCGAGGATGCGCGCGATCGCGGGCGTGGGGTCAGCTTCCTTCGCCTGCATGTGTGCGACATGCGGCCTCGGCAGCGACTCCATTCCGCCCGGCGACCAGCCATCCTCGCGGGCGAGCCCCGCCGCATCCAAGTGCCGCAGCAGCGGCGTGCGCAGCGCCGCGTCGATCCACGCACCCCCACCAGGAACGCCATCGGACTTAGCTCGCCTGTCGGCGACCGGGTTGACGGCTGCTGGTGTCGAGCTAAGTCCGTGGCGTTCCGCCCTCCCTCCTCGAGGGGGAGGCGCCGCGTGCGGCCAAGGTTCAGAAACAAACTCCGGGTAGAGGGCGAGGCGCTCGATAAGGGTGCGGCCGGCGCGCTCGGTGGCGCGTTCCAGATCGGCGAGGTGCGGCCAGGGCGCCTCGGGATTGACGTGGTCGGGCGTAACCGGCGACACGCCGCCCCAGTCGTTGATGCCGGCCTTGATGAGCTGCGCGAGGCCCTCGGGGCGCAGGTTGGGCGGCGCCTGGATGTTCATGGCGGGCCCGAAGATCAGGCGCGCCACGGCAATCGTCCACACCTGCTCCTCGAGCGAGGGCTCGTCGGCGGCGGCCATGCGCGTGCCGGGCTTGGCGCGGAAGTTCTGGACGATGATCTCCTGGATGTGGCCGTGGCGCTCGTGGATGTCGCGGATGGCGAGCAGCGCCTCGATGCGCTCGGCCCGCGTCTCGCCGATGCCGATCAGGATGCCCGTCGTGAACGGCACGCGCGCGCGGCCGGCTGCTTCCAGGGTGGCGAGCCGCACCGCCGGCACCTTGTCGGGCGACCCGAAGTGGGGGCCGCCGCGCTCGGCGAGCCGGTCGGATGCCGTCTCCAGCATGATGCCCTGAGACACCGAGACCTTGCGCAGGCGGGCGAGCCAGGCCTCATCCATGACGCCGGGGTTCAGGTGCGGCAGCAGGCCCGTCTCCTTCAGCACCAGGGCCGCTGACTTCTCGAGGTAGTGCAGCGTCGATTCGGCGCCGAGCTTGGCGAGCGCCTCGCGCGCCGCCGCATAGCGCAGCTCGGGCTGGTCGCCGAGCGTGAACAGCGCCTCCTTGCAGCCGGCGGCCTTGCCGGCGCGCGCGATCTCGAGCACCTCCTCCGGTGAGAGGTAGGCCGGCTCGCCCTTGCGGGGCGCGTGCGCGAACGTGCAGTAGTGGCAGACGTCGCGACACAGCTTGGTGAGCGGGATGAAGACCTTCCTCGAATAGCTTACCCGTGTGCCGTGGCCGGCGAGGCAGAGGTCCTCGGCAATTGGCACGAGCCGGTCGAGGTCGTCGCAGGAGGCGAGCGACAGCACCTCCTCGCGCGAGAGTGCGCGTCCCGATCGGGCAGCCGCGAGCACGCTACGGATGTCGGACGTGGTCATTGCTCCTCGGCAGATGCGGTGTGATCCGGTGTGCCCCGTAGGCCAGCGAGGTAGGGGGCAAGAAAGGCATAGCGCTCTCCGCCCGCCGCCGACAAGTGCACGAGGTCGGCCGGCTCGTCGATGTCGCGGGCGATCCCCGGCAGATGCATGACATGCACGTCGATGTGGCGCGCCATGGCCTGCGACATGTGCTGGAGGTAGCTGCCGGGGCCGTAGCAGGGGGTGATGGCGTTGGGCGGGGCGAGCAGCAGGGCGTTGGTGCCGTTGCTGTCATGCGAGGGGGCGAGCGTGACGCCGGGCTTGACCCCGCGGGATTCGATGAGGCTCGCGAGCTCGGCCGGCGTGGCAAGCGGAACGTCGGCCGGCAGGATCAGCGCCTGGGCCGCGCCGCGGGCGAGCGCGAAGGCGATGCCGCCCTCCACCGCCGCATTGAGTTGGCTGCCAGGCTCGATGTTGGGCTCGGGCACGATGGCCGCGCCCCTGCGCTCGGCGAGGGCCGCGACCTCCCGGTCGGGCGTCACGACCAGGATGCGAGCTATCCCCTCGACGCTAACCGCGGCGGTGAGGATGTCCTCGAGCATGGTCAGCACGAGCCGGCGGCGGGCCGCGTCCGGCAGAGCAGGCGCAAGCCGGCGTTTGGCGAGGCCGAGAGCCTTCACCGGCACGACCGCAAATGTCGTGGCGTGCCTCATCGCGCGGCCTTGGCCTTGCCGGCACGGGAGAGCCGCTCGCAGAAGGCGAGGCACTGGCGTGCGAGAGCGACCTTGTCGTCGAGGGTGCGCATCATGGTGTTGGTCACTATAGCAGGCATCGGCAGGTTGGCGGCCAGTGCCTCGTCGGCGGTATCGATGATGAGGCCGTCGATCAGCCCCTCATAATGCCACGCAATGGTGCGGCTGTCCGCGTCGAGCCCGAGCTCGCCCATGATCTTGGCGGCGGGACCCTTGACGGCCTTGCCGGCAATGATGGGCGAGACGGCGACGATGGGACGGCCGCTGGCCTTCAGGGCCTCGCGCATGCCCGCCACCGCCAGGATCGGCTCGACGCTGAGCCAGGGATTGGAGGGGCAGATGATGATGCCGGCAAGCGTCGGGGCGGAGAGAGCTTCGAGCACGGCGGGGCTAGGCCGCGCCAGGGCCGCACCCTCGTAGCGGATGTCGCGCACCACGGGCCGGCATTGCTCGCGCACGAAATAATCCTGGAAGGCGAGCGTGCCCTGGTCGGTCTCGACCATGGTGCGCACGGGAGCGTCCGTCATGGGCAGCACGCGTGCGCCCACCCCCAGCTTCGCCGCCAGGTGCGCGCAGACTTGGGTCGGCGCGGCGCCGGCGGCGAGCCGCATGGTGCGATCTACGTGGGTCGCAAGGTCGCCGTCGCCCAGCTTGAACCACGTGGGCCCGCCCAGGCGCCCGAGCGCGCTCATGAAGGTCCAGGTCTCCTCGCGCCGGCCCCAGCCGGTCTCCTCGTTGACGAGGCCGGAGAGGGTATAGAGCGCGGTGTCGACATCGGGCGAGATGTGCAGCCCCAGGTGCTCGAAGTCGTCGGCGGTGTTGACGATGATGGAGAGCCGGTCGCCCAGCGGGCTAGCAAGCCCCAGCGACAGCTTGGCGCCGCCGACGCCGCCCGAGAGCGCAACGTACGTTGGAGCCTCGCGGGTCATCGGAACATGTCCTCGGCCCTGGGCCGCACCAGGGTTGCTGCAGGGCGCTCCGGAGCGCTCCAGTCGAGCCCGCGCACGAGGGCGGCCGGGCGGCCCTCCGCCGCCTCGCCCATGGCGAGCACCGCGATGGATGCAACCGCATCGGCGAACGCGACCTCAGTGACCTCCAGCGGCCGGCCCGAAAGGTCCTTCTCCCCGCGCCGGTCCCACAGCGAGGGCACGCCGGCGGCTCCGACGGCGAGACCGACGGTGCCGAGCCGCCAGGCCCGGCCGACGCTGTCGGAGAGGATGACGCCGATCTCGACGCCGAAGTGCTTGTCGAGCCGCTCCTTGAGGGCCCGCGCGCTGTCGTCGGGCGCCTGCGGCAGCAGCAGGACGCGGCGGCCATGGTCCTCGGCGCCGAGGTTGGACTGGTCGATGCCCGCGTTCGCCATCACGAAGCCGTGGCGGGTGGCGACGATCAGCACGTTGGGCTTGGCGCGCACGACCTCGGTCGCCTCTGACAGGATCGCCTCGACGAGGCGCGCGTCCTTGCGCGTGATCTGGGAGAGCTCGCGCGCCTGCTCGCCGGGCTCGAGCGATCCCAGGTCGCGATAGCGGCCCTCGGCCTTGGAGACGATCTTGCTGGTCACAACGAGAATGTCGCGGGCGCGCGGCGCGATGGCGCTGCCCTCGAGCGCCGCGATCAGCAGTGCGGCGAGGTCGTCCCCCGGCGCGACGCGCGGCATGCCGCCGAGCGCCGTGATCGTCAGCTCATTCTCGCTCAAGTCTGAAGTCCTCGACCCGCTGCCCCCTAGGCCTAGCGCGCTAGACTAAGCAGATTTCGCGTGGCGGGCCAATGGCGTGGGGGTGGCGGACGGCTACCGCCGCGCCGGATGCCGCAATGGTGGCACGCTCGAATCCCAGGCATGTCGTCGAGACGGATATCCAGCAAGGCGAGCCAGTTCATCTTCCGCACCACTGGTGGCCCAGGTAGGCCTCCAAGACATAGCTGTGCGCGGTCAGCGGGCGCTTCTCGCTCGCGCCGTAGCGATACAGAAGAGAAGAAAGAGAGGAAAAGCCGCCGGCGCCGACGGCTTTTCCTATGGTTCGGGAGGGAACCGAACCGGGCGTGAAGGGGGACCGAGCCTACGGGGGAGAAGTCTCGGTCTCACGCCAAGTGCAAACCTGGCATTTGGTAGGGTTACGTACAATCAGTTGAAACCCTGATGCGACAGAAAGGCGATTGGCACGCGCGGCTGCCGTCTCGAGGCGCCTCGGTAGGGCGTGGCCTCAGATCCCCGTAATCCGAATGCCGGCGCCGTCGACCTTGTAGTTGCGGTTGATGCCGATGAGGACGCTGGTGAGGGCCTCGGCGGCCACCGAGTTGGCGAGCGGTCCGGCGTGGACGCCGCGCAGGCCGGCGGCCTTGGCGAGATCGGCGACGATGGCGCGGTCCTTGGGGTCGTCGCCGAAGATCAGCACGTCGCAGTCGATCGGCTCGTCCGTCTGCAGCTTGTGGCCGGCGACGTTGTGGAAGGCCGAGACCATGCGCACGCTCGCGCCGAGGCGCTTCTGGGCGGTGAGCGCGGCGGAGTGCTCCGGCGGCAGCTGCACGCGCGCGACGCGCGGCGGCACCAGGGGCACGGTGGTGTCGACGACCAGCTTGGCCGTCACGTGCGGGGCGATCTCGTCGAGGATCTTGGCCTGGGTCTCCCAGGGCACCGTGATGATGACGACGTCGGCGGCCTTGGCGGCGTCGGCGTTGCTCATGCCCCGCGGGGCGGGACCGCCGGCGGCCGTGGGGAGCGCGCGCGCGGCCTCCGCCGCCTTGTCGGCCGAGCGGGAGCCCAGGATCACAGCATAGCCGGCGGCGGCGAGGCGGCGGGCGAGGCCGGAGCCCAGCGTGCCGGTGCCGCCGACGATGGCGAGGGTTGGCTTGTCGGTCACGCTGCGTGCCTCGGGCTAGAGCTTCATCTGCGGAAGGGGGACGACCTGGATGTCGGCCTTCTCCAGGGCATCGCGGATGCCGCGGGCGACCATGACGCCGGTCGCCTCGTCGCCGTGCACGCACAGGGTGTGCACCTTGACCTTGATGCGCTTGCCGGAGAGCGCCACGATCTCGCCGTCGCGCACCATGCGCAGCGCCTGCTCGGCGGCGGCCTTGGGGTCCTTGAGCACCGTGTTGGGGAGGGTGCGGGAGGCGAGGTTGCCGTCGTCGTCGTAGCGGCGATCGGGGAAGCCTTCGAGCGCCATCGGCAGCCCCAGCTTCTCGGCGGCCTTCTGCATCTGCGACCCATAGAGCGCCACGTAGATGATCTTGGGATCGACCACCTTGATGGCGCGGCCGATGGCCATGGCGTAACCCTCGTCCTCGGCGGCCATGTTGTTGAGGGCACCATGCGCCTTGAGATGGGTGACCTCGAGTCCGGCGTAGGCGGCCATGGCCTGCAGCGCGCCGATCTGATAGGCGGTCATGTACTCGAGGTCGGCCGGCTTCATCTGGATGCGCCGCCGGCCGAAGCCCCACAGGTCGTTGAAGCCCGGATGCACGCCGACACTGACCCCCAGCTCCTTCGCCATCATGCACAGGCGGTGCATGGTGTTGGGATCGCCGGCGTGGAAGCCGCAGGCGACGCTGGCGGACTTGATGATGTTCATCAGATCGGCGTCGTTGCCGATGTCGTAAGCCCCCCAGCCCTCGGCGATGTCGGCATTGAGGTTGATCATGTTGGCCATGGCGAAGCGTCCCTGCGAGCGGTGTGCATGCGTGCGCTATTGGTACTATCTATAGGAAGACCGCACAATGTTGCGGCATGCCGCAAGACCACATCATAGCGCGACGTGATGGCGATTGTTGAGCCCGTGCCAGCCGCAGACCAGCCCTGCTTCCTTGCCAGCGGCGACACCGCCCTCATCGTCGAGTTCGGCGATCGCGTCGACCAGCGCCTGAGCGGGCTCGTCGTGGCGCTGGCGCACCGGCTGGAACAGGCCGCTATCCCCGGCGTGGTGGAGATGGTGCCGACCTTTCGCTCGCTGATGGTGCACTACGATCCGGTCAAGCTGCCGCAAGCGGAGCTGAAGCGTCGCCTGGCGCCGCTGCTCGAGGGGCTGGAGGCCACGGGGGGCATCGGCCGGCGCTGGCGCATCCCCGCCTGCTACCACGAAAGCCTCGGCGTCGACCTCATCGAGGTCGCGGAACGCATGAAATTGAGCCCCACTGAGGTCATCGAGCGCCACAGCGCCACGACCTTCCACGTCTACATGATGGGCTTCCTGCCGGGCCTGCCATACCTCGGAGGCCTGCCGCCCGAGTTCGGGCTGCCGCGGCGCGAGAACCCGCGTATCAGGGTGCCGAAGGGGGCGGTGGCGGTCGCCATGTCCATGACCGTCATCTATCCCCTCGAGAGTCCCGGCGGCTGGCACATCCTCGCGCGCACGCCGGTGCCCCTGTGGGACATGGGAGCCGATCCCCCCGCGCTGCTCGATGCCGGCGACAAGGTGATGTTCGAGCCGATCCCGCTTTCGCGCTACGAGGCGATGCTGGCCGAGGCGGCCGCGGGCAGGCTGCGGCTCCTGCCGGAAGAATCGCCGGGAAGCCGGAGCGGGAGCAAGCGCGCATGACGGCCGCTCTGCGGGTGATCGCGCCCGGCCTGATGACGACGCTGCAGGACCTGGGCCGGCGGGGCTACCAGCACCTGGGCGTGCCGGTGTCGGGCGCGCTCGACCCCGTGTGTCTGCAGGCCGCCAACCTGCTTGCGGGCAATGCGCCCGGCATGGGCGCGCTCGAGATCGCCTACCAGGGTCCGACGCTCGCGATCGAGGCCGACAGCGTGCGCATCGCCGCGGCAGGCGGACAGGCGGCGATCGACATCATCGGTCCCGACGGCGGGGCGGGGCAGCGCCTTGCCCCCTTCGAGAGCGCGCGCCTCACGCGCGGGCAGACCCTCAGGATCGGCGCCTTGTCGGGCAGCGCCATCCTCTATCTCGCGGTCGAGGGCGGGTTCGCGGTTGCGCCGGTCATGGGCAGCCAGTCGACGCTCACCCGCGGCGGCATCGGCGGCTTCGAGGGCCGCGCGCTGCAGGCCGGCGACATGCTCCCGCTGCGGCAGGCGGCGGCGCCCGAGCGCGAGGAGGTGATGCTGCCCGCGCTCGATTTGCGCCCCCCCGCACGCGTGCGCGTGGTGCTGGGCCCGCAGGACGATCACTTCACGCAGGCCGGCCTCGCCACGCTGCTGGGG
>Ga0247829_10000146_pt1 | contig 22029 bp, 32 predicted proteins | sample 12C_Control_Day4_FD_207765 | JGI IMG/M metagenome (GOLD analysis project Ga0247829, IMG submission 207765) | Soil microbial communities from agricultural site in Penn Yan, New York, United States - 12C_Control_Day4 | ecosystem: Environmental > Terrestrial > Soil > Agricultural land | place... | reverse complement strand
GGTCCGCCGGGTGGTGAAAACGGCTCGAGCGGACGCTCGGTGGTCGCCGGCGCACGAGTTGACCGCGGTGCTCGCGCTCAAGGTTGCGGCCCGGCTCGATGACACCGCGTCGGCCGGTGAGGCGGTGAGGTTGACGCGGGAGCTCCGGTCGCTCATGGCAGAGCTGCCGGACGGCGTGCCGGTCCCGCCGGATCCGGGAGGCGACGGCGATGACGGCGACGACATTGATCGAGAGCTGGCCGAAATCGTGGGGAGCGGCCCCGAGATGGGCCACACGGCGCACTCCTGAGCGGCCGACGTTCGGCCCGCGGGTGGGGCGCATGGCTCGTCTGCTCGGTATGCCGTTGATGCCGTGGCAGCAGTACGTCGCTGACGTGGCGCTCGAGGTGGATCCGCTGACGGGGTGGTGGGCGTACGACAAGGTGCTCCTGACGGTTCAGCGGCGAGCGGGCAAATCGGCGCTCGATACCGCGGTCAAGGTTGACCGCATGGCGACCGGGAAGGACCGCCGGTTGTGGATGAGCGCTCAAGGCGGCGAGGAGGCGCTCGAGCTGTGGCGCGAGACGTGCCGGCTCCTCGAGCTCAGTCCGCTCGCGGGCAAGTTCCGGGCGTACACCACCACCGGCAAAGAGCGGCTGATCTGGTTGCCGACGAACAGCCGGCTGACCCCGATTCCGCCGAACGGTGACAAGCTCCACAGCAAGGCAATCGACCTCCTGAGTCTTGACGAGTTGTGGTGGTACGACGCGGCGGCCGCGACCAAGATGAAGGCCGGTTACCGGCCGACGTTCCTGACGACGAACGCCCAAGCGTGGCTCATCTCCACGATGGGGACCGAGCTATCGATCTGGTTGAACGCGGAGCGGCAGGAGGGCCGGCGCGCGGTGGAGCTGGGCGCTAACCGCGGTACGGCGTACTTCGAGTGGTCGGTTCCGGAGGTGGTCAACGGGGTCAAGACGAGGGACCTCGAGGACGACGAGTTGGTGCGGCTGATCCTCCAGTACCACCCGGCCGCCGGCGTGCATCCGCTCATGCCGACGAGCAAGCTCGAGCAGTTCATCAGGGACGACCTCGCGGACGAGCTGATCGGCCGCGTCGGGGTGCTGCGGTCGTACGGGAACATCTCGACTGAGGACGAGGGCGAGCGGTTGTTCCACAGCTCGATCGTGGTCGCGACGACGACGCTCGAGCGGATCCCGGCCGGCGCGGTCCCGTTCCTGGCGTTCGACGTGGATCCCAAGCTGCGGGCGGCGAGCATCTCGGCCGGGTGGCGTGACGCCGGCGGCGTAGGGCTGACAGAGCTCATCGAGCACGGGCTCGGTACCCGGTGGGTGGCCGGCGCGGTGATCGGCTACCTCGAGCGTCAGGGACTCCGCCGGGTGACGTGCAACAACGCCGGCCCGGCTCGAGACGTGGCCGACGAGATTGAGCGGGCCGGGTACGAGGTGCAGCGGGTCAGCGCGCCGGACTACTCCGCGGCTTGCGTGCGGTTCCACGAGCAGATCAAGGCGGCCCGGCCGTACGTGCTGCACTACGGTGACTCCGACACGGTGGACGCGTTCGGGTACGTCGCGTGGCGAAAGCTCGGGGCCGGGCTCGCGTTCGACACCACCGGTGAGCCGATCACGCCGGTTACGTCCGCGACACTTGCTCTGTGGGGTGCCGATCACCCCCCGGTTGTCGAACCAGAACGACCACGATCGAGGGTGTTTTGATGAAGCGATCTGTAGTGATCCAAGTGCTAGGCGGGCTCGCGTTCGTCGGCGCTTTGGGTGTGCTCGCCGGCCCCGCGTGGGCCGTGCTGGTTGCGGGGGCGCTGATGGTCGCGCTCGGCACCGCGGACGAGGCAGGGTGGTTGTGATGGGGCTCGGCAAGTCGTTCCGCCGTATCGAGTCCAGCGACGACCAGCGCAACCGGTGGGCCGGTGCCGGGTTCGAGATGATCATCGACGGGAGCCCGGTCAACGTCCCGCTACAGGCGTACGGCGGCGGGCTCGGGCTACCGGCGGCATGGCGCGCGAGCATGAAGATTTCGGACGCGATTGGCTCGGTGAATTGGGATCTGTGGCGGATCGTCCGTAACCGGCGGATCCGGCTCCCGCGGCCGGCGCTCCTCCAGCAACCGGCCCCGCCGGAAATGCTCATGACGACCTTTTCGAGCTGGGCGCTCGATCTCGTCTGGCACGGAAACGCGGTTGGGCTCATCGCCTCGAGGGACTCGGACGGCGTACCGGACGCAATCCTGCCGATCCCTGCCAATCAGGTCGGGGTCCGCCGGGTCGGGTACGAGGGCCGGACCGGGCTCCCGCTCGGTGCGATCCGCTACTCGATCGGCGGTCAGGAGTTCGGCCGGGACGAGATGTTCCATGTGAAGGGGCCGTGTCAGCCGTCCGACGTACGCGGATGGGGTGTCCTCGAGGCGCACCTCCGCGGGTGGTCCGGCAACGGGGCCGGGTCGCTCGATCTGGCGCTCGAGCTCCAGCGGCAGGCGGCCGCGGCCGGCGGCGGTGACGGCGTGCCGACAGGCATTCTCAAGTCCGAGAATCCCGACTTGGACGAGACGGAGGCCGGCGACATGCGCCGGCAGTGGTACCGCAACCAGCGCACCCGACAGATTCAGGTGCTCAACGCAACCACCTCGTTCGAGGCGCTCGCGTGGAATCCGACCGAGCTCCAGCTCATCGAGGCGCGCAAGATGAGCCTCCTCGAAACCGCGCTCATCTTCGGGCTACAGCCGTCCGACCTGGGCGCGGAGACGAGTAACCGGACGTACCGCAACGACAACGCGGAGGACGTGAAGTTCACGAAATGGGGGCTCCGCGGGTATCTCGGCCGGTTCGTCGCGGAGCTGTCCCGGCTGTGGATGGACCCGAACCTGTGGGTTCTGCCGGACACCGACGAATTCACCCGGCCCGACGCGCTCACGCAGGCTCAGATCGGGCAGATTCAGGTAACGAGCAGAACGCGCACCCCGAACGAGCTCCGGGCGACGGACGGGCTCAACCCGCTCGAGGGTGGCGACGAGTTCCCGACGACGGCACCCGCCGTCCCGCAGAATGGCACTGGAGGTGCTGAGGATGACCCGCAAGGCGACGAACAGCAAGGCGACAACGGGCCGGGCAACGAGGACCCCGAAGACGCCGGACCAGACGACACCGGCATCGGAGGCTGACGACGACTGCACCGTCCCGGACGTGATCGAGTGCCGGTTCGAGCCGTGCCACCGGGAAGCCTCGATGGACGGGCTGTGCCCCGGACACTTCGTGACCAGAGCAGACCTGAGGAGCTGACATGCTGTACCGCTCGTTCACCCCGGACCTCGAGGTCCGTTCGGACGGCGACGGCCGTACCGTCGTCGGCATCGCGGTGCCGTACGGCCGGACGATCAACGTTCCGAGCGAGGGAATCCGCGAGCGGTTCGCACGGGGCGCATTCAACCACCAGCTCCGGGCGTCGAACCGCATCGCGTTCGCGCGGGACCATCTCCCGTTCGGCGGCGTGCTCATCGGCGCGACGAAGCTCCTGCGCGACGACGCGGCCGGGCTGTATGGCGAGTGGCGCGTCAGCCGTACGGCGGTCGGTGACGAGACGCTCGAGCTCGTCCGCGACGGGGCGCTCCGGGAGCTCTCGGTCGGGTTCCGGGAGCGGCGTAACCGGATGGTGGCTGACCCCGGCGGGCCGATCACCGAGCGCGTCAAGGCCGACGCGACAGAGGTCGCGGTCGTCATGGCCGGCGCGTACGGGCGGCAGGGCGCGGTGATGACCGGAGTGCGGTCGCTCGCGCTGCCGGACACCCCCGAATGGGAGCTCGAGGACGAGCTCGAGGACCCGCACGCGGCCGCACTGCGGTCGCTCGAGGAGACCCGCCGCATCATCGAGGGACTCCGCCCGCTCCCGTTGCCCTGATCTACCATCGGTGCCGTAGGCGTACGGCACCCCTGCACTCCTGAGGCGACACCCCCCGGCTCGAGCTCCCTCTCGAGCCGGGGCACCCCGGTCAGGTAGCACGGCAGACACCCCGGCGTGATGAATCCACACGACCGGAGGACACAACCGTGAACCCCTACCTCAAGGCCAAGCGCGACCAGTACGAGGCGCTTCGGAAGTCCATCGAGGGCATCCACAGCCGCGCGAGCGAGCACGACAACGGCGACGGCACCAAGGGCCGGGCGCTGAGCGAGCAGGAGACGACCCTCGTCCGCGAGCAGAACACGAACGCTCAGAAGCTGTTCGAGGAGATCGAGGAGCTCACCAAGATCGACCAGCGCAACCGGCGTATGGAGGAGCTCGCCGGCGATCTGCTGACGAACGAGGACCGCTCGCGCTCGCTCGGCGGCGGCACCTCGAGCACGTCCGCGAAGGACCGCGACCCCGGCCACTACCGGTCGGAGAAGGACGGCGGCAAGCACTCGTTCTTCAGCGACCTCTACCGCTCCAAGGTCAACCACGACGAGGTTTCGACCACCCGGCTCGCGGAGTACAGCCGCGCGCTCGACACCCCCGGCGAGGGTGTCGGTATCGTCCCGCCGAAGTGGCTCACCGAGGAGTTCGAGACCCTCGCGCGGCAGGGTCGGCGCGTGGCGAACGCGGTCCGGAACATCCCGCTCGGGGACGACCCGCGGCCGATCACGCTCCCGCGGCAGACCGCCGGCACCGATGCCGTGGTCGCGGAACAGGCGAACGAGAACGACCCGGTGGGCGGGGCCGACGCGTGGGACAGCGACGTTCACGTAGTCACCCCCAAGCCGACCGCGGGCAAGCAGACCGTGAGCCGTCAGATGATCGACATGTCCACCCCCGCGGTGGACCAGCTCATCTACGGCGACCTGATCGAGGTGTACGACGACAAGGTGGAGCTGAAGGTCGCCGGCGCGATCGTCACCGCCGCGGGCGCGGCCGTGGGCACGTTCGCCAACGAGGCCGCGTTCGACGCGTCCAACGGTGGCGCGGCCTACGATGCGGCGATCGACCTCCAGATCGCAGTCCGGCAGGCGCGCAAGCGGCCGGCCGACCTGATGTGGATGAGCGTCCGCCGGTACGGCGAACACCTCAAGCTGAAGGACTCCACCGGCCGCCCGCTCGTGCCGGGTGACTCCGGCGGGCTGATGAACATCATGGGCGTGGGCGAGGTCGCGATCGACGGTCGGTTCGCCGGCCTCCCGATCGTGGCATCGGACGGGTTCGGCACCACGGCCTACCCGGAGTCGTACGGCGTGATGAAGGCCGGCGACACCGTGCTGTTCGAGTCGAACCTCCTGCGGTTCCGCTTCGAGGAGGTGTCCGGCCCGGAGAGCATCGTTCTCGGGATCTGGGGTTACACCGGCGTCATCGTTCGGCAGACCCCCGGCGCGATCGGCACCCAGTCCAAGTCGGTTCGCCGACAGGTCGTCACCGCGGCAGTCTGATCGACCAGAGCACGGGAGGACGGCACCATGTGGAAACCCAGCTACGTCACCACGGACGAGGCGAAGGCGTATCTCCGGATCCCCGCGTCCGACAACGTGGACGATGTTCGGTTGGGGCTCGACGCGGCGGCGGCCTCCCGTGCGATCGATCGCGCGACTCATCGGCAGTTCGGCAAGCTCGAGGCGGCCGCGGCGCGGTACTACACCGCGGCGTACGACGCGGACCGCGGGTGGTTCGTGACGATCGATGACCTCCAAGACCTCACCGGCCTCGAGGTCGTCTCGAATGGGGCGACCATCACCGACTATCGGCCGGCCCCGCTCAACGCTGCGAGCGAGGGCGACCCGTACACCGAGCTCGTGTTCGGTGGCACGGTCCGGCCGGCCATCTCGTACGGCGGGGTGAGCGTGACGGCGGCGTTCGGATGGAGCACGGTCCCGGACACCATCAAAGACGCGACACTCCTCCAGACCGCGCGATTCTTCAAGCGCTCCGATGCACCGTTCGGGGTCGCCGGGTCGCCGGAGTCCGGCTCGGAGATGCGGCTCCTCGCGAAGGTGGATCCCGACGTGGCGGTCATGGTGGCCGACTACGTACGCCGGTGGTGGGCGGCGTGAATCTCGATGCCGTGATGACCGAGATTGCGGATCGGCTCAAGACGATCGCGGACCTCCGGGTGTCGGACGGCCCGGTGGACGCGATCAACCCACCTCACGCGGTGGTGTCGCTCCCACAGATCACGTTCGACATGACGTACGGCCGCGGCGCTGACCGGTACACCGTGCCGGTGGTGCTCGCGGTCGGCAAGGTGTCGTCTCGAGCTGCCAGGACGAACCTCGCGCCATTCGTGGCCGGCGACGGACCGCAGTCCTTCAAACAGATCCTCGAGGACGAGACAACGCCGTACGTCGCGTTCTACACCCTGCGGGTGGAGACCATCGAATTCGACGTGATCGCGTGGAACTCGATCGACTACCTCACCGCGACGTTCATCCTCGACATCACAGGAAGCGGGAGTGCCTGATATGGCGCACGTACACGGCAAAAACACGGTGATCAAGGTCGGAACGGACGACCTGACCCAGTACACCGACGCGTCCGAGCTCACCGAAGCGGCGGACACCCACGACACCACGACGTACGGCAACGACGCGCACCGGTACGACGGTGGCCTCCTCGACAACAAGTTCACGATGAGCGGGGTGTACGACAACACGGCCGCCACCGGCCCGGCCGCGGTGCTCAAGCCACTCAAGGGCAAGACGGCGTCCATCACCCGGCAGCTCGAGGGCACCGGCACCGGCAAGCCACAGGAGGTGTTCACCGCGATCCTCTCCTCGTTCGTCCAGACCGCGCCGACCGCGGATATGGTGCGGTGGTCGTCCGAGTGGACGATCGACGGCGAGGTGGACGACACCCCGCAGGCATAGGAGGACTGACCGATGGGTGATGTGGATCTGAAGAACGCGCTCCTCGCGGGCGACCCGAACCGCGGCGACGAGACGGAGGAGGTCAAGACCTACGCCGGCGTCGTCGTGGTCCGGGCGCTGTCCCGTTCGGAGGTGCTCGGGCTACAGGACGCGCGCCGGCGCTCCAAGCTGACGTTCGCACAGTTCGAGGCGCATATGGTCGCGCTCGGGCTCGTCAGCCCGACCATGACGCCGGGCGAGGTGGAGCAGTGGCAAAAGGTCGAGAAGGCCGGCGGCGACCTCGAGCAGGTCACGATGACCATCTCGCGGATCAGTGGCCTCGAGCAGGGTGCGCAGAAAAGCGGCGTACCTAGCGCTCAGTGAGAGCACCGAGCTCGAGTTCGAGCACTACCTCGCGGTGAAGCTGGGGCGCACCGTGGGCGAGCTGCGGCGCTCTATGAGCCACGCTGAGTTCCTCCGGTGGAACATGTACTACGCGCGCATCGCGCAGGAGGCGGAGCTCGAGAGGCTCAAGCGGGGAGGCTGACGTGGCGGACGCGATCCGGATCGAGGGGCTCAACGAGTTCGTACGGGGACTCAAGCAGATCGACAACCAGCTCCCGAAGGTGCTGCGGGTCGCGTTCAACCAGTCCGGACAGACGATCATCACGGACGCTCGCGCCGGGATCCCGACCAAGTCGGGCAAGGCGCGAGCGTCCGTTCGTGCTCAGTCCACACAGAAAGCGTTCCGGATCACCGGCGGATCAAAGCGGGTGCCGTACTACCCGTGGCTTGACTACGGCGGCACGGCTCCGCGGGCCGGTAACCGGCCGTTCAGGAAGGACGGGCGCTACATCTATGCGTCGTACTTCAAGCATCGTGACGAGCTCGCTGTCAACCTAGAGGCGGCACTACTGGAGGCGGCTCGGTCCGCCGGCGTGGAGGTGGACTGAACGTGGGAAAGCCACAGGTGACCCTCACCCTCGCGGGTGATGCGACACAGCTCGAGAAGGCGTTCGACTCGGTGGGGTCGTCGGCGCGCAAGATGAGCGACGACGTAGGTGCCTCGAGCACGCGGATCGCGGAGGACTCCGAGACCGGGTTCAACCGGGCCGGAGAGGCGGCGGACGGCGCGGAGGGCAAGGCTCAGGGGTTCGCGGACGTGCTGACCGGTACGGCGGATATCGGGGCCGGTACTGCGCAGATCATGAAGGGCAACCTGTTCGAGGGATTCGTCACCGTTGGGCAGGGCGCGGCCGACCTCGCCGGCGGTCTGGCCTCGTTCCTGATTCCGGCGGTCAGCAATCTGAACAAGGCAACTATCTCGAGCGCGGCGAGCACGGTCCGGCAGACCGCGGCGAACGTCGCGGCGAAGGGTGCAGCGCTCGCGACCGCGGCCGCACAGAAGGTGCTCACCGCGGGGCAATGGGCGCTGAACGCGGCGATGCGGGCTAACCCGATCGGGCTCATAATTACCGGGCTCACCCTGCTCGTCGGGGGGCTCATCTACGCGTACAAGAAGTCGGAGACCTTCCGGAACATCGTGAACGGGGCGCTCGGGGCGGTGAAGAACGCAGCGGCCGGGATTGCAAACTTCTTCACCGGCACGGTGTGGCCGCGGATCCAATCGGCTTGGAACGGCATCTCGAGCGGGGCGGCGACCGCGAAGAATCTGGTAGTCGGGGCGTTCAACTCGATCGTGGGATTCGCGCAGTCGGTACCCGGCAAGATCGGCGGATTTTTCAAGGGGGTCGGGTCCGCCGTGTCGGCCCCGTTCAAGGCGGCGTTTCAGGCGGTCCGCAACGCGTGGAACAACACGGTGGGCGGCAAGGGGTTCACGATCCCCGGATGGGTGCCGAACCTGGGCGGGAAAGACTTCCGCATCCCGTACTTCCACACCGGCGGCATTGTGTCCGGCGCGATGGGCTCGGAGACGCTCTCGGTGCTGAAGGCCGGCGAGCGGGTCACGGGCGGATCGCACTCGAGCGGCGGCCCGGTGATCGTGCTGAAGTCGGACGGCGGCCGCGTCGGCAAGCTCCTGATCCAGATCCTCCGCGAGGCGATCCGGATCGAGGGCGGGGACGTACAGGTGGTGCTCGGCCGATGAGAAACCTGATCCTCACCGAGCTCAAGCTCCGCTCTACTGACTGGGCGAACATCTCCACCAAGCGGTACAACCGCGACCCGATCACCATCACCCGCGGGCGGTCCGCCACCGAGTCGGCCGCCGGGCCGTCGCAGGCGAACGTCACCCTCAACAACACGGGCGGCGTGTTCAGCCCGCGGAACCCGAACAGCCCGATTGCCCGGCAGTTCGGCCGGAACACCCCGCTGCGGGTGTCGGTGGTGCGCGATGACACCACGCTCGGCATGGTGGTGAACGGGGCCGGCCGGGCTCAGACGAACGACTCGGTACCGCTCTCGATCACCGGCGACCTCGATATCCGTGCGGAGCTCGAGCCCGTGAGCTCATGGTCGGCCGCAAACATGGACGTAGCGAGTAAGTTCGCGTTCTTCACGAACCAGCTCGGATGGTCGCTCCTCATCGTCGGTGGCCGGTTGCGGCTCAATTGGTGGGCCGGCGCGAGCGCTCCCCCGACCATGCTCGCGGAGTCGAGTGTCGTGATCCCCGGCACCGGCCGTCAGGCGATCCGGGTCACGCTCGACGTTGACAACGGTGCCGCCGGCAATACCGTGACGTTCTACACCGCACCGAGCATCGCCGGGCCGTGGGCTCAGTTCGGCACGACGATCGTGCAAGCGGGCGTCACCTCGATATTCGACAACGCGCTCCCGGTGCGGGTGGGCGCGGCGAGTGCGACCACTAGCTACAGCTTCGGGCACAGCGAGGCGACGTTCTACCGCTTCGAGCTGCGGGCCGGCATCGGCGGGACCGTGGTCGCCTCGCCGGACTTCCAGAGTCAACCGCTCGACCCGGTGCCTTTCTCCTCGAGCACGTTTTCCGATGCACAAGGCAACTCGTGGAGCTTCACCGGCTCGCCGGACGCGGCCCGGATCTGGTACGGCAAGACGTGGACGCGGTTCGCCGGCGAGGTCGCGGAGTGGCCTCCGCGGTGGGATCCGTCGCACTCGGACAAGTACGTCCCGATCACCGCGAACGGGATCCTGCGGCGGCTCGGGCAGGGCAAGGCCCCGGTGAAGACTGGGCTCCGCGATTTCATTCTGCGGCCCGACAACGTGGACGCGCTCGCGTTCTATGTCCCGCTCGAGGGCGCGGAGGGCACGGTCTACAGCCTCAACCTCGCGCCGATGAACCAGTACCTTCGGACGCGGTTCTACCCGTGGTCCTTCACCGGCGCGGTGAACCCGGTCTACACGTACGGCCGGGACATGGGCGCGTCGTGGATCGGGTCAGGCATGGAGCTCAACGCGACGAGCGACCTGGCGGCGATGTACGGCGACACGGTGACTGGGGATCAGAACGTCGCGTACGACATGGTGTTCAGCTCCCCATCGCTCGGGGTGCTGACGCTCCAGCTCGAGGACTACTCGGGGATGTTGTGGGCGCTCGTGCTCGACACCCCGACGAACGACGGCACGCTACAGGTGTCGTTCACTGACCCCGCGACGGGCCCGATCGGGTTCGCGACTCAAGGGCCGTTCGTGGAGCTCCAAGACCGGAACCTCCATCACCTCCGATTCCAGCTCACCAAGCTCGGGTCAGACACTCAGTTCGACGTCTATATCGACGGCACGCTCCGGAGCACCGGAGCCATGTCGGGGTACGTGCTCAACGGGCTCTCGCGGTTCAACCTCCGCTATACCCGGTACGTCAACCAGACCGTGATGAACATCGCGCACATTGCGGTGTGGGCGAACGCGAACGCTGCACAGATCCCGCCGATTGCCGACACGGTGGCGGCCGCGTTCGGGTACGCCGGCGAGACCGCTGCCGAACGGATGACACGACTGTGCGACGAGGGCGGGATCGGGCTCACGGTGATCGGTGACCCGGCCGCGGCGACGGTCATGGGCCCGCAGTTCGCGGAACCGCGGCTCGCCGCGATCAAGGATGCCGAGAGCACCGATTTCGGCATCCTGACCGAGAAGCGGGACGACCTCGCGCTCCTGTACCGGACGCGGGCGAGCATGTACGCGCAGGACCCCGCGGTGACGATCGACTACTCGAGCCGGGTGGTCGCTCCGCCGTTCGAGCCGGTAGACGACGACGAGAACACCCGCAACGACGTAACGGCCTCGAGGCGCGACGGCGGTTCGTACAACCTCACGCTCACCACGGGCGCGATGAGCGTTCTCGACCCGCCGGCGGGCATCGGGCAGTACGAGGACGAGGTCACCGTCAACGTCCAGACCGACGCGCAGCTCCCCGGCGCGGCGTCGTGGTGGCTCAAGCTCGGCACCCTCGACGCGGCGCGGTTCCCGTCCGTCACGTTCAACCTGGCGGCCGCGGAGATTCAGTCCGACCCGGCGCTCCTCGAGGCGATCCTCGCGCTCGAGGTGGGCGACCGGATGCCGATCACGAACATCGACGCGGCCGACATTCCCGACGACGTTGACCTCATCGTGCAGGGGTACACCGAGACGATCGATAACTCGACGTGGACCATCACTTTTAACTGTGCTCCGGGCGAGCCGTACCAAGTCGGGCAGTTCGGGACAGCGAAGTTCGACCATGCCGGCTCGACGCTCAACGCTGCGGTGACGACGACGGCGACGACGCTCGCGCTCACCACGTCCGCCGGCGATGCGCTGTGGACGGTGGATCCGGCCGCGTTCCCGTTCGACCTCAATGTGGAGGGCGAGCGGGTGACATGCACCGGCATCACCGGTGCGGCGTCACCGCAGAATGCGACTGTCGTCCGGTCTGTCAACGGTGTCGTTTCGGCGCACTCCGCCGGCGCACCCGTCAAGCTGTGGAACACCCCACGGTTCGCGTACTAGGAGGATTCGACAGTGACCGGATACAACGCGGGCGACACCATCTTTGCCCCTGGCGACCCCGACGTGCAGATTCTCACCGCGTCCGGCAACTGGACCCGGCCGAACGGGTTCCGCGGTCTGTGGGTGCTCGGCAAGGCCGGCGGCGGCGGCGGCGGCGGGATCACCGGTGCGGCGTCGGGACAGAGCGAGGGCGGGTACGGCGGGTCGGGTGAGATGTTCCTGGCGTTCTTCCGTGAGGACCAGCTCAACGCGCTCGAGGCGTTCACCATCGGCGCGGCCGGTACGGCGGGCGCGGCGGGCGGCGGCACCGGCGGTCAGGGTGGAACTACGACGTTCAAGGGCGTGACGGCGATCGGCGGGCTCGGTGGCGGCGGGATGACCTCGACCGCCGGCGCGGGGATCGCGGTCGGCGGGAACGGCGGCACCGGTGGTGTCGGCGGCGTGGCGCATTTCGCTGGCGAGAAGGGCGCTAACGGCCGGGTGTTCGCCGGCATCGCCGCGCTCATCGGGCTCGGTGGATCCGGGCCGTACGGTTCCGGCGCGCGGCCGCGGACCGCTGCGGGCTCCGGCAACTCCGCTGACCTGTACGGGGCCGGCGGTGGCGGGGCGTTCGGTACGACGGGGAACCTCGCCGGCGGGGCCGGGTCGCAAGGGTTCATCCTCGCTCGTACGGTCTACTAATCCGATGACGATCCCGGCGGAGCAACTCCCGACACTGATCGAGCGAATGATCAGGATCGAGGCGAAGCTCGACACCTACAACCAGAACCACGCTGACCACGAGGGGCGGATCCGGCTCCTCGAGGAGCGCTCGGGGAAACTCGACGTGATCGAGGGCCGTCTACAGTCAGGCGTGACAACGTTCGCGGATCACGAGTCCCGGCTCCGCGGACTCGAGCGTCGTATGTGGGTGGCGGCGGGTGTCGCGGCGATCGGCGGCATTGTCGCCGGCACCGTGATCGGCCCGGCGCTCGGCATCGGCGGATAGGAGGCGACGGAAGATGGTCCAGTATCTACCGCGGTCCGCGTGGGGAGCTCGAGCTCCCGAAGGCGGGCCGGGTGCTCTCACCCCGTCGAGGGTGCAGGGCACCGTTCTGCACTGGCCCGGTATGGGCTCGAGGCGGTTGAGCAAGGCGGCCGACGTGGCGGAGGCGCTCCGCGGTTGGCAGGCGTACCACATGGACGACCGCGGGTGGTCCGACATTGCGTATCAAGTCGCGGTGGATCAGGCCGGCCGCGCGTGGACGCTCCGCGGGCTCCGCACCCAGTCCGGTGCTAACGGCAACAACGAGGTGAACGAGGAGTACGGCGCGATTCTGCTCGTGGTCGGCACCGGCGAGGAGCCGACCCCGGAGCTCATCGCGACCACCCGCGCGGTGGTGGCCGACTTCCGCGAGCTGTACGACGGCGGCACGGCGATCCGGCCGCACTCCGCCGTGCGCCCGTCCGGCACCGACTGCCCCGGCGACAAGGTGCGAGCATTGATCGAGGCCGGCGCGTTCGAGCCCGGCCACACCACATCAGGAGAGGACTGGTTCGACATGGCGACACCGGCGCAGATCGAGGCGGCCGTCAAGGCGGGCACGCTGGCCGCGTTGCAGGAGTACGGCCGCGCGCTGTTCAGCGACGAGAAGGGCACCGCGGACACGCTCGTGGACGAGGCGCGCGAGCATCGGGCGGCGGAGCTCAAGGTCCTCGAGACGATCGCGACGAACACCAAGGCCGCGGGCTGACCGTGAGGCGCGTAGCTGCGGCTCTGCGGCGTCGGCCGGTGCGGGTGTACCTCTACGGCCTCTGTGCTCCGGGCTTCGCTCTCGCGGTCGCGTATGGCGCGCTGAGCGCGGACAAGGCCGCACTGTGGATCGCGCTCGCGGGCGGGGTGCTCGTGGTCGGCGGCGGCGAGCTCGCGCAGACCAAGACGACCCCGCTCGCGGATCCCCGGACGGCGGACAACGACCCGGCGCACCTCGCGGTGGACACGCAACCGGATCCGGAGAGGTGGAGCTGATGGACTGCCCCGGACACCCTGACACCATCATCGGCACCGTGACGCACTCCGAATGTCCGCGTCAGTGCATAGAGGACGGGTATCCGCCGCTCCCCGGCGACCCGGACTGGCCGGCGGAGGCACCGGCCGACGAGAACCCGCCGGACGAGATACCCTCGAATCCCCCCGAGTGAACGCGAAACACCCCCGGACCACCGATCCGGGGGTGTTTCGTTTCAGGAGGCGGTCCGATGGGTGGGACCACCTCGCGAGCCTACTGTTTGTGGCCTCCCTTGTGGCCTCTCGGGAGGGTGCAGACCTTGCGTTTCCCGATGCCGAAGCGCTGTCGGCACGTCGGGCGGCTCATGTTGAACCGCGCGGCCGCGGCGGTCAACAGCTCGTCGTCGGACATTTCGGTCCCCATCAGAACCTCCCGTGTTTCCCGCAGTGGTGGCGGCTCCCGCTGTGGTCGTCATCCCACGAACAGCGGCTCGAGCAGGACCGGATCGGGCAGCGCGACTTGCATCGCGGCCGCCCGGTCAACTTGAACAGGTGGCGGAATCCCATCAGATCGGGTTCACCAGTCGGCGCGAGATGAGTACCCCGGCCTCGTTGCGCACCTCCTCATACACCGGGATCTGCGGCTCGAGCTCGAGCTCCGCGGCCGTCAGCGGGATGCGCAGACCGCGACTCGCGAGCGCCCCGCGCACCTCGAGCGGGAGTTCCCGGATCCGGTCCGCGTCGGGGGCGTGCTCCGCATACAGAAACTGCCACCCGAGACCGTCTGTCGATCCCCGGTCGGGGGTGTAGCCGTGGAGCCACGGCCCGCGGAGGCTGACGCACGGCCCGCGGTCAGCAACGCCGTGGAAGAGCTCGAGCGAGACGCTCTCCACGGTGAATTCGTGACCATCGTGCGCTCCGGACTTCGACCACGTGAAGCGCTCCGACTCCTCGAGGTGCCACGTGGATTTGAGTTCTGCTGTCTCGTGCATGGTGCGAAATCCCTTCGGTTGAGTGAACAAGCGAGACCGTACTACAGGTGCAAGCATCCGGTCTAGATGCTCGGATCGTTTGACATGTCGTCAGATGCGCGAGTAGCGTCCGTGACCACACAGCACCGACTAGGGAGGGACACGATGAGCGAGACACTCAACAGCCGCACCGCGGCGAACATCCGGGCGGAGCTCGCGCGCCGGCGGATCACTCAGGAGGAGTTCGCGGAGCTGCTCGGCATGGGCCGTACGTCCGTGACCGCGATGTTGCTCGGGCAGACCGCGATCACGCTCCCCAAGCTCGAGCGGATCGCGGAGGTCCTCGAGCTCGAGCCGTCCAAGCTCCTCAACGACTGAGCGCCCGACCACCTCAAACCAAGTCGCAAAACCGGAAACAGGAGAAGCGGAACGATGAACCAGAACAACCAGTACGGCTACGGTCGCGACCAGCGCGGCCCCTACAGCACCCCCGACCAGCGGCCCTACGGGCAGGTCCCGCCGGAACACTTCCGGCAGCAGGGCGGCCCCGTCCGCGAGCTGCCCAAGCCGAAGCGGCCGCGCCGCGGCCGGGCGATCGTGCTCGCCGCGCTGTTCTGCGCGCTCGGTGTCATCGCGTTCGGGAGCTGCACGGCGCTGATGTTCGACGGTGCGACCAGCGCGAGCAAGACGGACAGCTCGCCGCAAGTTCAGCCCACCAAGAGCGAGCCCGGCCCCGCCGTGCCGAGCCCGACCAAGCCTCGCACGAAGAAAGTTGCCCCGGTCACCGTTCCGCGCGACGGCGTGCTGTTCGTCGGCAAGGACGTGAAGCCCGGCACCTACCGGACCACGGTCCCGGCCGACTCGCTCGCCTGCTATGCGGCCCGGCTGAAGGACACGGACGGCGGTATCAATTCGATCATCTCGAACAACCTGTACGAGCCGGGAGCTCAGGCCGTCCTCACCGTGAAGCGCACGGACTACGCGATCGAGGTCCGGTGCGACGGGGCGCGGTGGGAGCTCGTCAAGTGAGCGAATGGGTAGGCGCGTACGACGACCCGAAGGTCCGAGCAGCGATCCGGGAGACGACCGCGGCGGCGAACGCGGCGGACCAGATCCCGGAGGACCTGCTCGAGGAGGTACTCGACACCCCGCCGAACGCGGACGGATCGGTGACGCTGCGCGCGCCGGCGACCGACGCGGGCCGGGTGGACTTCCGGGAGCTCCTCCGCGACTCCCATGAGTGGAAGATCCGCGACCGGTTGAACGCCACGCTGGGGCGGCCGTACCTCGCAACACAGCTCGTCTCGATGCTGCCGAGCGACGTATGCCTCCGGCTCGCGGAGCGGCTCGATCACCTCGTAGAGGAGCGCGTCCGCAAGGAGGTGGAGCGGATCCACCTCGACGTGGACAACGCCGTCAGCACGACCCTAGCCCGGCTCGCGGCCGCGGCCGACGACAAACGAAAGGACCTCACGCGTGAGCGTTTCGGTGGCTCGAGCCGTCTCCACTAACCGGCTCAAGGTCAACAAGTTCGGGTCCGGTGGGCACGCGTACCGGCTCGACTGCGACTGCCCCGGCCGGTACCGCAAGACCGATCCGCACAAGCTGATCGGGGTCACCACGGCGCTCGACATTCTGTCAAAGCCCGGACTGACGGGGTGGGCCGGACGGGTCACCGCGGAGTACGCCATTGACCATTGGGAGCGGCTGTCCAAGCTCGAGGTGTCGGCCCGGCTCGATGAGCTCCGCGGGGTGCAGTTTCAGACCAAGCGGCGGGCGGCGATGAAGGGCACCGACTTGCACAAGGTCGCGGAAAAGCTCGTCCGCGGCGAGAAGGTGTACGTACCGGACGAGGCCCGGCCGGAGGCGGACGCGCTCGCTCGGTGGCTCGACCTCGAGGAGTACACCGGGTGGGGCGGCGAGGTGCCATGCGTCAACACCACCCACCGGTACGCCGGCACCCTCGACAACGCCGGAGTGTTCGGCCGACGCGGGATTCACGCGCTCGTTGACTTCAAGCGCACGAACCGCATCTACGAGGAGAACGTCTACCAACTCGCGGCGTACCGGCATACCGATCTGTGGTACCCGGACGGTCGCGAGGAGGCCACCCCGGAGTTCGACGGGGCGTACGTCGTCCACATCACCCCGGACGGCGTCGAGTTGGTTCCCGTGGAGGCGGACGCGGCCGCGTTCACCGAGTTCCTGTACGTCCTTCAGGTGGCTCGGGATCAGGTGGCGATTCGAGATGACTCGCGGATCGGGCAACCGCTCGAGCCGTTACGCGAACAGGAGGAGGAGTGCGCGTGAGCGCTGAGATGGAAGTACACCGGGGACAGCAGGTCACCGGAGAGCTCGTTGTCGGAGAGGTCGCGAACGAGCGCACGGACGGATGGATCCGGGTCCTTCAGCCCGTGGCGGAGCTCGCGTCTCAGGTCGCCGGTACGGAGTTCGTGCCGGTGGCGATCCGGCAGAAACCGGCCGCGATCACCGCAGCGATTCTGTTCGGCCGTGAGCTGGACATGCCTCCGATGCAGTCGCTGTCGCAAGTCCACGTGGTCGAGGGTCGTCCGTCGCTGTCCGCGGAGCATATGCGGGCGATGGTGCTCGCCGCGGGACACGAGCTGTCGTACGACCTGTCGGTCCCGATGCAGGTCACCGCGACCGGTCGCCGGTATCTCGGCCGCGGTGGTGGACTGCCAGGGCTCGGGGGCACCCCGCAGTACGGCACCCCAACGTCCGTGACGTGGAACATCGCTATGGCCGAGCGCGCCGGGCTGATGGGCAAGAACAACTGGAAGAAACACCCGCGTCAGATGCTCGAGGCAAGGGCTACCGCGGAGCTGTGCCGGCTGATCTTTGCCGACGTGACTCACGGCCTCCCGTCCGTCGAGGAGGTCGAGGACGGCGGGTTGTACGACGAGTCGCCGGCCGAGCCCGGCCCGGCCCCGGCGAGCTCGGGCGGATCGGTTTCGAGGCGGCCTCGTAAGGGCACGACCAAGGCAGCGGACGGCCCGGCCTCTACTCCCCCCGTGTCGGGGTCGGTGCCGTCCGCGCCACGTCCGCCGCTGCCCGGCGTACAGTCGCCGGAGGAGTCGGCCGGGGACACCACCCCTGGGGAGGGGCCGGCGAGCTCGAGCTCCACCCCGGCCGACTCCGAGCCCGAGCTCACCTCCGCGTTCTGCGAGCTCGGTGGTGCCGGTGGCGAACACCCAGAGCACGTGTTCAAGCGGGGCCGGAAGCAGTACCGCTGCCCCGGATACGACCTCGCGCCATGCGGGATCGAGGGCGACCACGGCGAGCGGCTCGAGGACGGCACACCGGCGGGGCATTTCTGGTCGGCCGACTTCAAGCGGCATTGGTGCCCCGGAGGGATCCCGCGCGATGCGGTCGAGACGGACGACGAGGCGATCCCGGAGGCGGCCCTCGAGCAGTGCCCCGTCAACTCGCACGGGCAGCGCTGCCGGCGCTACCTGGGTCACACCGGGAAGCACACCTACGGCGGCGGTATGGGCGACCCGGTGGACGCGCGCCGGTGCAAGATCCAGCGCGAGCACGACTCGCACGCGTGGAACGACGGCGACGGGTGGCACTCCTGCTCCGGCGATCTGCTCGAGCAGGACACCGACCTCATGAGCGAGGGCGACGGGTCCGCGGAGGACGTGACCGCGACCGGGACCGACGAGGCGTACGCGGAGACGCAGGAGGCCGCGGAGGAGGTCCTCGACGCTGAGGTGGTGGACGAGGCCCCAGAGGGCATCCACCCCGGCCAGAAACGGGCCGTGGAGGCAGCTCTCGGCTCGCTCGGGGTCGCGGACCGGTCGGAGCGGCACCACGTCGCTAGCGCGATCCTGGGCCGTCGTATCACCACATTCAGCCCGGCGAAGTACGACGCGGAGGGAACACTCGAGGGACTCACCGCGGACGACGGATCGAGGCTGATCACCGCGCTCGCGAAGGTGAAGGACCGGAACGAGCTCGAGGCCCTGATTCAGCGCGCGGCCGCGGAATGGGAGCAGAACCGTGAAGCCTGACGACCTGCCGGACGATCACCCGGTCAAGGCGGTTCCTGCTCCTCCTCTCGTGCGTGGATCGATGGGCGCTATGGACTTCATCGGAGACGAGACAACGGCTCGAGGGTTCTTCCGCGCGTACGACGACACCGGGGCGCTCGTCTGGTTCTACGGCCCGGTAGATCACCTCCTCGTCCGCCATGTCGGCGCGAACCTGCTCGACAACGCGGACAGGCTCGAGCTGGCTGACCGCGAGCGCAAGCGCCGGGCGAGGCTCAACTAGTGGCCCGGATGAGGCGGCCGAAGCGGCGGGAGCCCGCGCTCCCGCCGTGGGGCCGGCAGGAGTGCGGCAAGTGCGCTGCACCCGTCCGGCTCGTATACCTCGAGGCGACCGAACCGCTCGGGTTCGGCACCTCGATAGAGGTCGGCATGAAGCCGGCCCCGCTCACGGATCGGCGCGCGACGATCGCGGCGACCGTGATGAACAACCGGCTCGAGGGCCGTCACCGGATCCCCGGAACGGCCCCGCAGTCACACGAAACGCTGTGGATCCCTCACGAGGACGTATGTCCAGAGGTGCCACGGCCCGAACAGTTGGCACTACTGCCGACAGATCAGGAGTGATGCGCGTGAGCGCAAAGGTAAGCGTGTCCGGAAAGCTGCCCGGCGGCGAGGAGTGGAACGGCCTCGACCACTACGCGGCCGACATTGCGGGCGATCACACCCTCATGCTCGGGTGCTGGGTGGTGTTCGACGTGCCGGAAGCGAAGGTGAACTACGACGCCGGCACCACGGTGCCCCGGTTGCGGATCCGTCAGGTGGAGGTGATCACCACGAACGGTTCGTTGCCGGACGGCGAGTTCCGGCGGACCGTGGAGGAAGCGTTCTTTGAGCGGACGGGTAAGACCCCGCTCCCGCTCGAGGAGGCCGGCGGCTCGGAGGTCGAGGACGGTGACGACGGTGGCGAGAGGTAGGCGCACGCCGGGCCGGGTAACGCTCGGCTCGAAAGCGGTCGCTGTCGCGATCCTCGCGGAGGCGATCCGCAACGTCGAGGATGACCTGTCTGAGGGGGTGGAGCTCACTCCTGACGTTCTCGCCGGCGGGCTCGTCTCGCTCTCGTGGGATGTGGAGTACAAGCCAACCGCTGAACGGCTCGTGCTGATCATCGATGCCGGGATCACCTCGAGTGACAAGATGCGCTCGACACCGGAGGACCACGGGCACGCGGAAACGTACGGCGAGGTAGGGCCGAACGACGTGGTGAATCCGCCCGCACCGCAGTAGCAAGACGACGGCCCGGCCGACTCCCCTGCGGATCGGCCGGGCCGTCACAACCACCCAGCTCAGGAGGCTACAGGTGATAACCCGTCACTGGGGATTCAAGGTCTACGGAGAGCCGAAACCGAAAGGCTCGATGAAGTGTGTAGGCGGGCGGGGAAAGGTGAAACATCAACTCGTTGAGTCGGTTGACGACGGCGGGTGGCGCGGGGTCGTCGCTGGGGGCGCGCGGCGGTTCGTCCACGAGAAGGCAGGCGAACACCAGAGCGTCTACGTCGAGATGACGTTCAGCCTGTCGCGGCCGCAAAGCCATTACGGCACCGGCCGGAACGCGCGCCGGGTCGCGAACAGTGCTCCGCTGTGGCCGACGCTGCAAGGGGTGGGCGACTCAGACAAGCTCGCTCGGCTCGTTCTCGACGCGTTGCAAGATGCGGGGGTGCTGCGCAACGACGCTCAGGTCCGCCCGCTGTACGTCGATAAGGCGTACTGGGATCCGCACCCCGCCGTACCGCCCGAAACCGTCTCAGGTGACGTTCTGGGCCGTCCCGGCATGGTCGTGCGCATCCGGCCTGGGCGTGGGTAACCAGCTCGTGCGCGCCGTGACTGACGACTGGGGACACCTCCCACCGGGGCCGTTCAAGCTCCTCGTGCGCATGGCGGCGTACTCACTGGACTCGAGCACTGACCCGGAAAAGCCCGCGGGGCATTACTGGCGTGGATGGAAACACCTCTCGGAAGGGCTCGGGAGAAAGCCACCGAACGACCACGATGAATCGCCGGACGCGAAATCCGCGCGGAAATGGATGAAGGACGAGGTACGCCGTCACACCACGGCACTCGTCCGCGCGGGAGCTGTGCAAGGGGTTGTGGATAACCCAGGGTTCGGCACCCGTCAGGTGTGGAAGCTGACCATCGCTCGAGCGCACGATCTGTAGGCCCTCGAGCGCACGATCTGTAGGCCCAACAGGGCCCACAATCTGTAGGCCCCAAGGAGTACTACATACCCATATCTAGCTCAACGGGGTCGCGTCCCTGCCCAACCACAGAGGGCCGGCCTCGACTTGTGGACAACTCAGGAGACAACCGCTCATGACGCTCACCGACACCCGCCGCATTCTCCGCGGCGTATCCGACCACCAGATAACCCGCACCTCGTCGGTGCTCAAGGCCGTATCCCGCCTATTCGACTCCGCCGCATTTGAAGGATTCGACCCCGACGAAATCGACCTCGCCACAATCCGGGTATCCATCCTCCAAGACGGCACGGCGTACGAGGCAACCGCACGCTATGGCCGCCTGACCGACGAGTGCGGCACGTGCCACCAGTCACCCGGCCGCCCGCACACCGAGTTCTGCCACCTCGACGGGATCGTGGTCGCTCGTGGCTGACTGGCAGTGGCAGCAGATAGCGGCACTCGCACCCGACGCGGAGACAGCCGGCCGGACCCTCGCATGGTTCCTGCTGTTCGCCCCGCTCATGCGTCGTCAGCTCGAGACGAGGGCATACCCCGGACAGCCCACACACCACAGCGCACCACCCGTCCGTCCCTGCTCGTGCGCATACCACGTGGTGCAGACACCCGCCGATGGCCACCTCATCGTCCCGACCTACCACCACTCGCCCGGCCTCACCCTCGAGGACGAACACGACGAGGGCGCATGGTTCTACTCGGTGTGGACCCCACGATGCCCCGTGCTCTCGTGGTTCACCATCCGCCGATCCTGCCCACACCACGGCCGCACCCTCGAGCTATGACCCGCCCGTCCGGCCCACGGTGGATGCGCCTCGCCGCGTGGATCATCCGACGAGACCACGGGATCTGCTGGCTCTGCGGACACGAGGGAGCAGACACCGCAGACCACGTCATCCCGTACGACCAACGGCCCGACCTCGCATGGTCACCCGCCAACCTCAAGGCCGCGCACGGAACCCGACGCACGATCGCATCACACGGGTACGAATGCGTGGGCAACTATGCACGAGGCAACAAACCCGCACCTCGCAAGTCGTTGCACTCGCGGAAATGGTGAGCACCCCACCCC
>Ga0247829_10000144_pt1 | contig 22116 bp, 18 predicted proteins | sample 12C_Control_Day4_FD_207765 | JGI IMG/M metagenome (GOLD analysis project Ga0247829, IMG submission 207765) | Soil microbial communities from agricultural site in Penn Yan, New York, United States - 12C_Control_Day4 | ecosystem: Environmental > Terrestrial > Soil > Agricultural land | place... | reverse complement strand
AGAGATCACCGGGCAGGATCTCGCCGCGCTCGCTCGGCTCGTCGGGCACGACCGTCGGTAGCAGGCCGCACTCGCGGCAGTCCTTCGTCGACGCACTGAACGGTCGGTAGCGATGAGTGGGCACCGCCGCCGCGGCGGCGAGCGCGCAGAGGGGTGCGCGCCAGAAGCCGGGCGCCACGCCAAGGCTCGCGACGAACGCGCTGGCGATCGCCTCGCGATCGGCGGTGCGTGCGAGCGCACGGAGCTTGCGGATCACCTCGTCATGCGTTCGTCGCGCCATGTAGGTCGAGCGTAACGTCCCGCCCGGGGGGCGGTCGACCGCGTCGCTTGCGTTCTACGTCCGGCTCGACAGGCGTGATCATCCGCGGCAGCACCGGCAGGAGCAGCTCGACGGTGGCCACGCGCGAGTACGGCACGGCGGCGAACCGGCCGTTGCGCATCACGTACACGCCATAGAACAAGCCCGCCGCGTCGCACGTTGTTCTCGCATGAGACGACTCGCGGCCGTGCTGATGCTCGTAGCGACGCCTGCCCTCGCGGACAAGCCGCACGTGGCGCGCGATGCCACGGCGTGGTGCAACGGCGGCGGCGACACGTTCGTCGAGAACGCGGACGGCACGTGGACACCGAGGGAGTGGACGGATCCGGATCCACCTCGGTACACGGTGGTCTGGCGCGGGTTCCTCGACCGCGACAAGCGCAAGGACGTCATCCTCGACGAGGGCGGCTGCGGCACGCAGGAGTGCATGCACGCCGCGTACGTGCAGTGCCCCGACAAGACGTACAAGCGCGTGATGGGACCTGACTATGCGTCGCGCGTGCGGGTGCGAGGGAAGGCGCGCGGCTGGGCGATCATCCAGCTCGAGCATGTCGGCGATCTCGAGAATGGCCGACGGGGGCGCGCATGGTCTCCGGTCAAGTTCGGCGTCGAGGGCTACACCGAGCAGTAAGGGGCCGCGAATGCGGAAGCCGACCGATCATGACTTTTTGCGCGGCCTGATTACTTAGTTCCAGTCGCCGTGCCAGCGATCGGGGTCGATGTTGATCGTCGCGAACTCCTTCTTCGGGATCTTCTTGCCGGTCGTTGCGATCGTGGGCCCCTCGCATCAACCTCGGTGCGGCCCCCCTCGCATCAACCTCGGTGCGGCTCCCCTCAGAACCAGGACGGCCGCAAGCTTCGTCGATACGAGCGGCGCTGGCTCGTCGAGCGAGTCTTCGCGTGACTGATGCGGTCTCGCCGGCTCGTCACACGTTACGAGCACAAGGCCGAGAACTTCCTCGCGTTCCTGGAGCTCGCTTGCGCCGTCATTCTGCTACGGCGTTTTTGAGATGCGTTCTAGCTGAGGCGTTGACCAACCGGATCCATTGCACCCAACGTCGCCGGTGCTCACGCAGCTGTCGCACGTGCGCCGTGCACGGAGCCCGCACCACCGCACAACGAAATTCCCATGGGCCGCGCGGAGGCATATCGTCGAGGCGTGCCGTTCACGCCGTTTCATTTCGGCCCTGGCCTGGTGGGGAAGGGACTCGCGCCGCGCTGGTACTCGTGGACGGCCTTCGTCGCCAGCAATGTCATCATCGACGTCGAGTCGCTCTACTACCTCCAGCAGCACGCGTATCCCGTGCATCGGCAGCTGCACACGTTCCTCGGAGCAGCGCTCTTCGGCCTCGCCACGGCGGGCGTGCTGCTCGGGATGCGTCGGCTGCTGCCGAACGTAAGATCGTGGTTGGACGCGCGGTCACCGACCATTCGCGCGGAGGCAGCGCCGCTCGGCATCGTCGTTGGAGCGATGGTCGGTGCGCTATCCCATCCCGTGCTCGACGGCCTGATGCACGCGGACATCCAGCCGCTCCAACCGTGGAGTGACGCGAATCCGCTGCTCGGCCTCGTCGGGCTCGAGGCGCTACACACGGGATGCATGGCTGCCGGCGTGGTCGGCGCGCTTCTCGTGCTGATCTGGCTCGTGCGCGAGCGCCGTGGTTCGAGAGCATCACGAGGCTGATCGCCGTCTCCCGGCGCGGTCCCTGTGGTCTTCCAGCTCAACAAGCGCGCCCTGCCGAACGCGGCCTCCGAGGCGGAGCTGCGAACGCTGTTCCAATCGCCGCGCTGTGCACATGTCGCGACGCTCGCACGACGTGGCGATGGGACTCCTGTGGAGGTTGCCGCTGCTGTCGCAGCTCGGCACTGCGACCGCGTTGCCAGATCCCTTTGTGTTCGCGAAACAAGAGCTCGTCGGGAAGCCCCAGCGCAGTTTCGCCTTCCATCCGCGACCGTCTTCTATCAGGGCAACAGCGTCGGGACGTCGCGCCACGACTCACCATCGCCGAGGTTTCCGGTGCGGTTGGGTCCCCAGCACCACAGCGTGCCGTCGCTGCGGGTCGCACAGGTATTCGCGGAGCCGACGGCGATCTCGGTCGTCCACGTCGTCGATGCGCCGACCATCGTCGGTGTCGGTGCGGGCAGGGTGCCCAGGCCCAGGCCCAGGCCAGCGCCGCTGCTGCCCCATGCGAACAGCGAGCTCGACGTCGATGTCGCGAACGTGCGGTAGTAGCCCGCTGCGGGCGAGCTCCACGTCGCGAGCGAGCCGACCTGCGCAGGTGATGCCGAGGTCATCCCGATCCCGAGCGTGTTGTACGCGTTCGTGCCCCAGCACCACAGCGTGCCATCCGTGCGGGTCGCGCACGTGCTGATGTAGCCAGCGGCGACGCGATCCCACGTCATCGCGGTGCCGACCTGCGTCGGCGAGATCCGGCTGGATGTGTCGCCGAGGCCGAGCTGCCGGCTCGCGTTGTCGCCCCAACACCACAAGGTGTCATCGGTGCGGGTCGCACACGTGAAGGCGAAGCCCGCCTCGATGCGATCCCACGTGGTAATCGAGCCGACCTGGATGGGCGCGAGCTGGCTGCTCTGCGCTCCGATCCCGAGCTGGCCCTGGGTGTGACTGCCCCAGCACCACAGCGTCCGATCGGTTCGGCGCGCGCACGTATGCTCGGCGCCCGCGGTGACCTCGGCCCACGACGTCTCCATTCCGACGCGTGTGGGCGTCGAGCGCGCCATGGCGTCGCCGAGCCCGAGCTGTCCACGCAGGTTGCCACCCCAGCACCACAGCGACCCGTCGGTGCGAATGCCGCACGTGTGTGTCGAACCCGTGGCCACCCGGCTCCACGTCGCGATGTCGACGAGCGTGGGCACCTGTTTGGAGCTCAGCGTTCCGATCCCCAGCGCGCCGTCGCTGTTGTCGCCCCAGCACCACAGCGAGTCATCGTCGCGGATCGCGCAGCTGTGATCTTCCGTCCCCGCGAGAAGCTCCCACGTCGTCGTGGCTCCCACCTGCATGGGGACGGTCTTCTCGGCGACGAGGCCGAGGCCGAGCTGACCGGTACCCAGCGTTCCCCAGCAGTGGCGTGCTCCGCTCGTGTCGATCCCGCAGGTGTGTGCAGAGCCACCGGCGAGCTTCGTCCACGTGAGGGTGCCGACCGCCGACGGCGTGGTGCGCCGGAGCGTGTCGCCAAGGCCGAGCTGACCGACCTCGTTGGCGCCCCAGCACCACAGGTGGTCGTCGTTCTGGGTCGCGCACGTGTGATAGCCACCGGCCGCGACCGCGCTCCACGTCGTCTCGGCTCCGACTTGCGCCGGCACCGTCGTGCCCGTGTTGCCGACGAGGCCATTCTTGTCGCCCCAGCACCACAGCGTGCCGTTGGTCTGAACGCCGCACGTGTGAACGACGCCGCCGGTGACCAAGGTCCACGTCGCGGTGCCGATCTGCGTCGGCTGACCGATGTCGACGAGCCACTGGCCTGCGCCGACCTGCCCGTTCTGGCTCGAGCCCCAGCACCAGAGCAGACCCTGCGTGTCGATCGCGCATGAATGATCGTGTCCCGCGGTGACCGCGACCCACGTGGCGAGCGTCCCGACCTGGCGCGGCGTCGAGGTCGCGCCGCCGGTCGAGCCGAGCTGCGCGTGGAAGTTGTTCCCCCAGCACCACAAGGTGCCATCGCTACGGATCGCGCAGGAGTGCTCGTCGCCTGCCGCGACCGCGCGCCACGTCTCGGTGCCGACCTGCGTGGGCGCCAGGACCATCGCGCCGGTGGCGCCGGTCTGGCCGCGCCCGTTGTTGCCCCAGCACCAGAGTGTGTCGTCGGTACGGATCGCGCACGCGTGGCTGCCGCCGACCTCGATCGCGAACCAGCGTGCGAGGCTTCCAACCTGCGTGGGGCTCGGGCTCGCCGTCGTCGTTCCGAGGCCGAGCTGTCCGAGGGTGTTGTTGCCCCAGCACCAGAGCGTGCCGCCGGGGCGGATCTCGCACGTGCTCGCGTTGCCGGCAGAGATCGAGCCAGGGACCGGCACACAGACGATGACGACGTTCGTGACCGGAGCGGCCGCGACACCCATGCCGCCGGTCACCGTGCAGCGCGCACCGTCGGGCTGCCCTGCGACGGTGACAAGGAACATCGCGCCCGCGGCGACGGGCGTCTCGAACGTGAACTCACCGTCGGCGGCGATCGTCAGCGCGTCGCCGCCGTTGTTGTGCAGCACGAGGCTGCCGACGAGCCCCATGACGTTGCCACCGATCGTGTAGGCCGCCGGTGCATCGACGGCGGCGTCGACCGGAGCGTCGACCGGCGCATCGATCGCTGCGTCGATCGCGGCATCGATCGATGCATCGTCGGGTGCCGGCGCGTCGATGGGGGCCGCGTCTGTCTGCGCATCGGAGCTCGCCCCGGGGGAGCCGCCACACGCGGCGCACGCGAGCACGACGATGACGAGCCAGCCCATGCCGCGGTGAGCCACGTCCATCGTGCGATCGTATCAGGCCTTGTGCCGCGTTACTTCGTGCGCTGCGTCACCACAAGCTATGGCGATGGGGGCGAAGGTGGAACGCGTGCAAGGAGGAACGAACAGGACGCCACCATCGGCAACACCGCCACCGAGCAAGACGACGACACCGCCCCGGCGCAGAACTCGAAGTGAGCTCGTCGGTGCCGTGGTAATCCGCGCCGGCGTGTACGTCAGGTCCGGGCCGGATCGTTTTCTCGCGAACTAGAACACGAATGGGTACGAGAACGAGCCGCCGTTCACGGTCTTCGCGAAGGTCGCTTTCTCTACCGCTTTCTGGACGCAGGCCGCGAGTGCCTCGTCAGGGCTCTCCTTGATGTCGGTGCTTTCCACGGCTCCACCAGGCGCGACCCTGACCGAGATCTTGACCCTGCCCGTTGCCGACGAGCGATCTCCACACGAGGAGACCCGCGCTTTCACCTTGGCGATACCGGTCGAGATCATCGCTCGATCCAAGCTGTCCGGTAGATTGCTGGAAGGCTTCGCTACGAACGGGTCTCGGTGTCCCTTCTTGTACTTCGCGCAGCAATTGCCTTCGTAGTTGTTGAGGACGCACGAGACCTCGTCGCAACCACCGTCCTCTATCAAGACAGGCGCACCCTGTCCGTCGCTCACGTCGAATCTCGCGAACACTTCTGCTCCGGCGGAGGACTGAACGAACCGCGCGGAGGAGAGCGCGACATTCAAGCACTCCTCGAGCTCCTTCCGCTGCCTCTGCTCGTCACTGCAACCCTCAGAGCGAATGCAGCCCGTATTGGCATCGACTCGCTCCACATGTCCCTCGCTCGTAACGGTGATCACCGTTTTGACGCGAGCGCCCGCTTTGAGCAAAGGCGAGTGCACGTTCACGCAACCATCTGTACGGCCACGAACGCTCTCGAGTCCGGCCTTCTTTTGTGCAGGCGTGAGAGTCTTACCAAGCGCAGGCTTCACGCGAACCTCGGTCGCACCGGCGATGGCGAGGTTGGCCGCGTCGAGCGGTGCTTCGGCCGGTGCGTCGATCGGCACAGCCATAGGCACTTGGGGAGGAATCGGCTCGATGGGGGTCACTGTGACGCCCGCATCCACCGCCGGCGGCGTCTGGACCAAACTCGTCGCGACTTCAGACGCGCTGCTTGATTCGCGTCGCGTTGCGGCAACGTAGATCGCGACGGCTCCGCTGACGAGCGCACCAACCGCGATCGCACCAAGCGCCCACGGACGCCGCGATGGCGCTGCAACGGTCTTGGATGCAGAGAGGGCGTCCGAGGTCGAACCTCCTCGGTGTCGAGGACCCGAATCCCTCAGCGTATGGGGAACCGCGCCGAACACTCCCTGCGTCCCGCTGGGTAGCGTGTCCGCTGGCACCTGCGGCGATTGCGGGACTGACGGTGCGTTCACCGCGGGCAGCGCTTTGGGCGCGGGTGCCTTCGGCGCTGGCGGGGCTTTCAGCGTCGCGCGGTGAGGAGGGGCTGCCTTCTTCGGCGTGACCGCGAATGGAGCGAGCGCGACAGCCAACTCGGTCACGCTCGCGAAACGATTCTCGGCGTGATGCTGCAAGCAGCGTTCGATGATCGGCTCGAGCTCCTCGCCGGAGCCGACGATGCTGTCGCGCATTCCGTCGAGGATGCGCGAGTACACGACTGCGATGGACTCGCTCAAGAACGGTGATGTTCCTGTGACGAGCTCCTGCAGCATTACTCCGATCGCCCAGATGTCCGCCGCAGGGCCGACGTCCTTCGAGTTCATCAATTGTTCCGGCGCCATGTACAGAGGCGACCCCATCGCCTGTCCGGTACTGGTGAGTCTCACGTCACTGAGTGCGCGAGCCACACCGAAGTCCAGCAGCTTGATCACGTCGTCGCCGCTCGACTCGACCACCATTACGTTCTCGGGCTTGAGGTCGCGGTGCACGACACCGTTGGCGTGGGTCTCGCCGAGGGCCTCGCAGATCTGGACCATGTAGCGTGCGGCAAGATCCAGAGGCAGTTGACCTTGCTTCTCCAACTTCGTGCGAAGCGTTTCGCCGCGCACGAACTCCGTCACGAGGTACTGCGTCCCGTTGGACGTAGCGCCCGAACCAAGGCTGCGGCAGATCCGCGGACTGCGCAGTTTCGCCAGAATCGCCGCTTCACGCTCGAAACGAGCCAGCACCTCGCGTTGCTGATTGAACCTGGGGCGGAGCAGCTTGATCGCAACGCGCTTGTCGCTGTTTCGCGCGGTCGCGCTCACAACGAGTCCGAACGTGCCCGCGCCCAGGATCTCGTCGATGATGAACGATTCGCCGACGACCGCACCCGGCCGTACTTCGGGTACCTCACGCACCGCCTCGAGGGCGTACTGAACATCGTCCGAGCTCGCGCGCGTGCTGCACTGCTTGCACGTGTTGACGTGGGTTCCAAGCGCTGGCGCATGACCCGCGAGAAACCAGATCAACTCGCTTCGCGAGACGCACCCCATCGATCCACCATCATATTCGTTTCGGCGGGTAGCCGTCACGTGAGGCTGGAGAATTGGTCGCATGAGGAAGGACGAGGCGAGGATCGACTAAGGTAGTTAGATGTTGTTACGTGGCTGTCTACCGTACGTTCTCCTCGTTGCATGTGGCGGGCGCGAGTCGGATGCGGGGCCGCCGCCGAGTAGCACGCCGCCCGCAAGGCCGTCGTCGTCTCCAAGCCCGTCCGCGTCATGGTCATCTCCCGCGGAATTACCAGCAGGCGCAGTTGGGCAGCGCATCCAGCCAGACACCCCATGCGTGGTGGTCGGTCCAAGCGGCGACCTTGCGATCGGTGCGGTCCCGGTGTCGGGCGTCGCCGTGGGCTCGCCGGTGGCGACGATGGACGAGCTAGCGTCCAAGCTCACGCCGCTTCGGGAGAAAAGCCGCTCCACGTCGTCGTCATCCGCGCCACCGCAACGGCCGACGAACCCAGGTGCGGAGGGTATCGAGGTTGGGAAGATGAACATAGGCGGTCCCGATCGTCCTCGTGGTAAGGGCGATGTCGCCCAAGTCGGTAGTGGCCCGATTGGCACAGGCGCGGACGGGGATGGCCACGGTCTTGGGATGCGTGGGGTGCCTCTCTTCGCGAGTCTCGAACCGCTCGAGCCTGGGGACGTCCTCGTGCTCGCGTCGCGGAAGACTCCGGCGGCCAAAGCGTTGCCTATCGTTCTTGCTGCCAAAGCACCGAGTGCCTTTGCGTTCGAAGACACCTCGAAAGCGCCCCGCTCGAACGCTTATCGCTTCGGGGGCCCGCGGGAAGCGCCCGTCCTCGACATGATCGAGGCATTCGATCTGGAGCTCGATCCGACGAAGTTCATCAAGCCCACGGGGGGCCTCGATCGCGATGCTCTCCAGGCGGCTGTGCGAGCTGGTGCCGCGACGAAGCAGGCACGAGACGAGGCGAAAGCGAAGACGTCGTCGTACACCTTGATCGCGCCCTTCACGGTCGCGGTTCGCTCTGGTGTGTCCATCGACCTCGTCGTGACGACACTCGACGTGTTGGCCAGTCAACGGATCTCGCGCATCGCGGTGGTCGGTGCGGTCGAACGGTCGAAGAGCCCTTACGGGCGCGGAAAGTGACTCGGATCGTCCGGATGTGGGCGGCGCCCGCACTGGGGCGGCACCCGCACCGAGGTTGATTTCTCGCCTGCTGAAGCCCGGTTTTCGCGTCCGAGAGTTGTCCGACGCGAAGATTAGCCGGGAGCACCTCGTGTCCGGACTCTGTCCGAGTTTCGGACGCGTGCGTCCGGATTTCGGAATTCCCGGAGCTGCCCAAACGTCAGCAACCATCACCCCCGGTCCGGATCGCCCGCGAGCACTCGACGACAACTGCGCGGTCGTCAATGACTCCAGGTGGCTGTGAGCTACGCGAGCTCAGCAGCTGGAGATCTCGGACACGCGGCGCGGAACCGCCGACCATCCATGTTGTCGATGGGGCATGCGTTTCTTGGTGCTCGCGCTGGTCGCCTGCTCGGCGTCGAAGCCTCCTGCGGCCCCAGCAGTCGCGACCTCCGCGCCGCCACCGTCCGCACCGGAGCCTGCCGCGCCGCCGCGTGGCGTGTGCCACGACGAAGCCGCGCACGCCGGAAGAGCTGCCGGAGATGCCCACGGCTCCCTCGATACCAACTTCATCCGGCACACGATCCAGGGTGAGCTCGTGGTGTTCGACCTCGACGAGCTCGGACGCTGGTTGCAGGCGCGCGATCAGTTGTCCCGCTGCTACGACGAGTACTTGACGCATGGCAGCGAGACCGGTCGAGTCAACTCCGTGTTCAAGATCGAGCACGACGGCCATGTGTCGTTCGCGCAGGTCACCGGGTTCGACGACGGGCTCGCTGCGTGCGTCTGCCGCGTCGTCGCGCGGTTCGCGTTCCCGTCGATCGTGAAACAGGGCAGCGTTCTCGTGAACTTTCCGTTCACCTTCGGAACGAGCGACTCGTAAGGGCGACCTAGGATCAGATCACGCTTCTCCATCAGCTCCTTCATCTCGGGATCGTCCTGGCACTTCACGAGTCGGCCAGATCACGCGCATCACCACGCCGGAGGGGCGCGTGGCGGCAGTGCGCTGCAGCTGGGCACCGCGGTCAGGTCATCGCGCTTGGAGGCCCCGGTCTGCGCGCAAATGACGAGGAACGCCACGGCAGCGAGGCGATTCATGAGCTCGCGCATGGTCCGGGGACCAACGTGCGGCTCTGCGGATTATCCAGTCGACCTGGCGGAAGAACCCGACGAGAGCGACGTCATCTCGCCCGACCCATCGCCAACCTCACGCTTGCCGTCGCTGCGATCAACGCCTGGAACCGGTTCGCGACTTCCTCGCGCGCGACGGCGGGCCTGTATCGCGCGAAGTCCCGCGGCTAACCCATCAGGGGATTTCTGGAGTGGCCCCGGCCCGGCGAAGGAGTAGACCGTTGAAAGGAGGTCCCATGATCAGAGCTCGAGGCGCCGCGTTCGCATTCGCCGCCGGTGCCCTGATGGGTTCGGTCGCGCTGGCGGGCCCGGCGATCCGCACTTCGAAGCCGACGGAGACCGAGCTGCAAGACATGTTGACGCCGCAGCAGTACGCGGTCACGCAACAGAACGAGACCGAGCCACCGTTTCACAACGCGTACTGGAACAACCACCGCGCCGGGATCTACGTCGACATCACCACCGGCCAGCCGCTGTTCAGCTCGACCGACAAGTTCGACACGCAGACCGGGTGGCCGAGCTTCACGCGGCCGATCAGCAAGGACGCGGTCGTCGAGAAGCTCGACCGTTCGGACGACACGGTGCGGGTCGAGGTCCGCTCGCGGATCGGTGACGCCCACCTCGGACACGTGTTCACCGACGGCCCCAAGCCAACCGGCCTGCGCTACTGCATGAACTCCGCGGCGCTGCGGTTCGTGCCCGCCGACGAGCTTTCGCAGCAGGGCTATGGCAGGTATGCGGCGCTGTTCGCAGAGAAGGAGTGAGCTGTGCGCGGCGTGACGATCGTTGCCACCGTGCTCGCGCTCGTGACCAGTACGGCGCGCGCCGATGATGCGCCGCGCGAGGTCGCGATCCTTGCCGGCGGTTGCTTCTGGGGCATGGAACAGGTGATGCGCGGCGCGCCCGGCATCATCGACATGGAGGTCGGCTATGCGGGAGGCGCGTCGAGCGACGTGACCTACGAGCAGGTGTCGACCGGCACGACCGGTCATGCCGAGGCGGTGCGCGTGGTGTTCGATCCGACGCGGCTGTCGTACGAGGATCTGCTCGCGCACTGGTACTTCCGCGGCCACGATCCGACGCAGCTGAATCGCCAGAACAACGACCTCGGCCCGCAGTACCGCTCGGAGGTCTTCACGCTGTCACCCGCGCAGTACCGCACTGCGCTCGCGGTGAAGGCGCGCGTCGACGCGAGTGGCAAGTGGAAGCATCCGGTGGTCACGCGGATCGAACCGGCGACCACCTGGGTGCGTGCGGAGGAGGAGCATCAGGACTACTTGCTCAAGCACCCGCACGGATACAACGATCATTACCTTCGCCCGTTCGACTTCTGATCACGCCATCTGCTGCGGATTCCGCAACGTGAACTTCGGTGAGGCGGCGACGACCGCGACCCGTGCGGCGACCAAGTACAACGAGCGCATCACGGTCGCGAACCGCGACTCGTCGCTCGACATCCAGGCCAAGCAACCGCGCAGGATGGCTGCCGATAGCGGCCCGCATGCCGAGCTCCGCGCTTGTCGTCCGCACCTTCCGCCCCGGCCCCGTAGAGGCCACCATCGAGCGCTACGTCACCGCGAGCTGCGCTCGCCTCGATCGGCTGCTCGCCGACGTAGAGCTCGCCGAGCCCGTGGTCAGAGAGGCCGACCTCGCGGTGAAGGCGCTCGAACCGCTGCTCGAGACGCTCACCGGCCTCGCGATCGGTCGGCTGATCGGCGCCGTCATGCACGGCGTGCGGCGTACGTTCGAGCCCGCGGTGACAGCGCGCGTGCAAGCCGCGATGGCCGGGGCGCTGCGCACCGTCGCGCCCTTCGCTGCTCCCACGCTGTTCGCGCTCGACGGGTCACCGTGCCGCGCGTTCAGTCACGAGCTCCGCCAGCGCCTGCGCCGCCGGATCGCTCTCGTCCCACGCGAGGTGCGCCTCGTGCTCGCGGCGATGGCGCGCGCACTCGTGACCGATGAGCTCGCGCCGTTCGCGCGCATGCTGGCGCTGCTCGCGGAAGACCCAACGCTCGACGATCGGTTCGCGCCGCAGATCGCGATTGCGTGGTGCTGCTACGCCGCCGTCGTCGAGGGCGCCGCGTTCAATCCCGCGGACGCCACGTGGGCGCGCTGGCTGCGCATGATGCGCGGCGAAGCGGAGCCCGTGCTCGCGCCGACGCGCGCACAGCTCGCCGCCGCCGGCGTGATCGTCCGGATCGCGTAGCTCCGCAGCGCTTGCGAGAATTTGACCCGGTGTTGCTCGTGAAAAGTACTCGCGGCGGCTGTTCTTCCAGTTCTCCCCGCGATTCACCCGGTTAGCTAGGTGAGGCGTTAAAGGGGACCTCGCGTTCGTGCCCCGCTATCGAGGCTTCTTGTCGCGCGCGGTCTTCGCCTCGAGTGCGCGTCGCGCGAACAGCTTCGCCTGCCACAACCAGGCGAGTCGCTGCGCTGGCGACAGTGTGCGCCATGCCCGCAGCTGTTCGCGCTCGTGTGCGCGCCAGGGATCGCGATCACGCGTCATCGTCAAGTGCCTCCAGCGCCGCGATATCTGCGAGGTCCTTTGGCCGCCCAGCAGCACGCTTCAGTCCAATCAGGTCGGCGATCGATGCCACCGTAACTTCGGTCGATCCGAGATCGACGTGCAACGCTCGCGCGTACGCGGGGGCGAACGGGAACGGCTCTTCGACGAAGACGTCGATCTCCGTGGCCGGATGCTCGGGGCTCCACAACGAGAACACAGTCAGCCCCTTCTCATCGATCCACGAGCGCCGGATCGCCGGATCGGCGAGATGCTCCGCAGGGACCGGAGGTCGCGGCCGGTATCCGAGTGCGCCGAGCGCCGACATCGCAGCGCGAACGTTGGGTTCGTCGAGCGCGATGATCAGATCGAGATCTGCGGTGAAGCGCGGCATACCGTGCAAGACGACCGCGACGCCACCGACGACAAGATAGCGAACATTCGCCGCCTGCAGCGCGCCGAAGATCTCGTCGAAGTCACTGGGCTCCACACAACGACGGTAGCACCGCGCGCGTGTGGTGGTTCGGGGAACCACGGCGAACGTGTACGTGTCTCCGATCAGGTACCCGGCAACGAGGCTTGTGGTCAGATCGCAGCGCCGGTCTAGAAGAAGCCGCGCCGCACGCCCTTTTTACTCTTATCGTGCATCGTGATCGTCGTCGGTCCATCGATCAGGAACTTGTCGCCGCCGACGGCAGCCGCTTCGGGATCCTGGACCAACAGGTAGTGCCGGCCTGGGCGTTCGTCGCCCGCCCGACGCCGCCGCCGGTATCGAGCGAGACGTCGACGCGCCGGCCGTTAATTTAAAGCACGATAAACTCGAGCATGATTTCGTCGCTGGCGAGCTCCGTCAAGTCGCGCTCGAGGACGGCGCGGATCGTGTGGGAGCCAGGCGCGACGGCCAGGCTCGAAAACATCAGCTCGAACTGACACCTATCGCAGTTGCCGAACTGGAACGTGTTCGTGGTCAGCACGACCTCGGTGCCGTCCACGGTAACGGCGATCCCGCCTGCCTCGCTGACCTCGTGGCCTTCGATCGTCAGGGTCGGGTCATTGACGCCGATTGCGACCTTGTTGCCGCTCGTCGGCGAAATGATCTCGATCCGAGCTTCATCGCCGCATGCGGCGAGCGACAGCAGCAGCAGCCATCTCATCCTTCGATGCGACGGTGACATGGCTTCGGTAAGCTCTCATAAGCAGGACGGCGCCGGGAAGAGGCGTGCAGTCCTCGACGAGGTCGGATGGCATCTTTGGCGAACGAGGCCTACTGCGCGACGAGCGTGAACATGTTCGGGTCGGGCGCGACAGTGACCGCCGGGCAACCCGACGCATACGTATCACCAGAGGTTGGGCGCGGCGCGGTCGACGTGTTCTCGCACGTCAGCGACGTCGTGCCGCCGATCGCGTTCACCTCTGCCATCGTCAGGTACGCCGAGGACCTCGTGTACGTCGAGTCGGTCGCGAGGATCCAGCAGATCGTCCCGCTCGCGTCGCGGCCGAGCCACCCACCGGGGCGCTGCCCGCCCTGGGTCACCATGAACTTCGCTGCGTCGGCCGCATACGTCGCCTTCGGCCCCGCGCCATCGAAGCAGCCCTGCGGGACGCCCTTGGCACCCGCGTAGCTGATGATCAGATACGACGGCTGCCCGCCGTTCGGCGCGTCGTACACCAAGGAGGTCGTCGAGTACGTCTTCGCGTGGCCCGCGTGGCTCGTCGGGCTGCGCCGTGCGCTCGCGCCGGGAGACTGGCTGTGGCTGTCGACGCCGAACTACGGCGAGCCGTGGCTCCCCGCGCTCGAGTCCACGATCCTCGAGCTCGTCGCGCGCAAGGACGGATTCTCGCGCAAGGCGCTGCACCCCACGCGGTTCTCGCGCCGGTCGCTCGCGCGCGGCCTCGTCTCCGCGGGCTTCGACGACGTCCACGTCGCGCCCACGCCGACGCGCCTCGCGCTCACCGCGTGGGCGCGAGCTCCGCGCTAGACGTCACGAGTCGCCGCAGGTCGCCTCGACGGTGAAGTCGGTCGCCGGCGTGCACACCAGCGCCGAGCCGGACTCGCACAGCGTGTCGCAGTGGATGGCGAAGCGCACCGGCTTGGGAAACGGCGCGGCCGGATCCGCGATCGTGATGTCGACGCGGCACGCCGGGCTTCCGCAGCTGATCCCCGGCGCCGACACGACGCGCGTCCCGTTGACCGGCGGTCCGGTCAGCGCGTTGTTCTGACAGCTCGGCGCGGTCGCCTCGCTCGACACGCGCAGGAAGCGCTTGTACGGCTCGTCGAGCTGATAGGAGCCCGGACCACCATAGTTGTCCATGTCGAGCGTCACCGCGTCGCCGGGCGCGTCCGAGCTCTTGAGCTGCAGCGTCAGCTGGGCGCCGCGGATCCGGCAGCTGTCGACGACGTCGGCCGCGACGTCGAGGTTGTACGGCGCCGCGTCGCACGGGTTCGCGCGCTGGGTCGCGTCACACGACACGGCTATCTTGCCGGAGCCGAGGCCGAGGTCCGGCTTCGTGGTGCCGGGCGGCAGCGACGTGACGGGTGCTTGGGGCTTGCCACCGCACGCGGCGGCGAAGATGACGAGGGAACAGCAAAGGCTACGCATCGGCGCGACAGTATCGCCAACACTCGGCGCCCGTCACCCGCGGCGCGCGTGCGACGGAGGCGGCCGCGGATCTGGATCGAAGTCGGCGAGCGAGCGCGACGCCTTGACCTTGTTCGTCGCGCTCCGGATCTCGAGGTGGGCGTCGCGCGTCGCGACGAGCAAGCGACCGCGCGCGTCCCAGTCGGCCCACGTCACGTCGTCGAGCAGCTCGCCGTCGAGGTAGTACGACGGCGCACGGCCCTCGAGCCGACCGCGAACGTAGCCGCGATCGCGGAGCTCGAGCCGGCTCTCGCCGCGGGGCTGATCGCGGACGAGCCACTGGTGGCGCGTCTCGTCGAACGTATCGCTGCGTCCGCGCCGGGGCGCCTGCGGGTGCTCGCGCCAGCCGCGCCGGCGCTCGACGTCGTACGGAGCCGAGCGGCTCGCGACGAGCGCGAGGCCGTCGCGGGCGAGCGGCGCCACGCTCCCCTGGCCGGGCTGCGAGACCGTGATGGCGGTCGTGTCGACGGGCTCGAAGTGGTACCCGCCGCCGTACGTCCGTACGAGAACGCTTGCGGCGCTGCCTCGACGCGCAGCTGCAGCCAGTCCGCGACCGAAGGAGGTCCCTGCCGCTGCCCGGCCGCGCGCTCGAGCTCGAACTTTTAGCGAGGCCGCCCCGAGACGACATCGAAGTACGTGTACCCGTCCGTCGTCCTCCGCGTCACGTCCGCACCTCCGCGCAGCAGCAGCTTCACCGCCGGCAGATCGTCCGCGCGCAACGCACACTCCAGCAGCGTCGCGCCACGCCATGGATCGTTGCCGTACCTTCATGCCGCTCATCCTATCGTCACCGGATCATCCGCCAGAGGTCTCAATGCGCTCGGAGGTCGCGGTTGCCGGGTCGTTCCACACCGAGGACAGCGTGGCTGGATATACATGTCGCCTGGTGCTGATCTTCGGCGTGGGAGTGTTGATCTCGATCTTCGCGTTTCAGATCGCGTGGATCGCACGGACCGCCCAGCGCCGGGGCCGCAACCCGCTCGCGTGGGTCGCAGTCGGACTCGCGGTCGGAGGGCTGGGCCTCCTCGCGGGCTTGAAGGTGTACCGGTACGTCACCGGCGGCGATGATCCGAACGATGCCTGCGATCCTCACGGGCGTGATCGCGATCCCGATCTCGCTCCTCGCGCCGTTGACCACGACAGCCCTCGTGGTGGGGCGCCTGCCCGCCAGCGCCGGAGGTTCGCGCAAGAAGTGGCAGGTGCACGTGATGAATCGCGGGCCAGGCACCGTCCGCTTCGAGGGCGGGTCCGTGCATCTCGCGTGGCCCGAGGTGTCGCGCGTATTGGCGGCGCCGGAGCTGCGTGACATCGCGGTCGATGGCGAGTGCGTGCGTGTCGCCACGGCGAGCGGCGATGCACTCGTGTTGCTGCCGCGCGGGGACGATCGCGACGCTCGGATCGCACAGAGCAAAGCGTTGGCCGGAGCCCTCGTCGCACTCTGCTCTCGCGAACGCACGTAGCCGGAACGTCGTCGATGAAACGCGTGTGAATGGCCTCGTATTGCGTGTCACGGCTTTTGTGTCCGCGGGGCCACGCGAGGTGCAAGGCCGCGCAATTGCTGTGAGCCAAGCCGGCATCGGGGGTGCAGCTGCCGCTGCCAAATGTGTCCTCGTAGCTGGCCCCTTCGATCTCCCGATCTGGTGAATCCTCGCCGCGCGGCCGCTTCGTCCGCGATCGCGGCGGGCGTGCTCGCCCTGCTCGCAGCGGTGCATGGCTGCGGAGGAGGCACCGCCGCGAAGGGCGACCTCCAGGTGATGTCGTATGCGCCGCAGGGGCCGGTCGACAAGGCGGAGCCCGTCGAGATCCGGTTCGACAAGCCCGTGGTCGACGACGCGATGGTCGGCAAACCCGCGGATCCGACGAGCGTGACGATCTCTCCGGCGGTCGCGTGGAAGGGCTACTGGCAGGATCGCCAGACGCTCTCGATCGAGCCCACGGATCCGCTCGCGGCATCGACGAAGTACCGCGTGGCGCTCTCCGGGGAGCTCGGCAAGCGGACCGCGGGGTTCGGCTTCACGTTCGTCCACCGCCCGCTCGCCGTCGAGGGTGTGTGGGGCATCGACGCGAGCTCGCTCGCGCCCGACGGCGACGTGCCGCTGTCGTTCAATCAGCCGGTGCGGCTCGCGGATGCCGCGAAGCACTGCAAGCTGACCGGCGCGGGCGGCGACATCGCGCTCGTGGCGCCGCGCGACGCCAAGCCCGACGACGCCGAGCCGAACGTCGCGCTGAAGCCGGCGACGTCCCTCGTCCCGGGCGCGAGCTACTCGATCGTGTGCAGCGAGCTCGCAGGCGCGGGTGGCAATGCGCCGCTCGACAAGCAGTACTCGCTGTCGGTGCGCGCGCGCCCCGCGTTCGCGGTCGAGCGGATCACGCCCGACAGCCAGGACGTGCCGGCCGACGAGGTCACGATCTCCGTGAAGTTCTCGACGGCGGTCGCGCTCGACGGGGTGCGCAAGGCGATCTCGAGCACGCCCGCGATCCCCGGCCTCGACGGTGGCTACCTGTCCGGCGACGGCACCGAGTACAAGGTCACCGCGGATCTCGAGACCACGACCGACTACGCGATCACGCTCGCGCCGCTCGCCGACTCGTTCGGCCAGCAGCTCGCGAAGCCGACGGTGCACACGTTCCGCACCGGCGACGCGCGCCCGCGGCTGTCGATGGAGCGCGGCATCTTCGCCCTCGAGGCGAGCGCGAAGGGCTATCCCCTGTGGTCGCGCAACGTCGGCAGCTTCGAGCTCGAGTGCGCCGCGATCTCGCGCGACAAGCTCGTGCAAGTGCTGACCACCGACATGAACTACGACCCGTGGGGCGGCAACGACGACGACAAGCCGATCGACTGGAAGCCGCTCAAGGCGCGCGCCAAGACCACGTCGTTCACCACCGCGGGCAAGAACAAGTGGCTGCTCCACGAGCTCGAGCTCGGCAAGGCGTGCGCCGGTGACGCCGGCAAGCGCGGCGTGTACCTCGCCGAGGTGCGCTCGGACGACGTGAAGCCCGATCCGCAGCGCGCGTGGCTGACGCCGCGCCGCAACCGCGTGCTCGCCAACGTCACCGACCTCGGCGTGCTGATCAAGACCGGCACGTCGTCGGGCCTCGTGTGGGTGACGTCGCTGGCGAGCGGCAAGCCGGTCGCCGGCGCGCGTGTCGCCGTCTACAACCCGCAGGGCAAGCAGCTGTGGGTCGATCTGACCAACGCCGACGGCATCATCAAGGTCCCGGGCAGCGCGCTGCTCAAGCAGCAGAAGCCCGTCGACGACGAGAACCAGGACTGGGAAGACTGGGACAGCTACCGCAGCCAGCGGCTGATCGCGATCGTCGAGAAGGACGCCGATCTCGCCGTCGTCGACGGCAACTGGTCCAACGGGATCCAGATCTGGAACTTCGGCCTGCCCGAGGATCGCCAGGGCGGCGTCACCAAGATCCGCGGCTTCATCCAGAGCGATCGCGGCCTGTATCGCCCCGGCGAGCGCGTGAGCTTCAAGGGCATCGCGCGCGAGGTCGCGCACGGCCTGCCGCCGCGCGTGCCGGCCGCGAAGAAGGCGGAGATCGAGATCCAGGACAGCCGCGGCCAGACCGTGCTGACCAAGACGGCGACGCTCTCGGCGTTCGGCGGCTTCGCGTTCGAGCTCGAGCTCGGCGCCGAAGCGACGCTCGGCGACTACTACGTGCGCGCGACCGTCGCACACCAGACGTTCCGCGAGAAGTTCTCCGTCGAGGAGTTCCGCCCCGCATCGTTCGAGCTCGCGCTCGCGAGCACCAACCCGGCGCCGCGCCCGGGCGAGCGCCTCGCGTTCGACCTCGACGCGAAGTACCTGTTCGGAGCGCCGCTCGCCGGTGCGAAGGTCGAGTGGAGCCTGCGCAAGCGCACGCACGCGATCCGGTTCCCGGGCTGGGAGGACTACACGTTCTCCGCGGATCCGAGCTCGTGGTGGTGGTGGTACGACCGCTACGACGACTACGGAGAATTCATCTCCGACGGAAACGGCACGACGAACGCGCAGGGCCGCCTGCAGATCGCGGCGCGCGACAACGCGACGGAGTTCACCGGCCCGGTCGACTACATCCTGAGCACGAACGTCACCGACGCCGCGGATCAGACCATGGGCAAGACGGCGATCGTCACCGCGCACAAGACGTCGCTCTATCTCGGCATGCACGCGAACGAGCTCGTGCAGGCGGCCGGCATGCCATTTGGCGTCAACCTCGTCGCGCTCACGCCCGACGGCAAGCGCGCCGCCGCGAAGGCGAAGCTGACGATGACGCGCACCGTGCGCGACTGCACGTGGACGAACGTCGGCGCCCGCAGCTACCAGCGCTGCGAGTCGAGCGAGAAGCAGCTGTTCGCGCGCGATGTCACCATCGCCGCGTCCGGCACGCACGTGGAGCGCATCTTCCCGACGGAGCCCGGCGACTACGTCATCAAGATCGAAGCCAAGGACGACCGCGGCAACACCGTCACCGCCGCGAGCGGGATCTGGGTGATCGGCAAGGGCGAAGCATTCTGGAGCGGCGACGAGGGCGCACGCATGACGGTCGTCGCGTCGAAGCCGAGCTACAAGGCCGGCGACAAGGCCCGGCTCGTCGCGCAGGCGAACCTCGCCAAGCCGACGGCGCTGATCACGATCGAGCGCGACGGCATCATCGATGCGAAGGTCACCAAGCTCGACTCCGCGTCGGAGGGCGTGGAGCTCGCGATCGCGGATGCGTGGGCGCCGAACGTCTACGCCGGCATCGCGCTCGTCACCGGCCGCACGGGTGCAGGTGACAAGCACCGTCCGCAGTTCAAGATGGGCATGGTCGAGCTCAAGGTCGCGAGCGAGCACAAGCAGCTGGACGTCGCGGTCGCGCTCGATCAGGCGACGGTGCGCCCCGGTGACAAGGTCGCCGGCACGATCCGTGTCACCCATCAGGGCAAGCCGGTGAAGGCCGAGGTCTCGCTGTCGGCCGCCGACGAGGGCATCTTGCAGCTGATCGCGTACCAGACGCCGAACCCGATGAAGACGTTCTACGCGTCGTACGGGCTCGGCGTCGATGCGGGCACCAACTGGAACCGCATCGCGCGGCTCGCGGATCCCGAGAGCGGCGATCCCGACGAAGGTGGCGATGGGGGCAGCTCGATGGACGGCCAGCGCGTGCGCAGCAAGTTCGTCGCGTCCGCGTACTGGGCACCGATGCTCGTGACCAACGACGCCGGCGAGCTCGCGTTCTCGTTCACCGCGCCCGACAACCTCACCGCGTTCCGGCTGATGGCCGTCGCCGCGGATGCAGGTGACCGGTTCGGCGCGGGCGAGCTGCGGCTGACCGTCAACAAGCCGCTGATGGCCGCGCCCGCCCTGCCCCGCTTCCTGCGCGCGGGTGATGCGGCGTCGGTCGGCGTGGTGATCCACAACCGCACCGACAGGGCCGGCCGCGCGACGGTGACCGCGAAGGCGACGGGCGCCGTGCTCGACGCCGCGCGCCAGACCGTCGACGTGCCCGCGAACGGCTCCACGCGCGTGCGGTTCTCGGCGAAGGCCTCGGAGAATGCGTCCGCCGCGTTCGAGTTCGCGGTCGCGCTCGGCGGCGAGCAGGACAGCGTGCGCGTCACGCTGCCGATCGGTCGCCCGCGTCTTGTCGAGCACCGCTTGATCGCAGAGACGAAGCTCGGCCCGAGTGGCGTGTGGGTCGGCACGATCGGCAGCGCGCCCGACGTGCTGCGCAAGGAGAGCGAGCTCGTGATCACCATCGATCGCTCGGGGCTCGGCGAGCTCGCGCCTAGCTTGCGCTCGCTCGTCGAGTATCCGTACGGCTGCCTCGAGCAGACGATGTCGCGCTTCATCCCGCTCGTCGCGGCGAAGGATCTCGCGACCACGCTCGACGATCCGAGCCTCAAGGGCACCAAGGCGAACACGTTCATCCGCGCCGGAGTGCAGAAGGTGATCCGCCACCAGCAGGGCGACGGTCTGTTCTCGCTGTGGCCACAGTCGCAGACGTATCCGCACCTCGCGGCGTACGCGCTGTGGGGCCTCACCGTCGCGCAGAAGGCTGGCGAGCAGGTGCCGAACGAGGTGTTCGACCGTGGCATCGCCGCGCTCGGCGCATGGGCGAACGGCAAGGGCGCCCTCCAGCCCGACGGCGACGGCGCGACGATGGCGATGACCGCGTACGTGATGGCGCTGCGCGGCAAGCCCGACGCGGGCCTCAACGCGCGCCTGTTCGCCGTGCGCCGCGGCCTACCGAAGTGGGGCCAAGCGTTCTTGCTGCGCGCGCTGCACCTCGCGAAGGCGGACGCGAAGCAGATCGCCGAGCTCGAGCAGCTGATCACGGCGAACATCGCGGTGAAGGACGGCCGCGCGCTCGTGAAGGAGAGCTTCGCGGGCGAGGAGTACGAGCTGTACATGACCTCGGACGTGCGCGCGACGGCGATGACGCTCGCCGCGCTGCTCGAGGTCTCGCCGCGGTCGCCGCTGATCGATCCGCTCGTCGCCGGCCTCAAGCACGAGCGCGGCAACTCCGGCGGCTGGGGCTCCACGCAGGAGAATCTGTGGTCGCTCGTCGCGCTCGCCGAGTACGGCCGCCGCGGCGCCGCCGGTGACACCACGGCGACCGTGCGCGTCGGCGGCAAGCAGGTGTTCAAGAAGAAGCTCGCCGGCGCCGAGATCGCGACGATTCGCATCCCGCTCGGCACCCTCACCGCCGACGACGTTCGCGTCGAGGTCGACAACGGCGCCGTCGTCGGCGTGCGCGTCAGCGAGGCGCGCTTCGATGCCGGTGCACGCGTCGCGAACGGGTTCGCGATCACGCGCCGCTACTTCGACGAGAAGGGCGTCGAGAAGACGGCGTTCAAGGCCGGCGAGCTCGTCGAGGTGCGCCTGTCGGTCACCACCGACGCGGCACGTCGCTGGGTCGCGATGGTCGACCCGATTCCGGCAGGCTTCGAGGTGCTCAACGCCAAGCTCGCCGCGGGCGGCACGAACCTCGCGCCGCCGACGACGAGCACCGATCCGTGGGCGACGCGCCGCCAGGCCTACTGGAACTCGCTCGCGTGGGCGCACGAGGAAGTGCGCGACGACCGCGTGCAGTGGTTCTCCGACCAGATGCCGGCGGGCACCTACGAGCTCTCGTACCGCGCGCGCGCGACCATCGACGGCGCGTTCACCGTGATGCCGGCGACGATCGAGGCGATGTATCACCCCGAGATCCGCGGCCGCACCGAGAAGACGACGGTCGCGATCACGAAGTAGGGCTCAGCGACCACCCAGATCTCGGCGGATCTGGCGGTACACGGCCTTGGCCTCGGGGGTCACCGTGGCAGCCATGAAGTCATGGAAGCCGCCGTCGGTCTCGTACAACGTGACGCGACCGCCCACTGACTGGATGCGATCGCGAAGCACGCGACTGTCCGGCCACAGGATGTCGCGGGTACCTTGGTAGATGTCGACGGGGGGAAGGCCGCGAAGGTCTGCGAACACGGGGCTCAGATAGGGGTCGC
>Ga0247829_10000143_pt1 | contig 22148 bp, 18 predicted proteins | sample 12C_Control_Day4_FD_207765 | JGI IMG/M metagenome (GOLD analysis project Ga0247829, IMG submission 207765) | Soil microbial communities from agricultural site in Penn Yan, New York, United States - 12C_Control_Day4 | ecosystem: Environmental > Terrestrial > Soil > Agricultural land | place... | reverse complement strand
GGCGTCGCCGTCGCGCAGGAAGGTGCCGGACCGCGACACGACGAGCTCGCCCTCGGCCAAGCCCTCGCGCACCTCGGCCAGCGCACCCACCGACAGTCCAATCTTGACGGGCCGGGTCTCGACCTTACGGTCGCGCACCACCTGCACCGAGGGACCGTCGGGCCCGTACAGCACGGCCGAGGCCGGCACGGCGAGGCCGTGGCTGGTTGCCGTCTCGATGACGCCGCGGGCAAAGCCGCCGACCCTGAGCGCCGGGTTGTCGCCCAGATAGATGCGCACGCGGCCGAGCCGGGTTGCCTTGTCGACCTCGGGAGAGACGAGCCGCACCTTGCCGGCGATCTCACCGACGCCCGCGACCTCGACGCGCGCGGACTGACCGATCTTGACGCCGGCCATGCGCGTCTCGGTCACCTCGGCGTCGAGCTCGACCTCGCCGTTGGCGACGATGCGGAACATCGGCTCGGCCGCGCCCGCGGCATAGCCGCCGACGCGGGCCATGCGGCGGCTGACGATGCCGTCGGCGGGAGCCAGCACCTCGGTGCGACCGCGCCGCCAGTTGAGCTCGCGCCGCTGCGCCTCGATTTGCGCCTTCTCCGCTTCCGCCACCTTGAGGCCGTCGCGGGAGGCGATGAGCTGCGCCTCGGCGGTGCGCGCGCCCTGCTGGCGCTGGTCGTAGGCGCTCTCGGCCATGTGGCCGGCTGCCTTCAAGGGCTTCGCCCGCTCGAAGGCGTTGCGCGCCTCCTCGAGCCGCGCCTCGGCCTGCACGATGGCGCTCCTGGCCTGGGCGATGGCGGCGGTCGCGCGCGCCTGGGCGGCGTCATTCTGGGCGACTTGGGCGTCGAGGGTGTCGGCGACGAGCCGCGCCAGCACGTCGCCCTTCTTCACGCGCATGCCCTCGTCGGCCAGCACCTCGGTGACCCGCAGGCCCTCGACCTCCGGCCCGACCAGGATCTCCTCGCGCGCCACCAGCGAGCCGGTGGCGAGCACGGTTGCCGTGAAGCCGGCCGGCGCGACGCGCGAGACCGTCACCGCGGCCGCGATTGCAAGCGCGTTGTCGTGGGGGATCTCGCGCGCGCTCGTATCCGACGGGCCGGACGGTCGCGGCAGCGACTTGCCGACCAGCGTCAGCGAGATCATCAGGAAGCAGACGGCGAGCACGGCGCCGATCAGTATCTTTCTCATGATCGAACCTGCGACTTCTCTGTTTCTCGTTGGAGGGAGGCGGAAGACCCGGCAGAGGGCAGCGGCTGCGGCACCGGATTGAGCAGCGCCTGGATCAGCTGCAGCACCGCCGGCATGACGGTTGCGGGATCGAAGTCGGGATCGACGGCGCGATGCCAGAACATGCCGTCGGCAACGACCGCGAATGCTCTCGTCACGGTCGGGATCGGCAGCGTGGGCGCGATGCGGCCCTCGTCCTGCATGCGCTGGAACAGCTTCTCGAAGCTCTCGGCGATGTAGCGGTCGACGCGCCGGAAGATCTCGCCGACGCGGGGGTTGCGCGTCGATTCCAGACCGATCTCGATGCACATGCGGTGGCTGTCGGCCGGCTCCTCGAGGAAGTACCGCTCACCCAGCTCCCGCAGCGCCTGCATGAAGTCGGGGGCCTTGGCGAGCGCATCGAACCGCTCGGCGAACTCGGCGCGGTCACGCTCGGAGATGCCGGCGATCAGCGCTTCCTTGCTGTCGAAATAGACGTAGAGCGCTCCGGGGCTCACCCCCGCTTCGCGGCAGATGTCGTGCATGGTGGTGCGATGGAAGCCGGCACGGGCAAAGCAGCGCTCGGCGGCGTCCAGGATGCGCTCGCGGCGCTGATGCTGGACCTCGGGCTTGAGCTTGGGCATTGCCGACGTCCCTCCCGCCTGTTGGCCGCCTACCTAACCGCATCCGCCGCCGTGGGGGCAGCAACCCGGTTGCAGCGGCAGCCAGTGCGACCCTCAGTTTTGCTCGCACTGCACAAAACAAAACGAACAACCATTTTATTTGCGAGGATGTCGGCGAAGTCAAGGCAAGGGGGCCGAAGGGTAGGGGCTGAGCTGATCACGAGCCCGTGAGTAGGGTCGGCCGGGCTCTAATCATGTCTCCGCACCGCATCAGTGGGCGCAGATGTCCGCGTCCACTGATCTACGGGCGGCGGGCGCCAATCCTTCGCGTTGGCCCCGCGCTCTACCGCCGATACGGGACGGCCCATAGGCGACTGCGCCACGTGCATGCTACGTCAATGGTCTCCGCCCGCCGTCTCTTCTCCGAAGGCCCTCTCCGAAGGCACCCATGATCCCGCTGCTCAAAGGCCTGCGCATCCTCGACCTGACGTCCGTGATCCTGGGCCCGTACGCCACGCAGATCCTGGGCGACCTCGGCGCCGAGATCGTCAAGGTCGAGCCGCCCGAGGGCGACAGCATGCGCCCGGTGGCGCCGCAGGCCGCCCCGGGCCTTTCCGCCATCTTCGCCAACTGCAACCGCAACAAGCGCTCGGTCGCGCTCGACCTCAAGACCGAGGCCGGCAGGAAGGCGCTGCTGAAGCTGATCCCGACGGCAGACGCCTTCGTCCACAACATGCGCCAGGAGGCGATGGACAAGCTCGGCTTCACCTTCGATGCGGTGCGCGCCGCCAATCCCAAGATCGTCTACGCCGCCGCCATCGGCTTCGGGCGGCACGGGCGCTACGCCGGCAAGCCCGCCTATGACGACGTGGTCCAGGCCGCCTCCGGCTTTGCCGGCCTGTTCCAGATGCGCGACGGCCGCCCGCTGTACGCGCCGACCATCGTCGCCGACAAGGTCTCGGGCCTGCACCTGACCTACGCGCTGCTCTCCGCCCTGCTGTACCGCGAGCGCACCGGCGAGGCACCCGGCTACGTCGAGGTGCCGATGTTCGAGCTGATGGCGGCCTTCAGCCTGTGCGAGCACCTGAGCCACGCCACCTTCGAGGAGGACGGCAAGGTCGGCTACGTCCGCGTCATCTCCCCGAGCCGGCGGCCATACAAGACCAAGGACGGCTGGGTCGCCGTACTGCCATATACCGAGCGCAACTGGGTCAAGGTGCTGACCGAGATCGGCCGCGCCGATGTGTGCGACCTGCCGCTGGTGCGCAACGCCACCGAGCGCAGCCGGCGGGTCGACGAGCTCTACGACATCCTCGCCGAGGCGCTGGTCTCGCGCACGACGGAGGAGTGGCTCGAAACCTTCGTCCGGCTCGACATCCCCTCACAGCCGGTGCGGCTGCCGGCCGACCTCCTGAAGGACCCCCACCTCGCCGACGTCGACTTCTTCAAGCCGAATTTCAGCTCGCCCACCCCGGTCACACGCACCCTGCGCCAGGCCATGACCGTCGACGCGATGACCGGCGACCCGGACTTGGCCCCGCCCATGCTCGGCGCCGATACCGCCGACATCCTGCGCCAGGCCGGCTGCAGCGAGGCGGAGATCGCCGAGGTGCTGCCGCAACGGTCCAAGACCGTTGCCGCCGGGCAGGACGAGCCCGCCCGAAATGTACGCTGACCGCCTACACCATTCCGGCATCCGCAGCCATTTCCCTGCTGCGAGCGCGGATATCCTTTGCTAGTGTGATGACCGAGAAGTCCGCACCATCGCGCCAGGCTAGGTTCGGGAGCGGACTTCTCGATCTGAATCACACTAGAATCTTGAAATAGCTAGTGTCCTTCAGATCGCGAAATTCGTTCCGAGCCCGCCGCACGCTGCGACGAATTTCGCGATCAGGACACTAGGGTCGCACCGAGCAACAGGAAGCGGGATCAAAGGCAATGCCGATCCAGATCGTAATGCCGACGCTGTCCCCCACCATGGACAAGGGCAAGATTGCCAAGTGGCGGGTCCGAGAAGGACAGCAGGTGAAGCCGGGCGATGTCATCTGCGAGGTGGAGACCGACAAGGCCACCATCGAGGTGGAGGCCGTCGACGCCGGCAGGGTCGGCAAGCTGCTGATCCCCGAAGGCACCGCTGACGTGAAGGTCAACACGCCGATCGCGTTCCTCGAGGGCGAGGCCACGGCCATGGCGCGCGGCGGGCTCTCGCAGCGGGTCGGCCTCGTGCGTCCGCTGTCGGCTCCGCGACCCACCGCAGGCCAGCCCTTGGCGCCGCCGCCGGAGACCGTACCAACCGCGCGCCCCGGCGATATGATGCCGAGCAGCATGCCGGCCGGCACCGTCATCGGCCGCGCGCGCCTCAAGGGCGACCACGGCACCGCGCAGACCGGCATGCCGGGCGGCGTCAACGCCACCGTCTCCCTCGGCATGGGGACCGCACAGCAAGCCGGCAAGACCCAGTACATCCGCCCCGAGGGGCTCGAGTCCGATCCGGTTGCGGGCTGGGTCGTCGTGGTGGAGGGGCAGGGCCGCGGCGGCTTCCGTCCGATCTTCGTCGGCATGAACTCGGTCGGCCGCGATCCCAGCCAGCGCATCAGCCTCAGCTTCGGCGACGAGTCGATCTCGCGCGAGGAGCACGCCTTCATCACCTACGACGAGGAGGCGCGCAGCTTCTACCTGCAGCACGGCGGCAAGCCCAACATCATCCGTCTCGGCGGCCGGCCAGTGCTGACACCGATGGAGCTGAAGGCCAACGACCTGATCAAGATCGGCCGCACGACGCTGCGGTTTATCCCGTGCTGCGGCCCGAGCTTCTCCTGGTCGGACGATATGCACGACGCGTGATTGGATTGGGGTCAGACCCCTTGCCTCGACGCTGCGGTTCATGCAGCGGCGGCGCAAGGGGTCTGACCCCATATCTACGTCAGGCCGTGACGGCCCCCGCCGGAGCCGTCCCACGCTTGCCGGCGAGCGCCACCACGATGAAGCTGATGCCCGTCGACAGCAGGTTGACGCCGACCAGCAGGCCGATGGCCCACACCGCCGAGCTCGGCAGCTCCGCAGCGATCAGCAGACCGACGGCAACCGCGATCAACCCGCTGAACACGAGCCATCCCCAGCCCTCGTGCGGACGCACGCGGAAGCCCATGATCACCTCGACCACGCCTTCCGCCAGGAACAGTGCGGCGAGCAGGATCGTGAGCGTGACGATGCCGGTGAAGGGGAAGAACGCCAGCCATCCGCCGGCGAAGAGATAGAGCACGCCAAGCAGCAGCTCCATCAGGAAGCCGCCCCACTTCTGGATCGAGAACGCGTGGATGATCATCACGATGCCGGCGGCGAGAAATATCCAGCCCAGCGCGATTTTCGCCGCGATCGTCGACACCAGCGGAAACATGATTGCCGCGATGCCCGCCACCACCAGCACGATTCCGAGCGTCAGGAACCAGCCCCAGTTGTCCGCCACAGTCTGCTTGGCGGCCGCGACCGCCCTGTCGATATCCGCTTGTGAAAACTGTTGAGTCATGACCACACCTCCTCAGCTTCCCTATTCATGCAAGGACAAAGCTTACTGAGTGGTTGTTGCCGACGCATGATGGTGCGATCGGCAACGCGGCTACTCCGCCGCCATCCTGGGTCTCGCGGGCTTCATCGCCATTCTCTGGCGCACCAGATCGATGTGCCCGCGCAAGTCATACAGGTCGCTGGAATAGTAGCTCGGCACACGCAACCGGCGAACGTGGGTGTCGATGCGGTCGAACTCGGCCTGCAGCACGCCCGGATCGAAATTGGCTGCCCCGCTGTCGAGGTTGCGCTCCAGCGCTTTCAGTTGCTTGTACCAGTACACCATGCGACGCCGGACGGTCCAGACGTATAGCGCGGGAACCGCGCGCGTCAGCGGCAGCATCAGCGCCAGTATGCCCAGCATGCCGATCAGTGTCGTCCAGTGCGTATTCACGAAGGACAGATAGGAGAACGGCACCCCCATGCTGTACGCCCGCGGCGCAAGCGACTTCAGCACGACGGGGAGCTCGCCCGTTTTGTAGACGATGCGGGCCTCGCTCGCGACCTCGAACTCGGGGTCGCTCGCCGATGGAAACTCGCCCGGGCGATGGAACAGCACCGGGTCGCCGTTCCGGTCGAACCCGGATTTCGGATTGTGCACCACCGCGTTGGTCAGCAGGGAGACGAGCGCCGGCTGCATGTCCGGCCGCACGACCAGGGCGACGCTGGTGGCGAGCAGCGCGATATCCTCGGACGGCAGCAGGGGATCGAACTCGACCGCGCCCTGACGCAGGATGACCTTGCTCAGCGCCGGGAAGCGATTGGTGTAGGCATCGGCCTCGCCCTTGAAGTCCATCAGCCGGATATCGGGCACGCGCAGCAGCTGCTGCATCGTATCGGTGTCGGCAGCCATCACCAGGATGCCCGCATCGGCCGCTCCGCTGACCAGAGGCGCGCCGTCGGCGGGCAGGTCCTCGTCGATGAAGGTGGCATTCACCTTCTCGATGACTCCATTGGCCGTCAGCAGCTGCCGGGCGATGCCGCGAGCGCCGCTGTCGCGCGAGCCCAGATATATCCGCTTGCCCTTGAGGTCGCGCAGCGTCTCGATCGGCAGGTTGCCGCGCGTGAACACCCACACCGGCTCATAGAACAGGCGCCCGACAGAGCGCAGTTTGGAGTATTCCGCGTGGCGGCCCTTCTGCTTCTCGTTGGCGAGCCGTCCCTGCAGGCTGCCGACCAGATTGCCCTTCACGAACGCCGCCGTGATCCCCGACTCGTCGTCCATCAGTGCGCGCAGGGTCAGGCGACCCTCGAGAGGTCTCAGGGTGCTCTTGCCCTCCTTGTCCTTCACGCGCGTGTTGCGCCGGACCTCCATCTCCACGCCGTACTTGCGCAGGCTCTCCTGGTACTGCTTGGCGAGGTCGTAGTACTGGGAGTTGCCGGCGGCGATGACGATCTTGCCCTGCCGGTCGAGGGATTGAGAGTTGTGGACAACTGCGAGCGCGCCCACGCCCAACCCGGCGGTGAGCACCGTCACCGCGGTCGCCCTGGCCACATTGGAATCCATAGCGCCCCCCGTTTTTCCCTAACCGATGCGCCGTACCGGCCCCTGCCCCCCACATTAGCAGAGGGGCGTTGCATATGCCGCCACAGAGTGATGGCGGTCCAGTGGCAAAGGGCGGAGCTTGCGCCGATTCGCACCCTCGCTGTGCCTACGCCCCGCCGGCCGATCCCAGAACAGTGCGGCCTCAGGCGCGCGCGGCCAGTGCCGCCTCGAGCCCCGCCACGTGCTGCACGCCCTCGCCGACCTCGAGCTTGGCACCGGCAAAGTCCGCCCCGAAGGGCTCGGTGCGCCCGCCCAGGTGCTCGGCGAGGAAGGCCTCGGCGATGGCGTAGAACGAGATGCGGTTGGCGGGCTCGGCAAAGCCGTGCCCTTCCTCGGGATAGAGCACGTATGTGACAGGCAGGCCCTTGGCCCGCATGGCCGCGATGATCTGGTCCGACTCGGCCTGCTTGACGCGCGGATCGTTGGCACCCTGGCCGATCAGCAGCGGCCGGGCAATGGCGCCGGCGAAATTCAGCGGCGAGCGCTCCTCGAGCAGCTTGCGGCCCTCCTCGGTGCGCGGATCGCCGACGCGGCGCGCGAGGTTCTCGAAGAACGCCGCCCAATAGGGCGGGATGGTCGCCAGCAGCGTCTCGAGGTTGGAGGGGCCGACGATATCGACGCCGCAGCAGAACACCTCCGGCGTGAAGGCGAGGCCCGCGAGCGTGGCATAGCCGCCGTACGAGCCGCCCATGATCGCCACCCGCGCACGGTCGGCGATTCCCCGCTTCACGGCCCAATCGACAGCGTCGAGCAGATCGTCGTGCATCTTGCGGCCCCACTGCAGGTCGCCGGCGTTGAGGAACGCCTTGCCGAGGCCCGTGGAGGCGCGGAAGTTCACCGACAGCACGGCGTAGCCGCGATTGGCCAGCCACTGGTGCTGCGGGTTGAAGCCGTAGTCGTCGCGCGCCCACGGGCCGCCGTGGACCAGCAGCACCAGCGGCAGCGGCGCTGGCAGTTTCAGTCCGCTGCCAGCCGGCAGCGTCAAGTACGACACCAGCTCCAGTCCGTCGCGCGCCTTGATGACCTCGCCGCGCATGGGTGCCAGCCGGTAGGCCTGGAGCTCGGGCCTGGACGCAAAAAGCTCGGTGAGCTTCTTGGGTCCGCGCTCGTAGACGTAGTAGGTGCCGGGCGCCTCGGCCGCACTCGCCGTCACGATCCAGCGGTCATCGCCGAGCGTGCGGTCGGCGACGCCGATCTCGCCCGGCAGCTCGCCGTGCAGGAACTTCAGGTCGTCGGCAATGCGCTCGTCGAGCGGGATCCAGTCGAGCGTCAGATACTGCGCTCCGACCGCCTCGACCACGCGCGTGCGCGGATTGGCGATCACGCTGCTAATGTCTGCCTTGGGATGCTCGGCTAGCACACTCTGCTTGGCGCTCGGCCAGTCCATGCCGACCAATGCCGCCTTGTCGCGGCCGATGGAGGAGATCCAGTAGAGCGTGCGGCCGTCGCGTGTGAAGCCGATCGGGCCGGTCGTCAGGTCGTCCTCGTGCTCGATGACCATCATTTCCTCGAGCCCGCTACCGGCGACGCGGTAGACGATCTGGCCGCCCTCCTTGGCCCGCGGCTTGAGCGCCAGCCGTGGTGTGAGCTGCCGGTCGAGCACGATCTGGGCGAGCTCGCGCGTGTTCTCGAGCAACAGCTCGCGCTTGCCCGTGCCGAGCTCGACGCGATAGAGATCATGCCAGGCCTTGTCGCGGTCGTTGATGGCGAGCACGACGAGACCGGGATGGTCGAGGCTGAGCCCCTGCATGCGCGCCTGCACGCCGGGCAGCGGTGTCAGGTCCCGCAACTCGCCGCTCGCGATCGCCACGGCATAGATGTGCCAGTCCTCGGTGCCGCCCTCGTCCTGCATGTAGAGCACGTGGGTGCCGTCGTAGGCCCAGCCGTGGAAGCGGATGCCGCGCTTGCGGTCGTTGGTGAGGGGGCGCGCCGCGCCGATTTCACCCGCAGGGGCGAGCCAGATGTTGAGCACGCCGTCCTTCGGCGCCAGCCACGACAGCCAGCGGCCGTCCGGCGAGATCTGGCCCTGCGCCCGCGTCGGGTTGCCGAACAGCTTGGCGCGGGGGATCAGCGGCTGGGTCGGGTTCGTCATGATGCGGCGGTCCCTTCTGACATCGGGCTGTAGTAAGACCTAGGCATTCTGGCGCGGGCATGACACCGGGAACGCAATCCCCATGAGGCGAGGCCCCATGAGGCGAGGCTGCACGAGCCTGATCCTGGCCGCTATTGTGGCGCTCTGGAACGGGAGCCAGCTCATGGCATTCGACCTGCAAGGCCACCGCGGCGCGCGCGGGCTTCTGCCCGAGAATACCCTTCTCGGCTTTGCCCGTGCGCTCGAAATCGGCGTCACCACGCTCGAGACCGACCTCGCCGTGACCAGGGACGGCATCCTCGTGCTGTCGCATGATCCCGTGCTCAACCCCGACATCGCGCGCGGGCCGGACGGCGCGTGGCTTGCGGCGCCGGGTCCCGCCATCCACAGCCTGACGCTCGCCGAGCTTGGCCGCTACGACGTCGGCCGCATCCGGCCCGACAGCAAGTACGCCAAGACGTTCCCGGCGCAAGTTCCCTCCGACGGGCAGCGCATCCCCACCCTCGCGCAGCTGTTCGACCTCGCCGGCGCTTCCGGCAAGTCGCCAAGGTTCAACGTCGAGACCAAGCTATCGCCCGACAAGCCGGACGAGACGCCGGGGGCGGACACCTTCGCGCGCCTGGTCGTGGAGGCGATACGGTCGGCGAAGCTCGAGGCCCGCGTCACCATCCAGTCCTTCGATTGGCGCACGCTGCTCATCGCCAAGCGGCTGGCGCCCGAGATCGAGACGGTCTGCCTCACGTACGAGAAGACGCTCGAGGACCGCACCGAGGGCGGCACGCGCAAGGCCTCGCCGTGGCTGGCGGGGCTCGATCCGGCCAGCTTCGCAGGCTCCGTGCCGCGCCTCGCCGCAGCGACGGGCTGCGGGACGTGGTCCCCCTATTTCAAGGAGCTGAATGCGGCTGCTGTCGCGGAGGCCCAGGCGCTCGGCCTGAAGGTGGTGCCGTGGACCGTCAACACGCGCGAGGACATCGGCGCTATCATCGACATGAAGGTCGACGGGCTCATCAGCGACTACCCCGACCGCGCCCGCGAGGTGATGGCCGCGAGGGGCATGCCGCTGCCCTGAGTTCGAGCGTGCGCGGACGCCGCGCCGTGCGCACCTCAGGTGCGCGCCCAGCGAATTGGATCGAGGAGCCTGCGCCCGCTATCCTGGCCAACAACGAGAATGTCGCCACGGGAGGTTTCGGCCATGGGAATGCTCGGGGAGCGGCGGGCCCGCTCCAGGACTGCACTTGCGCTGCTGCTGGCGACGCTCGGCGCGCTTGTGACGGCGGGCGTGCCGGCCCGCGCCGAATACCCCGACAGGCCGATCAAGGTGATCGTGCCGTTTCCGCCCGGCGGCGCAACCGACGTGGTGGCGCGCCTGCTCACCCAGCGCCTGTCGGAGGACCAGCCTGGCTGGACCTTCGTGATCGAGAACAAGGCCGGCGCCGGCGGCATCATCGCCACGGACGCCACCGCCAAGGCCGCTCCCGACGGCTACACGCTGCTGCTCACGACCCCCAACCACACCATCAACGCCGCCATGAAGGCGAAGCTGCCCTACGACACCGAGAAGGACCTGGTGCCGATCTCGATCGTCGGCGAGGTGCCCGAGCTGCTGGTGACGCACCCGGACATGCCGTTCAAGACCTTTTCCGAGTTCATCGCCTACGCCAAGGCCAACCCCGGCAAGCTCAACTACTCCTCCGCGGGCGTCGGCACGCTGCCGCACGTCACCATGGAACACCTGATGCGGCTGACCGGCATCCAGATGGCGCATGTGCCCTACCGCGGCGCCGCGCCTGCCCTCAGCGACCTGATCGCCGGCCACGTGCAGATGAAATACGACACCGTCACCACCGCGGGGGTGCACGTCACCGCCGGCAAGCTGCGGGCGCTCGCATATGCGGGGCGCAAGCGCTCTCCGCTGATGCCCGATGTGCCCACCGTCGACGAGCAGGGCTTCCCCGGCTACGTCGGCATCCTGTGGGTCGGCCTGATGGCGCCCGCCGGCACGCCCAAGGCGGTCATCGACAAGATGGGTGCCGCTGTCGTCCGCGCGGTCGCCTCGCGCGAGTTCTCCGAGCGCCTGCTGCGCGACGGCATCGAGCCCGTCGGCAGCACGGCCGACGCGTTCGCGGCGCTCATCAGCAAGGAGATCGTGCTGTGGCGGGAGCTGGCCAAGTCGGCCAAGATCTCGCTCGACTGAGGCTCGGCGGCGGACCGCCTGCCCAGCACTCGCGGGTCAGGCGGCCACTCTTTGTTTGCCGATCCTCTCGATTTCTGTAGAGAACGGGGCGGCCCTTCGAATTTCCGCCATCGGCGGGTCGTATCCTGCAGGGGCGTGCGGGGAAAGAGCGCTGCGTTGGGCAGCGCTCGTGCGAGGCTGTCATGCTCAATCGCGAGATGTTGACCCTGATCCCCGTGTTCGACGCCATCCTGAGCGAAGGCAGCCTGTCGCGTGCTGCCGATCGCCTCGGCGTCACACAGTCGGCCGTGAGCCAGGCACTGGCGCGACTGCGCAAGCTCGCCAACGACGAGCTGTTCGAGAACACCGGGCGAGGCGTGCGGCCGACCCCGCGGGCGCAAGAGATGGCGCGGCACGTCTATGCCGCGCTGGCGCAGGTCAACGAGGCCTTCACGCCCAGGGACATCGACCTCGCCAAGCTCGAGCGCACCTTCATACTCGATGTCGGCGGAGGCTTCGATGCGCTGGTCCTGCCGCTGCTGCTGCCGGTGGTGCAACGCGAGGCACCGGGGCTGCGGCTCCTCGTCAGCAACACCCGCGGCGGCGACCTCACCAAGGAGCTCAAGTACGGCGAGACCGAGCTGGCGTTCGACTTCCAGGCCTGCGACGCCGACGGCATCCGCTGCGACCTGCTCGGCAGGTCAGACGCCGTCGTGCTGGCCCGGCCCGACCACCCCGCGCTGAGGAGCGGTCTTACCGAGGAGCTCTACTTCGCGCTTTCGCACGTCTCCCTGGTCTGGGCGCGCTCGACGGCCGTGAGCGGCGTGGCGCTCGAGCTCGAGCGGATCGGGCGCTCCCCGACCGTCGCCGTATCGGTGCCGACCCTGATGGCCATGGGCGCGGTCGCCGGCTCATCCGATCTGATCGCCACCACATCCGTGTTCGTCGGCAACGTGCTGGCTGAGCACTATGGCGTCGCCATCCATCCGATGCCGTTCCCGTTCCCGCAGCTGGCCATCTACCAGATGTGGCACGAGCGCTACGACGACGATTCGGCGCACCGGTGGCTGCGCGATACCATTCGGGCGCTGGCCTACGCCGCCGCGCAGGGCGAGCAGTGATCGCAGTGCAGTAGGGCCGCGGAGCGGCGCCGTTTGGGCCTGCTTGGGCCTTGCGCCGTTGCCGGATCGGGGGCAGGCTTACAATTGCACCCGCTGAACGAGGTGGCAGCCTACTGATTGCGACAGGGAGGACGAGCGCATGGCAGCCCAACGCAATGACCCGACGTTCCCGATCTTCGTCGTGCTTGCCACGATCTTCATCTTCGCCGTCATGTACCTGACCTACCCGAGCCCGACCCACTAGGCGCAGCGCGGGGCCGTACCACTAGCGCACGATGGCGTCGGCGATCTTCTCGGCCGTCATGAGGGTCGGGAAGTTGGTGTTGGCGCACGGCACCAGCGGGAAGATCGAGGCGTCGACGACCCGCAGTCCGTCGACCCCGCGCACGCGCCCCTCCGGATCGGTCACGGCCATGGAATCGCCGTCGGTCCCCATGCGGCAGCTGCACGAGGCATGCCACACGCCGATCGTCGACTTGCGCACGAACGCCTCGAGCGCCTCGTCGTCGGCCATCACCTGGTCGAAGGAGAAGCCCTCGGTGATGACCTTGTTGATGAGGTAGCTGCGCAGCGCCGAGGGCCCGTCGAGCATGGCGCCGGCGATCTGCGTCAGGACCTTGTTCTTGGTGTTGACGACGCCGATCTTGCGCACGCGGTCGGTGTAGCTCGCCGGGAACGGATCGGACGTCACCGCCTCCATGGCGGGCGTCATGTAGAGCTTGCCGAGCTTGCGGAAGGCTGCCATCAGCCGCTCGAGGTCGCGCCGGTCGGACAGCAGGTTGAACTCGACGAGCGGCTCCTCGCGCCAGTCGCTCGAGGTGAGCTTGACCTGCCCGCGCTCGGACGCCGTGTGATAGACCGCGATCAGGAACGAGGCGATGCGCTCGCCGACCGCGTGCCAGGTCGACTTGGAGATGGCGACCACGAACATGTCGCCCTCGTGCATGCCCTCCATGCCCGAGGAGTAGCGCAGGCCGACGTGGATGTGGCGGCGCGTGTACTCGTTCATGCGCGCGTGCGGCTTGACGTAGGCCGAGACCGAGATCGAGGGGTGGTCCATCAGGCCCTGGCCGACGCCGGCGGAGGCGGCCCTGACCTCGATGCCGAGCTCCTTCAGGTGCCCGACGGGGCCGATGCCGGCGCGCAAGAGGTGCGCCGGCGAATGGATGGCGCCGCAGGAGAGGATCACCTCCCTGGCGCGGAACTCGGTGCGCACGCCCTTCGAGCGCGCGACCACGCCGACGCAGCGCCGGCCCTCGAACAGCAGCTCCGACACCTGCGTGTCGGTCGCGATGGCGAGGTTGCTGCGCATGCGCGTGCCGGGATCGAGGTAGCCGATGGCCGCCGACACGCGCCGCTCGTAGGCATTGGAGATGGCGATCGGGTAGTAGCCGTCGCGCCACTCGCCGTTCTGGTCGGGCAGGTACTCGAAGCCCGCCGCCTTGAAGGCCTCGGCGGCGGCCTTGGCGTGGCCGGTCCACAGCTCGGGGAAGATGCGCCGCACGGGAATGCGCCCCTCCCTGCCGTGCAACGGACCCTCGAAGTCCATGTCGCGCTCGACCTTCTTGTAGAAGGGCAGCACGTCCGCCCAGCCCCAGCCGCGCGCGCCGCGGGAGACCCACTCCTCGAAGTCGGCCGGCGCGCCGCGGTTGGCGAGCTGGCCGTTGATGGAGGAGCCGCCGCCCAGGATGCGCGCCTGCTCGTATTTGCGCAGGGGCGGCGGGCTCTCCTGGGGATTGTTGTGGGAGACGACCTCGGTGCGCACCCTGAGATCGGTCCAGTGATAGCGTGGGTCGAAGTAGGCGGTGCCGGGATAGCTGTCGAGCACCTCGGGCGGCACCTTGCCGTGCGGCGTGTCCTGCCCGGCTTCCAGCAGGAGCACCTGGTTGCTGCTCTTGGCGGAGAGGCGGTTGGCCAGCACCGAGCCCGCCGAGCCGCCGCCGACGATGATGAAATCGTAGGTCATTTGGTCTGCCGTTCCCTGCCCTGGTCGCCCATTGGCGCATCTGGCCGCTCTGGTCGTCGGCCTTGGCGCTCAACGCTCCCCTCGACGAGGGGATTGTGTCACCGCAGCTTGAGGGTGGCGAGGCCGATCAGAGCCAGCACGACAGATATGATCCAGAAGCGGACCACGACGGTCGATTCCTTCCAGCCCTTCTGCTCGAAGTGATGGTGCAGCGGCGCCATGCGGAACACCCGCTTGCCCGTGAGCTTGAAGGAGGCGACCTGGATGATGACGGACAGGGTCTCGAGCACGAACAGGCCGCCGACGATGGCGAGCACGATCTCGTGCTTGGTGGCGACCGCAATGGCGCCGAGCGCACCGCCCAAAGCCAGAGAGCCCGTATCGCCCATGAAGATCATGGCCGGCGGCGCGTTGAACCACAGGAAGCCGAGACCCGCCCCGATCAGGGCGCCGCAGATGATGGCGAGCTCGCCTGCGCCCGCCACGTGATGGATCTGCAGGTAGCGCGCGAAGTTGGCGTTGCCGGAGAGGTAGGCGATGAGCCCGAAGGTGGAGGCCGCGATCATCACGGGCACGATGGCGAGCCCGTCGAGGCCGTCGGTGAGGTTGACGGCATTGCCGGCCCCCGCGATCACGAAGATGCCGATGATGATGAACAGCGCGCCGAGCGGGATGACGACGTTCTTGAAGAAGGGCACGGTGAGGGAGGAGGAGAAGCCGGCGCTGCCGACGCGCATGACGGCATATGCCGCGATACCTGCGACGGTGATCTCGGCCAGCAGCCGCATCTTGCCCGACACGCCGCCGGCGCTGCTCTTGGTGACTTTCAGATAGTCGTCGTAGAAGCCGATGACGCCGTAGCTGAGCGTCACGAACAGCACGATCCATACGTAGGCGTTGGCCAAGTTGGCCCATAGCAGGGTCGATACCGTGATGCCCGACAGGATCATGAGGCCGCCCATGGTCGGCGTGCCGCGCTTGGCGAAGTGGGTGGCGGGGCCGTCCTCGCGGATCGGCTGCCCCTTGCCCTGCTTCACGCGCAGGAGGTCGATGATGGCCGGCCCGAACAGGAACACGAACAGCAGCGCCGTCATGATGGCGCCGCCGGTGCGGAAGGTGATGTAGCGGAAGACATTCAGCGGCCCGATCTGGTCGCTGAAGCTCACCAGCGCATAAAGCATCCCCCTACCCTCCAGGCTTCCCGGGCCCAAAGCGCGCCAGCATCGCCTCCACGATCGGGGCCATGCGCGTGCCAAGCGACCCCTTGACCATGACGACGTCGCCGGCCCGGATCGTGTCCAGCACGGCGTGCGACAGCTCCAGCGAATGCGGCGCCCATGTCCCCTGCCGGTTCCGCGGCAGCTCCTCCAGCAGCAGCTTCATCATCGGGCCGCAAGCAAGAACCAGATCGACGCCGGCCGCGTCAACCGCCCCCTTCAGCGACCGGTGCAGCTCGGCCGACGCTTCACCCAGCTCCAGCATGTCGCCCAGCACCGCCACGCGCCGCCCGAAGGCCTCGCGCGGGGTGGTGGCCAGGGCGGCAAGCGCCGCCTGCACCGAGGCGGGGTTGGCGTTGTAGCTCTCGTCGATGAGCAGAATTTGACCGTCGGGGACATCGAGCAGCGTCCGGGCCCCGCGCCCGACGGGCGCCGTCACGCGCGCCAGGGCCGGGAGGCAGCGCATGGCGTCGGCGCCCAGCGCCTGCAGCGCCGCCAGCACGGCCAGCGAGTTCCTGACGTAGTGCTCGCCCGGGGCGCCGACGCGGTAGGGAAACCGGTGCGAGCCGTGTCCGGCGATCACCGAGGAACCCTTGGGACCGACATCGATCTGCAGGGCGCGGTAGTCGGCCTCGGCGTGATAGCCGAAAGTGACGATCTTGGCGCCGACCGCCGCCGCGCGCTCGCGCAGCAGCTCGAAGTGGGGATTGTCGCGCGGCAGGATGGCCGTGCCGCCGGGCACGAGCCCGGTGAGGATCTCGGCCTTGGCCTCGGCGATCTCCTCCACCGAGGCGAAGTAGCCGAGGTGCACCGGCTCGACCGTGGTGATGAGCGCCACGTGCGGGCGCACCATCTCGGCCAGCGGCGCGATCTCGCCTGCGTGGTTCATGCCGATCTCGAACACGGCGTACTCGGCGTCCGCGGGCATGCGAGCGAGCGTCAGCGGCACGCCCCAGTGGTTGTTGTAGGACTTCTCCGCGGCATGGGTCTCGCCCGCCAGCGCCAGGCACAGCCGCAGCATCTCCTTGGTGCCGGTCTTGCCGACGCTGCCGGTGACGGCGACGATCCTGGCATTGGAGCGCAGGCGCGCCGCGCCCCCGATCGCCTCCAGCGCGCGCAGGGGATCGTCAACGCGCAGCAGGGGCCCGCCGAGCTGGCCACGGTCGAAGGTGCGCGAGACGATTGCCCCGCCGGCGCCCGCCTTGAATGCGGCGGGGACGAACTCGTGCCCGTCGCGGGCGTCCTGGAGGGCAACGAACACGTCGCCCGGCGCGAGCGTGCGCGTATCGATGGAGAAGCCCGTGACGCGCAAGGCGGGCGTCCCCTCGGCAGTGCCGCCGGAGGCTGCTACCAGGTCCTGCCATTGCCACAGCGCCTCAGGCATCGATCGGTGCCTCCAACAGCGCGGCCTTCACCGCTTCATGATCCGAGAACGGCAGCACCCTGGAGCCGACGATCTGGCCGGTCTCGTGACCCTTGCCGGCGATCAGCAGCACGTCGCCATGGCCGAGCAGCCGCATGCCGGCGCGGATGGCCTCGGCCCGGTCGCCGATCTCGCGCGCACCGGGCGCGCCGGCCAGGATCTCGGCGCGGATGGCGGCCGGGCTCTCGCTGCGCGGGTTGTCGTCGGTGACGATGACGTGGTGGGCGTGCTGAGCCGCGATCTGCCCCATGATGGGGCGCTTGCCCTTGTCGCGGTCGCCGCCGCAGCCGAACACGAGATTGAGCCGGCCCCGCGCGAACGGCTGCAACGCGGCAAGCGCGGCGAGCAGCGCGTCGGGCTTGTGGGCGTAGTCGATGACGATCAGGGCGCCGCGAACGCTGCCTGCCACCTCGAGGCGGCCCTTGACGCCGGTGAGGCCCTCGAGCGCGGGCAGCACGCGGGCTGCGTTCTCCCCGGCGGCAATGGCAAGCCCGGCCGCGAGCAGCGCGTTGCCGGCCTGATAGGTGCCGATCAGCGGCAGGCGGATGTCATACTCCTTGCCCGCGTGCGCGACGCGCAGGCGCTGCGCGAACCCGTCGCGCGTCACCGAGGCGAGCCGCAGCGCTTCGCCCCTTGTGCCGACGGTGAGCACGGAGCGGCCCGCGCCCCTGGCGGCGGCGATCACTTGTGGGGCGTGCTCGGCATCCGCGTTGACGACGGCAACGCCGCCCGCGGGCAGCAGCTCCGTGAACAGCCGCAGCTTGGCCGCGAGATAGGCCTCCATGGTCGGGTGATAGTCGAGGTGATCGCGGCCGAGGTTGGTGAAGGCTGCAGCCTTCAGCCGCACGCCGTCGAGCCGGTGCTGGTCGAGGCCGTGCGAGGACGCCTCGAAGGACAGGTGCGTGACGCCCTCGCCCGCCAGCTCGGCCAAAGTCTTGTGCAGGCTGACGGGGTCCGGCGTGGTCAGCCCGCCGTAGACGCTGCCGTCGGGCTTGACGAGGCCGATGGTGCCGAGCGAGGCGGACGCGTGGCCGAGGGCCGCAAACACCTGGCGCGTGAACTCCGCCACCGACGTCTTGCCGCTGGTGCCGGTGACGGCGACCACCGTTGCCGGCTGGGCCGGATAGAAGCGCGCCGCCATCAGCGCCAGCGCCCGGCGGGGCTCCGCAGCCCGGAGCACCACCACACCAGGGGGTACCGCGACGTCGGCTCCCATCTTGGCGAGGATGGCGGAAGCGCCCTTGGCGATGGCTTCGGGCACGAAGCTGGTCCCATCGGCCTTGGCGCCAGGAATGGCGGCGAACAGCCAGCCTGGCTTCACCTGGCGACTGTCCGCGGTGATGCCGAGGATGTCGACGGGCCCGACGGCCGCGGCAGACGCTATCTCAGGGCCAACCAGGGATTGGAGCTGCATTGCCCCTCGTTTGTTGTTGTTGTGCGCGGGCCGTCGGTCGGACGCAGGCTGGGTCGAGCGCCGCGAAGACCCCACACGCGACGGCTTCCCTTGGCTGCGTCGTGTTTGGTGCTTCGCGCGCCACAACCTACACGCTGCGCGATGCGTCGGCGAGGGGCCTGTGGACCCGAAAACTGCCGCAAAAGCGGGCCTGCACAACAAAATAGCGCCGGGCCTCAGCCCGGCGCTGCTTGACATCAACGAGGCGATTGCGCCTTACGAGCCGACCGCGTCGCCGACGCACTTCTTGAGATGGCTGGCCTTGGCGGCGCCGGCGAGCTTCTTCTCGGCGGCCGACTTGTCGCAGGCGGCCTTGGCGTCCTTCTCGCACTTGGTCATGAAGCTCTTGAGCGCGGCGCCTGCCAGCTTCTTTTCGCCCGACTGCGTCTTGCAGGTGGCCCCTTGCGCATGGGCGGTGGTCGCCGCCAATCCCAGAATCATTGCTGCGATCACGTATCTCATGGGTGCACTCCCAGTTGTTCCCCGAGCGGCGACAGCATAGCGATTCGTAGGGCGAATCGAGGGCATTCGGACGAAATTGGCGTTAGCAAAGGGTTCAACCGCACCGCTTGCGGCAACCCTTGCGAGACGGCACTGTTGCTGCACGTGCGAGAAAAACAACCTCGGGGGAAACATGAAGGTCTCGCTGTTCTACCTGCCGTCGCTCGGCTCCAAGGCCGATATCGAAGCCGGCATGGCGGGCATGCGCTCCGACCTCTACCAGCAGATGCTGCGCGAGGTGTCGGAGCAATGCCGGCTCGCCGATGAGCTGGGCTACGAGTCGGTCTCCTTCACCGAGCACCACTTCCACATCGAGGGCTTCGAGGTCTCCAACAACCCGGTGCTGCTCGACCTCTACATCGCCATGCAGACCAAGCGCATCAAGGTCGGCCAGCTCGGCATCGTGCTGCCGGCGTCGAACCCGATCCGGGTGGCCGAGGACATCGCCATGCTCGACCACATGACGGGCGGGCGGGCCTGCGCAGGGTTCGCGCGCGGCTACCAGCGGCGCTGGGTCGACATCATGGCGCAGCAGACGCATGGCATCCACGGCGCGCTCCCCCACCAGCACGACGAGATCGACGCCGCCAACCGCGCCGCCTTCGAGGAGTGCTTCACCATCATCAAGAAGGCGTGGACCGAGGAGATGCTCTCCTTCCAGGGCAAGTTCTGGAAGATCCCGCCGGGCGAGACGCCCTGGCCGCTCGAGACCACCGCTAAGTGGGGCAAGGGGGTCGAGAACGGAATCCTCAAAGCCGTCGGCGTCGTGCCCAAGCCGCTGCAGAAGCCGCATCCGCCGGTCTTCCAGCCGTTCGCGTCCTCGGAGAACTCGATCCGCTGGTGCGCCAAGAACGACGTCACCGCCATCCTGCCGCCGATGCACGAGACGCTCGAGAAGAACCTGTTCGAGGTCTACGCCTCGGTGTCGGGCCGCAAGATGGGCGACGGCATGGGCATGCTGCGCGATATCATCATCGCCGACAGCGACGAGGAGGCACGCCAGCTGTGGGTCGACTCGGCGACGTTTGCCGGCAACGCCTGGTTCGTGCCGTTCGGCTTCCGCCGCGGCATGCTCGACCCCAAGACGGGCGAGGCGCCGACCACGGAGGAGGCGATCGCCAAGGGCTACGCGCTGGTCGGCACGGTCGATACGGTGACGAAGAGCCTCGAAGCGCTGAAAAAGAAGCTGCCCGTCGACTGGATCTTCGCCTGGACCCACAACACGCTGGTGCCGCACGCCAAGATGATGCGCTCCATCGAGGCGTTCCACACCCAGGTGCTGCCGCGCGTGAGTTGAGGCGCGCGCGTCGTCATCCCGGCGCCGCGCGCAAGCGGAAGCTTGCGCGCGGAGGAAGGCCGGGACCCAGTACACCCATATTCGCGCGCGTATGCTTCGAGTTCCACGAGGCGTGCATGGGTCCCGTGCCTTCGGCGCCACGCCGCCGGCGCGGCGCCTGCACGGGATGACTCAGCGCTTCGAGGTCCAGCTCTCGGAGAAGGCGAGCGCGCTGGTGGAGAACGGGCGCTTCTCGCGCTCGCGCTTCCACGACTTGCCGGCCGCCTGCTTGCCGTTGAGGGTGAGCTGGGTGCCGAGCGCGGGCACCAGCACCGTGCACACGCCGTAGGGGCGCTCGGGCACGTTGAAGGGCTGGGTGTGGATCAGCAGCGGGTCGCCGAGGTCGAACCAGGTCAGCGCCACCTCCTCGCCGCGCGCCACCGCCTTCTCGGTCCAGAACGAGCGATAGTCGCCGGCCTTGCTGAACTCGGCGTCGGTGACGGGGATCGACGTGTCCTTGAGCTCGCCGTTGAGCATGCCCTGCACGGTCTCCTGCAGCCAGCGCGCCATGGCGATGTTGTCGGTCCAGATGCGCCAGCGGTTCTCGGTCAGCTCGCTCTTCATGTAGAGCACGTGGCCGGGGCCGCCGGGCGAGAAGATGATGCGCCAGAAGCTGGCGTTGGTGGTGAAATTGTCGGTGTCGGTGGTGGCGAGCCGGATGAACGGGTTCTCGCCCGTCAGGATCACGAGATTTGGGTCTGCGGTCGACACTGGTTTCGTCCTCTGTTGGCTGATCGCGAGCGAACTCAAAACACGGGCTCGAGGCCGGCGGCTACCAGAGCCGATCTGCGTGCCTCCGTCCAGCCGGCCTGGAACTGCTGCTTGTCCTGCGATGGATTGGTCTTGAGATAGGCGGCCCATGCCGATGCCAGCACGCCCTGGCGCTTGATGAGGGCTGCGTTGTAGGCCTCGTCGTCGGCGCTCCAGCCGCCGGCCTCCTTGATTGCCTTGACCGCGCCTGGGTGGGTGGGCAGCACCCATTTCTTGGTCTGCTTGCCGACCCCGAGGCCGGACGCGCCGGGCGCGGCATCCTTGTAGGCGTCGTAGCCGGTGATCATCGCCTTGGTGATGGCATAAGCCACATCCTCCGGCAGGGAGGCGTACGCGGTGAAGATCGGATAGGGGAAACCGCCCATCTCCTTGGGCGCCTGCGGTGAGAGGCCGGCCGAGCCGCAGGTCGCCACGTGCGGACCGAGGAAGGGCGCGATCTTCCTGACGCGCTCCCAGCCCGACTTGTCGCTGTGCGGCCAGACGGGCCAGACGAGCCCGCGCGGCGAGGTCTCCATCTCCTTGGTCTGGGCCGTGATGGTGGACGCGAAGGCAGCGTCGACGTCATTGTTCACCATGCCCTTCCACATGGCGCCGAAGCTCGAGAACTCGACGATGGTCACGTCGTTGCGCGTGAGCCCGGCGAAGGCGAGCGTGGCGAGCGCATTCTGGTTGAGCGAGGGTGCGCCGACTACGAACCCGACGCGCTTGCCTTTCAGGCCCTTGATCTCGGTTACGCCCGTATCCTTGGCGATGCCGAGGTTGGTGCCGTTGCAGTCGACGGAGCTGAGCAGAACCTGCAGCGCCTGCGGGCCCCAGTCGGCAGTTGCGAACTCGAACACCGCTTCTTGCGCGAAATACACGCCAACGCCCATGGCCGACACCTGGGCGCGGCCGGTCCTGATCGGGGACAGGCGGGCGACATCGTTGCCGGCCGGCAGCACGCGCACGTCGGTGTTGTGCTGGTCCTTGAAAACTTTTCCAACGGCGACGGCGATATTGAAGCCCGAGGTTCCCGTGTCATAGGCCGTGAACGTGAGCGTCGACGGCAGCTTGCCATCCTGCGCGAGCGCCGCGGGCGCGGTTGCCAGCGTCATGCTCGCGAGCGCGACGGCGAGGCACGTCACCTTGATCGACAGGCGCATGCGTCTCTCCTCCCTGTAGC
>Ga0247829_10000141_pt1 | contig 22284 bp, 17 predicted proteins | sample 12C_Control_Day4_FD_207765 | JGI IMG/M metagenome (GOLD analysis project Ga0247829, IMG submission 207765) | Soil microbial communities from agricultural site in Penn Yan, New York, United States - 12C_Control_Day4 | ecosystem: Environmental > Terrestrial > Soil > Agricultural land | place... | reverse complement strand
TGATCTGTCTTGGTCATCATGACGTTCAGGAGAGGTGCGTTCGCAGGCTCGTGTAGCGATCTCAAAGGCCGAGGTGATCGCGCAGCCGGCGCAGCCCGAGCTCGGTCTTGAGGTCGGCGATGTCGCCGCGCACGCACGCCGCGATCGCATCGTCGAGCCCCAGCCAGCGGGTGGACGCGCCCTCCTCCATCGGCGAGCCATCGCCGGCGAGCGGCTGTTGCAACGACGGCTCCACCTCGACGGCGGTGAAGTAGAACTTCTCGACCATCGCGCCCGGTGACGGCAGCATGCCCGCGCCGAGCAGCTGCACGCTGGAGGGATCGACGACGAAGCCCGCTTCTTCGAGGACCTCGGCGGCGGTGCGTGCACGCAGGCCGGGCTCGCCGTGGTCGCCGTCCTCGAGGATCCCGGCGACCAGCTCGGTCACGAACATCCCGGGCGGTGGCTCGGGCAGCGGCGCGCGGCGCGCGTCGCGGGCGAGCGTGATCGGCGGGCGCAGCCCGTCGCGCACCAGCACCTCGACGCCACGCGCGGTGTGCGCGTAGACGGCGACCACGACCGCGTCTTGCCCGTACGGGCGCGCGATCGAGTCGCAGACGTACGGCGCCGAGAGCGTGCCGTCGGCGCGGCGGTTGCGCATGCGGAGCCGCCGGATCTCGAGGAAGCCTCCGCCGCCGACGCGCTCGTCGGAGTCGATGTGAAAGCCGACGATGTCGTCCGGCGCGGTCGGAGTCATGGCGTGGACGTCGTACACCGGCGTGCACGCCGGATCCACGCTACTGGACGTACTGCTTCGCGGCGTCGTAGATGGCGACGGCCAGCGCATCGACGCGCCCCGGGATCCACGGCGGGAGATCGGGATCCGTCGGCAGCAGCGGTCGCGGCTGCGGGCTGCCCTTCAACATCTGCAGCGTCTTGGGCGTGATGTTGACGATCACGTGCTCCGGGTCGGTCGCGACGATCTCGACGACGAGCGTCAGCTGCACGCTGCCTTCCTTGACGTTCACGAAGTCACCCGTGAACTCGTTGGAAGCCGAGATGCGGCCGCCTTCCTTCGTGTAGAACTGCGGCACGGTCGCGAACGTCAGCGTCTGCGCGTCGACGGCGCCGACCTTGTACTTCTGCTGTGCGACCTGGATCGCCACGTCGAGCAGTGTCTGCCCGGGCGCCTTGTACTGCGCCGCCTTGGCCGTCTGGATCTGCGCGTTCGACGGTCCGCATCCGGTCACCGCGGCCACGGCGACGCACCAGCAGACCAACGCCACTCGAAACACCTTCAACTGCATGCGCGTTTTCTCGCAGGACTGCGAGCGGCCGTCAAGCCGCGATCGAACCCTGCCACCTTCCACCGGTGGTAGCGTGCCCGCATGGCCGACCTGGCAGGCAAGCGCGCGTTGATCACCGGGGCGTCGAGCGGGATCGGGGCGGCGATCGCCCGCCTCCTCGCCGCGCGCGGCGCCGCGCTGGTGCTCACGGCCCGCCGCAAGGACGCGCTCGACCGCGTCGCCGGCGAGTGCCGCGCGCTCGGCGCCCAGGTCGACGTGATCGTGGCGGATCTTGGCAAGCCCGAGGCCGCGCACGCGCTGTGGACCGCAGCGACCGCGAGCGGCCCCGTCGACGTGTGCATCAACAACGCCGGCTTCGGTTACTTTCGCCCGTTCACCGAGATCGACTGGGCGCGTGACGCCGAGATGTTGCAGCTCAACGTCACGTCGCTCGTCCAGCTGTCGCTCCTGTTCACGCGCGCCCGCGCGCAGGCGACCGGCCGCGCCCACCTCCTCAATATCGCCTCGATCGGCGCGTACCAGTCGGTGCCGAACATGGCCGTCTACGCCGCGACCAAGGCGTTCGTGCGCAACTTCACCGAGGCGCTGCACGACGAGCTGCGCGGCACGCCGGTGTCGGCGACGTGCGTCTGCCCGGGCGGCACGAAGACCGAGTTTCACGCCAACGCGGGCGCCGGCGACTACAGCTGGATCGCGAACCGCTCGATGATGACCGCCGAGCGGTGCGCCGAGATCAGCGTGCGCGCGATGGAGCGTGGCAAGCGCACCGTGATCCCGGGCCTGATCAACAAGCTGTCGTGTTTCGGTGTGCGGCTGGTGCCACGGCGATTCGCGTCGTGGATGGCCAACCGCGTGTTGGGGAAGCCGCGGCCGGGTGAGCTGCCCGCACGGTCGCAAACGGGGGCTGCATGAGCGAAGCCGACAACGTCCGTCACTGGCCCGCATCGACGACCGGCGTCTACGAGGTCTGGTACACGACGTGGAACCATCCGACGACCGGCGAGGGCTACTGGCTGCGGTTCATCCTCGAGGCGCCGCACGATGCACCGCCCCGCGGCGAGCTGTGGTTCGCCCGCTTCGATCCGCGCGACGCGAACCGAACGTTCGGCATCCACAAGCACTTCCCGATCGACCAGGTCGAGGTGAGCGACGCGCCGTTCCGGATCTCGATCGCGGGCTCGGTGCTCGGGCACGCCCACACCAGCGGCGAGCTCGAAGGCGGCGGCCACCGCGTGCGCTGGGATCTGCGCTGGGACCCGGCGCCGGAGACCCTGCGCTTTCTGCCCGACGTGATGTACCTGCGCGGTGGCCTCGGCGAGACCACGGTGCACTCGCCCAACCCGCGCGTGCCGCTCTCGGGGCGGCTGCTCGTCGATGGCGAGGAGATCGCGTTCGATCGCGCGATCGCCGGACAGACGCACCTGTGGGGCAAGAAGCACGCGTACTCGTGGGTGTGGGGGCGGTGCGCCGACTTCCTCGGTGCGCCCGACGGCTTGCTCGAGATCCTCGGGGTCCGGCTCAAGCGCGGCGCCATCAAGCTGCCGAAGATGGTGCTCGTCCACCTGCACGAGGGCGGCGAGCGACACGACCTCGGCCAGTTCCGCCACGTCGCGGTCAACCGCGGCAGCTGGGAGGTCGGCCGCGTGACGTTCACCGCGCGCTCGCCACGCGTGAAGATCGAGGGCGAGCTGACGTGCGAGCCCGAGCACATGCTCAACGCGCCGTACGTCGATCCCGATGGCACCGAGCTGTACTGCGCGAACACCGAGATCGGGAGCGCGCGCGTCGTCGTGTGGAAGCGCGACGGCGTGCGCTGGCGCGAGCATCGCCGCCTCGAGAGCCACGGCCGCGCGCACTTCGAGATCGGGAGCCGCACGCGCGATCCGCTGGTCGCGCGCCCGCACGACCTCGTCTAACGGCGGCGCCAGCGCCACACGCCGGTCGCGGTGAACAGCGCGTTGCCGGCGCTCGCCATGTAGAGCGCGTACGCGTCGTCGTGCGAGACCACCAGGTAGCCCGCGACGTAGCCCGCCGCGGCGATCCCGAGATAGGCATCGAGCGCGATCGCGAGCATCCCGACGACGACCGCGTAGAGCAGCAAGTTCCACGTGTATGCCTCGGCCGGCGACCGGCCCGCCAGCCAGCCGCCCGCCGCGATCACGGCCTGCATCGCGAACAGCAGCAGGACGGCCCCGACGAGCGTGCGGTTGATCGACGTCGCGAGCATCGTTGCCCGCACCGACCACGCGACGCCGGCGAGCAGGGCGGCGATGCCCCCTGACCACATGAGATGCGTCGTGTGCGACGACTCGCGGAACGCGGGTACGGTCGCGATGATCAGCGGGATCACGCTGAACGCGCCGCCGAACGCGACCATCATGAGCGTGCGTATGCCGCTGCCGAACGTCTCGTCGTGCTCGCGCTCGAGGCGCTCGAGCTCGGCGATCCGTCGCTCCTCGCGCTCGTGCTCGGCGCGCGCCCGCGCGAGCAGCGCCGGTGGCTCGCGGCACTCGCGGAGCAGCGAGACCGCTGCCTGGGGCCGCCCTCGCTCGAGCTCGTAGGTCGCGACCACGACGAGCGCCTCGTCGAGCCCTTGCGCCGCGCGCGTGTTATCGGGCCAGGCGGAGAGCGCGTCGCGGAAGCCGTAGCGGCACGCTCCGAACAGCCGATCGACCGCGTCGTGCGTCATGCTCTCCGCCGGCGAAGACGTCACCGCCGCGCGCAGCTCGGCGAGGCGCTCGAGCGCGCGCGTGCACAACAGCTCCGAGCCGCGGTGCTCGAGATAGCGGCGCAGCGCGAGCCGCAAAGCGTCGGCGGATTCGAACCGCTCCGCCGGCTCGACGTGCATCGCGCGCTCGACGATCCCGGCCAGCTCCGCCGGCACGTGCGCCGGCAGCTCGGGGCGCGACGCGAGCACGCTGGCGATCACCGCCATCGCGTTGGTGCCGCGATGCGGCGGCGCGCCGGTCACGATCTCGTAGAGGATCGAGCCGGCAAGATAGACGTCGGTGCGCTCCGATAACGGCGGCCCGTCGTCGCGGCCGAGCATCTCGGGCGCCATGTACGCCGGCGTACCCGCGAGGTCGCGCGCGTTCGCCGCGAGCGGAAACCGGCCGGTACCGTCATCACGCAAGCTCACTGCGATGCCCCAGTCGAGCAGATAGACCTCGCCGAAGTCGCCGATCATGACGTTCGCCGGCTTGAGGTCGCGATGCAGGATGCCGAGGCGGTGCGCGAACCGCACGGCGTTGAGCACGTGCTCGAGGATGCCGAGGTTCCACGCCAGCAAGTCCGTCGCGCCGAATCTCCGCGTGACCTCGCCGGCATCCGCGATCAGCCGGCTCCACGCGACGCCGTCGATCCGCTTCATCACGATCGACGGCCCCGCATCCGGCGCGAGCTCGAGTGCGTGCACCGGCACCACGTTCGGGTGCTCGACCGCCCCGGTGATCCACGCCTCGCGCAACAGATCGAGCTGCGCGCCCGCATCGCGCATCGCAGGCTTGAGTGTCTTCACCGCGACGGTGCGCCCGAGTGACGTCTGGATCGCGCTCCGCACGAGCCCCATGCCGCCCTCGCCGATCACCTCGCCGAGGACCAGGCGCTCGCCGCCGAGCGCCTCGAGGTTCCGGAGCGCACGGTCGCCGCCTGTCGTGCGATCACCGTGCGACGGAACGATCGTCTCGCGCGGTGCCGCGGCGAACGTCTCGAGAGTCTCGGCGCCCAGCGTGTCGAGCCACGCCAGCTGCCGCTCTGTCAGGCTACGTTCTTCGATGCGTGCAGCGTACCGCGGCGAGCGGGTGGTGCGGGCTGGGTCCGCTGGTGTAGTGTGCGCGCGTGGAACGCAGAAAGACCCCGATATGGGGCGTGCACAAGCAGCTCGGTGCGCGGCTCATCGACTTCGGCGGTTGGGACATGCCGGTGCAATACACGGCCGGCACGATCAAGGAGCACAAGGCCGTGCGCGAGGCCGTCGGCCTGTTCGACGTCTCGCACATGGGCGAGGTCTTCCTCCGCGGCGCCAATGCGCGCTCGCAGATCGAGCGGCTGACCACCAACGCCGTGGCGAGCGCACCGGTCGGCAAGGCGGTCTACACCCTGCTCTGCCGTCCCGACGGCGGCATCGTCGACGACTGCATCTTCTACAAGCGCGCCGATGACGACTTCATGGTCATCGTCAACGCGTCGAACACGGCCAAGGACCTCGACTGGTTCCGCGAGCACGTGCAGGGCCCGTGCGACGTGATCGACGTCTCCGACGCGACCGCGCTGATCGCCGTGCAGGGCCCCAAGGCGCTCGGGATGGTCGACGCGCTCGCGGGCGGCATCGTCGCCGGGATGCCGAGCTTCACGTTCCGCGAAGGCACCGTCGCCGGCGTGACGTGTACGATCGCGCGCACCGGCTACACCGGTGAGGACGGCGTCGAGCTCGCGTGCGCGAACCGCGACGCCGTGCAGCTGTGGACCGCGCTGATGGAGGCGGCGACGCCGCTCGGCGGCCTGCCGATCGGCCTCGGCGCGCGCGACACGCTGCGGCTCGAGGCGAAGCTGCCGCTCTACGGCAACGACCTCGACGACGACCACACGCCGCTCGAGGCGGGCCTCGGGTGGGCGGTCAAGCTCGACGGCCGCGAGTTCCTCGGCTCCGAGCGGCTGCGCGAGCAGAAGCGCACCGGCATCCAGCGCCAGCTCGTCGGGTTCAAGATCGCCGACGACCAGCGCGCGATCGCGCGCCACGGCTACCCGATCGTCGACCGCACACGCGGCGCCGGCGAGGACGCGGTGATCGGTACGGTCACCAGCGGCGGTCCCGGCATCGTCGTCGGCGGTGCGATCGGCCTTGGCTACGTTCCCACCTCGCACGCGGCGGCGGGCACCGCGCTCACCATCGATTGCCGCGGCAAGGATGTCCCCGCCACCGTGGTCTCCGGCAAGTTCTACAAGCGGAGTTGAAAGACATGTCCAGCTTCCCCACCGACCTTCGTTACACGCACGACCACGAGTGGCTCCGCGCCCAAGGCACGTCCTGGCGCGTGGGCATCACCCAGTTCGCGGTCGATCAGCTCGGCGACATCACCCTCATCGACCTCCCGAAGGAGGGCGATCTCGTCACCAAGGGCCAGCGGTTCGGCACGGTCGAGAGCGTGAAGAGCGTCAGCGACCTCTACGCCCCGGTCTCCGGCAAGGTCGTCGCGATCAACGCGGCGCTCAAGGACGCGCCCGAGTCGGTCAACAACGAGCCCTACGGCAGCGGGTGGATGATCGACATCGAGCCCACCGAGAAGAGCGAGATCGACGAGCTGCTGACGCCCGACGCCTACACGGCCCACGTGGCCGGCTTGTAGTGGGTCAGTAGGCCGAAGCGGCCACGGCTGCCGGCTAGCGACATATCCCGGCTAGCCGGTTAGCCACCCCCCGCCGACCCCATCTCCCACGCCAGCGCGGCTTTTCCGCCCAACGACGGGCGATCGGCACGCCTCGAAATCGGGCACGGGCGCTGCACACGGTCGTGGTCACCATGCGCCACGCCATCCTGACGCCCTTCCTGTTCGCCGCAGCACTCGCGGTTCCCGCGTGCACCAGCGATAGCTACGACGAGCTCGAGATCACCTGCGAGGGCAAGTGCGACGGGCTGTCGTCGGTCCGGGCGCTGGTGGCGGACGCCAAGAAGCTGGACCTCCAGGACCTCATCAACGTGAGCGCCGGGTTCGCGACCCAGGGGCTCAACGACGCGCTCGGCAGCAGCAACTACCTCCAGCTGCAGCTGCAGCCCACCGAGCTCTACGCGCCGGCCGCGGTCGCGTCGCAGGACCTGACGCTCAAGAACCTCGACCAGCTCGTGTCGGGCCTCGCCGCGCGGTTCGGCGAGAGCGCGCTCTCGACCGAGATCAACAAGGTGCGCTCGGAGTACCTGGCGCAGAGCGGCAAGCGTGTCTACGCGGAGAGCGCGTTCAAGATCGCCGCGAACCTCGGCCACAGCTGGTCGCAGGGCACGTCGGGCTTCGGCCGCGACGCCTCGGCCAACGTGACGCTCGGCTTCGATGCCGGCACCGAGCTCGAGGCGCGCGTCATCACCGTGCACGACAGCGAGAACGGCGGCCTGACGGGCGCGCCGCTCGCCGCGATCAAGGCGACGCGCGGGTTCGTGATTCCCCGCTCGCTCGACGACGTCAAGAAGATGGCGCCCGGCGAGTCGTTCGCGCTCGCGGGCCGCGGCAAGCTCGGCCTCAACCTCGGCGCCGGCGTGCCGGTGCTGATCGCCAACCCGGCCTCGTGGCTGACCTACAGCCTCGTCGTCAGCGCCGGCATGCGCAGCCTCGTCGAGGGCGAGCTCGACGTGCAGCTCGTCCACGCGCGCGGCAACGAGGTCGTCGTCGACGTCGGCGTCCGCAAGGCGTCGCTCAAGGAGGCGTACATCGCGCTCGACGATGGGTGGGGCATCAGCGGCCTCCTCCAGTCGAACGTCGACATCGCGGGCAAGTCGGTCGACCTCGGCCGCCTGCTCGACAAGGCGCTGCAGAAGAAGGTCAACGACAAGCTGTCGTTCATCAAGGCGCGCGCGGAGCGCACCAGCCAGACGATGCGCATGAGCGTCGCGCGCATGCGCTTCGATCTCGGCGCCGCCGACCCGACGAGCGGTCGCGAGCAGGCGCTCGCGCAGGCGCTCAAGGGGGACGTCCGGCTCGCGCAGGCGCTCGCCGCGCGCGGTGACGCCGGCGTCGTCGCCGAGTTCGACATGGTCCGCTCCGGTGCCTCGGCGATCTCGTACGCCGGCATCGACGTCCTCGGCATGAGCTTCTACCGCCGGACCGCGGCGAGCGAGGGCGAGGCCGTGATGCAGACGCCGGGCGGCGTGCTCGCGATGATGTGGGAGACGCTGCACCGCGCCTCGGGCTGGTTCTTCACGTCGCACGGCTTCACGCGCGTCGGCGTCGCGGGCCTCAAGTTCGACGCTCGCAACCCGGGCGTCGCCAAGGGCGAGACCAACCTCTTCCTCCAGACGCAGGAAGGCGACTCGTACATGGAGGGCGACAAGCTCGTCGACCAGATCGACAGCGTGATCGTCGCCGTCGGTGGCTTCGACGCACTGCGCGCCATCGAGCGCAAGGGCAACGAGCTCGAGCGCGCCGCCGAGGCCGCGTGCCCGACGTTCAGCGACTCGTGCAACACGAGCTTCATCAACAGCGCGACCGCGCGCGGCCTCAAGGCCGAGGCGCTCGCCGACTTCCAGGGTGCGATCGGCAGCCTGCCGGCGCCGAGCCAGGACCTCCTGATGGGCCTCGCCGACCTCCGCCTCTCGCAGCAGTCCATCCAGGAGGCCGCCGCCACGTTCGTCGGCCCGAAGGCCTCGATCGTCGTCGACTTCCGCCTCGATGACGGCGCGCTCAAGGGGCTGTTCCAGAAGGACCAGACGGCGTTCAAGAACGCGGTCGTCCGCCTGATGGAAGCGACCGCGGCCGACCGCACCTCGACCAACCTCGAGAGCAAGCGCACCGAGATCCGCTCGCGCTCGGCGGCGACCGCCGACAAGATGGCGGCCGTCTTCAACCAGCACCGCGAGCAGTACCTCCGCCTCCTCTCGATCGACGGCGCGCGCATCGCGACCCTCGGCGAGATCGGCGCGAACGCCATCGAGGTCCGGTTCTCGGTCGACAGCAACAACCGCCCGAAGTACGAGGAAGCGATCAGCCAGTCGGTGGCCCAGGCCCGCGCCGCGGTCGTCGGCTCGCTGTTCGACAAGCTCCGCGAGGAGGCCGATGACATGCCGTCCGGCCCGCACGCCGAGCAGCTCGCGTCGTTCGCCCTGCTGAGCCTGTCGGCTCCGGCCCAGACCGAGCTCCGCGTCAACATGCAGACCGACACCAGCGGCAGCCGCTACACCGCCGCGGGCTTCCACGACACCGACGTGTACGCGAAGGGCCCGCAGAGCGCGACGATCGCGAACGGCCTGTTCGACATCGACGCCATCATCCAGGCGCCGCAGTAAGCAACGCCGCGTCGGCCCACGCGCCCGCCCACGAGGCGGGCGTTGTCATTTTCGGACGACGCGTTTGGACGATCGGCGGTTCGGATGGCGGAGCACGTAAGACGCACGAGATCACGGCTGGAGGTGCACGACGTCGGACCCCACGCCCGCGATCACGCGCCCCTCGGGATCGAAGCCGATGCCGTAGATCCAGTTGGCGTCGCCGTCGCCGAGGTTGGGCGACGTGAAGCTCGTGTCGCGCTGGCCGGTCGCGAGCACGCGCATCACGAAGTGGTGCTTGGGCCCCTCGTCCGTGTCGCTGCGCGTGTAGCCGATCACCAGGCGGCCGTTCGCGTCGAGGTCGGCGGCGGTCTGGTTGAAGTTGTTGTCGAACGTGCTGCTCGTCAGCGCCTCGAGATCGATGCCGGTGATCGGCGCGCCGTCCTTGCTGTAGTGATCGATGCGCTCGACGCCGTTGTAGGTCGACTCGAGGAGGATCGAGTCATCGGCGAGCACGCGGATGCGACCGCCGTTCGCGCCGGGGACGAAGCCACCGGTGCCGAACGTGGTGTCGAGCGAGCCGTCGGCGTGGATGCGGAAGAGCTTCATCTGATAGAGGCCGATGTAGCCCGTGATCACGAGATCGCCGGTCGACTGCGCCGCGAAGTCGAGCGCCGAGATCTCGGGGAGGACGGTCGAGAACTGGATCCCTTCCGTGCCAAACGACGTGTCGAGCACGCCGTCGTCCGAGATCTTGATCAGCCCGAACGCTTCCTCGGCGTCGGAGCACCCGTTGCTGCAGTTGCGCTCGACGATCGCCCGGTAGCCGTCGGGCACCTTCGCGATGCCGATCGAGCTGAAGTACGAGCGCGGCGCGGACACGCAGCCCGACTCCCCGAAGGTCAGGTCGAGCTGCCCCGTGGAGACGTCGAAGCGGCAGTACTGCGGCGGCGTGGCGACGGTCTGGTTCGGCGGCTGGGTCGCGACCACGAGATCGCCGTCGAGCTCGTCACGGAGGACCATGCCGGTGGCGACGAGCTCGCCGGTGAGCCCGACGCGGACGCCGTCGTCGAACTGCTGGAGGTTGCGTGCGGCGTCGAGCGTGCGGCGGAACCTGCGGCCGGTCGACGCGCGATCGAGGACGGAGCCCGGCGCGACCGCGGCCGCAGCGTCGATCGCTTCTCCACCATCGGGGCGATCGCCGCCGTCGGGGCCGGGCGCGTCGGACGCGCCGCCGCACGCGGTGGCGAGGTGCAAGAACAGCAAGGAGGCAGCAGCGGAGCGGAGCATGCCGACGCGCTCAGCAAGGTCGATACCACCGCACGCGCGCCCGCACCCGGAGCCTCGTCGCGGACTTACGCGATGCGCGCGTGACCGCGAGTTCACGCGAGAGTGTGCCGCGGTAACCGGTACACGTACCTGGGCGTGATTCAACGCGCCGGGGTGAGCGAGATCGTGTGCACGAGCTCGCGGTCGCGCGCGCATCGCGTCGAGTCGGCGGCGCACTGGATGCGCAGCTCGGCCGAATTGTCGGGCGAGCGGAAGCGGTCGTACGCGGCGAGCGCGGCCTCGGCCTCGGGGCGCTTCAGCGCGGCGAGCGCGGTGGCCTGGCTGCGTAGGAGGTCCGGATCACGCGGCGCGAGCTCGAGGCCCTTGGCCGCCGCGGCGAGCGCGCCGGCGTTGTCACCGGCCGAGCCGAGCACGCGCGCGTACATCATCCACGCGGCGGAGTTCTGCGGCGCGCGCTCGGTGCACGCCTTCGCCGGCGCGATCGCCTCTTCCCACCGCCACACGCGCGCGAGGGCGTCGGTCGCGATCGCGTCGAGAACCGCGGGGCCCGGTGTGGGGAGCAGCGCGCGGGCCTCGGCGACCAGCGCGAGCGCGTCGTCGGCGCGGCCCTGCTTGGAGGCGACCCAGCCGAGCTGGACGAGCACCATGGCGCGAGCCTTCTTGTCGTCCGCGGGGGCCTGCGCGAGTGCCACGTCGAGGACGGCGCGCGCCTCCTCGAGCCGCTCGGTGACGGTGCCGACGAGCGCCATGCCGTGCTCGTAGAGGCGCTCCCACGCCGGGCGCGCCATCGAGGGATGCGCGCCCTGCCCCAGCTCGATCGAGGTCTCGGCGATCAGCGTGATCGGCTGCGGCTTGCACGGGTCGAGCTCGACGCTGCGCGCGCCCGCGGCGCCGACGAGGAACGCCTTGCCCTCCGCGGTGCGCGCCGCGGCGCACACGTTCGCCTGCATCGCGAGCGTGCGGCTGCGGTGGCGCAGGCGGGCGGTCGCGCGCAACGGCAGCTGCGACGGCGCGAGGGTCGCGGGCACGTCGAACGCGTAGCGCGTGGCCTGCGCATCGCGCGCCGCGATGGTCTGCGTCGCGATCGCCGTCCGGAAGCTCGCCATCTCGTGCTCCTCGAGCACCTCGCCGCGCTCGTCGACGACGAGCGTGCGGAGGACGTGCGTGTCCTCGTCCTTCGGGTCGGTCGCGTGCTGGAGGCCCGACGAGGCGAGCCGCTTGCCCTGCCGGTCGGCGACCTCGACCTCGATCCACGTGTCCTGGATGTCGAGCACGCCGCCGGGGAAGCGGTGGCCGACGAGGAGGTTGCGGACGACGACGTCGAGCGAGAGCCGCACGCCCGGCGTCACCGGCGCGGCGTCGGCGGGGAGGTGCCAGGTCGGGCCGGTCGGCAGCTCGGTGCGGGCGGCCGCGATGTCGATCGAGGCAGCGCCCTCGAGCTTGGCGCGCAGCCGGCGCAGGTGATCCTCATCGCCGCGCATCGACGCCATCCACGTATGTCCGCCGAGGAAGCGGTGCGACGCGAGCGTGCCGTGCTTGGCGCCGAGCTCGTCGGCGGTCGCGGGCTCGCGCTCCATGTGGCAATCGATGCACGACTTCGCGGCGACCTTGTCGACGCGGCCCATGCCGTTGCCGGTCCACGCCGAGTTGCGCCACATGCCCGACTCGTCGAGCCCGGAGAGGTGCACGGGCATGCCCATGTCCGCCGACAGGAAGCCGCGATGGCAGCCGACGCACAGCTCGCTGCCCTGCGACGTCACCGAGACTTGCGCCTTGTGCTGCGCGATCGACGTCGCGTCGCCGAGGGTCGGCGCATCGATCGGCGCGCGCGACCACACGTAGCTGCCGTTGCCGTCCTTGGTCGTCGACTTGATCCCGTGGCACAGCCGGCACGTGACGCCCGAGTGCGAGCGCAGGTCTTCGGCGGGAATCGTGCCCCCCGAGGTCATCATGCCGTCGACCATCAGCGGCATGTCGTGGCAGCCGCCGCAGTGCTGGCTCGTCGCGTTGCCGAGGTCGTGCCGCATGAGCTCGACGTTGACGCGATAGATCGGGTTGCCGAACGAGGCGAACGAGTGCGCGCTCGCCGACCACTGCGCCGCCGCATCGGGGTGACACGACGAGCAGCTGTCGGCGTCGGCGAGCATCGTGCCGTCGCTGACGTCGCCGGGCACGGGCCGCGTCGAGCGATCGATCGCGACGAGGCTCGGGCCGTGCTCGCCGGGCGCGCTCGGCAGCCGCGCCTCGACAGCGATCGTCACCGGGCGCACCGGCGGTGCGTCCTTGCCGCCGCACGCTGCGGCGAGGACCACGATGGCGAGCGCGCGGCGCACGTTACTTCTTCCGCTTGGCGAGGCCACCGAGGCCGAGGAGCGCGAGGCCGGCGAGCGCACCGAGGCCGAAGCCCATCGCCTTCCCGCCCGGCGGCGTCGCGAACTTCGCGCCGGACGGCGCCGGCTTCGCCGAGCTCGACTTGCGCACGCCGAGCTCCCACAGGTCGCGCTGGATCACGCTCGCCAGCTGGAGCTGACCACGCGGGGCGTACGCGAGCTTGCTCGCCGCGATCGTGTTCTGGTAGCCGCCGTTCGGCGGTCCGCCCCAGATCCCGCGCTGCGGGTTCTTGCACGCGATCGGACCGGTCCACCGGTGGCGGATCGCGTAGCGCGCCTGGAAGAAATTCTGCGTCGACGTGGTCGCGCCGTACTCGAGGCCCTTGCCCTGCCAGTGCTCGCGGCCGCCGGTGATCGCGCCGGCCTCCTTGAACCGCAGGTCGTCCTTCATGTCGCCCTTGCCGTAGCGCGCGTGCAGGCGGGTCAGCGTGTAGTAGCCCTGTGCGAGCCGGCCGCCGATCACGTCACCGCCGAGCGTCAGCATGTCCGCGTCCTGCGGCACCTGCGGCGGACACGGATCGCACTTCGCCATCGGCTGCGCTTCCCAGGCGTACTCGGTGACCACCGCGCCCGGGTTCTTCTCGAGCGTCTTGTCGAACAGCGCCGCGTAGAACTCGGCGAACCGCGTCCGCACACCATCCTTGACGTCGAAGTTGGTCGGGATGACGACGTTGCGATAGTTCGCGACCTCGTAGCGCTTGTCCGAGAGGATGTTGACGATCAGGTCCTGCTTGCCGTCGGCGTTCGCCATGCCGAGGCGAATCGGCAGCGAGAACTCCTCGCTGTCATAGTGGAAGCGGATCGGCGACAGCGACGCGCGCCCGTCGACGATCTGCACCTTCTTCGGGTCGACCTTCGCGACGAAGAACTTCATGCCGCCCTCGACGTACGGACGCAGCAGCGGCTCGGCGCCGGCGGGGATCTTGTAGTTGTTCTGGCGCAGCCAGGTCTCGAGGCCCGTCGAGTCCTTCGCGGACAGGATCAAGACCTTGTACTCGGCGACGTCGAACTTCGCCTCGATCTTCACCGACTCCTCGCGCGCGCGCCCCATCCCGGACGCAGACTTCTGCATCGTCGGCGCCGACGACGGCACGGCCATGTCGTACTGGCGGTCGTACGGCTTGGGACACGGGTCCTGCTCCCAGTACTCGACGAGCCGCGGCGAGCCGAGCGAGTCGATGTTCGCGAGCACCTGCTTGGGCAGCGTCTTCACGTCGCCCTCCTTGAGCACCACCGGCACCGGGACGACCATCGCGAAGTCCTCGAGCGGCCCCTTGTAGTCGTTCTGCATCGACAGCACGGTGCGCGTGCCCTGTCGCATCAGCACGACCTGCGTCGCATCCGCGGCGAGCTTGGCGCCCGAGCCGTTGACATAGAACCCGCAGAACGCGTCGGCGGTGGCTGCGGTGGCGCCCAGTGCGACCGCCGCGAGCCCGATGGTGATCCCGATCCTGCTCATGTTGCTCCCCCTCTGAGGTGGCCCTCCGGTTCAACGCGCCCGGCGTTGCCGTGGTCTACCCGGCCTGACGATACCCCGGAGCAACAAGCCAAATCCGACCAGTAGGCTGGGATCGCCCCCGGCGTCGCATCCACACCCACCCGACTTCGTGGCCTTGGGCGGGGTCGCCGGCGCGGGCGTGCTCGGGCTGCCGGCGCCGTCGATCTTCGCGGCCGCGTTGTTCACGCGCACGTCGATCTCGGGGACATCGCGCAGCACGGCGCTCGCGAGCTGCAGGCCGCCGCGCGGCGCATGTGCGAGGTCGAGGCCGGGGCTCGTGGTCGGACGATCGGCGCCGTTCGGCCCACCCCAGCGTCCGCGCTGCGGCTTGTCGCACGTGATCGGTCCGGTCCACGGATGCCGGATCGCATAGCGCCCCTGGAAGTTGTTGATCGAGTCCGAGCGTGCGCCCTGCTCGAGCTGGCCGCCCGTCTCGATCTCGCGCCCACCGACGATCGGCGGCGCCGCCTTGAACCGCAGGTCGTCGGTCATCGACTTGCCGTAGCGCGCGTGCAGGCGCGTGAGCACGAAGTCGGCGTTGCCGTACGGCGCGACCTGCCCCACCGCGCCGTCGAGCACGTCGGCGCCGAGCGTGAGGAAGTGCGACTGATCGAGCGCGGGCCCCGGGCACGGGTCGCACGTGGTCGCTTGCCAGGCGTACTCGGTGATCACGGCGCCCGGGTTCTTCTCCACGGTGCGATCGAACAGCGCGGCGTAGAGCTCGCCGAACCGGTCCTTCATCTTCGGGTCGACGTCGATGTTCGTCGGGATGGTGACGTTCTTGTAGTTGGCGACGTCGTAGCGCTGCTGCGGCGCGAGGATGTTGACGATCAGGTCCTGCGTCCCGGGCGAGCTCGCGAGCCCGAGCCGGATCGGTAGCGAGAACTCCTCGGTGTCGTAGTGGAAGCGCAGCGGCGATAGCTGCGCGCGCTTGTCGTTGCCCTCGCCGACGAACTTCACCTTCTGCGGATCGACCTTCGCGACGAAGAACTTGCTGCCGCTCTCGACGTACGGCCGCAGCAGCGGCTCGGCATCCGCCGGGATCGTGTACTTCTCGCGGCGCAGCCAGGTGTCGAGGCCCGTCGAGTCCTTCGCCGACAGGATCACGATCTTGTACTCGCCGACGGTGAACTGCGCCTCGATCTTCACCCCGAGGTCATCGGCGGGCGCCCCCTCGGCGGCCGCCGTCGGCATCGGCATGGCCCCGGACTTCGCGATCTCGTCGTACTTTGGCTCCGGTGCGCACGGGTCCTGCTCCCAGTACTCGACGAGGCGCGGCGCGCCCATCGCCTCGACCTGCGCGAACACCTCGCGCGGCAAGGTCTTCACGTCGTCCTCCTTGAGCACCACCGGCACGGGCACCACCATCGCGAACGCGTCGGGTGGTCCCTGGTAGTTGTTCTGCATCGAGAGCACGGTCCGCGTGCCCTTGCGCATCAGCACCACCTGGGTGGCGTCGTTGAACATCTTCTGGTCACCACCCGCGACATAGAAGCCGCAGAACGCGTGAGCGGTGGCCGGGGCCGCGAGCGCGAGGGCGAGCGCGGCGAGCGTGGGAGCGAGCTTCATGGTGCGAGCATAGACGCATGCCGCGCGAACGAGCTTGGCCCGTCAATTGTCCGCGCCGGCGTACAACCGTAATGGGGACGGTCCCATTACACGCGCGCGACTACGGGGCGCAGCGCGCCTGCCGAGCGCGTTGTCCGAGCAGCGCGAGCGCTTCGTCGCAGGTCTCCGACGCGATCGCGCGCGAGGGCGCATCCGGGACGGGCACGGCAAGCGTCGCGAGCGACTGCGCGAGCTGTACGAGCTGCGGCGGCGCGCTCGTGCAGCGCGCGACACGCGCGGTCAGCTCGCGTAGCCGCAGGCACGATGGAGGCGGCTGGAGTGCGGCCGGATCGTCGACGGGGGCGCAGCCCGCATCGATCAGCGCGGTCGCCAGCGTGTCGGCGCGCGCGCTACAGGACATCGCAGCCTTGCCTTTCGGCAGCCGCGTCCACACCGCGCGCTCGAGGACGAGCGCCTTTCCATCCTCGAGCGGCGGCCCCGTGCGCTTGGTGCAGCGCTGCTCGATCCGCGACCACGCGACCACACGATCGCAGGCTTCGACCGACGTCGTCACGCGAGTCAGCGTGCCGCGCACTTCGCAGCGATCGCCGATCGCGACGACGAGAGAGAGCACGTTCGCGCGGGCGCGTGACACGTGCACTTCGACGTCGGCGTCCTGCCCGCTCCACGCCGACGTCGCGTCGTCGTCGAGCACGAGCGAGAACGCCCGCAGGCCGCCGCGTGCGGGCGTCAGATCGATCGCGAGCGCGCCGTCGGTCGCATCGAGCGCGACCGTGGCCTGCTTGGCGCCTGGGGTGTTGCAGCCCTTCCATGCGAGCCGTCCACGATACTCGCCGACGACATCCGCCCACGTGGGCGGCGCCGCTTCGGCGCGCACGCTGACGGCGGCGAGCACGATCAGGAGGACACCGCGAGGCACGCCAAGTCATAGCACCGCGGAGTCACGCGTGCCGCGACGCTGCTCCCGCAGCGCGGACCACGCGTCAGAGCAGCGGCGTCACGTGCGCGAGCGCGGCGTCGCGCGCCTGGATCGTCCGGTCGTACTCGCGCCTCAGGGCGCGTCGTCGTCGCGCACGACACGCGCCGACGGCAGCTCCTTGGGAATGTCGTCCCGGTTCATCTCGGGCATCGACTCGTCGGGCAGGCGCTCCTTCCCGCGCAGGAACACCATGTACACGACGGTTCCGACGAGCAACACGCCGAGCGCGGTCAAGCTCTCCTTCGGATTGCCCTTGACCTGCGCGTACGCGATCCACAGCGACACCCCGATGAACACCATCGGCGTGAGTGGGTAGCCCCACGTGCGGTACGCGGCGTGATGCCCGCGCCTCCGGAGGAGGAACACGGCACCGACGGTGAGGCCGGCGAAGATCGTGAGCGTGAAGCCGACGTAGCGGATGAGCTGGTCGATCTCGCCGACGAGCACCGCGACGCTGGCCAGGACACCCTGCACGATCACCGCGCCCACCGGGACACCGCGCTTGTTGTGGCGCGACAGGAAGCCGGGCAGCGCGCGATCGATCGCCATGGCCGCGTACACGCGCGGACCCGCCATGATCATCGCGCTCACGGACGACACGAGCGCGAGCGTGATCAGCGCGGTCACAACGCCACCGGCGCGCGGCCCGAACAGGTTGCGCGCGGCGGTATCCCCGACCTCGAGCACCGGCCGGCACCCATACTTGCCATCGAAGATGCCGCAGTTCGCCAGCGTGTCCGTCGGCACCGCGTAGAGGAAGACGAGGTTGAGCAGGAGGTAGAGCGCGGTGACACTGCCGGTCCCGAGGAGCAGCGCACGTGGCAGCGTGCGCTCGGGGCGCTCGACCTCGTTCGCGATGTACGCCGCGGCATTCCAGCCCGAGTACGCGAAGCTGACGTACATGAGCGACATCGCGAAGCCCATCGTCGTGATGTTGTCGAGGCCGCCGTGCTGCGCCGCGAGGTTGCCCCAATCGCCGGTGCCGATGATGAGGCCGCCGAGGATGAACAGCACGATCAGCAGCACCTTCGCCGCCGTGAACGCAGCCTGCACCCAGCCGCCGACCTTCGTGTCGAACGAGTGCAGCGCGGTGATCGCAGCGATCAAGGCGATCGCGATCGCATGCTTCGGACCGAACGCGAGCGTGAAGTCCCAGATGAACGGAACCTTCGCGGAGAACCACGGCTGCGCCGCTTGCAGCGGCGGCACCAGCGCACCCAGGTACGCGGAGAACGACAGCGCGGCGAGCGCGATCGGCGCCGAGAACCCTGCGGTCAGCGACGCCCAGCCGCTCATGAACCCGACGACCGGGTGATACGCCTCGCGCAGGTAGACGTACTCGCCGCCGGCGCGCGGCATCATCGAGCCGAGCTCCGCGTACGCCGCGGCGCCGCACAGCGCGAGCACACCGCCGACGACCCAGCACACGAGGATCGTCAGCGGGTCGTGCATGCTCGCGGCCTGAAAGCCGGTGCTCGCGAACACGCCGGTGCCGATCATGTTCGCGACGACGATCGCCGCGGTGACCGTGAGGCCGAGCCTTCGCTTCGGAGGCGTCACGCGCGAATCCCGCTAGCGCGGCGCGCGCATGTGGCGATCGAGGAACGCGAGGGCATCGCGCCAGCACCGGCGCGCCGCCGGATCCCACACGAGGGCGTGAAAGGCATGAATGCCGCCCGGGTAATACCGCGCCTCCACGGGAACATCGAGCGCCTGGAGCGCCTTCTCGAGCCGGCGCGTGTCGTCGAGCAGCGGGTCGCGTGTGCCGACAGGTGCGAAGAACGGCGGCAGCGGACGATCGAAGCGGCGGCCGCTGCGGTCCAGCGCGCGCTGCTCGAGGATGCGCAGCGGATCGGCCAGCTCGGTCTCCGGCCCAGGCCGAGGCGAGTAGCCATGCAGGTACGACGCGGACGCGTCGTGGATCATTCCGTCGATCCACCGCGGCAGCGGGCGGCGCTGCGAGAAACGCTCGGGCCGCGACACCTCGAGCAGTCCGCAGAACGGCAGCGTCGCGCGCGGCACGATGCCGGCGTCGTACACGCTGCGCGCCCACGGCTCGGCGCGCCGTTGACACGCCGTCATCGTGAGCGCGGTCACCAGGTTCGCGCCGGCAGACTCGCCCGCCACGGCGACGCGCGTCGGATCACCGCCGAGCTGCGCGAGCCGCTCGGTCATCCACGAGTACGCGAGGCAGGTGTCCTCGATCGCGGCGGGGAACGGATAGCGCGGTGCGAGCCGGTAGCTGATGTTGACGACGAGGTAGCCGAACCGCGCGAACACGAGGCCCATCAGCCAGTGCGTGTCCTTCGACAGCAGGTGGAAGGCTCCGCCGTGCGCGTAGAACACGACGGGCCACGGCCCGGGGCGATGCACGGGTCGGTACACGTCGAGGCGCCGCCACCTCTCGTGACCGGGGCCATACGAGATGTCGCGCTCGACCTCGACGCCGTGCCGGCGTGGGTTCGCGGCGGGATGCAGCGCACCCAGCGATGCGAGGCCCTCGAAGAACGACTGCGCGACGAACGAACGAGCGCGCCGCGCCCATGTCTCTCGATACAGCCTCGGGGGCAGCGGCAGATCGACGACTGGATCGGACGGTGTGACGACGCGGGCGGCGGTACGGCTCAAGGTTGGATCGGCTGCAATACTACCTTGACGACGCGCCGTTGGCCCTGACTCTGAAGGGTCAGCTCGATCTCATCTCCCACCTTGTGTGCGTCGATGGCACGGAACAGGTCGCTCGAGCGATGGATGTCCGTGCCGTCGAGCTTCACGATCACGTCACCGAGCACCCAGCCACCTTGCGCGGGCTGGGTGCCGCGAATGCCGGCCTTCTCGGCGGCGCCGCCCGGCGTGACGCCGAGCACGGCGACACCGTCGATCTTGTACTGGGCGGCGATCTGGTCCGAGAGGATGTTGATGCCGAGCCCCGGACGCACGAGCGTGCCGGTCTTGAGGAGTTGCGGGACGATCGCGTTGATCGTGTCGACCGGGACCGCGAACCCGATGCCCGCGTTCGCGCCCGACGGCGAGTAGATCGCGGTGTTGATGCCGATGAGGCGGCCGGCGCTATCGAGGAGCGGGCCGCCGGAGTTGCCGGGGTTGATCGATGCGTCGGTCTGGATCACGTCGAAGATCGAGCGCTGGGTCATGCTCTTGATCTCGCGGCCGAGCCCGGAGATGACACCGGTGGTCAGCGTCTGATCGAGGCCGAACGGGTTGCCGATCGCGAGCACCTTCTGCCCGACCTTGAGGTTCGCCGACTGGCCGATCGGCAGCGGCAGCAGCTTCTGGGCGGGGGCGTCGATGCGCAGCACTGCCAGATCCTTGTCGGGCGCGCGACCGACGATGCGCGCCGCGTAGGTCGTGCCATCGTTGAGCGTCACGGACGCGCGATTGCCGTGCGCGACGACGTGGAAGTTCGTGATGATGTGCCCGTCCTGATCCCACACGAAGCCCGAGCCGGTGCCCTGCGGAATCTCGCTGATGTCGAGCGTCATTCGATCGCGGTGCGTCTCGAGGCTGGTGATGTGGACCACCGAGCGCGAGAACTTCTCGAACACCTCGATCGTCGACTGCTCGTCGGCACCGAGCTTGTCGTCGGGGCGCTGCGAGATCGGACGCGGCTCGACCATCACCGTCTGCTGCGTCTGCTGTCGCTGCTGCAGCACGGTGAACACCAGCGCTCCTGCGACCAACAGGAGCAACACGGCCAGGACCTTGGTCAGGAGGCCCGAATCGGGAGAACGAGGGGCAGGCTCGCGGCTCACGGGATAAAGGGAGTGTGACATGGCATCGCCTCCACGGGGGCCTCGCTAAGACCCGCGGAGAGCGCCGCGGCATTCCCGCACTCAGTGGTGCGAGGCGAGGAAGTGCTCGGCCTCGAGCGCGGCGGCGCAGCCCGAGCCGGCCGCCGTGATCGCCTGGCGATACTTCTTGTCCTGCACGTCGCCGGCGGCGAACACGCCCGGCACGGACGTGTGGGTGGTGCCCGGTGTGGTGAGAATGTAGCCCTGCTCGTCGGTCGCGACCTGGCCATCGAGGAAGTTGGTGTTCGGCACGTGGCCGATCGCGAAGAACAGGCCGGCCGCCGGGATCGTGCGCTCGGCGTGCGTCTTCAGATCGAGGACGTGCACGACCTCGACTCCGTTGCCACCATCGACCTTCGTCACCTTGTGGGAGAGCAAGAACTCGATCTTCGGATTCGACTTCGCACGCTGCTGCATGATCTGCGACGCGCGCAGCTCGTCGCGGCGGTGCACCAGGTACACCTTCGAGGCGAACTTGGTGAGGAACGCGGCCTCCTCCATCGCCGAGTCGCCGCCGCCGACCACGAACAGCGCCTTGTTGCGGAAGATCGGCAGCGCGCCGTCGCACACGGCGCACGCGGATACGCCCTTCTGCCACAGCTCGCTGTCGCGCGTGCCCGGGATGTCGTCGCGCTTCGCCGTCGCGCCGGTCGCGATGATGATCGTCTTGGCCTCACCCTTCTGCTCGTCCGTCTCGTACTTGAACGGGCGGCGCGACAGGTCGACCTTGGTGACCGTCTCGGTGAAGATGCGGGTGCCGAAGCGCTCCGACTGTGCGCGGAACTTCTCGGTGAGCTCGCGGCCGTCGATCCCTTCCGGGAAGCCCGGGAAGTTCTCGACCTCGGTCGTCGTGGTGAGCTGACCGCCGGCGGCGATGCCTCCGGCCATGAAGCCCTCGAACAGCACGGGCGCGAGGTTCGCGCGGGCGGCGTAGATCGCGGCGGTGTGTGCGGCCGGGCCGCTTCCGATGATGACGACGTTCTCGGCCATTGGTGGGGCTAGATCTAGCACGCCGAGCGCTTGTGCTGACCTCACGAGCTGATCGATCCTCGTAGCGGGTATGGAGCTGGCTAGCCTCGCGCAACTCGACCGATCCCACCGTCGGCACGACGACATGATCGCGGGTCTCCTCGAGGCCGCTCGCCGGCTCGCCGCAGGCCGCCCCGACGAGGCTGACCTCCACTGCGTTCACGAGGCCGTGGCCTACTTCGAGCGCGCCGTCACTCGTCACTTCCTCGACGAGGAAGGCTCCGTGTTCCCTCGCCTCTCCACGCGCCGCCCCGAGCTCGCCCCCGAGCTCGCTGCCCTCTCTGCGGAGCACCCCACCCAGATCGCCATGCAGGGCGAGGTCGCCGCCGCGGCACGCGACCTCGCGGGCGAGGCGCGCCCCGCCGCCGGCAAGGCCCTGCTCGACGCCGCCACGCGCCTCGCAGACGCCCACCGCGCCCACGTCGCGCGCGAGGACGAGCTCTTCCGCCTCGCCGTCGACGCGCTCAC
>Ga0247829_10000140_pt1 | contig 22299 bp, 22 predicted proteins | sample 12C_Control_Day4_FD_207765 | JGI IMG/M metagenome (GOLD analysis project Ga0247829, IMG submission 207765) | Soil microbial communities from agricultural site in Penn Yan, New York, United States - 12C_Control_Day4 | ecosystem: Environmental > Terrestrial > Soil > Agricultural land | place... | reverse complement strand
CCGGCGCCGCCTTCCTCGGGACCGTCGCCGCGGGGCTTGCGGTAGGCGTGGACCTCGCCACACACGACGCATTGCACGCGACGGACCTCGTCCTCGTACATGCTGATGATCGTGTGGGTCGTGTCGGCCTTGCACCGTGGGGACGGGCAATACGCCTCGATCTCGCCGCCGACCTCGTCCGCTTCTTCGTCGAAGATAGAGTCCATCCCAGCCTCTCGTTCGGGGGAAGGCCGCGTACCTAACTAGTCGGAATCGCGCCGCTCCGGACCCCACTCCGGAGGAACGGCTGCAGTACAGTCAGCGTCCTAACACATGGCGCGATTGGCAGCAACCATACCCACTTACAAGATCGTCAACGAGATCTCCCGCCGCGTGCTATGGAGGTGGCGGGGATGCGCCGGCTGCTCGTCGTAAACGTGTTGATTTTCGCGGTCTTAGTGTCGGCGGCGGCGCTCGCGTACTACGGCTACAGCTACACCGCGGAGGCCTCCTCGCGCGAGCGCGCGCTCATCCAGGACACGATGCGCGAGCTGGCCGAGGAGAAGGTCATCGGCATCGAGACCCCGATGATCGAGGCCGACGAGAAGCTGTTCGCGGCCATCGACCTCGATCGGCTCCCCGACCTGGCCGACATCGTGAAGGGGGTTCGGGCGCCGGTGAAGACGGTGTTCGTGCTGGGGCCGGATCTCAAGATCCTCCCCAGCGGGCACGTCTCGAGCCGGCCCGACGACGAGGCCAAGGCGTTCCGGAGCTTCTTCGAGTCGACCATCGTCCCGGTCCTCCCGCTGCGCAGCCTGGCCGAGCGGACCCGCGGCCACCAGCACCTCACCCTCGACGACCGGCCGTACCTGTTCGCCTACTCGCGGCGCAGCGCCGACGACCGGACCTACTACGTCGTCGTCGAGGCCGATCTCGATCACCTGGTCTTCTCGGTGTTCCCCCAGTTCTTCGGCGTCCGCTCGCCGCGCCTGTACCAGGTCGTCGACGAGACCGGCAAGACCCGCTTCGGCATGGAATTCCGCAGCATGAGCGGGCCGGTCGTCGAGCTGCCGTTCCCCGAGACGGTCAGCCAGTGGCGGCTGCGGGTCGCCCAGCGCGACGTCGGCACCCAGGCCGCGCGCGGCCGGCGCCAGCTCATCGACATCGTGCTGATCGGGCTCGCGCTCGCGGTGATCTCGTCGGGCCTGGTCATCCTGCTGCTGGCGATGTGGCGCGAGCGCAAGGCCAACGACCTCAAGAGCGAGTTCATCTCGAACGTGTCGCACGAGCTCAAGACCCCGCTGTCGATCATCAGCATGTTCGGCGAGATGCTCGCCGCCGGGCGGGTCAAGGGGCCGGCCCAGGCCACCGAGTACGCCGAGGTGATCTGGCGCGAGAGCGTGCGCCTGTCGCGGCTGATCGACAACGTGCTCGACTTCGCCAAGATCGAGCGCGGCGTCGACGTCTACGAGTTCGAGGCCGGCGACGTCGCCGACGTGTGCGCGCGGGCGATCGAGCTGTCGACCCACCGCCTGGCCAACGCCGGCATGACCTGCGAGGCCGAGCTGGCGCCCGAGCTGCCGCCGGCGCGCCTCGACGGCAACGCCCTCACCCTGGCGGTCCTCAACCTGATCGACAACGCGATCAAGTACGCGGTCGACGGCAAGAAGATCATCGTCGCCGCCCGGCTGGCCGACCCGGAGCGGATCGAGATCACCGTGCGCGACTTCGGGCCCGGCATCGACCCCGACGAGCACGAGCGGATCTTCGAGCGCTTCTACCGGGCCCGCGCCGTCCGCCTCAAGCCGATCCGCGGGTCCGGGATCGGCCTGGCCCTGGTCGAGCGGGTGGCCACCGCCCACGGTGGCGGGGTCCGGGTCGACAGCGTGCCCGGCCAGGGCGCGACGTTCACGCTGTGGCTGCCGGCCCTGCGGGATGGGGCGACCCCGTGATAAACACAGCCAGTCCGTGACCGAGAGCGCGAAGAAGATCCTGGTGGTGGAGGACGAGCCCGACATCGTGCGCGGCCTGGTCGACGCGCTGCGCTTCGAGGGGTTCGAGGTCGAGTCGCGCGGCACCGGGGCCGAGGGCCTGCACGCCGCGGCCGAGTGGGGCCCCGATCTGGTCCTGCTCGACCTGATGCTGCCCGACGACAACGGCTACCGGATCTGCGAGCAGCTGCGCGAGCGTGACCCGGTGGTGCCGATCATCATCCTCACCGCCAAGGCCCAGGAGGCCGACAAGGTCCGCGGCCTCGACTCGGGTGCCGACGACTACGTCACCAAGCCGTTCTCGGTGGCCGAGCTGATCGCGCGCATCAACGCGATCTTCCGCCGCCAGGCCCGGCTGGCCGCGACCGACGAGTTGTTCGCGATCGGGCCGTGGACGGTCAACGCCCGCAAGCACACCCTGACCCGCGGCCGGCAGAGCAAGCGGCTCACGTTCTACGAGCTCGAGGTCCTCAAGCTCCTGCGCGAGCGCGCCGACGAGGCGGTGTCGCGCGACGAGCTGCTCGAGAAGGTGTGGGGCGTGCACGGCTCGCCGACCAACCGCACCGTCGACAACTTCATCGTCAAGCTGCGCCGCAAGCTCGAGGAAGACCAGAAGAGCCCGCGCCACATCCTGACCGTGTACGGGTTCGGCTACAAGCTCGTGCCGTAGCGCGCCGCCGCTCGCGCGGTGGGCGCACGATCTGGACGCGGCCGGGTGCTCGCGTATGATCGCCGCCCATGGGCTCCACCCCGTGCCCGGGCTGCGGCATCGCCGTCACCGTCGGCTACGCGCGCTGTCCGCGCTGCCACGCCCCGATGCCGTCCGCCGGCCGGATGAAGCGCGCGTCGGCCGGCGGGGGCACCTCGCTCGAGGGTGGTGGCACCTCGGTCGCAGCCAGCCCGGACGGCGCGACCGGCAACCGGCGGGTCTTGATCGCCGCGGTCGCCGGGATCGGCCTGATCGTCGCCGCGGTCCTGGTCGCGCGCAGCCTCGGCCGCGACCGCCGTGCGCCCGTCCCCGCGGCCGCCCCCGAGGCGGTGGCCGAGCCCGCGGCCGCGCCGGTGGCGCCGCCGTCGGCCGACGAGCCGATCGCCCCGTCGCTGTCGCCGGCCGCCCCGGATCCGGCGGTCGCCGCGGCCGCGCTCGCGCGCGCGCTGGCCGCCGCGCGGCTGTTCGGCACCGTCGAGGTCCGCGGCGACACCGTCGAGATCCGCTCGGCCGCGTGCAGCGACGGCGCGCTGGCCGCCGAGCTCGCCCGCTACGCCGCCGACCTGCGCGCGGGTGGCGTGACCACCGCCCGCTGCCGCGAGCTGCACGGCGCCGAGGTGTTCGCGCGCCCGCTCTGAGGTGGGCGCCCGGGTTGGATCGGCGTGTTAGGCTGCGCCGCCGTGTCCGAAGTCGTCGATCGTCCTCGCAAGGCCCACCGCCTCATCCTCCCGCTCGGCATGCGGGTCCTGGTCCGTCTGATCCAGGACACCGAGCGCACCGACGCCGGGCTGTACCTGCCGCAGGGGGCCAAGGAGGCCCAGGACGACGCCCTCTACGGCGAGGTGATCGAGGTCGCCCGCGATCGGCCGACCTCGGACGACGTCGCCGAAAACATCTCCGGCGTGCCCCATGGCTCGCGGGTCCTGTTCCGCAAGGAGGCGGGCGTGCGGGTGCCGTGGGACGACAAGCTCCGCCTGCTCGACGTCAAGGACGTGCTCGCGACCGTCGAGGAGCTGACCGACGAAGACGCGCATTGATCAGCGCGGCGGTGGCCAGGGCGAGCAGGGCGGTCGAGCCGCCGCGATCGCCGGCGCCGCAGCAGCCGCCGCTCAGGTCGTCGGGCGGGCTGCACTCGCCGGGGTCGGACGCCGACGGGTAGATCGCGCAGAGCGCGGCGATGTCGTCGGCGTCGAGGCTCGCCTTCTTGGTCTCCCCGCACGCCTGCTCGGGATACATCGTCGCCTCGGTGATGGCCGGATCGGAGGTGGCCGCGCACAGCGGCGTCGGCGCGCCGGTGTGATCGACGCGCGCCGGATCGTCGACCTTGCGACAGGTGTGATCGAGGCCGAGCAGGTGGCCGAGCTCGTGGACCAGGGTGTTGGCCAGGTCGGCCTGGCACAGGTTGCCGCCGCGCAGGCTCTGGCCGTCGACCGAGATGGCGAAGTCCTTGCCGTTGATCTCGATGTCGGCGTCGACGATCTCGCCATCGCGGGGATCGTCGGGATCGTCGACGTAGATCACCGTGGTCACCGCGGCCGCGCTGGACGAGTGGCACCTGGCCTTGTCGCCGTCGACCGCCGGCCGGCACCAGCTGGTGTCGCGGAACTTGATCAGGTTGACCTGGTCCTCGCCGACCTCGCGATCGACCGCGCCCTGGGGGACCAGGTTCATGTACGCGCAGTCGGCGACGCCCTGGTTCCAGGTCGCGATCGCCTGCTCGATCACCGCTTGCTCGGCGTCGCCGGCGATCGCGGTGGTGCCCTCGACCGCCCATGACACCTGGGCGCAGCTCTTGGCCCAGTACAGCGGGCGGCCGCTCTTGCTGGCCGGGGTGCGCACGTAGGGCAGGCCGCCGGCGCCGGCCAGCACGGTGACGTCGTCGACGATCCAGCGCGACTGGCTCCGCGCGGTCGCGCGATGGGCGTCGACGCGCACCCGCAGCCCGGTCGCCAGCACCGGCGGGCCGTGGAAGACCAGCATGGTCTTGCCGCCGGCGTGGCCGCCGAGCTGGGTGAGCTCGACCTCGGCGCCGTCGGCGGTGCGCACGGTGGCGTCGGTGACGATGCGCGAGCCGTCGGCGGTGCGGCGGCCGTGGGCGGCGACGACCTCGCCGGTGAAGGTCTCGGCGGCGGCGCCGCCGGTGGCCGCGATCAGGCCCGAGACGACGACGGCGGCGGCGACGGAGGGCGAGCGAGCCACGGCCGCGACGCTAACACGACGCGGCGAGCGCTCGATCCACTACCGACCACCTCGCGGCGCCTCCGCGCCGCGACACGTGGCCGACAGTCACACCGGAGCCGCCGCGCCACTCCAGCGACGCGGCGCCGCGGCCGCGTGCGTCGGCGCACGGGTCGCAGTAGAGTCCGCCGGTGCGCCCGACGCCGGCCATCCCCGAGCGGAACGCGGTCAACGCGCACTGGCTGATCCAGCTGCGCTGGGCGCAGGTGTTCGGCCAGGCCGGCACCGTGCTGGTGGCCCACGCGGTGATCGGGGTGGCGCTGCCGCTCTTGCCGCTGTGCCTGATCGTCGCCATCGGGCTGGTGTCGAACCTGGTCTTCGAGGTCCACCTGCGGCGGGGCGGCGAGGTCACCAACTGGAACCTGGCCGCGACCATGGCGCTCGACGTCGCGCTCTTGACCGGGCTCCTGTACCTGACCGGCGGGCCGCTCAACCCGTTCGGGTTCCTGTACCTGGTCCAGATCGCGCTGGCGACCGTGATCCTCGACGCCGCCGGCACCTGGACCCTGGTCGCCCTGTCGTTCGCCGGCTTCGGCCTCTTGCTGGTCGACCACGAGCCGCTGCGGATCTCCGACCAGACCCGCATGATCGGCATGTGGGTCGCGCTCGGCGTCGCGGCCGCGTTCATCGTCCACTTCCTGTTGCGGGTGACCACCGCGATGACCGATCAGGAGCGCGAGCTGGCCGAGGCGCGCAACCTCGCCGCCCGCCAGGAGCGCCTGGCCTCGCTGGCGACCATGGCCGCCGGCGCCGCCCACGAGCTGGCTACGCCGCTCGGCACGGTCGCGCTGGTCGCCAAGGAGCTCGAGCGCCACCTCGCCGGCACCGGCGATCCCGCGCTGGTCGAGGACGCCAAGCTGATCCGCGAGCAGGTCGGCCGGTGCCGGGCCATCCTCGATCAGATGGCCGGCGGCGCCGGCGCCGCCGGCGAGAGCATGTCGTCGATCGGGGTCAGCGACCTGATCGCCGAGGCGCTGACCGGCAAGCGGGCCGAGCCGCGGGTGACGGTCGACCTCTCGCCCGAGGTCGGCAGCGCCATCGTCCGGCTGCCGGCGCGGGCGGTCAGCCAGGCGCTGCGCTCGCTGATCACCAACGCCCAGGATGCGTCGCCGCCCGACGGCGAGGTGGTCGTCAACGCCAAGCTGCGCGCCGACGTGCTGGCCATCGACGTCGTCGACCGCGGCCGTGGCATGCCCGCCGATGTGCTCGCCCGCGTCGGTGAGCCATTCTTCACCACCAAGCAGCCTGGCCGTGGCATGGGGCTGGGGCTGTTCCTGGCCCGGGCGGTGTTCGAGAGCATCGGCGGCGGCATGCTGATCGAGACCCGCGAGGGTCAGGGGACCCGGGTGACCGTGACCGTCCCGGTCGACGTCGAGGCCCGGGCCCGCGGCCGGCGCGATCGCCCCCCGCGGCGGACGCCCGCACCGACGCCGTCGGGAGGTGCTATCTAACCCTCATGTCGGACATCGCCAGTCGCCCCTCGCTCCTGCTCGTGGACGACGACGAGGTCTTCCGCAACCGCATGGCGCGCGCGTTCGTCGAGCGCGGCTACGAGGTGTCGACCGCGGGCGACTACGACAGCGCGGTGGCCCAGGCCCGCACCGAGTCGCCCGAGCTGGCGGTGCTCGACCTCAAGATGCCCGGCAAGGGCGGGCTCGAGCTGGTCAAGGCGCTGCTCGAGATCGATCCCCAGACCAAGATCGTGGTCCTGACCGGCTACGGCAGCATCGCCACGGCGATCGACGCGGTGCGGCTGGGCGCCACCTACTACCTGTCGAAGCCGGCCGACGCCGACGAGATCCTGGCCGCGTTCGCCCGCGGTCAGGCGCCGCCGCTCGAGCCTCCGGAATCCGACTACCGGGCGCCGTCGCTGGCCCGGGCCGAGTGGGAGCACATCAACCGGGTGCTGAGCGACTGTGGCGGCAACATCAGCGAGGCCGCCCGCCGCCTCGGCATCCACCGGCGCTCGCTGCAGCGGAAACTGCAGAAGTACCCGCCCAACCGGTAGCGCGCGCTTCGCCCGTCCGGCCGCTGGCATGACCGGCCGGCCCCGGCGATGATGGCAGCTCCATGACGTCGTCGTCCCCGGGGCGCTCGTGGCTCGCCGATCCGATCGCGAGCGCGGCCACGGCGGGCGCGCTGGTCGGCCTGATCGAGATCGCGCTGCTCGACGGGTTCGGACGGCCGTCCCTGACCGCCGCGCTGCTCGGCGTGTTCATCGGCGCCGGCGGCCTGATCGGCCTGGCCACCGCGGTGACCGGCGCGCTCAACGCCCGCCTGCGGCTGCGGCGGTGGCCGCGGGCGGTCGTGCACGCGCTGCCGGCGCTGATCATCCTGGTCCCGCTCGGGCGCAGCCTGTTCCAGGGCGCGTTCGCCGCGACCTTGCCCGGCGCGTCGCTGGCGCCGGTGGTCGTGCCGGTGGCCGGGGTGCTCGGCATCGCCGCGACGATCCGCATCGCCGCCGCGATGATCGGCCCCGGGCGGTCGCGGCGGCAGGCGGTGGTCGGGGCGGCGCTGGCGCTGGCCGCGGCGGCGCTCCTGGTGATCAACCGGACCATGTTCCGGACCGGCTATCCCGACCTCCACCTGGCCAGCACGATCGCCACCATCGCGCTCGGCGAGCGCGCGATCGTGCTGGGCGGGCCGGCGCTGTCGCTGGTCGCCGACGGCGCCCCGCCGCGCCGCGGCCCGCGGGCGCTGGTCGCGATCGCGGTCGCGGCGATCGCGGTGACGTCGGCGGTGTGGGGCCTCGGCGACGCTGCCGACCGCGGCCTCGTCGCCAGCCGCGGCAACGACAGCCGTCACCTGGTGCGGGCGGCGCGCGCGGTCGTCGATCTCGACGGCGACGGCGTGTCGGCCATCCTCGGCGGCGGCGACTGCGACGACCTCGACCCCACCCGTTACGGCGGCGCGCGCGACGTGCCCGGCAACGGCCGCGACGAGGACTGCGACGGCGCCGACGCGGTCGCCGCCGCCCCGGTCGCCGACGAGGCGGCGGTCCGCTCGCTGGCCGAGTGGCGCGCCAGCCCGGCGGCGGCGGCCGCGCTCGCCCGCGCCCGCGACCTCAACCTGCTGGTCGTCTCGGTCGACGCGCTGCGCGCCGATCAGCTCGCCGCCGGCTCGCCGTTCGCGGCGCTGGCCGACCTGCGCCGGCGCGCCCGCTGGTTCGCGCGCGGGTTCGCGCCGGCGGCCGGTACCGACGTCTCGCTGACCACGTTCGTGACCGGCCGGTGGAACCCGTTCCAGCCGATCTCGGTGACGCTGTTCGAGGCGCTGGCCGCGACCGGCCGGATCACCCACGCCATCCTGCCGCGCGAGGTGCTGCGCTACGTGCCCGAGGCGCTGTTGACCCGCGGCCTCGGCTCGTTCGATCGCATCGTCACCGACGGCGCCCAGCGCGACGTCGGCGATCGCATCACCGCGGCGGTCACCACCGACAAGGCGCTGGCGTTCCTCGACCGGGCCGGCGCGCAGCGGTTCGCGCTGTGGGTGCACTACTTCGACGTCCACGAGCACGCCCAGCTCGACGTCCCCGCCGACGCGCTGGCCGCGGTCGAGCCCGGGCCGTGGCCGTCCGGGCACCGCTACCGCGCGCTGCTCGGCATCACCGACCGCGAGATCGGCCGGCTGCTCGCGCAGCTCGAGGCCCGCGGCCTCGCCGATCGCACGCTGGTGGTGTTCTTCTCCGACCACGGCGAGAGCCTCGGCGAGGACCCGCGCCTGCCCGATCGCCACGGCCTGGTCGTCTACCAGGCGCTGACCCACGTGCCGATCGCCTTCGTCGTCCCCGGGGTCGGCGCCGCCGGCGACGACGACGAGCCGGTGTCGCTGGTCGATCTGGCGCCGACGATCGCCGGCCTGCTCGGCGCGCCTGGGCTCGAGCGGCTCGACGGCGTCGACCTCAGCCCCAACCTGCTCGGCGCGCCGGCGCCGCTCGGCGATCACGATCGCGTGCTGGTGCTCAACGAGCAGGATCAGTGGGCGGTGGTGCGCTGGCCGTGGAAGCTGCTGGTCCGGCCCAAGGACAACCTGACCGAGCTGTACGACCTCGCCGCCGATCCGGCGGAGCGCGCCGACCAGGCCGCGACCCGGCCCGAGCTGGTCAGGGAGCTGCGCGCCTGCTACGGCCAGTTCCCGGCGGTGCCGATGGATCGGACGCAGGAAGGGCGGCGCTGGCGAGAAGCCCAAGCCCAGCCACCGCCGCCGCCATCGCCGCGCTGAGCAGGAGCGGCGACATCCAGCCGGTCCACCGCGGCACGACCGGGCACACCGGCTCGCCCCACGCGAACGGCGCCGCGCCGGTGACGATCACCACCGCCAGGGTCGCCGCGAACGGCAGGCCGAGCTGGGCGGCGAGGGCGCGCCCCCACGCGCGCCGGCCGAGCACGGCGAGGGTCGCGGCCAGCACGGCGAGCCCGGGCGCCATCGCGTCGGCCATGGTCAGCCCCTTGGGCTTGTAGATCATCGGGGTGGACAGGGTCGGCGTGGTCTCGACGACGACCAGCGCGATCAGCGCGATCGCCCACCACCACGGCGCGGCCACGATCCGCCGCACGCTGGTCTTCAGGCGATCGGCGCCCTGGCTGCGGACGCCGGCGATGCCCCACGCGGTCACCGCCACCCCGAGCGCGAGCACCAGCAGCGCCAGCGCCACCCGGCCGGTGGGCAAGGGCGGCAGCACGTCGCGGTCGCCGACCGGGGCGGCGAGGGCGGCGAACAGCGGCCGGCCGGGCGCGTCGTCGGCCAGCCGGACCCCGAGCGAGTCGGCGAGCGCGCGCGACAGATCGACGACGCTGACCGGGCCGCCGCGGCCGACCGGGATGCCGGGGCCGGCCAGGCAGGCGCGCACGACGCGGATCGCGCGGTCCTCGGAGCCGTGGCCACCGCCGGGGAGGTGATCGTGATCGGCCAGCACCAGCCAGCGCGCGTCGGGGGCGGCGGCGACCAGCTTCCCGACGATGTCGTCGGAGCTGACCGCGGCGTCGCGCCACGCGGGCGAGCGCTTGCCGAACTTGTGGCCGGCGGTATCGACGCGGAGGATGTGCACGAAGGCGAGGCGGCTCGGCCCGGCGACGGCGTGGATCGCCTCGCCGACCCAGCGATCGGCCCAGCCGACCGGCAGCTTGCCCAGCGGCGGCTGGGCGTGGGCGAAGCCGAGCGACTGCACGATGTAGGGATGGCTCTCGGCGACCGCGACCGAGTCAGCGACCTGCGGCGGGATCGCCGGCGGCGCCAGCGGCGCGGCCAGCGGCGAGCCCGAGTGGAACAGGACGCCGGTCTGCTGCTGGGTTCGCCCGGTCCACAGCGCGACCTCGACCGGCAGCGACACGGTCGGAAAGCCGACGTCGAGCGCGAGATCGAGCCCGCGCGCGCACACCGCGTTCCACGCCGGCATGGTCGCGGCGGTGTCGGCGCCGGCGCCGTCGATCATCACCACCCGCACGCGCGCGGTCGGCTCGAGCCCGGCGCCGGTCGCCGGCGGCAGCGGGACCGCCGGCGCCGGCGGGGCGTCGTAGCGCGTGGTCAGGGCGACGTACAGATCGCGGCGGAAGCCGGTCACCGCGAAGAACGTCGTCGCCAGCACGGCGGCGGCGGCCAGGCAGGCGAGGCGCGAGCGGACCGTGGCCGCGGTCATCGGCGCGACGGTCCGGCGGGCGCGCTGGCCTCGCGCGCCGGCAGCCCGAGCGGCGCCTGCCACGGCCCGTCGGGCAGGAGCGTCACCGGGGCGAGGCGGGTGACGATCGGCAGCGCGATCCCCTCGGTGACCAGCGGCATGTGACCGAACTGCGAGCGCACGTACAGCACGCGCGCGTGCGGTGCGTCGGCGATCGCCGCGGCGAGCTCGACGTCGAGATCGGGGAAGCGGTCGAGGGTGACCACGTCGTCACCGAGGTCGCGCGCGAGCTCCTCGGTCCAGCGCGCGGTGTCGTCGCCGACGACGATCAGCCGGTGCGCCGGCGACGCGTCGAGCCACGCCCGCCAGGTCTCGACCTCGCCGTACATGGCGTCGAACGCGACGATCAGGTCGAGGTCGGGATAGTCCATCCAGGTGAACAGCGTGCGGTAGGCGCCGCTGTGACCGATCGCGACCACCGGGCCCATCGGGCGCGCCACCCCGGTCGCGCCGAACGTCTCGACCAGCAGCTCGCCCAGCGACGGCCAGTGCACCCGCTGGCGCGATCCCGACGGCGCCTCGGGGGCGATGAACACCGCGTTGGCCGCCGACAGCGCGAACTGCTCGGCCAGCCGGTAGTCGACCCACGCCTTGTCGAGATCGGTGTAGTAGCCGTGGACGTAGACGATCGTCGCCGCGCCGTCGGGGTGGTAGCCGGGCGGCACCCACACCCGGACCGGTCCGCCGGCCAGGTCGAGCCGCCACTGCGTGCCGGCCGCGACCACCTGCGCGAGCGAGGGCGGCGCGGGCGCGGGTGCGAGCGCGGCCGCCGCGCCGGCGTCGTCCCGGTCGTCGGCCATCACCGCGATCCCGCCGGTCGCCACCGCCGCGGCGATGCCGCAGGCGAGCAGGACCCGACGTGCTTGCACGCCCTCCAATGTGCCCGTGTGACGTCGGCAGCGCAAACCGGCGGCGGTGTGTGCGCGGCCGCCACGGCGGCGCGCGGACTTGCGCGACCGGCTGCTGCAAGAATGTCGGAAGCTCGATGGTCTACTTGTCGAACCTTCGACAGGGAGGCTCGTAGTCTCCAATCAATCAGAGGAGTTGGGCGTGGCACGAGACTGGAAATACCGCAGGGCATGCGTGCCATCGTCGGTCTGTTCGCCGTTCTCCTCGCGCCCCCCGTGCTGCCGGCGTGTGGTCACTCGGTGCTCGTCCATCGCCCCAAGGACGCCGCCGTCGACGAAGCGCTCACCGAGATGTGGTCGGCCGAGATCCGCCGGGTCGCGCGCGACGGCGACTGGCTGCTGGTGCGCAGCTACGCCGCCGCCGGCGACATGATCGTGACGCTCACCACCGGCGAGGAGATCAGCCACGCCGCGATGTACGACGCCAGCCGCGACGTGGTGGTCGAGGCGATCACGCCGGTGGTGCGCGAGGTGACGCTGGAGGAGTTCGTCCACCGCAACCGCTACGTGATCGTCGTCCGCCCGCCCGGGTCGGACCAGGACCGCGCCGCGTCGCTGGCGCGGGCGCGGACCAAGCTGGGCACGGCGTTCGACCTGCGCGGCATGCTCGGCTTCGACCGGCCCGGCAACTTCTACTGCTCGGAGCTGGTCTACTGGGCCAGCGGCACCGCCGCGCGCGATCCCGGCCGCCAGACCATCGTCGTCCCCAACGAGCTGCTGAAGTTCGGTGAGGTCGTCTACTTCAGCGGCCGCCGCGACGATCCGCAGCTGGCCCGCGCGGCCGCCGGCTGGGTCGAGGATCACCAGCCCACGCGCGTGGTGAGCGCGGCGCGCTACTGACGACGCTGCGGCGGCGCCAGCCCGGGCAGGCCGCGCTTCATCACCCACTCGTCGTAGTAGCGCGCCGGCCTGGTGCCCTGCCGGACCCGCGCCCGGGCCTTGGCGAGCTCCTCGTCGATGACGGCCTTGAAGGCGGCGTAGGGCTGGGCGCCGGCCAGGAAGCGGCCGTTGATGAAGAACATCGGCGTGGCGTACACGCCGAACCGCCGCAGCGCGGCCATGTCGGCCTCGATCTCGCCCGGGCAGACGCCGTCGAAGTCGGCGCGGAACCGCGCCAGATCGAGGCCGAGCTGGCCGGCGAACCGCTCGAACAGCGCTCGATCGAGGCGCTTGCCGGCGAACACGTTGTCCCACAGCAGCGCGTCCATCTCGAGGAACTTGCCCTGCTTGGCGGCGGCGCACGCGGCCTGGGCCGTCCCGAACGCGACCCGGGGATGGACGATGAAGTCCTTGTAGACGATGCGGACGTCGTTGGGGTACGCGGCCATGATCTGGTCGAGCACCGCGCGGTTCTTGGCGCAGTACGGGCACGCGTACTCGGTCGCCTTGATCACCGTCACCAGCGCGTCGGGGTTGCCGCGCACCGGATCGCCGGTGACCGGCACCGCATAGACGCGCGCCGGATCGGGCAGCGACCGCGCCGGCGCTGCCTGGGCGCCGGCGGTGGCGACCTCGGTGGGCGCGACCGCGGTGGGCAGGGCGAGCCGGCCCTCGACCTCGTCGAGCTCGCCCACCTGCGGGCCCGCGCTGCAGCTGCCGGCGACGACCACCGCGGTGACCAGGAACAGCCGACGCCGCATGACGAGGATTACCACGCAGCCTCGAGGCGGCCATGCCGGGGCCTGCCCGATGCGCGCGCCCGGCACATCGCGCTGCTCGCGGCCGGCGGCCGGCCGGTCAGCGCCGCACGCGGGGCACGTCGCGGTCGAGCACGGTCTTGCGCCCGTCGCCGCCGGCGGCGCGGATCGCGTCGTCGCAGATCGCGCGCACGTGATCCGACAGCACCTCGGCGACCGAGTCCGACGTGTTCATCCCCGAGCGGTCCTTGATGTACTTCTTCAGCTTGGAGACGACGATCAGGATGTCGCGCTCGGCCTCGGCGAGGTTCAGCTGCGCCGCGGTCGGCGCCGGTGCGCTGCCGGCGCCGGGCGTCGCGATCACCCGCCGGGGCGCCTCCGTGGCCGGACCCGTCGTGGGCCGCGGCGCCGGGGCGTGCGTCGGCGCCGGCGCGGGCGTCGCCGCTGCGGCGGGCTGCGCCGCCGCTTCCTGCTGCTCGCGGGCCCACGCCTCGCGCGACGGCGCGCGGGCCTCGACCGCCCAGGCATCGCGATGGCGCAGCGTGGCGACGTGGCTGTCCCAGCACGCGACGCTACAGAACTTGTAGTCGGTGTTGCGGCGGTTGCACGTCGACACGCTGCACACCCAGTGCACGGCGCCGAATCCGATGTCGCGCTTGCACGCGCTGCAGCGCAGCCAGCTCATGCCGTCATAGTACGACGGCGCCGCCGCAGGATCATCGCCAGCACGACCACCGCCGGCCAGACCCGCCCGCCGGCCGGCCCGGCGCGGCAGCAGCCGGCGTCGACGACCTCGACGGTGATCCGGCCTTGCGCCGACCGGCCGCTGGCCTGCGAGTCGCTCGCGCGCACGGTCACCGCCTCCGTCCCGGGCCGATCGCCGGCGGCGTAGGTCAGCACGCCGGCCGCGTCGACGGTCGCCACGCCCAGCGCCGGGGCTCCGACGATCTCCCACGCGTGCACGGTCCCGGCCCGGGGATCGTCGGCGTCGAGCGCGACCGTCACCGTCTCGCCGACCTCGACGACGATCGGCTCGAGCGCCCGCGGCCCGCGGCCGACCGGCAGCGCCACGCCTGCGGTCTGCTCGATCCACGCGACCAGCTCGTCCTTGTCGGGCCGCACGTAGATGCCGCCTTCGGAGCAGTAGTACAGGTTGTCGTCGTAGCCGCGCGACGTGATGCCGGCGAGGAACTCGCCGTACGGCGTCAGCAGGTACAGCGGGCCGCCCGAGTCGCCCGGGCAGGTGTCGACGCCCATCCCGCCGGCGCCCAGCTCGCCGTCCGGGCGCGCGCCGGGCTCGCACCCGGCGCTCCGGGCGCACCCGGCGTCGGTGATCGTGCTCACGGCCTCGCGCAGCTCGTCGACGTAGTCGACGGCGTCGCGGTCGATCGCGCCGTAGCCGGCCAACGCCACCCGGGCGCCGTCGACGACGTCGCTGCGGACCCAGCCGGTGGCCAGCCGGCGGGGCGGCAGCTGCGACGGCCGGGCCAGCAGCACGACGGCGAGGTCGAACACGCCCGGGTGGTACCTCGCGTCCTGCACCGGCAGGTCCTCGCCGCGCTCGGGATGGGCGAGGCTGTTGGTGCCGATCCACACCCGCCGCGGCGGGGTCAGAAGGCCGTCGTCGAACACGCAGTGCGCCGCCGTGAGCACGACGCTCGGGGCGATCAGCACGCCGGTGCACTCGGCCGAGTCGCCCTGGTTGGTCGCGTACAGCAGGGCGGCGGTATCGACCCAGCGGCCGGCCGGGACGTCGGTCCCTCCGATCACCGGCGCCGGGTCGGGACGGGCGCCGGCCGGAGCCGCCGCCAGCAGCAAGGTCAACCCGGCCGCGCCCGCGAGGATCGCACGCACGCCACGACCATCGCACGTCGCGTGCGGCGGCTGGGCGGCGCCGGCGCTCGAATCAGTAGCGCGGGACCTTCGGATCGACCTGCGCCGACCAGGCGTCGATGCCGCCAGCCAGGTTGTAGACGGTCTTGAAGCCCTTCTGGACGAAGTGCTCGGCGACGTTCTGGCTGCGCCCGCCGTGGTGGCAGAAGAAGGCGATCGGCGTCGCCTTGTCGAGCCCCTCGATGTAGGCGAACGTGGCGTCGTCGACCAGCCGGCTGCCGGCGATCGACGCCTGGGCGCGCTCGGCCGGCGTGCGCACGTCGAACAGCTCCTTCAGCGTGCCGGCGTCGACCAGCGCCTTCAGCTCCTTGGGCGGGATCGCCCGGACCTGCGGCGGACGGTTGGGGTTCTCGATCTTGAACCCGGCGCCGCTCGGACCCTCGACGTAGTCGATGACGACGCCCTCGGCCCGGCGCGCGCTCGCGCTGTCGACCTGGACGGTGACGCCGTTGGTCTCCACCGTCAGCGACGCGGCCTCCTTGGGGCCGACGTCGAGCCCGTGCTCGAACCGCCCGTCGATGGAGAGGTGGATGACGTCGCCCGGGTTGGCGTCGGCCAGCGCACTCTTCAGCACCTCGGCGGCGCGCGGGGTCACGGTCACCGTCGGCGCGGTCGGCGCCCGGGCGAGGTCGCCCAGCTTCTTCTGCAGGTCACCGGCGGCGTGCATCTGGCGGACGATGTCGGCGCCGCCGATGAACTCGCCGCGCACGTACAGCTGCGGGATCGTCGGCCAGTCGGAGAAGGCCTTGATCCCGTCGCGGATCGCCGCATCGGCGAGCACGTTGACGGTGGTGTAGTTGGGGACCATGGTGTCGAGGATCTGCACGACCGCGGCAGAGAAGCCGCATTGTGGGAAGCTACGGCTCCCCTTCATGAACAGGACGACGGGATCCGACGCGATGATCGACTCGATCTTCTGGCGAAGCTCGGGCGCGAGGCTCATGGGGCTGACTCCCTGGACGGTGACGGTGGCTCCGGAACGGACGCCGCTGTGACGACCGGAGCTTCTAGCACGTCCAGCGTCGCCGACCTCACGATTCGCGCACTGACAAAAATCGGCGAAATCGACAGGGCGGCCTGGGACGCGCTCGACCACGGTCCGTCGCCGTTCCTCCGCCACGGCTTCCTCACCGCCCTCGAGGACTCGGGCTCGATCGGAGGCCGCTCGGGGTGGCACCCGGTCTACCTGGTCGCCGAGCGCGGTGGCCGGCTGGTCGGGGCGACCGCCGCGTTCATCAAGGTGCACTCGTACGGCGAGTACATCTTCGACTGGTCGTGGGCGAGCGCCGCCGAGCGCGCCGGTGTCCAGTACTACCCGAAGCTGGTCATCGCCGCGCCGATCACGCCGGCCACCGGACGGCGCGTGCTGATCGCGCCCGGCGCCGACGTCGAGGTCGTGACCGAGGCGCTGGCCGCGGCCACGCTCGAGGTCGCCGACCAGGCCGAGTGCTCGTCGGTGCACTGGCTGTTCTGCACCGCCGACGAGCAGGCGCGCCTCGCCCGCCTCGGCTTCGCCCCCCGGGCCAGCTTCCAGTTCCACTGGAAGAACCGCGGCTGGTCGAGCTGGGACGCCTTCCTGGGCGCGCTGGCCTCGCGCAAGCGCAAGCAGCTGCGCAAGGAACGGGCGCGGGTCGCGGCGGCGATCGACGGCACGCGCTGGGTCCCCGGCCGCGAGCTGTCGTCGCGGCAGCTCGACGCCGTCGACCGCTGGTACCGCACGACCACCGACAACCACGGAGGCCACGACTACCTCCGCCCCGGCTTCTTCCACCGGGTCGCCGAGACGTTGCCCGACGAGATGCTGGTCGCCGAGGTCTCGGCGGGTGGCACCCCCATCGCGGGCGCGCTGTTCTTCGAGACGCCGTCGGCGCTCTACGGACGTTACTGGGGCACCGATCGTTCGATCGAGCTGCTCCACTTCGAGACCGCGTACTACGCCGCGATCGAGCGGTGCTGCGCACGCGGGACGCCCCTGTTCGAGGCGGGCGCGCAGGGCGAGCACAAGCTGGTCCGCGGCTTCGAACCGACCGCGACGTACTCCGCGCACTGGATCCGACATCCCGGCCTGCGCGAGGCGGTCGAGCAGTTCCTCGTCCGCGAGCGCCGGGGCGTCGTCCGCGAGATGGAGGCCCTGGCTGCGCACGGGCCGTATCGGCGAGACGATGACGACGAGGCGGCGGGGGCTTAGCGGCCTCGCCGTCGGCCTCCTCACCATCGCCGCGCGCGTCGTCGAAAACGATTGCGACCCCAAGCGACCGGATCCAAGCTCTCTGCTTGGGCGCCGCGGGATGGGACTCGTTCCGGGAACCGACCGAGGAACCAGGAGGAAGCCGATGCCGGACCGTGCTTCGACCCTGCCGCCGTCACCTCCCCGCGATCGTCGCACCGGTCACGTGTGCGCGAGCTGTGGCGCTCGCTTCAGCGCGCGACCCGGGGACAACCACCTCGCGGCGGTCTATTGCGAGGCGTGCCTGTCACGCCCCGACGACCCCGCGACCGCCGAGCACTACTGGGATCTCGGCGGCGGCGACTGAGCGGCGAGCTCGCGACCGACCGCCCGGGCGCGTTCACTTGGCCGGCGCGGGCGCGATCGTGCACTCGCCGAGGCTCGCCTCGAGCCGAGGCTCGCCACCGCTCATCGACGTCCACTCCTGGATCTCGACCGTGCCCGACGCGACCACCGGCTGGTCGCGCTCGAGGCCGGCCGGCGCCTCGGCGTTGGTCGGCAGCGCACACTTGATGGCCGCGCCGGTGTCGTCCTTGGCCGCCTTCAGCGAGACCGTGACGAACTTCTGATCCCCGGAGGTCGCGGTGGTCGCGTTGCCGTACACCCCGGTGATCGAGACCTTCTGATCCTTCCACTTCGAGCGGGCCTTGACCGCCACGTCGCGGAACTCGGCCGCCGCCACCGGCGCACCGTCGGCGGGCGGCGCGGGAGCCGCCGGATCCTCGGCCGGACCGGTCGACTTGCCGAGGATGGCGAGGCAGTCGCGGTAGTTGATGACCGGTCCGTCCTTGGCGACCTTCATGGGCGACTGGACCAGGCCGACGGTCTTGGCGCCGGCCTGCTCGTCCTGCTCGACGACGAGATAGGCGCAGTCATCGCCGTCCATCGCGGCCCACTGGTGCTTGGCGCCGTCGACCTTGGTCGGCTTGCCGAGCTGGTGCTCGAGCTTGGGCTGGGCCTCGTCCCAGGCGTCGAACGGCTTGACCAGCTCCTTGGCGCCGAGCACGCGGTCGATCGTGAGGGCGCCGGTGAACGGCTCGAGCCGGGCGGCGGCCGCCGTGCCGGTCTTGGCGGCGGTGCCGGCGTTGTCGCCGGCGCCCTCCTTCTTCTTGCACGCGGTGACCGTGAGCGCGATGACCAGCGAGGCGAGCAGCGCGATGGGCTTCATCGCGGCGGACGCTAGCACCTCCCGAGCGCGGCCGCGCTCAGGCCTGGGCGCCGCGGCGCCGGAACAGGCCGAACGCGCTGGTGTACCCGTGCATGTACGTCCGGCCGCCGACCGGGCCGACCTCGCCGTTGCAGAAGAACCCGCCGAGCGGCACCGGGCCGAGCGCGCGCTGGAACGCGTCGGAGTCGTGGTTGGGCCGGCCGTACAGCAGCTGGCCGCGGCCGACGCACGAGAACAGCAGCGCCCCGGCCGCCGCGGCGTGGGGCTCGGCCAGCAGCTCGGCCAGATCCTGGGCCGACGTGGTGGCGTCGCGCAGGTGGAACTGCATGACCTGGCCGACGTGCACCGGGGCGCCGATCGCGAGCGCGCCGGCCGCGCGATCGCACCCGATGAGGTTGCGGATCAGGACGTCGCGGCGGCGGACCGACGTGGGCGCCCGACCGGGCACCGTGCCGACGAACAGCGAGTGCCGGCACAGCGCGCGGTCGGCGGGATCGAGGCGAGCGTGGACCGCCTCGAGCGCGCGCAGCGCCGGCACGCCGTCGAGCTCGAGCACGACGTTGCCGAGCCCCTTGCTGACCAGCATCGGCTCGCCGATCGGGCGGCAGCCCTGGGCGACGATCGTATCGACCGAGACGTCGCCGTCGAACGTGACCACGACGGCGCCTTCACGATGGCGCGTGTCGCCGAGGAACAGCGTGTTGCCGGCCGGGCCGCGGGCGGTCATGCCCCCCGACGCCAGTCCGCCGATCTTGACCGCACGTGGCCACTCGTCGTCGGTCCACGCCAGCAGCTCCTCGAGCGGACACGTCAGCGGGCACGGCATCACCAGCACCGCCGTGGCCGTGTGATCGGCCTCGGGCCACGTGGTGTGATCGGGCGTCAGGTGCATGGCGCGCACCGACACGCCGGGCAGGCTGGCCGCGACGATCGCCAGCGCCGGGCGGTGCTCGACCTCGAGGCCGCCGCCGATCGCGCCACCGGCGGTGCAGCCGGCCACCGTCGCGCCCGGGAACCGTCGCACCACCATGGAGGTGAGCTGCGCGAAGCTGGCGGCGAAGTGGTCGGTCACGTACAGCAGGATCAGATCGGGGCGACTGCCGGCCAGATCGACGGCCACCGCCGAGAGGGCCTCTGCGGCGGCCTCCTCGAGGGTCTTCGTGGTGGAGATGGCCGACGCCCAGCGCATCCGTGTTGGCAGTAGGCTAGCCGAAAGGCAGGAAGGCACAAGAAAGGTCGTTTCGGAGCCCTCCCGCGAGGCCGACCTTGACCGACCTGCGCGCAGACGGGATCGTCAGACATGATCGTCGAGCGCGCTGATCTCGAGGCCAGCCTGGCCCGGTTGCGGGCAGAGGTCGAAGACCCCCGGGCCGGCATCCACGGCCCCGGCAGCGCCGCCTGGCACCTCCAGCGCGACGCCGCGATCTTCTTCGGTGGCGGGCGCGCGGCGTTGCTGCAGCTCGCGCACCCGTTCGTCGCCTATGCCATCGCGCAGCACTCCCGGACTCGCGACGACGTCGTCGGCCGGTTCCGGCGGACGTTCGACAACGTCTTCGCGATGTCGTTCGGCGACCTCGACCACGCGTTCACCGCGGCGCGACGCGTCCACAACATCCACGTGCGCATCAGCGGCACGATCGACGAGGACGCCGGCGCGTTCCCGGCGGGGACGCGCTACCAGGCCAACCACGTCGAGTCCTTGCTGTGGGTCCACGCCACCCTCATCGACACCGTGGTCCTGGTCCACGAGGCCCTGCGCGGCCAGCTGCCGGCCACGCTCAAGGAGGCCTACTATCGCGACTCGTGGGCCTTCGCGCGCTTGTTCGGCATCCCCGATCACGCGCTGCCGCCGACGTGGGGCGCGTTCCGCGCCTACGTCGATCGCATGGTGACCAGCTCCACGCTCACCGTGACGCGCCCGGCCCGCGAGATGGCCGGCTTCCTGTTCGGCGGCGCGGTCGGCGGCGTGGCCGAGCGTGTCACCGCCGGGTTGCTGCCGCCCGCGATCCGGCAGCAGTTCGGCTTCGGGTGGACCACGAGCGATCGCCTGGCCTTCCGGGCGGCGCTCGCCGCGGCTCGTGGCGCGGTCGCGCTGACGCCGGCGGGCGCCCGCGATCTCCCCGCGTATCGCGACGCCCGCCGCCGCCTGCGCGGGCTGCCGCCCAGCCGCTGGTCGCAGTGGCTCGAGCAGCGCCTGTTCGCGCTCGCCGGCCGGACCGCCGGCCGCTGACCCGACGGGCCGCCGGCGGCGACGCGGGGTAGAGTGCGCTCGCGATGGCGGGCGTGTACGAGCTCTACTACTGGCCCTCGATCCCGGGGCGCGGCGAGATGGTCCGGCTCGCGCTGGAGGAGGCGGGGGCGCCGTATCGAGACGTGGCCCGACGTCCGGCCTCGGAGGGCGGCGGCGAGGACGCCATCGAGCGGATCCTGAGCAGCGATGCCGGCCGCGTCCCGGCGTTCGCGGTCCCCGTCCTCGTCGCCGACGGGCTGGTGATCGCGCAGACCGCCGCGATCCTGGCCTGGCTGGCGCCACGTCATGGCCTGGTCCCGGCCGACGACGCCTCGCGGATCGGCGCCCTCCAGCTCCAGCTGACCATCGCCGATCTCTGGACCGAGGTGCACGACACCCATCACCCGATCGCGGTCAGCCTGACCTACGAGGAGCAGCGCGCGGCCGCGGCGCGCCGGGCGCGCTTCTTCGTCACCGAGCGCCTGCCGCTGTTCATGGACTACTTCGAGCGGGCGCTCGGCCGGCGACCCTACGTCCTCGGCGACGCGGTCAGCTACGTCGACCTGTCGCTGTTCCACACCATCGCCGGGCTCCGGTTCGCGTTCCCGCGGGCCATGGGCCGGGTCGCCGACGCGACCCGCGGCCTCGCGGCGCTGCACGATCGGGTCGCCGCGCGGCCGCGCATCGCCGCCTACCTCGCGTCGCCGCGGCGCCTGCCGTTCGATCGCAACGACATCTTCCGCGACTATCCGGCGCTCGATCCGGTCGTCGACTAGCTAGCCCGGATCATTCACGACGCTGGCGGCTGCTGGCCGCATCTCGTCGGGAGCACTGGTCCTTCGACAAGCTCAGGATGCGCGGAACATTCTCGAAGTGTTCCTCGACGGGTTCCAACCCGCCTGCGGTACTTCTCCGGGCGTGCGGCCAAGCCTTCTCGACGATCTGCGGTCCTCGCTCGCCATCGTCATGAATGATCCGGGCTAGCTAGGCCGAGATGACGGTGTTGCCGACGACCAGCACGACCTCGAGCGTGCGCTCGACGGGCATGACCGGCGAGACGCCGCCCGCGTGCTCGCCGTGCAGCGCGACGAACACGTAGTCGCCCGGTGGCAGGCCGATGAACCGGAACCGGCCGGACGCATCGCTCTGGGTCCGCGGGGCGTTCCACGTCCGGTCGGGGCGAGCCGGCGTGACGACCACGGTCGCGTTGGCGACCGCGTGGCCGAAGGCATCGACGACGCGCCCGACCACCTCGGCGGCCGGGCGGAGGTCCTTGCGGGCCCCGGCGTCCTTGCGGGCGACGCCGGGCTTTCGTGTGCTCGCCTCGGCGCCGTGCGCGCCTCCCGCCACGGTGCAGATCGCGACGATGACCCCGAGGAGCATGGCTCGCGGACGAAGCATGGCCCGTGCCGGTTGGACGGCGCAGGCATCCCGGCGGTTGCATGGCCATCAGCGGCTCACCCACGTGGGTGCGACCGGTCGCAGGGCCGTCGCACCTGTCGCAGGCGCCGCAGCCGTCGCAGCGTTCCAGATGTGTACGCCAGCTAGCCCGGATCATTCACGACGCTGGCGGCTGCTGGCCGCATCTCGTCGGAAGCATTGGTCCTTCGACAAGCTCAGGATGCGCGGAACATTCTCGAAGTGT
>Ga0247829_10000139_pt1 | contig 22345 bp, 44 predicted proteins | sample 12C_Control_Day4_FD_207765 | JGI IMG/M metagenome (GOLD analysis project Ga0247829, IMG submission 207765) | Soil microbial communities from agricultural site in Penn Yan, New York, United States - 12C_Control_Day4 | ecosystem: Environmental > Terrestrial > Soil > Agricultural land | place... | reverse complement strand
AGGAAAACCTCCAGACCGCCATCGAGAAGATGCTGGGATTCGACTTCGTGTCGGACCCGCGCGGGGCCAGGTTCCCGATCCCCGAGATCCCCGTGAACCACCCGGCCGACCGGCCCTTCCCGTACCCGGCCATGACCATCACGCCCGAGATGGCGCGCGACGTCCTCATGTACCGGGTGATCCGCCTCGAACGCATCCCCGCGTCGCTGCGCCACGAGGAGATGGTGACCAACCGCCGCTTCCTCGTCGCGGCCCTGAAGGGCTCGCCCCGGGACAAGGGGTGGCTGCGCAAGTTCACCGACAACGAGATGCACCCGGGGACGGCGCAGCCGGTCTGCTTCACCCGCGACGGCTACCTGCTGGACGGCCAGCACCGCTTCGCGGCCTGCTGCCTGACCGGCATCCCGTTCGAGGTCCCGGTCACCGTCAACACCCCCTGGAGCACCTTCGCGATCACGGACTCCGGCCGTGGCCGGACCCCGGGGCAGCTCCTCGGCGACATCCCGTACCCCGACAACTGCGCGTCGGCCGCGAAGCTGATCCTGCCGGTCCTGTCCGGTTCGGAGGGGCGGAACTGGATCGACGCGTCGGCGGGCAACCAGGACATCTACGACCTGGTCCACGGATGGCCGATCTTCCAGGGCTCCTGGCCCGACGGGGAAGCGCCGTGGCTGAAGCACGTCCTGGCGGCGTCCCGGTCCCGTGTCCCGCTCGCCCCGCTGGCGGCCAGCACGATGATGGCGCTGGCGGCCGGTGCCGACGCGTTCCACGTGGCCGAGTTCCTGGAGGGCCTGAAGCCGGGCTACAAGGGCGGTCACCCGGACCTGGGCCCGTACACCAGCGACCCGCGTCACATGCTCCGCAGCTCGTACCTGAACGCGAAGACCGGCGGGAAGGGCAACGCCCGGGAGAAGCGCCGCCAGGTCGCCCACGTCCGCCGGGCGATGGAGGTCTGGCTGGACTTCAAGACCGGCCGGAAGCTGCACCGCATCTCGAACCTGCCGACCTGGGTCAACGAGGACTCCGACCTGCCGCAGGTCTGGAACGCCGACGCCGTCCGCGAGTACCACCGAGAGAGGGTTTCCTGATGCAGTGGCTCCGACCGGAGTTCGAGGGGCGCGAGGGTGAGCTGGAGACCCGCGCCGACTTCCAGAAGCGCACGGGCGTCTCCGCGATGTCGCTCTCGTCGCACTTCACCCGCTACGCCGACCGCAGGCCGCCGGTCGTCGCCCGGCACGGCAAGCTGAAGTACTTCGCAGCCGTCGAGCTGGACGGCTTCCTCCTGTGGATCTCGGAGAACTCCGGGACCCGCAGCGAGGCCGACGTCAAGCGCTCCGAGATCGCCCGCCTGCGGGACAGCATCGAGGAGGCCGAGGAGCGCCGTCAGGCCCACCTGGCGGCGCTGGCGAAGGCCGACAGGGACAAGGCCCGCTTCCAGCGCAAGCTGCGGCAGGAGGAGGAGATCCTGGCCTTCCTGGAGCAGGGGCAGTAGTGCCGGTTCTCCTTCCGGCGCTTTCCCTGCTGGTTCTCCTGATCGTTTTCGCACGCGCCCGCAAGGCGTGAACAAGGGCCCCTTCGGGGGCCCTTCCGCGTGGTACCTTTTATATCAACGGAAAGGACTGGTCGTGCAGTTCAGGGTGGAGTTCTTGAACTACGGACGGTTCGGCGTGGTGGCCTTCGAACCCCGCACGCGAGTGCGGATCAGCGGCGACACGCTGGAGGAGGCCCAGGACAACATGCGCCAGGCCCTCCGCGAGTACATGGAGACCGACTACGTGCCGCCGCAGGACGGCCCGTACCGCACGATCGAGACGATCGAGATCTGAAGGAGAAGCCGTGTTCACCCTGGTCAGGCACAACCTCTGGACGGTCGAGCAGTTCCCGCGCTTCCGTCGTGGCCTGGAGCCGCTGGCTGTCGGCCCGACGACCGCGCAGTCCGTCGTCCGCAGCGGCGGCGTCCTGTTCTCGACGTGGGACGAGGCGTGGGACGCGGCCGAGGGGTTCATGTACCCGGCCGGGGACATGACGGTTCCCGCCGACCCGTCGGGATCTTTCGTCGATCTCTTCTACCTCCGGCAGCCCCTTTTCGTGCCGGAATTCACGGGCGATCTCATCGCGGCTTAGGGTTGATGCGATGCACCCTCCGTACGGGTAGCATCACCCTTCGTTTCCGGCTTTGAGGGAGTTCCCCAATGGCACGAATTCGCGGTGTATATCTGCGCAAGGTCCCGAAGGGGCCGTCGTCCTACAGCTCGAAGGAGGCCGCCCTCGCGGCCTCCCCGACGACCCTCGTGGCCGATGCCGCGTTCCCGAAGAACAAGCTCGAATCGGTCAAGAGCGCGGCTTTCCGGGTGAACTCCGGCGGCCGGGGCGAGTGGTCCTCGGGCGAGTTCTTCGCCATCTGGGAGTACACGAAGGACGTCATCCTTCGCCGCCTGCCGGGCGAGAAGGAGGACGCCGTCGAGGTCGTCGGCTTCGTCGTGGACAGCGAGGTCATCGGGGACGACGGCGAGTCCGTCGGGACCCTGGAGACGGTCACCAAGGAGGAGGGGACCGAGGTGGGCGGCTGGGTCCTCCTGATCGGCTCCCAGCCCCACGTGCCGGAGGACTGGGCGTCCACGGTGAACGCGCCGGGCAGTCGCAAGCGGCGCAGGAAGTGACGGAGGCCGCCGGGAGGCGGCCTCTCGTCTTGACGGCCTAGGTCGTCAAGTCTACGGTGAGTAAGGGAAGGAGAAAGGCATGCTGACTCGGATCGTGCTGCGTGACAACGCGGAGGGGCAGTCGCTGGAGCTGGAGGTCGACCTGGACCAGCAGGGCCGGGACTGGCTGAACAAGCTCGGCGAGCAGATCACGCACGCCACCGACTGGGACGTCACGCTGCTGGCGGTGGACCCGCAGTGACGATGGACCCCTCGGTCATAGGGTGGACCGAGTTCTGGCTCCGGCTGGGACTCGGTCTCTTCCTGGTGGTGACGGTCACGTTCGTGACGATGATCATCGTGAAGCTGGCACTGCTGCCCGTGGCGGCGGTGCGCTGGCTCCTCAAGGGACGCGGGAGAAGGAGGAGAACGTGAGTGTGGGCGACGAGGTCTTCGTGGCGGAGTACGACGGGCAGCCGTGCCGGGTCTTCACCACCGAGGACGCCGCGCGGGCGGCCTGCGAGGTCCACCTGGCGGCCGAGGGGCCGCGAGGGACCTGGGACTGGATTCCGGACGAGTTCGGCTGGGTGATGCGGGCGACCGACCCCGACACCGACCGTCCGGGGCACCTGCTGGGCGGCCGGATCACGCGGACGTCCGTCGAGAAGTGACAGAAGGGCGGCCCCCGCCGGGGGCCGCCCTTCTTGCGTTTCCGGGGCTTCAGACGAGGTTGATTCCGTTGAGCCAGAAGGTCGTCTCGCCGTCCCGGTCCATGGCGAGCTGCACGTTCCCGGCCAGCTCGTCCACGAAGTTCCTGACCTCGTGGTGCCCGAAGAAGATGGCCAGCTTCACCAGGAACACGCTGTACTGCTGGATCGTGACATCCAGTCGCGTGCTCGGCTGGCCCGTGTCGGGGTGCGCGTCGGCACGCAGTGCCACCGGGTCGATTCCCGCGATCTGCATGACCTGCAACAGCCGGTACTCGGGGACGTCCAACTTCTCCTCCTCGCGTCGCCTTTTCATGGACATCCTATAGCGACTTTCTGCTGCAAGGAATCCTTTCAGCACCCCCTTCGGGCACTCCCTCGATTCGTCAACACCCTTGTCAGTGTGCGATAATGGTGGCACATACCCACCACTACCACTGGATCAGCCGTGCACATCACTGACCCGGTGCGCCTTCTGCTGCGCATGATCGCCGCTGCTGCCGCCGCTGCCGTTCTGTACGTCTCGGTGCAGGGGGCGCTGTTCCTGTACGACCTCTACCAGCTCTACTCCTGGCTCCAGAACCTGGAGATCTGAAGCGGGTGCCCTACCGTTGGCTCGACCGAGCCACGGAGGTGCCCGTGAAGGAGCCGACCAAGACCGTCAAGCCCCGGCCGGACCGCAGGAAGTCGGTTCCGGGCCGGGACCGGTGGTTTCCCGAGCATGTCGAGGAGAAGCCGCCGACCTCATTCCTGGCCGCCAGGCACCGCACCCTGCTCTGGCGGCTCTGAAGACCGAACGGAAAGGAGAAGGAACGTGGAGTACTCCGAGCCCCACGAGGGCGTCCAGGGGGTCACCAGGACCCGGGACGACCTGCTCTCGCTGGAGGACGCGGCCGTCGCCCGACGGATGATCGTGATGGACCTCGCCGAGGAGCTGTTCAAGGTGTCCCTGGCGGCACCCGTGCGCCCCTGGAACGGTGAGCCCAGCCTCTTCGACCGGATCTCGAAGCCGAAGATCGGTGACCTCGTCATCGAGCGCACCTCGGCGTTCATCCGCGAGCCGGGCCACCGCTCGCGCGGCTTCGGCATCCTCCTCGGCAAGCGCATCGAATGGGCCTGCACGAAGGCGGAGTGGGCCGAGCGGTGCGAGGAGCAGGCCGCCAGCTACCGCGAGCACGGCAACGAGGAGATGGCGCTCGAAGTCCTCGCCGAGGAACGCCTGACCGACCACGCCTGGTACATCCAGTACGGCTCGGACGCCGGAGACATCTGCCGCTGGACGAACTGCATGTTCTACACCGTCCCGACCGGCCTGCTGTACCACACGAAGGAGCAGCAGCCGTGAGCGAAAAGCTGGTCCGGAACCTGATCCCGATGATCTGCGACCAGAACGGTGACCGGCGCGAGTTCCGGGTTGCCGATCCGGATGAGATGGACGCCCTTCTGCGGGCGAAGGTCCTGGAAGAGGCCGACGAGACCGCGCACGCCGAGACGCGCGACGACCTCGTGAGCGAACTGGCCGACCTGATGGAGGCCGCCCGAGCCCTCGCCGAGCTGAACGGCATCTCCGCCGACGAGGTGGAGTCCAGAAGGCACTTCCGGGCGCACACGCGGGGCCTGTTCTCCCAGCGCCTCGTGATGAAGAACCCCTGAACGACATGAAGGCCCCGCCCACTCCCGGGCGGGGCCTTCTGCTACTCCACGTCCATGTTGGGGTACTTCTTCTTCACTGCGGCGCGCACCCGGGCCTTGTCGGAGTCGGAACCGAACTGCTCGACGCGCGCGAGGGCGCTCCGGGCCCGCTCCGGGGTGTCGATGGGGTACTTCCGCCCGGGGAGGGCGAAGGCGGAGTCGGGGAGGGCGTTGCGCTTCTTCGCGTCGAGCGGGGCCTCCCGGATCGCCGACTCGTCCATCTCGTCGTCGCGCATGAGCGTCCCGTCCGGCATCACGTGCACGCCGGGCTCGTCGGACATCTCGTAGTCCTCCGAGGGCTCGCCGAACTCGTCCTCGATGGCGTCCTGGAGGGACTGGACGGTGTCGCCGTCCACGAACTGGCTGAGCACCGCCAGAGCCATCCTGGCGTCCTCCTCGCAGGGGAATCCGTCCCAGTTCTCGTTCAGACCGGCCGGGAGGGTCACGCGCGGCTTGATCTGCGGACTGGTGGCCCCCTGCGCCTTCTCCCAGGACGCCGCCCGCTCCGGGATCGCCCCGCGTACCCGCCCGGCGGTGCCGCCGGGGTAGTCGTCGAATCCGTACATGATCGGCGGCGGGTTCTGGCCGACGGGGCCCGGGTTCAGCGTCGTGGACTCCTTCGCCGATTCGCTGCGCCAGCCGATGCCGTTGCGGGTGTAGCGCTTGTCCCTCTTGGCGACCATCTGGGGCATCGCCGAGCTGGAAGCCTCCTTCAGGCCGGAAGCGTTCAGGCTGTGGGAGTCGTATCCGTTGGCCATACCTCGCCCCTCTCGGGCTCTCGTTCGTCCCTCGAAGCGTATCCGCGAAAACAGCGGAAGGCCCGCCCCCGTTCAGGGGCGGGCCTTCGTGTGTGCCGGTTCAGCTCGCGATGACGGCGGCGGCCTGGCGGATCAGGTCCATCTGGTCGCCGTGCTTGACGTTCACGCGGGTGTTCTTCTTCTGCATCTGCCACTGCGTGGTGTTGCCGACGCGCTCCAGGGAGGCGGCGATCACGCAGTTCTCCCGGCCGAGCAGGGAGGGCCGGATGCAGAACTCCGGCGTCTTGCCGGGGGCCGCGACGCCGTCGTAGACGGAGGTCAGGACGTTGTTCGCGCCCTGGAAGCCCTGGTCGCCGAGCGCCTTGTTCTTCTCCTTGAAGGCCGCGACCATCACGACGATCCGGTGGAACTCCACCGGGATGCGGTCGAGGTGGAAGGTGACGGTCTCGTCGTCGCCCTCGCCCTCGCCGGTCTGGTTGTCGCCGGAGTGCACGACCGAACCGTCACCGGGCTGGCCGTGCAGCGGGTTCACGAGGGTGTCCCACCCGGCGCACAGGACCACGGGCTCGCCGTCCTGGAAGAGCACCGCGACGGCATCGAGGTCGCTGCCCGCCTTCTTGAAGACGCGGCCGAGGAGTCCGCCCTTGCCGCGCGAGGACGCGTCCCAGGACGTGCCGACCGAGATCGTGCCGCTGACGGTGGCCACCTCGCCGACGCCGATGACCGGAACGCCGGTCGGGGCGAGCTGGACGTCCGACAGGGTCTCCTTCTGCATGTTCGCCATGGTCAGACCTCTCCTCGTCCCGCGCGCCAGTCCCGGATGGACTTGCCCTTGTTGTCGTCGCCCTGACCCCGGTTACCGGCCGGGATGCCGGTGGTTCCCTCGTCGTCCCCGTCGCCGGAGCCGGTTCCGCTCTTGAATTCGAGCACCGTTTCCTGTCCTTTCCCATGGCCCGGGAATCCGCTTCGTTCCCGTCGACCTAGGCCAAGTCTATCCCCTTCAACAGACCTGATGCCATCCCCCTGTTCGTGTTCCACGCCACATTTCTTCTTCGCCTTTCGCGGCAACCTTTCCTGGGGAAACATTCCGCAGGTCAGATGCGTGACGCAGCATATTCTCGCCCTGTATCATGCCTAACATGATCCCCGCAGGCATGTGGGGACGATGGAAGGGGAAGAGCATGGACGAGAAGAAGCGGTGGGAAGGCGTTGCCCCCACCCCCCGGGTGATCGCCGAGCTGGACTTCGAGGAGACCGCCGTACTGGCCTACCTCGCCTGGTCGGCGGCGACCAACCGGCCCGTGCGACCGGCCGACGTGGCCCAGATCCCCGACCGGAACGGAACCGCCCTCGGGCTGGACGACGCACGGCAGACCGTCGAACGGCTGAACCGGATGAAGATCCTGTCGGTGCTCGGGATGCGCACGAGTGAGCCGCTGTCCATCTTCCTGGGCGGCTTCCAGCCCCGCCAGCGCCCCGCCGACCGGCCGTCCCCGTCGCTTCAGCCCTTCCGGCAGCCCGCACCGCGCGCCGCCCGGCCGCCCCAGCGACCGCAGCGGGGCGGAGGCAAGCCGCCCTGGGTGAAGCGGAACGTCCGGATCGAGTCGGACCTGGCGGCCACCGAGAAGACCCCGGCGTTCGTCTTCACCGAGGCGGAGAAGCTGCGCGAGGCGCAGGCCCGGGTCGAGAGCGGTTCGTTCGGCGACCACCTCGTGGACGCGGCCAAGGAGCGGCTGAGCATCCTGGAGGGCCGGATCTCGCTGTACGAGCGCTGGCTGAAGGCCGAGCCGCAGCACCCCCGGCTGGCCGTCTTCCTCCAGAAGAAGCGCAACGCGGTGCCGGAGATGCGTTTCCAGGTCGAGCGTGCGGAGCTGAAGGAGCGCGAGCTGAGGGAGGGGGCGGCATGATCTCCGAGATCAGCGAGGGAACGCGCAAGGAGTTCACCGGCATTCTCACGCTCGGCGACCTGGGCGAAGCCGTCCAGCTCCTCTCCGAGCGGGGCGTCGGCCGCGATGCGGAGATCAAGCACTACCTGCGGGTCGGAGCGGTCCGGGACGGCGACGGCAACCTGCTCGCCTCGGCCAGCCTGACCGTCTGGGCGATCGGGCCGGAGGAGTGAGCGCCCCGGAGGCGCAGGCGGGCCTGTCTCTGCGCGTCCAGGCCGAGCAGGAGATCCGGATGGCCCTGGAGCCCTACTTCCCGGAGGGGACGCCGGGCGCTCTCGTGCAAGAGTTGAGCCGGGTCACCGGCCGCCTGGTCCGCCTGGTGGTCGAGCTGGAGAAGGAGCTGCGGTGACGTTCCGGGCCCCGGCCTGGGCACAGGAAGAGCCCGGCGAGACGACCGTCGAGATCCTGTACACGGATCACGTTCCGACGGTCGAACTGCCACGCCTCTCGGTGTGGCAGGTTCGCCGGGCTCTTCTGCTGCGCTGGCTCAGTCCTCGCAGAGGGCGTAGCCGGTACGTCGGACGTCACCGTCGCGCGTGAACTTGCTGCCATGCAGGACGGCGGTGTCCATGTCGCGGCGGCGCAGCTCGCGTCCGTCCTCCGTGAGGGTCACAACCCCCACCTTCCCGCTGCGCGAGTCGCCGTAGACGGCGACCACCTTGATCGTGCGACCCTCGTCGCGCGGGTCGCACGCCACGTAGACCTGGTCCTTCTTGATCACGTCTTCTCTCTCCTCACTGCGGCGGGTTGATCTGTTCGTCCCACCGGTATCCACACCTGGAGCACCTGCGCTCCAGACGTTCGGGCCACGTCTCGCCGAGCGATCCCGGCCCGGAGTTCTCCGGCCGCTCACCGCTCTTGCGGTAGGCGGCGGCGGCCCCGTTGTTCGAGCACTTCACGCAGACCGGGAAGTCCCCGCTCCACGCCGGAAGGCCCTGGATCTCGTCCGTGACCGCCAGGTCGGCCCGGGGGCCGCGCCACGGTCCGGCCGGTGCCGCCTCCCTGGATTCCGGGCGGCCGAGCAGGACCCGGGAGATCCTGGAGTACATCCAGCCCGGCATCTCGCCGGACTGGATGATCTCGTTGACCTGGTCCATCACCTCGGCCATCTGCGGGTCGCAGCGGTGGCACCAGTCGTGGTCGGCGCAGTGCCGCGTCGTACGGCAGGGCGACTTCCGCGTCACGGGGTGACGTTCAGCTCGTACAGGTGCCAGACCAGACCGTCGGTGGTGCGCTCGGTCGTGCCGCGCCACACCGCGTCCGAGGGGATCTCGTGACCGGTCCCGTAGACCTGGAAGGTCCGGTCGGCGGGGACGCCCACCTCGCTCTCCGCCCAGATCTCCACGAAGTGCTGCGCGGAGGGGCCGAGTCCGACCCGCTTGGCCGCGACGTACTTCGGGTCGGACTGGAGCTGGATCACGTTCGGCTGCCCGTTGACCGGGACCTCGTACCGGAACATCTTCACTGGCTTTCCTCCTTCAGCGACAGGCGCAGCTTCCTGGCCTGGTCGAGTGCGTTCTGCGACAGCCGCTCCAGTTCGGCGGCCTGCCGTTCGGCCTGCTCGCGCGCCTGCTGGCGCGCCGCCTCGCCCCGCATGAAGGCGGCGAGTCCGTCGGCGGCGTCCTCGGGGGTGATCTGGTCCCGCCAGGGGTAGTCGCCCAGCTTGAGGCCCATCGACTTCTCCAGGCGCTCCAGGAACTCCAGGCGGCGCATCTCCTCGGGGTTGATCAGCCCCCGGGCCCTGCGTGCCTGTTCGGCCTGCTCCCGGAACTGGACGTGGAGCTGCGAGGACTGCTGCCGCAGGGCGTTGACCTTGGTGGTCTCGGTGTTCTTCAGCAGGGTGAGCAGCAGGCCGATCGTCAGCTCCGGCGTGCGCTCCTCCGGCTTCACGACGACCCTGAACCGCCGCCCCCTCGCCTGCGGGACCATCAGTCCCCAGCCGGTCGGCAGCTCCTCCGGCGGTGCGATCTCGACGGAGGGGGCGACGATGGAGAAGGTGGTCGAGTACGGCCACCATGCCTCCGCCTTCTCCGGCTTGTCCAGCTCGCGGCGGAAGTCGGCGCGGCTCACCTTCAGCTCGCAGACGTCGATCCGTCCGGCCCCCCGCGACTGCCACAGGCCGATGTGCACGGCGTCGGCCCGGCGGGTCGAGTTCGGCGCGGTGACCTCCGTGAGGTAGACCGCACCGGCACCGGCCTGGCTGACCCGGTCCTCCGGCCGGATGAAGTGCGCGTGCAGGGCCTCGTCCAGTTCGTGTGTGGTCATCCCCGGCATCGTCACGCCACCTTCGTCTTGTAGTAGGACTCGGCCCGGTTGAGGGCCGCGACCGACACGCCGAGCCGTTCGGCGGCGTGCTTGCGGCTGTACCCCTGACTCTCCATCAGCTCGTGAGCGTCCTCGGTCAGGATCACGTACCGGGGCGTCCCCTTCTGCGGCTTGCAGCCGGGGTCGTCGATGTCGTCCCACGCCTCGGTCGGCTGCCACTTCTGCTTGGCCGCCCAGTCCCGGGCCCGGGTGACGCTTCCCTGCGGGATGCCGTCCTCCAGCGGGTCCCGGTCCCACAGCTCCTCGTGCATCTCCAGCACGGTCCGCATGTTCGAGATGAAGACCTGCGGCCGGAGCCCGGCCCGCAGCTCGGAGAGCGTACGGGGCGTCAGGCCGGATCGCTCGGAGAGCGCGCTGAGCGGGAACCCCTGGACGCTGAGCGCCTGAAGCCGCCGGGCGGTGCCGGTCGATGCGGTCAGGCCGTCGGTCTCGGGCTCCCAGCCGTCCGGCGGGATCTCGATGCCCAGGATCGCGTCCTGCGTGTCGCGGTGGATGCGCTCGACGCCGCCCTGGATCACGTACTTCACGTGCGTGACCGATATGCCGCTGCGGTTGGCGATGTCGGTCGGCGACATGCCCGCCCGGACCAGCAGGGTTGCGTGGGCGTTCGCCTCACCGACGGGGACGCGTGACTGCACGCCCTGCCGCAGGCTCCGGTGGATCTCCCGGTGTGCCCGGCGTTCAGCCTCCAGGCACTCGCTGCGCTTGCACCCGTACCGGGCACAGGACGGCATCCCGTGCCTCACCCTGGAGTTCTTCGGCCGTTCCATCTCACCCTCCCCTTTCGATCAGTCCCAGCCCATCGAGTTCAGCTCGTCCCAGTACGCCTGCTCGTCCCGGCGTTGCTGCTCGTCGAACAGCACCTCGGCGCATCCGGGGTCCTTGCACGGCCAGGGCGAGACCTTCCGCCCGGTCGGGTAGCAGCCCAGGCAGTATCCGGTCTCCGGCACCTCCTCGAAGATGCCCGTCCGGGGGAGGGGCTGCGGCTTCCCGCCGCAGGTGTGCTCGGCGGGCTCTGCCTCCACGATCTTCAGACCGTGCACGCAGTAGGTTCCCCAGTCGGGCTCCCGCAGCGACCTGACGGGAACCGTCCGGCGCGCTCCGCTGGACGTCTCGACGACGGCCGAGTCGCCGTCCTTCGAGACGAGCTTCCCGGTCACGCCGGGGCCCGCACAGGTGACCAGGGTGCGAAGCCGTGGCCACTTGCATTCGGTGGCCGGGCAGTTCTCGACCAGCCCTTCGTGCTGTGCGTACCCTCCGCCCGCCAGCGGGACGGCGTGAAGCTGCCGGATCACCACTCGCCCCTCTTCTCGACCAGGAAGATCCTGCCGAGCGAGAGCCTGATCTCGTCTCCGAGCTTCGGCCTTCCGCCGTTCTCCGGCGGGGTGTTGGTGACCTCCAGGGTGACCTGCGTGCGGTGCACCTTGCGGACCGGCCCGATGACCGTCTCCGGGTACAGGCCGGAGGTCGTCCCGCCGACGATGTCGCCGACGTGGACGGTCTTACCAGCCGCGTCCTTCACTTCCGTGACCTTCACGGGTGGATCTCCATCTCCTCCAGCGGCACACCGGCCGCGATCTTCCGGCGCAGCTCCATCAGCCGGGCCGTGGCCAGGGTGTCGCGCCGCTTCAGCGCGGTGCGGACCCAGGGCCGGAGCAGCCACCAGCAGTCCGGGCAGAGGTAGCTGCGGGCCTTGCGTGCACCGCCGCAGGACGGGCAGGGGAACGCGTTCATCGCTTCCTCCCCGCCAGGCCGAGGATCTGCCGGGCCAGGCGTTCCGCCTCGGAGTCGGGGATCTGCACCTCGACCTTCCGGCCCTTCACCGACTTCGCGCCGTCGGTGATGTCGACGGTGAAGCAGAGCCGGTCGTCGCCGTTCACCCGGCGGGGGAAGGCGAAGCTGGTCACCCTCGCCAGCCAGCGCGCGTTGCGCCTGTCCCTGATCGAGGCGGCCATCCTGATGCGGGCGTCCGCCACGTCCAGGATTCCCCTGACTTCCTGCGCGGGCCGGGTTCCGGCCCAGTCGCTGCCCTCCCACTCGTCCAGGAAGTCCCTGAGCTTGCGCAGGGCGTCCTCGGCGATCTCGTAGCGGGCGTACTTCTCACTCGGACTGACCACCGTCATCCTCCGGGATCACGTAGGGGTGGAGGTCTCGAACCGCGCGCCGCCTGCGGCGCACCAGGGCGTCGCAGGCGGCAGTCACGGCGTCGAGCAGGAACCTCGCAGCGTGGAGCGCGAGGAAGAGCAGGAACAGGCAGGTGAACACCAGCCCCACCAGGGCCATGAAGCTCACGTCAGTCCTGCCGGGGCGAGACGACGATCACGCCGCTCGCGTTGAACTGGACGACGTTCAGGCCCTCCGCCCCCAGCGCTTCCATCAGCAGCCGCTTCTGGTCCGCCTCCGGCATCCGGAAGATCTCGGCGTGCTTCGCGGAGGTCTGGACGGCCAGCCGCAGGTGCGATCCGGGCTCCAGCCGCAGGCCGCGCAGAACGCGGCCCAGGTAGCAGCTCGCGATGTCGCACCGGTCGACCTCGGGGAAGATCACCCCGTGCACCAGGCGAACCATCGTCACGCGCGTGCTCATCGTTCCGCTCCTCTCAGGGCGCGATCCAGCGCGTCCCGTTGGGGCCGACCAGCCGCTTCCCGGTGGTGATCTCCTCCAGGATGAAGCAGTCGTCGCACAGGAAGTGACCGTTGGCCGGGTTGAAGGTGCCCTCCTCCCGCCGCACATAGTCGGAGGGGGTCAGTCCCTCCTCCGACGCCGGGTAGGTGTAGCAGGGCAGCTCGTCGGGCGTCTTGCCGCAGCCGTTGCAGCGCGGCTCGGCGGCGCTCATCCGATCCGGTCGGCGGTCATGCCGACGACCTTCTCGCCCTCGGCGACGACGTCGAGCTTCTGCCGGACCTGAAGGCCGCCGTCGCGGCGGACGTGGATCGTGGTGCCCTCGCGCTGCGGCCAGACGAGCACCGCACCCTGCGGACCGGCGTACACGACGCGGTCGGCGGCGTAGGCCAGCTCGTGGTGGGGGTGGAAGGCACTGCGGTCCAGGATGCCCTCGACCTCGGGGACGCAGCGGATGACCAGGGCCGACATGCCCGACATCCCGACGATCCCGCGCAGCATCTCGACGTCGTTCTCGTTCGAGGCGTTGGTCCGGGTGTCCTTCAGGGGGATCTGCGACCGGGTCGCCAGCTCCCGCAGCCGGTCGCCGTCGGGGCCGACCAGGAAAACGATCTCACCGTCACCCGGCTTGCCGAGGAGGTGGTGTGCGGAGACGTCGCCCATGCGATGCTGCCTTTCCGAAGTCCCTTGCCCTTCAAGGGGGTTGACTCTTTCAGGATAGCACAGGGAGGGCCCCTCGAAAGGGACCCTCCCATGTTGCGTGGGTCACACGTATGTGAGGCCCTGGCAGTACTCACCGCCCGGCCAGACCACGCGCCGAATGCCGGTGTTGGCGATGATCTTCCGGCAGCCGCCGCACGGCTCCTCCGTCACGTACAACGTCGCCCCCTCCAGCCGCCTCCGGTCGGAGACGTCCAGCACGGCGTTCAGCTCGGCGTGGACGGCCACGCAGGCACCGGGGCCCGTGTCGTACGAGCTGCCGGGGTCGACCGCCTGCGGGCACGGCCAGCCGCCTCCGCAGCCGCACAGGACCGGGGAGCGGGCCCAGTGCCGCCCCCTGGGGCACTGCCCCAGCAGGCAGCTCGCGCCGCCGACGGGGCCGCCGTTGTACCCGGCCCCGATGATCCGGTGGTTCACGTCCAGGACGACCGCGCCGACCTGTCGCCGTGTGCAGTCGCCGCGCAGCGAGACCGCCCGCGCCACGCCCATCGCCCACTCGTCGAACCCGGGACGCAGCGAGCGCCCCGGCTCGATGCCGGGGCGCTCGTTCTTGCTCATGCCGGTGCTCACAGGCCCCTGACGCTCCGAGCCTCCATGCCCTTCTGGCCCTGCGCGGCCTCGAACTCGACGCGCTGGCCCTCTTCCAGGCTGCGGTAGCCCCGGGCGTCGATCTGGCTGTAGTGGACGAAGAGGTCCGGGCCGCCGCCGTCGGGCTCGATGAACCCGAATCCCTTCTCGGCGTTGAACCACTTCACGCTGCCCTGCGGCATGTCTTTCTCCGTACTTCTCGCGGGTGATGCTGTGCGGAAATCTACCGCACCTGGCCGTCCCGTCCGGTCGGCTTGACGCCCTTCGCCGCGCGCAGCGTGCGGCTGGCCTTCTTCAGGAAGTGCTCGGTGTCGTCGTGGCCGTCCAGGTACTCGACGTCCAGCTCCGACAGGTTGCCGAGGGCGGTGAGGGCGTTGAGGACGGCCTTCTCGGCCAGCTCGATCTGCTGGTGCAGCTCCTTGCGCTGGCGGGTGACCAGGCGGCGGAACTCCAGCTCCTCCTGGACGGCGAGCAGGACCATCTCGGCCTCGCTCTTGTTCAGCCGCATCAGGTTCAGGCCGGGGACGATCTCGTGGATGCTCCGGTTCATCAGGCCGACCCGGACCGTCTCCTCCCAGCCGTCACCGGACTTCTCGGCGAAGTCGGCGATCTGGCTGGAGACTTCCTCGCTGACGCTCATCTTCTCTTCTCCTCCCGAAGGGAGCCGCCGGAGGTCCGGCGGCCGGTCACAGCGTGAACAGGTCGATCTTCGGAGCGTCGTTCCCGGCGGCGATCAGGGCCTGCGCGAAGTCCTCCATGTAGACCGGCGGGTAGTGGGACCGGAAGAGGTCCCCCACCGTGATCTTCTCGAAGGCGTCGGCGTGCCGGGGGGTGATCCGGTACGTCGGGGCGCTGGAGCCGTGCTGGCGGGCGTAGACCTCCACACCGGCACGGTCCAGCTTCATGACCTCGTCCCGGAAGGCGATCGAACCGAGGACGCTCTCCTGGAACTGGAACTCACGCATCGTCCAGGGCCTTCTTGACGTCGTCCTCCAGGGCGATGCGGAACTGGCGGTTGTGGGCGCGGTAGCGGTGCTCCGCCTCCGAGCGCTCACGGAGCAGCTTGGCGCACTGCTCGGCGTACACCTTCTCGGAGAAGATGTCGTCGGAGAAGCCGACCCGGATCTGCTCCTTGACGTTCCCGGCCTTCCAGGTCACCAGCAGGTTGCCGTTGCCGGAGTGGATGCCGGTGCAGACGCCCTCGCGCACCCGCACGTTGCCGTTGTAGGTGGAGACCAGGAAGAAGGGCACCTCGACCTTGGCGGTCACCCGCTTGGTCATCCGCCCGATGGCGTCCGCCAGCTTGTCCCGGGTGGGGTGCACGAGACCCTTGCCCGCGACATCGGCCAGCCAACGGCCGTCGGTGTCGACGAAGATCTCGACCTCGACACCGTTCTTCTCGATCGTTCCTGCCGTGTACTTCACGGTCTTCCCCTTTCTCCGAAGTGCGCATGGAGGGCATTGAACCCACGGCAGGCGTCCCTGCCAGGCCAGCGCCGTTCGGCGGCATCGCCACCTACTGAGCGTTCCATTACACGCGCAGCCGCGCTGCGCAACGCGACCTTTACCACCGACTGAATCCCCGAGCGGACTGACAATCCGCAAGGGTGGGCGTCGGCCCAGCTCCCTGGACTGGGATCGAACCAGTGACATCCGGATTAACAATCCGGCGCTCTGCCGTCTGAGCTACCAGGGACCACTCCGGTTTCCCGGCCAAGCTCCCCCGTCTGGACTTGAACCAAAATCTCCCGATCCAGAGTCGAGCGTTCTGCCAATTGAACTACGGGGGATGGAGCGCGATTCCATACGCCGGACTTCACGCAGCTCCCTCTCCGGCAAGGTGGACGCTGGCACCCGATCCTGGACCATCTCGGACCTGACACCCCAAGGGGTAGAGGGTCCATCCCGGCACTCATTTTCAGGCGGTATGGAATCGCAGTGGTTCCGGCCGGATTCGAACCGACGACCTCTCGCTTTTCAGGCGAGCGCTCTTACGCGAACTGAGCTACAGAACCTGGATGGGCCGTTGTTCCCGGGAGCCCGTGCCCGGTCTGCGGATCTTGTCTTTATAGGAAGTCTGCCGCAGCGCATATCACCTTGTGCATCCGACTGGACTTGAACCAGTGACATCCCATTTAAGAGACGGGCGCTCTACCAACTGAGCTACGGATGCTTGTTTCCGGAATCCCCCGATTCGGATGGCTGTCCTCCTCGGGGGATCTGGGGGATTCTGTACCGGGACCAGCCAGTCCACGCTACGGAAACCCCATATGCTATCCGGTTTATGAGACCGGCCGCACACCGTCGAGCCTTCGACAGGATTCGAACCTGCGACATCTTCCTTACGAGGGAAGCGCTCTACCTACTGAGCTACGAGGGCGGGCGAGGGTCCTGCCTTTCTCCTACCAGGTACTCGCAGATCCGGCGGGCAGAACCCTCTTTGCAAGATGCCACCTTGCGGGTGCTGGAAACATGGTGGAATCCAGCGGCGCGAGAAGGGCGGTGACCGGAAGTAGACGACGCCAACCGAGGTACGGAGGGAAACTTCCGGTCACCAGCGCGACCGAGAGGAGTTGAACCTCTAACGACTGGTTTTGGAGACCAGCGCTCTGCCAGTTGAGCTACGTTCGCACGCAGTTCCCGGGTGGAATCCCCCGGTCCCTGCACTTCATACTCTATCGCAGAATCAGGTTCCCACGTAACCCTTTTCCGCGAATCCGTTCAGATCCTGCGGAGGTTGACGTTCAGCACCCCGTTGAACATCGATTCGATCTTCCGGCGCAGGGCCCCCTCGTCCATCCCGGGGTGGACCTCCACCTCCAGGCAGAACTTGAGGGTCCTGGTGCCGGTGGCCTTCCCCTTGCCGACCGGAGCGCCGTCCGCCGCCCTCGCGGCGAGCGCGACCAGGAGCGGCTGGCCCGTGATCCAGCCGACAGGGTCTTTGGACGCCTCCTCCAGCTCGGCCAGGACCCCGTCGAAGCCGTCCGACGCCATGTCGCCGCTGGGCTGCGGGCCGTCAATCACCCGGTAGTACAGCGTGCTGAGGAATCCGCCGGAGTTGCGTATCAGGAAGTTCCTGACGTTCTGGCAGTGGGTCGGGGTCATCTCGGAGACGGCCAGCCGCCTACCTTCCCTGTCGATCCAGATCTCATCCTGGCCGAGCAGGTCCGGCCACTTGTGCGATGCCGCCTTCGGGGCCGTCACCGGATCACCGCCCGGAACCGCTCCCAGAGGGTCATCGGCCGACCGGTCCCCGGCTCGGGGGTCTCGGGCTCCGGGGACGGGCCCGCCTGCTCGACCTCGACCACCACGCCGTCACCGCGCCGGGTGACGATGTGGATGCTCTGCGGGGCGAAGGACTCCAGGTTGAGGAAGCCGTCCCGCTCCAGCACCAGCTCGCCTCGACCCTTCGGCCGGAGGCCGATCTGGATCAGGCCGCTGGCGAAGTTCACCCCGTGCCAGATGCTCACCATCGTGTCCGTGGTCGCGATCCGGTAGGGCACGCCCTCCGTCATGCTGTCGATGTGCAGCAACGCGTTGGTCACCCTCACGCCGTCCACCTCTCCTCGTGCACCCGGATCGCGATCTCGTCGACCAGGTTCTCCAGCATGACGGCCGCCAGCTCCAGCGCCTCCTCGCGCTCGTTCTCCGGCAGCCGCTGGATGTCGGCCAGGATCTTGGCCTGAAGAACCGTCACCTTCTTCTTCGGGGTGTCGGCTGCGGCCAGCTTGCCCTCCCACCACTTCTCGCGGTAGGAGTCGTCCTCGCGACGGCCCACGTTCGCATCCTCTCCGTGGCCCCAGTTCTTCAACCGGGGCTCCCTGTCTGTGTTTTGACAGTATCACAGAATCCAGGAAACGGGAATCACGGGCGGCCGACGGCCTCGGAGAAGTGGGCCACCAGAATCTCGTGCGCCCACCCCTGACCGTCGTCGGCCGCCTGCTCAACGGACCGCAGAAACGACTCCCAGGCCACCACGCCCGGACCGTGCTCGTTCACCGCCTCCACGAACAGCCGAAGCGCCCTGGCTGCCGCGAACTCCCCGGCCCCCGGAAACACCTGCTGCACCTGCTCGATCGCCGACTTCGCCTGCTCCGCCGTCACTCGCATCGGCCAGCGCCTCCTCGATCTCCTCTTCCGAAATCTCCGGGGTGCGCACCGGCAGCTTGCGGACGTTGTCCTGCCCGACCTCCTTGACCGGCACATCGGTGAAGACGTCGCCGACCGGCGCGCAGTACTCGTCGAGCTGGGCGAACTCCTCCCGCTGCCGCGTGGCCATCATGCCCAGCGACTCCAGGACTTCCTCGATCGTCCGCCGCTCGTCCCTGATCGCGGCCTCGATCGCGCGGCACATGAAGGCGATCTCCCGGCGCAGGCTCCGCTCCCGGAGGATGCGGGCGGCGACCTGCGCCTTCGAGGGGTCGCTGAACGCGGCCTTCTCCAGCTCGGTCAGGAAGCGGAGCACGCTCTCGTACGAGCCGTTGCCCATCTCCTCGATCTCCACGGCCACCGTCTCCGGCGCGACGACCGCCCCGCGCACCGCCAGCTTCACGGCGGCCTGGACGACCGCACCGAGGCGCTTGTCGGTGATCAGGTCGGAGGCCGCCATGCGGTATCCGTGCCCGAAGGCGATCATCGACCCGACCAGGCTGCGCTCGACCGATGACTGGCTGAAGCCCTCGAAGACCACCGGCTTCTCCCGGTGTTCCTTCTCGATCTGGATGACCATCCGGGGGCGGGGCTCGACGTACTCGAAGAACACCGGCTCGAAGTCGTCCAGACCCAGGCCGTAGTCCAGGTGGTCGCTCGCGTCGGCACCCTTCGCGTCGACCGGCGTGCACACCGCGCGCACGCTCTTCGCGAACTTCACCACGTCGGCGTACACCTGCCCGGCGTGCTCCAGGCCCGGCTCGTCGCAGTCCACGACGATGACGACCTCGGCCGCACCCCGGAAGTACCGGGCGTACTCCTTCAGCCAGCTCCCGGCACCCATCGGGGCCGAGGTGGCCACCTCGCCGAGCGCCTTGAGCCGGTCGGCGTCCTTCTCGCCCTCGGTGATCCAGATCCGGCGGCCCTCCCGGACCGCCTTCACCACGTCGGGCAGGTGGTAGATGACCCGGCGTACACCCTGGAGACTCCACCGCTTGCCGCTGCGGCTGCCCTCGTCCGGCTGCCACTGAGCGAAGGCCCGCTTGCAGCCGTCGCCCTTCCGGGAGCAGCGGCACGCGGCGAAGAGGAAGCGGCCGTTCTCGTCGGTGTACCGGTACTCGGCCGCCTTGTGACCGGAGCACCGGTCTTCCGCCGGGGTGTCCTTCATGCCGTTGCACGGCATCCACAGGTCGGCCGCGATCCGTTCGCGGTCCGCCTGGCTTCCGCCGTTGTCGAAGAGGTCCGGCCAGTTCAGCCCGAGCGCGAGCATGACGTCCTGAATGTCGCATCCCGCGTGGCACTTCATGACCGCCTTACCGGCCCCCTGGCCCACGCTCAGGGACGGGCTCCGGTCCTCGTGGGCCGGGCACTGCGTGACGTACCCGCCCCCCGAACGCATCAGCCTGGCACCCCTTGCGTTGAGGGCCCTGACGACGTTCTCGAATCCGGCTCCATGCGACATCCGCACACCTCTTCCTCACGCCGCCCGAGGGGCGGGACTCACGCACTCCGACGGTTCGCCAGGGGTTCTCATCATGCCGCTCGGTACATCAGACCGCCGAGGTCGAGCACCACCGGAATCTCGCATCCGATGGAGTCGAGCGACACGGTGTCGCCGCACACCCGGATCACCTCGTTCGCGCCGTCCTCCGACGGCACCAGGACGGGGGCCTGGGTCTTCTCCTTCATCTGGCGCAGCTCGCGGCCGGTCACGGCCGGTGCGTACACCAGGCCCGCCCCGGCGAGCTTGTCCATGCCGGTCCCGGCGGCGTGGACCGCCATCGGGAGGTGCCGCAGGGCCTGCCCCGCCGCCTTCCTGTCGCCGCCCGCGAGGAGCTGCACCAGGTGCATCCATACGGGGTCGTTCTCGCGGTCGACGGGGAGCAGCAGCGTGCGCACCCCCGACACCGCAGCGCCCGCGATGAGCTGCGCGGTCAGCACCTCCGGCCGACCGTTGCCGTCTCCGGCCACGATCCCGGTCACGCCGGGGCCCTCAAGGCACCAGCCGGGAAGCGCCATCGCGATGGGGCCCGTGACGATCTTCATCTCCATCACCCTTTCCGAAGGGAGGCGGAAGGTCAACTTCCGCCTCCCTCAGACTACTACATGACCTAGGCCAGGGCTACCGACTCGACGTCGGCCCCCTCGTCCTGCATCCTAGAGGCAGCGCCGCCTCCCGTGGGGAGACGGAAGTGGGGCCAGGTGACCCGGGGCAGACCGGGAGCCTGGCCCCGCGTCATGCGGCCCTGTACGACGTGCCGCCCGTGATCTCCTCGTCGCTCGCCGACAGCACCCGCTGCACGACGTCCTTGATCTGCGGCAGGTCGGCGAACCGGAAGGTCTTCTTCAGATCCATCGCCTGCCGCTGCTGCATGTCGAGCTTCCCGGCCACCGCGAGGAGGAAGCGGTCGCAGAGCGCCAGCTTGGCCGCCTCGATCGTCCACATCTCGAAGTTCTCCCGGACCTGTGCGTGGTGCTCGCCGAGGCTGGAGGTCTTCATCCGCTTGCGCCAGTACTCCGCCTTGCGGTCGGCCTCCAGGTACTTCTCGCCGATCCACTTGCGCTCCAGCAGCACCTTCCCCGCGTCGCGCGGCTCCAGCACCTCCAGTTCGCCTGGGGCGACGAGGCGGCCGAGCGGGCCGAGGTCGTCGCAGACCAGGAACTCCCCCTTGATCACAGGCCCGTTCCGATCATCTCGTGCGGCGGGATGAAGCGGCACCGCGCGCCGTCGAACTCGGCCTCGCGCTCAGCGGTGATGCCGCCACGGTTCTTCGCGAGGATGAAGTCGGCCATCTTGCCGCGCTCCGTCTCCGGGTTCACCTTGTACTCCAGGTGGACCAGGATCACCTGGTGGGCGTCCTGCTCGATCTGGCCGGACTCGCGCAGGTCCGTGACCTTCGGCTTGCCGCCGTCCCGTCCGGCCGACTCGCGGTTGAGCTGCGCGAGGGCGATGACCGGAATGCCGAGGGTGCGGGACATCTTCCGGATGCCCTCCGAGACCTGCGCGACGTCGGTGACGCGGTTGCCGGTCGGCTTGTTCGGCTTCACGAGCTGGAGGTAGTCGATCACGGCGAGGCCGACGTTCCGGTCCTTGACCAGCTTGCGGGTCTTCAGTGCGATCTCGCCGACGGTCTGGTCCGGGTCGTCGTCCACGATGTAGTTGACGTCCTCTTCACCGGAGATGTACTCGGTCAGCAGGTCGAGACCCCGCTGGTCGACCTCGCCCTCGCGGATCTTCTGGAAGGGGATCGAGGTCTCGGCCGACGCGTTGCGCTGGCCCAGCTCGTCCTTCGACATCTCCAGCGAGAAGAACACCACGCCCTTGCCCACGCGCTTCGCCACGAATCGGGCAATTTGCGCACCAAGGGTGGTCTTTCCCATTCCGGGTCGACCGGCGATCACGATGACCTGCCCCGGCCGCATCCCGCCGGTCAGCTCGTCCAGGTCCGGGAAGCCCGTCGGCAGGCCCGGCTCCTTCGGCTTCGCGCCGAAGAGGTGCCCGAGGGCGGACTCCGCCACCTGTACCGCCTCGAAGGTGCTGTCCGACCGGATCGCCTTGTCGACGATGTCGGATACGGCGGCCGATACGCCGCCCGCCACCTCCTCGTACGTGCCCTCACCGGAGGAGACCAGCTTGTCGCCGTCGTTCAGGATGCGCTTCAGCTCGCGCTTGCGGTACAGGTCGAGAACGGACCGGGCGTCGTAGATGACGCCGGTCAGCACGCCCGCCTGCCGGGGCAGCGAGTACACGTACTCAGCCAGGTCGTCCGTGAGGTCGCCGCCGGTCCGCAGCTCGCCGACCACCGAGACGGGGTCGGTCGGGCGGCTCTCCATCATGCAGGTCAGCAGCGCACCGTAGACCTTCCGGTTCTTGTGGTCGCTGAAGGCGTCCGGCCCGGCTTCCGCCAGGCAGTCGACCACCTCGTCCCGACAGTCCAGCTCGTGCCCCTCGGAGCGGAGCAGGCCGCCCAGTACGGCGGCCTCCGCGCGCAGGTCGACAAGCTGTACGGAACTCGTTTCGATCACTCTTCTCACCTTCCGACTGGTGGTTCTACCGCTTGATCCCGCGCCTCGCGGCACGCTGTGCCTTGCTCCTCGCGAAGATCGCCTGCACCCGGGCGTTCCTCTCCTCCGACTCGCCCTCGCTCTCCGGCTCGATGACCGGCTCGGGCTCGGGCTGCGGCGCGGCCGGTGCCGGGCG
>Ga0247829_10000138_pt1 | contig 22349 bp, 20 predicted proteins | sample 12C_Control_Day4_FD_207765 | JGI IMG/M metagenome (GOLD analysis project Ga0247829, IMG submission 207765) | Soil microbial communities from agricultural site in Penn Yan, New York, United States - 12C_Control_Day4 | ecosystem: Environmental > Terrestrial > Soil > Agricultural land | place... | reverse complement strand
CGCCGGCGGCAGCTACGTGGGGGCGGTAGGCGGCGCACTCGACTTCATCCGCGCGGCCAACCAATCCCCGGGCGGAGTGTCCCTGGTTTGTCTTCCTTCCAGGCGCATCGTGGAGCGGCTGGAAGGCCCGGTGGCTACGCCTCGCAGCGAAGCCGGCGTCGTCGTCACCGAAAAAGGCGCGGCCGACCTGCGCGGCTGCACGCTGCGTGAGCGCGAGCGGCGATTGTCCTTGATCAGCGGAAATTCCTGAGCGCGGGCACGGTCCAGAATGGCGCCGCAGCGAGCGCGATGAAAAAGAGCGCGGCGATCAGGCCCAACCGATAGCCCCCGGTGAGATCGTGCAGCACCCCGCCCATGAAGGAGCCGCAGGCCGCGCCGAGCGCGTTGGCCGCATAGATGGCGCCGTAGATGGTCGCAACGTGCGGCCCGGCGAAATAGCGCGCCGAGATGGAGGAGACGATGGGTCCACGGGTGCCCATGCAAAGCCCGAACAGCCCCACGAACAGCACGAGCAGCGCCGCCGATGGCGACGCCGTCATGGCGAGCAGGATGGCCATGCCGGTTGCCGTGCCGACGAAGCTTACGGTCACCGTGCGCAGGCTGCCGAAGCGGTCCGACAGCAGGCCGCTCGACATCACGCTTAGCGCAGAAAGCAGCCCGAGAAAGCCGTAGGCGCTTGCCGCGGTGAGGGGCGAGAAGCCCGCATCGACGAAGAACGCCACCAGCTGCACCATCACCGAGAACATGGCCGTCGCGGTGAAGAAAAACACCGCGGCGAGTCCCCAGAACATGGGTGTGCGCAGCGCCGCCCGCGGCGTCGAGCCTGCCTGCGTCTTTCTCCTGTGCGCCTCGTGACGCAGCTGCGGATCGCCCTCCGCAAAGCGGTGCCATGGGACGGCGAGCACCACGAGCGGCGCCGCGGCGAGCAGGCCCATGCCGAGGATCCGGTATGCGAAGCGCCAGCCGTACTCCCCGATGAGGTATTGGGCGAGCGGCACGAATACGATGGTTCCGACGCCGATCGCGGAAAAAGCGATGCCGATGGCGGTGGACAGCCGCTCGCGGTACCACCGCGAGAGCAGCGCCGAGCCCGGCACCATGCCGTTCAGGCTCACCCCGAGCCCGACCAGCACGCCGATGAAGACATAGAACTGCCAGAGGCTGGAGAGCCCGGCGGCGAAGAAAAATGCCGCGCCCAGGCAGGTCATGCCCGCGCCGTATACCCAGCGCGGCCCGACACGGTCGAACACCATGCCGACCAGCGGCGCGGTGAAGCCGTTGACCAGCAGGTAGATGGAATAGACGCTGGTGATCTGCGAGCGCGTCCACGAGAACTCGCGCTCGATCGGCAGGAGGAACGCCGCGTAGGTGTCGCCCATGCCGCGCCCGAACATGTTGAGGGCGAAGCAGGCGGCGAGGACCGCGAGCGCCGTGCGTTTCAGACTTTTTCTGCCGGCTCGAGGCCGAATACCTGCCGCAGGTAGGCAAGGTAGCCCGCGTCCTTGCTGACGAGCTTGCCGGGCGCGTCGGATACCTTCGCCACCGGCTGGCCGTTGCACTCGGTCATCTTCAGCACGATGTTGATCGGCTCGTAGCCCAGGTCGTTCGTCAGGTTGGTGCCGATGCCGAACGCGGTGCGCGCGCGCCCATGGAAGCGGCGCGCGATCTTGATGGCGAGCGGAAACGACAGCTGGTCGGAGAAGATCAGCGTCTTGGTGCGGGGGTCGACGCGGTGGCGCCGGTAGTGCTCGATCATGCGCTCGCCCCAGTCGAAGGGATCGCCCGAGTCGTGGCGCGTGCCGTCGAACAGCTTGCAGAAATACATGTCGAAGTCGCGCAGGAAGGCGTCGAAGCCGTAGGTATCCGAAAGCGCGATGCCGAGGTCGCCGCGGTACTCCTGGGCCCACTTGTCGAAGGCGAAGGTCTGCGAGTCGCGCAGCCGCGGTCCGAGCGCCTGGCAGGCCTGCATGTACTCGTGCGCCATGGTGCCCAGCGGCGTGAGGTTGTTGCGCATGGCGAACCAGACGTTGGAAGTGCCGGCGAAGCTCTCCGGGACCTCGCGCTTGAGCGTCTGCAGCACCTCCTCCTGCCAGGCGAGCGAGAAGCGCCGGCGCGTGCCGTAGTCGGAAATCCTGAACTCCAGCTCCTTCTCGACCGTGCGCACCAGGTCGATCTTCGCCTGCAGCCTGCGGCGCCCCTCGTCCAGGTTCGGCCGCGGCTGGGTGCGCCTGAAGTACACCTCCGATACGACCGCGAGCACCGGGATCTCGTACAGGATCGTGTGCAGCCAGGGCCCGCGGATGGTGATGTCAATCTCGCCGGGCGCCTCGCCGTGGCCGGTGTGCAGGTACTTCTCGTTGAAGTGGAACAGGCCGAGGAAATCGACGAAGTCGGACTTCATGAAGCGCAGGCCGCGCAAGTAGGCGAGCTCGGCTTCACCGAAGCGCAGCTTGCACAGGTCGCTGAGCTCCGCGCGGATCTCTTCCAGATGCGGCCGTAGGTCCACGCCCGCGGTGCGGCACTTGAAGCGGTACTCTACCTGCGCGCCCGGGAAGTGATGCAGGACCACCTGCATCATGGTGAACTTGTACAGGTCGGTGTCCAGCAGCGACTGGATGATCATGCCGCCGGCATTGTAACCTCAGCGCGATGTGCGGCCGTTATTCCCTCCATTCGAGCCCGGAAGTCGTGGCGCTGCAGCTCGGGGTCGGGTCCCTGCCCGCATTCGCGCCCCGCTACAACATCGCGCCCGACGCCAGCGCGCTCATCGTCGCACGCGAAGGCGCGCAGCTTTCGCGCTGGGGGCTGCGCGGAAGCAGGCACAACGCGCGTGCCGACTCGCTCGCCAAGCCGCTCTACCGCCGCGCTTCGCGCTGTCTCATTCCGGCGAACGGCTTCTACGAATGGAAGCGCAGCGGCTCGTTAAGCCAACCCTATTACGTGCATCCCAGCAGCCAGCCTCTCTTCACTTTCGCTGGACTGTGGGAAGACGAGCGCTTCGCTGTCATCACGACGGAAGCCAACAGCGACATGAGCCCGATCCACGACCGCATGCCGGTAATCATCGCGCCGCAGGACTATGCTGGCTGGCTGAACGGCGCCGATGAGCTCCTGCGGCCGGCGCCCAAGGGCTCGGTCCTCGCCTACCCCGTGAGCCCGGCGGTAAACCGCGCGGCCAACGAGTCGCCGGCGCTCATCGCGCCGCTCGACTCAGAGATTCAACCCGGCCTGTTCGACTAGATTGCTGACGCGCGCGCCGAGTAGGCGCACCGGGCGACGCCCGGCCTGCGTGCGGTGCAGCAGCTCGGTGGCCCACGATGAGATGACGTCGGCATCCGCCGTCGGTCGCGACAGCGTATGGCTTCGCGTAACCGTCGTGAAGTCGGCGTAGCGCACCTTGATGGTGACGGTGCGGCCGGCGAGCTGCCGGCCCTCCAGCCATTCCGCCGTCTCGCGCGCCAGGCGCACCAGCTCTTCGCGGATCCGCTCCATGTCCTGCAGATCTTCGGCGTAGGTCGTCTCGCTGCTCGCCGACTTGGCGGCGCGATGCGGCACCACCGGGCGCGGATCGTCGCCGTGAGAAAGGCGCTGCAGCCATTCGGCCAGGCTGCCGACGGCTTTTTTCAGAAGCTCCGGGTCGGCGGCGCGAATGTCGACCACTCTTGCGATACCCACCTTTCTGAGCCGCTCGGCAGTAACGGGGCCGACGCCCCACAGCGTATCCACGGGCAATTGCTGCAAGAATGCTTCCACGCGATCGGGAGAAATGACCGTCAGCCCGTCGGGCTTGCGCCAGCCCGAAGCGATCTTCGCGAGGAACTTGTTCGGCGCCACGCCGGCCGAGGCGGTGCAACCGGTCGCAGCGACGATGCGCGCCTTAAGCTCCCTCGCCACGCGGCTGCCGTAGGCCATGCCCCAGCGGTTCTGCGTGACGTCGAGGTAGGCTTCATCGAGCGACAGCGGCTCCACCAGATCCGTGCACGAGCGCAAAATCGCCATCACCTGCTCCGAGACCTGCCGGTACTTGGCGAAATCGGGCGGGACGATGCAAAGCTGCGGACACAGGCGCACCGCGCGTGCCATCGGCATGGCGGAGCGCACGCCGAATGCGCGCGCCTCGTAGCTCGCCGCGGCCACCACGCCCCTTCCCTCGGCGCTGCCGCCCACTGCCACCGGTCGTCCACGCAGCCGAGGCTCGTCGCGCTGCTCGACCGAGGCATAGAAGGCGTCCATGTCCAGGTGGACAATCCGCCGCATACTGTACATAATGCCACTAATGGATGCCCTTACAGACCGGCAGTCGGAAATTCTGAAGCTGATCCGCGAGCTCACCGAGGTGTCGGGCTTCCCGCCGACGCGGGCCGAGATCGCCGAGCGCATGGGGTTCCGCTCGGTGAACGCGGCGGAGCAGCACCTGCGCGCGCTGGAGAAGAAGGGCGCCATCGAAATATCCTCGGGCGCCTCGCGCGGCATCCGCGTGCGCGACGGCAGGCCCTCCGGGCGGCTTGGGCGGCTGCTCGAGCTGCCGGTCATCGGCCGCGTCGCCGCCGGCAGCCCGATGCTCGCCGAGGAGCACGTCCAGGGGCGCTACCAGGTCGACCCCAACCTTTTCACGCCGCGCGCCGATTACCTGCTGCGCGTGCGCGGCATGTCGATGCGCGACGCCGGCATCCTCGAGGGCGACCTGCTCGCGGTGCATCGCACCCAGGAGGCGCGCACCGGGCAGGTCGTGGTCGCGCGCCTTGCGGACGAGGTGACGGTGAAGCGCTTCCGGCGCCGCGGGCACGCAGTTCAGCTGCTACCGGAGAATCCGGATTTCGAGCCGATCGAGGTCGACATGCGCAGCGAGCCGCTGGTGATCGAAGGCATCGCGGTCGGGGTGATTCGCAACGGCAGGGGACTGTAAGCGCCCGGGCAGTTTTGCCTTTTCGCCCGGACGTTTCCCTTTAGAATGGCGCGGGGACCATCCTGCGCTGATGAATCACACCAGCATCGCCGACGACGCAGCCTTGGCCGCGTCCCGTGCTGCTGCGCCGCCCGGGACGGTTGCGGGCATCCGCGAGCGCGCCGACCCGCGCGCCGTGCTGGCCGACCGCGTCGACCAGCTGTACGGCCAGATGTGGCTCGGCATCCTCACCACGTTTGCCATCGGCGCCATCGCCACGTTCGAGTTCTGGGAGATGCGCCTGCGGGAGCTGGTGCTCTTCTGGTGGGGCCTGGTGCTGGTCATCACGGCGGCAAGCGGCGGCCTGCTCTACGCCTACCGCCGCAGCGGGCCCAGGGTGGCCGATCCCGAGCAATGGCTGCGCTGGCTGGGAATCGCCGCGCTGGCGAACGGCGCGAACTGGGGCTTCGCCGGCGCGGTGTTCTTTCCTTCGCATACCGACGAGCAGCAGGTGTTCCTCGCGTTCCTGCTCGCCGGCATGATGTCGGGCGGGATTCCGGTCTACGCCGCGTCCTGGCCGATCTTCGCGCTGTACGCCGCGGGCATCGTGGCGCCCTTTACCTATGTGCTCGCCACCTTCGGCAATCGTCTGTTCACGGAGATCGCGCTTCTCGTGCCGTTGTTTTATGCGATCAACGTGGCTATCGCCTATCGCCTGACGCAGGTGTTCCATTCCGGCTACCGGCTGCGCCACGCGTATGGACGCCTGACGGAGGACTACAGCATGCTCAACCAGCGGCTCGAGCGCCAGCTGGTGGAGCTCGATCAGGCGCGCCGCCAGGTCGAGGCAAGCGGCCGCAAGCTGGAGCTGTTCGCCGAGCGGGCGCCGATCGCCGTGCTCGAGATGGACGCGCAGGGCGCGATCACCGAGGTGAACAACGCGGCCGAGCTGCTGTTCGGCTATACCGCGGCCGAGCTGGTCGGGCGCGACGTGCGCTTCCTGGTGCGCGCCGAGTTCCATGACGAGTTCGACATGCGATGGAAGCGCATGATAAGCAGCCACGCGCCGGAAGCGGGCCTGATCCGCAACCCGCGGCGCGACGGCATGGACGTCATCTGCGACTGGACCTTCACGCCGCTCGTCAACCCGGAAGGCACCATCATCGCGGTCCTGGCGCAGGGTCGCGACGTGACGGCGCAGCGCGAGGCCGAGCGCGTCAAGAAGGAGTTCACCTCGACGCTGAGCCATGAGCTGCGCACCCCGCTCACCTCGATCATCGGCTCGCTGCAGCTCATCAACACCGGGGTCGCGGGAGAGCTCGCCAAGGACATCGGCGAGCTCACGGTGGTGGCGGAGCGCAACGGCCAGCGCCTGCTCGACCTGATCAACGACCTGCTCGACATGGAGAAAATCGAGTCGGGCAAGCTCACCCTGTCGCCCGACGTTATCGTCCTGAACGAGGTGGTGCGCGAGGCGATGGTGCTCAACAAAGCCTTCGGCGAGCGCTTCCACGTGCGCTTCGAGCTCGCCTCGCCCCTTCCCGGGCAGACAGTGGTCGCCGACCGCAAGCGCGTGCTGCAGATCATGACCAACCTGCTGTCGAACGCCGCCAAGTTCTCGCCCGAGGGGGGCGCGGTCGAGATCCGCATGGAAGAAGCCGGGCGCGACGTGCGGGTCGAAGTGCAGGACCGCGGCCCGGGCATACCGGAGGCCTTCCGCAGCCGCATTTTCGGCCGCTTCGCCCAGGCGGACTCCACCGCCTCGCGCCAGAAGGGCGGCACCGGCCTGGGCCTTGCGATCTGCAAGCGGCTGGTCGAGATGATGAGCGGCCGCATCGGATTTCAGGATCGCCCCGGCGGGGGCACGATCTTCTGGTTCGAGCTCCCGCGCGGCTAATACAACAACCAAGAGAAAGGAACGCCATGCCGGAACGCCCGCTGAATCGCATCTGCTACGTCGAGGACGACGAGGACATCCAGCGCATCGTGCGCATGTCGCTCGAGCGGGTCGGCAAGATGACCGTGGAAGTGGTCGGCGACCCCACCATGGCCCTCGAGGCGATGACCAGCTTCAAGCCGGACCTGGTGATGCTCGACTGGATGATGCCGAAGATGGATGGGCCGGCGGTGTTCCGGCAGATGAAGCTGCGTCCGGACACGAGCCACCTGCCGGTGGTGTTCATTACGGCGAAAGCGGCGCAGCGCGACCTGGACGAGCTCGCCAAGATGGGCGCGGCCGGCACCATCTCGAAGCCCTTCTCGCCCAAGGACCTGCCCGACCAGCTCAGGGAAATCTGGAAAAAACTTCCTTAGCCTTACCTTTTAGCCCAGGGGCTGGGTCTTGTCAGCCGCCGTAGCGGGCCGCTGGTCGAACTTGCGCGACAGGAAGCCGATCACTTCGTCGGCATTGCGGAAGCGGGCGTCGCGGTCCTTCTCGACCAGCTTGTCGAGCAGCCGCTGGTACTCGGCCAGGTGCTCAGGCAGCGGCGGCGGCGGCGTATTGAGGTGCTGCAGCGCGACCTCGACGGCGGTGTCGCCCTCGAACAGATGCCTGCCGCTGAGCATCTGGTAGAGCAGCACCCCCGCGCTGTAGATGTCGGTGCGCAGGTCGAGCGCCTTGCCCTGCACCTGCTCGGGGCTCATGTAGCGCGGCGTGCCGAGAATCTCGCCGACGCCGGTCATGTCGATCGCATCGATGTGCTTCGCTATGCCGAAATCCACGATGGCTAGCGTGCCGTCGCTGCGGAACATGATGTTCTGCGGCTTGAGGTCCCGGTGCAGGATGCCCTTCTCGTGGATGTCGCCGAGCGCCATCATGAGCTCGCGGAACATGCGCAGCGATTCCGCCGGCGCCAGCGGCTTGCCGCCCAGGCGCTTCTGCAGGTCGCCGCCCTCGAAGAACTCCATCACCAGGTAAGCGTGCTCCTGCGAGGTGCCGTGGTCGTAGATGCGCGCCACGTGCGCGCTCTGGATACGCTCCACCAGCGCGTATTCCTCCAGGAAGCGGGCGAGCGCCTTGGGCTCGGCGGTCACCTCCGCGCGCAGGATCTTGACGACCAGCGGCTCGTCGTCGCTTTCCCGCGAGGCGAGGTACACGCGCGCCGTGCCGCCCTCGCCGATCAGGTGCAGCACCTTTATCCCCGGGATCTGGATGTTGGCGCCGAGATTGTGGCCCGCCATGCGCGAGGCGAGCTCGGGCGACATGGTTTTCTCGACGGTATCCAGCGTCAGCTCGCGCACCGAAGCAATCAGCCGCTCGCGCGTGAGCTCCTGCTTGCGCTGATAGTCGTCGGCGCCCGCCTTCATGGCGCGCACGGCGATGATCTCGTTGCCGGCGCCGGTGAGGAACAGGATCTTCGGGCAGTCCGGCCGCTTCTTGAACTCGGCAAGCCACTTGAGGCCGTCACCCCGCCCCAGCATGTAGTCGAGGATCACGGCGTCGTAGGAGCCGAGCGGGAACGATTCTCCGGGCATGGGCTGGGCGAGCGGGTCGAACTGCTCCAGTTCCGCCTCCGGCCATTCCTGCTTCAGGTAATGCGCCAGCAGCGCGCGCAGGTCCTCGTCGTCGTCGATGATGAGGATGCGCATGGCGCTAGAGGCGAATGGCGTAGACCGGCACCGGCTCGGATTTGCCGCGCAGCGCGACGTCGCCGCGGGGCTCCACGCGCCTGCCCGATACCAGGCTGCGCAGCGCATCGAACAGCGTTCCGGACACGAGCACCTCGTCGGCCTGCGCCATCGCCGTGAGCCGCGCAGCCGTGTTCACGGGGTCGCCGACGACGGTGTAGCTCATGTAGTGCGGGGAACCGACGTTGCCGATGATTGCCTCGCCGAGGCACATGCCTATGCCGACCCCGGTGGCGATGCCATGGCGCCGCCGCCAGGCGGCGGCCACCGGCGCGAAACGGGCGATCATGTCGATCGCGGCGCGCAGCGCGCGCTCCGCCGCGTCCGGTTGCGGCAGCGGCACGTTGAACCCGACGAGCAGGCTGTCGCCGGCCATGTTGAAAATGGTGCCCTCGTGCTGGTAGGCCGCTTCCGTAAGGACCGCGAAGTATTCGTTCAGCATGTGCACCACGTGGTGCACCTCTATGCTCTCGGTGATGCTGGTGAAGCCGCGCAGGTCCGCGAACAGCACGACGACGTCGGTGCGCTGCGCCGGCTCGCGGAAAGGCGCGTCTTCGCTGCCCAGGCTTCCGATGATGCGCTCGGCGAGACGCGGCGAAACGTAGCGCGAGAACGCCTTGCGGATCGCCTCCTTGCGCTGCACCTCGGCGGCAAGGCGCCGGGCCTCGAGCTCGCGGCGGGTCTCGTGCAGCCGGCGCAGCGTCTGCACGCGCGCGAGCAGCTCTTCGCGCCGCACCGGCTTGGACAGGAAGTCGTCGGCACCGGCCTTGATGCCGCGCACGCGGCTCTCACGGTCTTCCAGAGCGGTAATCAGGATTACGGGAATGAGGGCAGTGGCGGGGTCGGACTTGAGCCGCGCGCAGATTTCGAAGCCGCCGCGGCCGGGAAGCAGGACGTCGAGCAGCACCATCTCCGGAGGCGACGCCACTATGCTGCGCATCGCGCTTTCGCCATCGGATGCGGTTTCGACCGCCATGCCTTCGTTTCCCAGGAGCAGGCAGAGGAACCGGGTCATGTCCGGGTCATCGTCCACCACCAGGACGCGGAATGCCGACTGCGCGGGCGCCCGGGAAGCGGCCGCGGCGAGGTCAGTCACCGCAGTCATTCATAGGCGATCTGCACGCGCGAGAGGTACTCGCCGTAGTGCGCGATCTGCTGCTCCAGGCTGGCCTTGTCGCCGCTTTTCGCCCCTTCCTCGATGCTGCGCCCGATATCCGAGACGCGATCGAAGCCGTAGGAGTTGCCGACCCCGCGCATGCGGTGCCCGAGCTGGCGCAGCTGCTCGAAATCGGCCGCCGCCAGGGCTGCGCGCAGCGCTTCGAGCTCCTTCTTGCGGTTGCTCATGAACGTCGGGATGAGGTCCGCCAGGCCCTTGTCGACCTTGACGTGGTAAGCAGCGTCGTTCATCTCGCTGATTATAGGGGCCGCTTACGCGCCCCGGGTCAGGGTTTGTCAGCCAGTGCCTGGCGCGCCCTGGGGAGGTGCGGGTGCAGCGTCAGCGCCGCGTGGAACGCGAAGCGCGCGTCCGCCGGTGCGCCATCGCCGAGCAGGATTTCAGCGAAATGCAGCATTGCGGCAAAGTGCCGCGGCTCGAGTTCCAGCGTCCTGCGTATGTCGCCCAGGCAGTCGGCGTCCCGACCGAGCACGTAATAGAGCGCGGCGCGCTTGTGCCAGGCCTCGGCGAAATCCGGCGCCCGGCGCAGGAGCTGCGTGAGGCGCGTCTCGGCGATGTCGTAGCGTCGTGCGGCGATGTCGCGCGTGGCGAGCTCCAGCGCATGCGCGGCGGCATGGTGGGGATGGCTCATCCACACGTCCCAGATCAACCCTTCGGTGGATTCGGCTTCCTCCGCGGCGCAGCGCGCCAGCCGCCGGAACAACTCGTCCAGGAACAATAGCGGCCTCGCCGGCCGCCGATCCCTGCGCGCGGCGATAAGGCCGAGGATGTCTTCCGGGCTCTCCAATGCAAGGCATCTTAGTGGAAGTCGCGCGAGGCTGCAGCGAGACGGCCCAGCAGCCGGCTGCAATCCTCCAGGCGCCTTGCCACGAGGTGCACCACGTCACCGTCGCGCTCGATCACGCCGTGCACCGCCAGGAGGCGCGAGCCGAGCAGCACGGGCTTCTGCTGCTCGCTCAGGCTCTTCCACACCACGACGTTGACGTTGCCGGTCTCGTCCTCCAGCGTGACGAAAATCACGCCGCTCGCCGTGTCCGGGCGCTGCCGGCAGGTAACCAGCCCGGCGGTGGCGGCGGTGCTGCCGTGGGGCAGCGCGTGCAGCTCGTCAGCCCTCATCAGTTTTTGCTTCTGCAGACGGCTCCTCAGCAGCGCGAGCGGATGCCGCCCGAGCGTCAGGCCGAGGCTCGCGTAGTCCGCCACGATCTCCTCGCCTTCGCGCGGCGGTGCGAGCTCGGGCATGCGCTCGGCCGCCGGCGCGTCGAGCGGCGCGCGCCGCTGCGCGCCGGCCGCGGCCCAGTGCGCGAGCCGCCGGTGGCCGGCAAGCGACTGCAGCGCCCCGGCGGCGGCCAAGGATCGCAGATCCTTGCGGTTGAGGTTCAATTCGAAAATTGATCGGTAAGGTCTACCCGCAGCCACGCGCCGACCTTCTGCTTCGGACAATCCCGAAACCATGCGCAGGCCGAGGCGCAGCGCGCCGCCTTCGAGCGTGCAGTCCCAGTCGCTCGCGTTGACGTCGGCCGGGCGCACCTCGACGCCGTGGCGCCGGGCGTCCTGCACGAGCTGCGACGGCGCATAGAAGCCCATCGGCTGGCTGTTGAGCAGCCCCGCGCAGAATGCGGCCGGGTGATGGCACTTGAGCCACGCCGAGACGTAGACGAGCAGCGCGAAGCTCGCCGAATGCGACTCGGGAAAGCCGTATTCGCCGAAGCCGAGAATCTGGCGGTAGAGCGCATCGGCGAATTGCGCGCTGTAGCCGTTGCGCGCCATGCCCTGCTTCAGCTTCTCCTCGAAATGCTGCAGCCCGCCGCGCTTCTTCCATGCCGCCATGGAACGGCGCAGGCGGTCGGCCTCGCCCGGCGTGAAGCCGGCGGCGACCATGGCGAGCTCCATCACCTGCTCCTGGAAGATCGGCACCCCGAGGGTTCTTTCGAGAACTCTTTTCACGTCCTCGCTCGGATACATGACCGGTTCCAGGCCGCGCCGGCGGCGCAGGTAGGGATGCACCATGCCGCCCTGGATCGGCCCCGGCCGCACGATCGCCACCTCGATCACCAGGTCATAGAAGCTCTCCGGCCGCAGGCGCGGCAGCATGCTCATCTGCGCGCGCGACTCGATCTGGAACACGCCGATGGTGTCGGCCTTCTGGATCATGGCGTACACCGCCGGGTCTTCCGCCGGGATTTCATGAATTTTCTTTTCGATCAATTCCAAAGCACGGCGAATGGCCGACAGCATCCCCAGCGCCAGCACGTCCACCTTCAGCAGGCCGAGCGCCTCCAGGTCGTCCTTGTCCCACTGGATCACGGTGCGCTCGGGCATCGCCGCGTTCTCGATCGGCACCAGCTCGGCGAGCGGGCCGCGCGAGATGACGAAGCCGCCGACATGCTGCGAGAGGTGGCGCGGAAAGCCCACCAGCATCGCCGCGATTTGAAGTACCTGATTGTCCGCCTCAATCTTCGTGTCCCAAAAGGCGAATGCCTTTGCCATCCGCTCGACCTCATCCGCGGGCAGGCCGAGCGCCTTGCCGGCATCGCGCACCGCGCTCTTCGGCCGGTAGCAGATCACGGTGGCGGCGAGCGCCGCGCGGCTGCGGCCGTATTTCTCGTAGACGTACTGGATCACCTCCTCGCGCCGCTGGTGCTCGAAGTCGACGTCGATGTCCGGCGGCTCGTTGCGCTCGCGCGAGACGAAGCGCTCGAACAGCACGTTCATGCGCGCCGGGTCCACCTCGGTGATGCCGAGCGCGTAGCACACCGCCGAGTTGGCGGCGGATCCGCGTCCCTGGCAGAGGATGCCTTTGCCGCGTGCGAAGCGCACTACGTCGTGGACCGTGAGGAAGAAGGGCTCGTAGGCGAGCTCGGCGATCAGCCCGAGCTCGCGCTCGGCGAGCTCGGCGACCTTGCGCGGCACGCCCGCCGGAAAGCGCCAGCGCAGCCCCTCCTGCGTGAGCTTGCGCAGCCAGCTCGCCGGCGTCTCGCCTTGCGGGACCAGCTCCGCGGGGTACTCGTATCGCAGCTCATCCAGGGAAAACCGGCATCGCTCCGCTACCCGCAAGCTTTCTTCAAGAAGCTCCGCCGGATAGAGCTGCGCGAGCCGCATGCGCAGCCGCAGGTGGCGCTCGGCGTTCGGATACAGCGCCTGCCCGCATTCGGCCACCGGCTTGCCCAGGCGCACGGCGGTCAGCACGTCGTGCAGCCGCCGGCGCGAGCGCACGTGCATGTGCACGTCGCCGGCGGCGACCAGGGGCAAGTTGGTGTGTCTTGAAATAGTCTTCAGAGCATCCAGCTTCGCCCGGTCATTCGAACCGCAATGCAGCTCGGCGGCGAGCCAGGCCTGGCTCGGGAAGCGCTCGGCGGTCCATCTCGCCTCTTCCTCCTTTTCGGTGACGGCAATCACCAGCGCGCCGCTGCCGGCGAGCTGCTCGACATCGACGCGCGACAACGCATAGCCGCCCTTCTTGCTGCGCCGCCTTCCGGTCGTAATCAACGAGGCGATGGCGCCATAGGAGCGGCGATCGGTGGCGAGCAGTACAACGCGAAAATCCCGTTCCAGGACGATTTCCGTTCCCAGAATCAACTTCAAGCCGCATTCCTTCGCCGCCAAATGCGCGCGCACCGCGCCGGCGAGCGAGCATTCGTCAGTCAGGGCGAGCGCGGCATAGCCGAGCGCCGCGGCGCGCTCCACCAGCTCCTGCGGGTGCGACGCGCCGCGCAGGAAGCTGAAGTTGGAAAGGCAGTGCAGCTCGGCGTACCGAGGCAGACGATCAGGCAAAGAGCCCATGCATGAACCAGCCTTCCTTCTCGCGATAGATCCAGGCGAGCGATGCATCGCGCATCTGCGCGACGAAATAGTCGCGGCTCGCCTCGTCGCCGTCCCACCATCCGGACTCGATGCGCTCCGGCCCCGCGAGCAGGACGAATTCGCTTTCCCCGAGTTTTTGGGGTTCGAAAAGCCAAACCGGCCGCGGCCCGGGCTGCCTGAACTCGTGCGGATCCCACTCGCCCGGCTCGACGCGCCGCCACGCATGCTCGGGGCGGTGGTCCGGATGCGTGGCGAGGCCGCTCACGGCTTGGTGCCCGAGCCGCGCGCGCAGCCTCTCGACGAGGCGCGCCCAGCCCTCGGCCTCGGCGCCGGCATCGCCGAACAGCCCGCCGCTCCCGCCCGGCAGCGGCTCGAGATCCGCTGCCTCCAGGCCGATGGCCTCTACCGGCTGCGCCAGGGTGACGGTCGAAAGCTTCTGGTGCAAGACCTCGGCCAGGCGTTCCGCCTGGCGCGCGCATGACGCTATGCCTATTTCGGTCGTTGTCCTGTTTTCCCGGTGAATCAGAATCAAGGTGAAGCTGCGGATGCCCGCCTGCCGAGCCGCAAGCAACCCTTCGAGCTGCACAAGCAGGCGCCGCGCTGCGAACAGCAGGCCCTCGGCGTGCGTCACTTCCGCCGGAAGCTCCAGCTTCGCCGCGAAGCGCGGTGGCGGCGAGAAAAACTCGCGTGGCTCCGGCGTCCGGCCGAAGGCGCGGTCCAGGTCCTCGACCAGCGCCTGGCCGCAACGCCCCGCGAGCCCTTCGCGCGGCAACCGCGCGAGCTCTCCGATCGTGGCTATGCCGATGCTGCGCAGGAACTCGAGCGCCTCGCCGCCACAGAGGGTTTCTACCGGGGTCTCTTCCAATGCCCTCCCCTCATGACGTGAAAGCCAGAGCGCGGCGCGCGCCGTCGGTGCCCTGGCCATTCCGGCCTGGAATCCCATGGCGGCGAGGCCGGCCTCGATGTTCCGGGTCAACGCCTCGATGCCGCCGAACAGGCGCAGGCTGCCCTCGACCTCGAGCAGCAGGGCCTGCGGCGGCTCGAGCGAGACCTTAGGCGTGAACTGACACGCCCAGGCGGCGATTGTCTCGAGCGTGCCCGGGGGCAGCGGGGGAAAGTGCAGTGCGAGCCAGAGCATGGGCCGGCCTGTTCAGAGGCAGGCGCAGCGGCGTGGCGGCCGGAGCGCCGCGCCGCTTGAGGATGTGGACGGACAGCGCGCCGCCCGCAGGCTCCACGGACAGCCGCAAGGCCGCAGGCGAAGCCGCGTGCGCAGCGTGCACAGGGCGAAACAGGGCCACGCAGGCCGGGGCGCCTTCGACGGCGAGCGCCAGGCGGCGCAGCTCTTCGTAGCGCACTTTGGGTAGCCAGGCGAGCAGCGCATGGCAGCTGCCGGAGCGCAGCACCTGCTCGGCCGCCCATAGCGCGTTCCACCCCGGGGCGCGCACCACGGCAAGGCGGGCCAGGTCGACACCCGCTGCCGCGAGCGCTGGTGCATACGGCAGGTGCGGCGGTGCCAGCCAGACGACCCGCCTGCCCGCCCAGGAAAGCCGCGCAAGCGCCGGCAGCAGGAGCTGCAGCTCGCCGATGCCTTCCTGTCGGCAAAGGATTTCGCTCAGCGCCCCGGCCGGCCAGCCGCCGCCGGGCAGCTCACGGTCGAGCTCGGCGAAGCCGCTCGGTACCGCGGGCAGCGCGCTGGAAAGCGCAGCGCCGCGCCAGACCGGGTGCCGCTGGAGAATTTCTTCGAGCACCGCCATGAACTGTATTTATATACAGTATCGGCAGATCGCTGGCAAGGCCGATAATCCCGCAGTCTCATGCTTCGTCTCGCAGTACTCGCCGCCGCAATCCTCGCCGCTGCCCCGGCGGCCGCGGCGGAGGACGAGGGTGTGGAGGTCTGGGTGAACCCGGGCCTGTTCTCGTATCACCTCAAAGATGATCGGGACTATCGCGAGGACAACTACGGCCTCGGCGTCGAGGTATTCATAACGCCGCGGCACGGGGTCGTGGCCGGAAGCCTGCTCAACAGCAACGACGAGCGCAGCAAATACATCGGCTACCACTGGCGCCCCCTTCAGCTCACACACCAGCGCTGGCGCTTCGGCGCCGGCCTGGTGTTCTCGCTGATCGACGGCTACTCGGACGTGCGCGATGGCAAGACCTTTCCCATCGTCCTGCCGACCGCTTCCGTGGAATACGGGGCTCTCGGAGCGAGCCTCATCTTTCTCCCGCACCCCGAGCACTCCAGCGCGATCGCGCTGCAGCTCAGGCTGCGCGTGTGGTAGCCGGCCGCGGGATGAAGACCACGAACACGTTGGCGATGACGATGGTCGCCGCGAGGAAGTAGAAGGTAGCGAGCAGGCCGCGGCTGTCGGCCACCATGCCGGCGAGCAGCGGACCGATGGCGGCGCCCACCGCCTGCGCGCCGAACAGGACGCCGATGCTCGAGCCGCCCATGTTCCTCGGCGTGGTCTCAAGCATCCAGGCCTGGATCACCGGCCGCAGGGCATACAGGAAGAAGCCCAGCACGGCCACCAGGGCGACGAACAGGGGCGAGCCGCCGGTCAGCGCCATGGCGACGAGCACCACCGCGGTGGTCGCCATGCTGGTGATGGCGATGTTCTTGCGGCCCATGCGATCGGAAAGATGGCCGGCCACCGGCGCGGCGGCGAAGCCCGCGGCCTGCAAGGCGAACAGGCAGGCGCCGACCCAGAAGGGCGAATACCCCATGTCGTGCGCGAGGTAGACCGGCAGGAAAGTCAGCAGCGCCGTCTGCGTCATGGAGCGGAAAGTGGAGCCGGTCGACAGCAGGATCAGCGCGCGATTGTTGAACAGGGTGCGCAGTCCTTTCCAGTAGTCGGAAAGGGATTGAGCCTGCGCCTCGGTCTTTCTGCTGCCGAGACGCATGGTGCCCAGGAAAGCGAACATGAGCAGCGCCACCACGAGGCCCGGCAGCACGTTGATTACCACCACCTCGCGCCAGGTAAACACGGCGAGCGCAGCGCCCACCACGATCGGCGCCACCGCGTCGCCGACGTTGCCGCCCATGCCGTGCAGCGACAGCACCAGGCCCTTGCGATCGGGATAGCGCTGGGCGAGCGTCGGAATCGCGGTCGGGTGCCACAGGCTGTTGCCGAAGCCGACCAGCGCCACGCAGATGAGCAGCATCAGGTAGCCGTGCGAGAAGCCGATCAGCAGGTACGGGAAGCCGACCCAGAAGAGCGACACCGCCATGAGCAGCCCCTTGCGGCCGACGGTGTCCACCAGCACGCCGCCGGGCACGTTGGCCACCGCTGCGGCGACGTACTGGCAGGTCATGATCAGGCCGATCTGGCTGTAGGAAAGGCCGAGCTCATTGCCGATGAGCGGCAAGAGCAGGTAGAAGGTGGCGGGATACCAGTGCGTGAGCGCGTGGCCGATGGTGATCAGCCACAGCTCGCGCCAGGCGCTCGCTTTCGAGGCAGGGAGGACTGCACTCATGCAGTAGTTTTTTCTTTCAGATACCTCTCCATGATTCCGGCGGTAAGCACTATCGAAGGATCGTATTCGGGCGCGTCCTCGAGCTGCTCCAGGTCGTTGAGCCCGCAGGCCTTGTAGATGCGGTTGGTCGCCGAGATGAGCCGCACCGGCTTGTCCGCGGCTGCGTTGAAATGCTGGTGGATGGTGTTGGGCGGAATGTAGATCACGTCCCCCGCCTCCCACTCGTAGCGCTTCAGCTCGTCCTGCGGCTTCCAGTGGTAGGTGTCGGTGATCTCCACGTCGCAGTCCTGGTGCAGGTCATAGCCCCGCCCTTCCAGCACGTACAGGCATTCCTCGGCCAGGTGCCGGTGCCTGCCCGAGCGGCTGCCCGGCGGAATCACCAGCATGTAGGCGTCCACCGTCTCCATGCGCGTGTTCATGCCCTCGTTGAGCAGGTGCTTCAGCAGCCCCTGGCGCGACATCTCCCAGGGCATGTCCTCGGGGCGCACCACCTTCCGGCGCTTGGCGTTGCGCACCGGCGCGCTCGCGGCATCGTCCAGCAGCCCCTGGTACAGCTTCTGGTGCTGGCGGCCCTTCAGCCACGCCTTCGACTCGTCCCAGGCCATCGCCTATGTCCCCTGCGGATGGTTGAAGTCCCGCTCTGTTTCCCGAGCTTCATGCAGTGCCGTACCAGGGGCGGGCTGCGTGGGGCGCGGCTCGACCAGTTGCTGGAACAGCATGTTCATGAACATGTACATCGGCTTGGTCTTGAGCACGAGGGCGCGCGCCGGCTTGTCGGGGCTGGCGTTGAAGTGCTGGTGCACGCAGTTGTTGTGCACGATTGCGACGTCGCCCGCCTTCCAGTCGTAGCGCACCCCGTCATGGATTTCGTAGCCGACGCCGTCCAGAATGTAGAACGCCGCCTCGTTCACGTGGCCGTGCTTCTGCGAGCGGCCGCCGGGTGCGTACTCCTCCAGGTGGATGTGGAACATCTGCGAGATCCCGTCCTTGGGCTCTACGTAATGCCGGCTGTAGGTCTGGGGCCCATCGACGAACTTGAGGTCTTTCGCCTTGCGCACGCGCGGCATCGAGCGCAGTCGCTTCAGCTCGTCCTTGAGGCTGTACTGGCCCTGGATGCCGCGCACGAAAACGCGGTCCTTCTTGCTGTGATAGTGCGATTCGGTTCCCATCAACGCTCCTTCACCACAATCGTTCACCGCGCTCGAGGCGCGCCAGCATCTCCTGCTGGAAAGCCGGCGGGCCGAAGCCGAAGCGCTCGCCGCGGCTCTCGTAGAAGAACGGCGCGCCGGTGCGGCTGGCGAACTCGCGCATCCACGCGAGCAGGCCTTGGTCCGGATCGCGCCCCGCGGAGCACAGGATGTATGCCGGGCGATCGCGCCAACGGGTCGGTACGATCATCACACCCATGCGGTCCGGACGGAAATTCTCCGGAAACGGGCTGCCGGGGCGCAGCCACCCGCAGACGAAGTTGCGGCATGGCTCGACCGGCCGGCGCTCGTAGATGGCGCAGCAGCCTTCGCCGCGGAAATGGCAGGGCACTCCGGGCTTCATCTGATGGCCGAGGATGGTGCCGACCACCCAGCCGTCGCAGCACGCGGTGCAGGTGCCGCAGGCGCGCTCGGCAGGTCGGACGGCGATCACGGCGCCGTGGCATTTCTTGAATTTCTGGCCGCTGCCGCAGGGACAAGGATCGTTCCGTCCAACTTGCATGTGCCCGCGTCAGTATACTCGCTCGTGCCGCAGCCCAGAATCGCGTCCTGCATGGGGGAACGAGCCGGTTGACGATCTACCTCGTCGTCCTGCTGTCGATGCTAACGTCGATCAGCCAGCGCGGCAGCAAGGTCGCTGTCTCACTCTATGCGCTCGACCTGGGTGCCGGCGCTCTGGCCGTCGGCGTACTGGCGGCATTGTTCGCTGCCTTCCCTTTGCTGCTCGCGGTGCACGCCGGAAGGATCTCGGACCGTATCGGTGTGCGCTACCCGATGGCGATCGGCGCGAGCACCATGGCGCTCGCGCTCGCCGTCCCCGCGCTCGTACCGGGGCTTCCCGCGCTATTCGCGTGCCCGGCGCTGCTCGGCCTGGGCCACATCTTCTTCCACGTTTCGGTGCACAACCTGGTCGGCGCCATCGGCGCCGAGCACGAGCGCACGCGCAATTTCGCCACCTTTTCCCTGGGAAGCTCGATCGCCGCCTTCATCGGGCCTTCCCTCGCCGGCTTCGGCATCGAGCTCGCCGGCTACCGGGCGGCGCTGCTCACGCTGGCCGCATTTCCGCTGGTTCCCGCCGTGGCGATATTCCTCCTGCCGAATCTCGTCGCCGCGGGCAGCAGCCCGCAAAAGGAGTCGCGCGCGGAAAGCGCGTTCGACCTGCTCGCCATTCCGGCGCTGCGCCGGACCTTGATCCTGAGCGGCGTCGCACTTACCGGCATAGAGCTGTTCGCCTTCTACCTGCCCATTTACGGCCGCTCCATCGGCCTCGCGCCTTCCGCGATCGGCATGATCCTCTCGTGCTACGCGGTGGCCGGCTTCATCGTGCGCACGCTGCTGCACCGTCTTGCGCGGCGCTTCGGCGAAGTCGGCGTGCTGACCGCTTCGCTGCTCGTAGCCGCGTTCGCCTACGCCGCGCTTCCCGCGCTCGCCGACGGGCTGCTGCTCGCGCTGGCCGCCTTCTCGCTCGGCCTGGCGCTCGGCTCGGCCCAGCCGCTCACCATTACGCTGACGTATACGTACGCGCCAAAGGGACGCTCGGGCGAGGCGCTCGGCCTGCGCATCATGGCGAACAAGGTGACGCAGATCGGCGTGCCGCTGCTCTTCGGCGGCATGGGCGCGGCTCTCGGGGCGGCGCCGGTGTTCCTCGCCACCGGCGGCTTCCTGCTCGCGGCCGGCATGCTTTCGCTGAGAGCGACGAAGGATTAAACTGCCCGAAGTCCATATGGAAGAACCTTGTTCATGAGAGCGGAACAAAATGAGCTCCTGACCCGCACCGGTCCGGGCACGCCGATGGGCGAGCTTTTCCGGCGCTATTGGCTGCCGGCGCTGCTTGCCTCCGAGCTGCCCGAGGCGGACTGCGCCCCGGTGCGCTTGAAGCTGCTGTCCGAGCGCCTGGTCGCGTTCCGCGACTCTCAGAACCGCCTGGGTCTGATCGACGAGTTCTGCGCGCATCGCGGCGTGTCGCTCTGGTTCGGGCGCAACGAGGACAACGGACTGCGCTGTCCCTACCACGGCTGGAAGTACGACGTGACCGGCCAGTGCGTGGAAATCCCGTCGGAGCCGGACAACCCGAAGCTGTGCCAGCGCATGAAGCTCAAGTCCTACCCGCTGGTGGAGCGAGGCGGCGTGCTGTGGACCTACATGGGCCCCCAGGACCAGCAGCCACCGCTGCCGGAGCACGAGTGGGCCATGGTGCCCCCGAGCCAACGCTTCGTCTCCAAGCGCTGGCAGGAATGCAATTACCTGCAAGCCATGGAAGGCGGCATCGACTCCAGCCACGTCTCGTTCCTGCACCGCCACACCATGAAGGTGGACCCCATGTTCCGGGGCGCCAAGGGCAACGAGTACAACCTCGCCGACCTGCGCCCGCATTTCGAGGTGGTGGAGTCCCCGGGTGGCCTGTACATCGGCGCGCGGCGCAATGCCGAGGACAACAGGTACTACTGGCGCATCACGCAATGGGTGATGCCGAGCTTCACGCTCATTCCGCCGCGCGGCGACCATCCCATCGGCGGGCACTGCTGGGTGCCCATGGACGACGAGAACTGCTGGGCATGGAGCACCAACCACCACGCCACGCGGCCGCTGGCGCGTGAGGAGCGCGAGGCGATGGAGGCCGGGAAAGGCATCCACGTCGCCCTGGTGCCGGGTACCTTCCGTCCGCTCGCCAACAAGGACAACGACTACCTGATGGACCGCCAGGCCCAGAAGGAAGGCCGCAGCTTCTCGGGGGTTGAGGGCTTCGCCATGCAGGATGCGTCGGTGCAGGAAAGCATGGGACCGATCCAGGACCGCACCCGGGAGAACCTGGTGCCGACCGACCAAGGCATCATCATGGCGCGCCGCCGCCTCGTCGCCGCGGCGCAGGCGCTCGAGAAAGGCGTCCGGCCTCCGGGCGTGGACGCCGAGCACCAACGCGTGCGCTCCGTGTCGATCATCCTGCCGAAGGGCGTGCCGTTCAGCGAAGCCGCCGAAGACGCGCTGATACCCGAGCCAGGCTCGGCCCACGCGACCGTCTAGCAATTCGGGGTCAGGGTCGTAATTATTCGAGAGGCGCCGCGCCCTCCTGAGAATAATTACGACCCTGACCCCGAATTAGGCAGCTTTTTGCGGCAGCTCGGCCCGCTCGGCCGAATAGGCCTTTTCCATGTTCGAGTTGAGGCCGTGCCTGGTCAACGCCTCCTCGAACCACTTGCGGATCTCGGGGCGCTCGTCGGCGTAGTCGATCTGGTCTCCGCCCAGGCGGCGGCTGATCCAGGCCTTGGGCACGCCCTGGGCGTTGCGGATGGCCACGCCCTCGGCCTTGAACGCCAGATAGCGCGCGGGCGCCGTGCCGGTGTTGAAGTGCTGGTGGAACCAGAGGTTCGGCGGCACGATCATGGAGCCCTCGCGCCAGTCGTAGCGCCGGGGCTCCTCGCCTTCCGGCCACATCAGCGAGAAGCCCTCGCCGCTCAGCACGATGACGTGGGCGCCCGGGCCATGGGCGTGCGCCTTCTTGTAGGTGCCCACGGGGAATTGCGAGATGTGGCTGTTCATCGAGCCCTTCGCCATGCTGAAGCGCGTGTGGCCACCGCCCGCGCCGCGCTCCTTGGCGGCGAACAGCGGCAGGTTGATGGCATCGGCGACGAAATTGGTGTCGAGCAGCAGGCCTTTCTGCTCGCCCTTGTTGGCGAAATATTCCGGCTCGCCGTCGAAGCGCTCCTTGAAGTCGTATCTCGAGTTGAACACGAAGTCGAGGTCGCCGAAGGCGTTGATGATCACCGGCGCGTTGGTCACGGCGACGTAGCGCGCCGCGTCCTTGCCCGAGCCGTTGAAATGCTGGTGCCAGGCATTGAGCGGGATGGCGAAGATCGCGCCGGCCTTCCACTCGAAGCTGATGCGCTTGCCGGCGTCGTTCCACACCGCGGTGGAGCCGCGCCCGTCCAGCACGTAGATCATCTCCTCGTACAGCTGGCGCTGCGGCGCAAGGCTCTTGCCCGCGGGAATCTCGCAGACGTAGCAGTCGTTCGACGTGCGCGAAGCATCGTGGTTGAGGAACACGCCCATGCCGCCGCGCCGCGCCCAGGGTTTGAGCTCGACGGTGTGCAGGTTCTCCACGTAGAACGAGCTGATGATGTCGAGCCCTTCGTCGCGCACCCAGCTCGTGTACGGCGTCTCCTTCTCGGTGGCGAACTTC
>Ga0247829_10000137_pt1 | contig 22354 bp, 20 predicted proteins | sample 12C_Control_Day4_FD_207765 | JGI IMG/M metagenome (GOLD analysis project Ga0247829, IMG submission 207765) | Soil microbial communities from agricultural site in Penn Yan, New York, United States - 12C_Control_Day4 | ecosystem: Environmental > Terrestrial > Soil > Agricultural land | place... | reverse complement strand
TTGTCCGCCGCCCTCGACATCCTCGACCGGCCGCCGTTCGGCCTGGTGCAGAAGAGCGGGCTGAGCGTGGCCGGCGTCGACGGCAAGGTCGACACCCAGCTCACGGTCGCATTCCCGCTCGGCCAGGCGCTGGAGCCGCGCGACATCGTGCTGGAAGGCAAGACGCGGATCACCGAAGCCCGCCTCGGTCAGGCGCTCGGCCCCTACCAGGTGCACGGCGCCAACATCACCATCGACATGACGCCGACGGCGGCCGAGGCCAGGGCCGACATGCTGATCAATGGGGTGGTGGCCAAGGCCATGTGGCAGCATGTGTTCGCCGCGCCCCCCGAGAAGCAGCCGCCGCTCAAGATCACGGCTACCCTCGACAACAGCTACCGCACCCAGCTCGGCCTCGACATAAATGATCTGGTGCAGGGCGACGTCGGCATCGAGGCGACCATCTCCACCGATGCGCGCGGCGAGCGCCGCGTCCATGTGCGTGCCGATCTCGTCAATGCCGAAGTAGGGCTCGACAGCGTCGCTTGGCGCAAGCCCAGGGGCAAGCGCAGCGTGTTCGAGTTCGATGTGGGCAAGGGCACGGGCGCCTATCCGATCGAGCTGCTCAACGTCAGGCTGGTCGGCGACGACGTGGCGATCGAAGGCTGGATGGGGATCGGGTCCGACAACAAGGTCAAGGAGTTCCGCTTCCCCAACTTCTCGCTCAACGTCATCACCAGTCTCGAGACGCACGGCAAGGTGCGCCCCGACGGCGTCTGGGACGTGACCGCGAAGGGCCCCACCTACGACGGCCGCGAACTCTTCCGCTCGTTCTTCGATGTCGCCCATCAGGTCGACCCGAACGCCAAGATCAGGCCGGGCCTCGACCTCAAGGCCGAAATCACCACCGTGGTCGGCTTCACCGACACCACGCTGCGCAACGTGAAGATGACGTTGCAGAAGCGGTCCAACAAGCTGACTGGACTCGACGTGCGCGGGACGCTCGAGGGCGGCAAGGCCTTCGCCGCCGTGGTGCGGCAGGAGCCCGGCAGACCGCGCACCCTGATCGCGGAATCCCAGGATGCCGGCCAGGTGTTCAAGCTGGTCGGCTTCTATCCCAATGCGGTCGGCGGCATGATGAACCTCGAGGTCAACCTGCAAGGCGAGGGCGCAGCCGAGCGGACGGGCACGCTGTGGGCCCGCAACTTCCGGGTGCTCGGCGATCCCGTGGTCATCGAGGTGCTGCAGAGCGCGGACAGCAACCGCAGCGAGCGGCGCAACGTCGTGCGCCAGCAGTTCGACTTCGAGATCATGCGCGTGCCGTTCTCGGTCGGCCACGGCCAGTTCGTCATGCACAACGCCGTCATCAACGGCCCGTTCGAGGGCGCGAGCCTGCGCGGCAAGGTCGATTTCAGGGCGCAGGTCATCGACGTCGGCGGGACCTACGTGGGCGGCACCGGCATCATGCAGGTGATAGCCTCGATCCCGGTGCTGGGCCCGATCCTGACGGGGCCGCGCGGGGAGGGTGTGTTCGGCATCACGTTCGCGATCAAGGGCACGATGGCCAACCCTCAGGTGGTCGTGAATCCGCTGGCGCTGCTGACGCCCGGCATCTTCCGCGAGATCTTCCAGATGACCGACGAGGACCCGCGCGTGGTGCCGCGCGAGCGGCCGACGCCGAAGCGGGACGGCGCACGTGCTTCCAGCGCGCCGGCCTCAGGCCCTCCGGGTGGAGCGCTGCTGGCGCCGGGCGTCCAGCCCGAGGTCGGGGGGAGCTGGTCGGCAGAGACGCCGCCGCCGCAACAGCCCAAGCGCAAGTAGCACGGCGCGCTCAGCCCAAATCTCTCCTATTCGTGGGACGCATCCCCGACGTGCGCGCGCTCCCGGCGTTCGTCCGTGACGGAGCGCACGTGCGCGGGCTAAGCTCGCCGCAACGGCCGGCGCCGGGGCAGCGTCACAATCCAGGAGACACCGAATGGCAGGCATCACCAGAACCGCGCGCGCCGAGTGGCAGGGCACGGGCAAGGAAGGCAAGGGCACGCTGACGACGCAGAGCGGCGTGCTATCGACCACGCCCTACGGCTTCAATACGAGGTTCGGCAGCGAGAAGGGCACCAACCCCGAGGAGCTGGTCGCGGCGGCGCATGCGGGCTGCTTCTCGATGGCGCTGGCGTTCGCGCTGACGGCGGCGGGCTTCACGCCGACACGCATCGCCACCTCGGCGGCCGTGACGCTCGAGCCGGAGGGGACCGGCTTCAAGATCTCGAAGTCGGCGCTCAAGCTCGAGGCCAGCGTGCCCAATATCGACCGTGCGCAGTTCGAGAAGATCGCCGCGGGCGCCAAGGCCGGCTGTCCGGTCTCCAAGCTCATGAACGCAGAGATCACCCTCGACTGGCAGCTCGTCTGAATAGTCACTCTGGAAACGAAGGGACCCACATGGAAAAGCGCAAGCTCGGCAAGTCGGGACTGTCAATCGCGCCGCTGATGTTCGGCGGCAACGTGTTCGGATGGACGGCGGACGAGGCGATGTCGATGAAGCTGCTCGACGGCTTCGTCGGTGCGGGCCTCAATGCCATCGACACGGCCGACGTCTATTCCAAGTGGGTCCCGGGCCACAAGGGCGGCGAGTCCGAGACCATCATCGGCAAGTGGCTGAAGGCGAGGGGCGGGCGCGACAGAATCGTGCTGGCGAGCAAGGTCGGCATGGAGATGCCGGGCATCGGCAAGGGCCTGCGCAAGGCCTACATCCTGGCGCGCGTCGAGGACTCGCTGAAGCGGCTGCAGACCGACTACATCGACCTCTACCAATCGCACACCGACGATCAGGAAGCGCCGATCGAGGAGACGCTCGCCACCTATCAGCAGCTGATCGAGCAGGGCAAGGTGCGCGCCATCGGCGCCTCGAACTACACCGCGCCAAGGCTGGCTGCCGCGCTGAAGGCGAGTGCGGCGGGCAAGCTGCCGCGCTACGAGAGCCTGCAGCCGCACTACAACATGTGCGAGCGGCCGCTCTACGAGGCCGAGCTGGAGCCGCTGTGCCTGAAGGAGGGCGTGGGCGTCATTCCCTACTATTCGCTGGCGAGCGGATTCCTGACGGGCAAGTACCGGTCGGAGGCCGACCTCGGCAAGAGCGCGCGCGGCGGCGGCGTCAAGAAGTACCTCAACGACAAGGGGCTGCGCATCCTGAAGGCGCTCGACGAGGTGAGCGCAGGTGCGCGCTCCAAGCCGGGCGTGGTCGCGCTCGCATGGCTGATCGCGCGGCCCAGCATCACCGCGCCGATCGCGAGCGCCACCAACATGGCCCAGCTCGAGGACCTCGTCGCAGCCACGCAGCTGAAGCTCGACGCCGCTGCGATCAAGAAGCTCGACGCCGCGAGCGCGTGAGCGGTCCCTCTCTCCCCGCGAGGCGGGGAGAGGGTCGGGGTGAGGGGCGGCGGCATACGCCGACATCCTGGTGTGTGGCCGCCCCTCACCCTAACCCTCTCCCCATGCTGAAGGAGCATGGGGAGAGGGGACTATGCGCGCTGGCGCAGGAGGTAGGTGGTGGCGGCGCGGATGGCGGGGGGCGCGTAGAGGATCTTGCGGTGGCCGAGATGGTCGAAGGCCTGCAGCCGGGTGGTCTTGCAGGCGGACGCCATCTCCTCGGCGTCGCGGAAGGCAACGTCGGCGTCGTCGCGGGAATGCAGCAGGAGGGCGGGTCGGCCGGTCTCGGCGAGCAGCTTCTCGCCCGTGAAGTCCGCGATCCGGCGATGCGCAATGCGCTCCAGGCGGCGCTCGTAGGCGCGGCGCGCGGCCGGTGAAAGCCCGAGCTCCTCGCTGAAGCTGTCCGTCACCTGCGAGAAACGGTTGGGAACGGCGACCAGCACGAAGTCCTGGAACGGATAGGCGCGCGGCATCGGTGCGCCGGCGGTGCCGGCAAGCAGCACGGCGTGGCCGCCGAGGGAGTGACCGACGGCGTACTGAATGGGGCCCAGCGCCTCCGCGACCTCGCGCACGGCATGGCCGCAGGAGATCAGCGTCGTGTGCGCGCCTGAGCTCCTGCCGTGCGCGGGCAGGTCGAACAGGACGGCGCGCAAGCCGCGCCTGCGGAACTGCTCGGCGAATGCGCTCATGAAGGCCGCCTCGCCGGTCCAGCCGTGCACCAGCAGCACGCTTGCCGCGGCGGGGCCGTCGGGCTCGAAGACGTAGGCCTGCAGGTCGCCGGTGCTGGTGGGGATACGCAACTCCTCGGCATGGCGCAGATGGAAGCGCGCCCGGGCCACGAGCTGATCGTGATCGGGGCTGCGGTGGCGCGACAGGCTCGGGGTGCAGAACCGCTGGTAGGCGAAATCGCCCCAAGCCTGGGGCGCGTGCGGGCCTACATTCGGGGGGAGATCGTCAAGGACCTGGTGACGCTGCAACATGTAGAAGGCTCGATTGGGTCGTGCGGAAGCTGCGTAGCATATGTCCGTTGCGTTGCGGTTATGTGCTGCCGATCGCAGTCATGGTTGCCAGGCCAGACCGACGCGGCTGTTACATAGGGAACCGGCGCCGAGTTGCCAGCCCCACGATCGGCGGGAACTCGTATACAATTTGGCGCATGGATTGGAATGACGAAGGCGTGATCCTGAGCGTGCGGCCGCATGGCGAGACCGGGGCCGTGCTCGAGCTGTTCACGCGCGGCCACGGGCGGCATCTGGGCCTCGTTCACGGCGGGCGCTCGCGCAGGCTGCGGCCGGTCCTGCAGACCGGCAACCACCTGGATGTCACGTGGAAGGCGCGGCTTGCCGATCATCTGGGCCATTTCGGCGTCGAGCTGCGCAAAGGTTATGCAGCCGCTGTCATGGAGGATGCGTCGGCCCTGGCGGCGCTGACGTCGATGGTGGCGCTCGCCCGCCTGCTGCCCGAGCGCGATCCCCATCCCAACCTCTACGAAGTCACGCTGTTCGTGCTGGGCTTCCTCGACGAGCCGCAGGTGTGGCCGGCGCTCGTGGTGCGCTGGGAGCTGGCGCTGCTCGAGGAGCTGGGCTTCGGTCTCGATCTCGCGTCCTGCGCGGCGACCGGGACAACAGCCGATCTCGTCTACGTCTCGCCCAAGTCCGGGCGCGCCGTCTCCGGCGAGGCGGGTGAGCCCTACAAGGACCGTCTGCTGGCCCTGCCGGCATTCCTGCGCGGGCGCGCGACGGGGCCGGTGACGGAGGAGGACGTGCGCGCGGGCTTTGCTCTCACGGGGCATTTTCTCGACGCGCGCGTGCTGCGGCCCAGGGAGATTCCGATGCCGGACGCGCGCGGGCGCCTGCTGTCCTATCTTCGGCCCAATCGTTGAGTCCAATTGGCACGAGCGATCGACGAGGGGTGCACATGCCAGCTTCAAGCCTCGACAATTTGTTGCGCTCCCGACCGGCCGACGTCTTTGCGGCGCTCGGAATGGCGGCAGGCAGCCTGTCAGCAGCCTTCGGTCAATCCTCCTCCCTCGAGTTTGCGGCGCTCAAGCCGCTGGCGATGGCATTCCTGCTCGATCCCGGCGCACTGCCGATCGGCGTCTTCTACGGGGTCGCCATGGGTCTCGGCATGGCCGCCTGGACCCGCAAGCCGTGGGTGGGCGTCTTCGTGCTCGTCACCACCCTCTACGCCTGGAGCTTCGCGATCCACACGGCCATCCGCCTGCAGCGCAACGCCGGCGATGATCTGCACCTGATTGCCGGGAGCCTCGCCGCGGGCGCGGTCGGGGCCGGCATCACGCACCTGGGCTGCGCGGTGTTCGCCGTCGACCTGCGGCGTCCGCCCTGGCGCATCGCGCTCACCTGTGCGGTGGGGGCGGTATTCGGCATGCTGTTCTACTTCGGTGAGCGCAAGATCCTCGACGAGAGGCTGCTGTTCTTCCTGTGGCAGCCGGCGGTGGCGTTCGCGATCGGGCTCGGGTTGCCGCGGCAGAAAGAGGGCGCTTGAGGGCGCGCTACTTGCGCTCGAGGCTCACCTCTACCTCCTGGCCCTTTGGGCTCACCACGTAGCGGTCGCCGTTGCGCGGCGCATAGGGCTTCGGCGGGGCGGCTTTTTCGAACGTGAGGGCGTCGGGGGTGCAGCGCGAGTAGGTGGCGATGGTGCGATCGGGAAGCGTGATCTTGTCGTCGCCCAGCTGGTAGCGCACCGCCTTCCCAGCGCGATTGACGACGGAGAACTCGACCTTCAGCGAGTCGGGGCGACCGAACAGCTGCACGGAGATGAACTTGGGGTCGGGGTCGGGCGCACGCACGACGGCGACGCCGATCTCGGTCACGTGCGGCGCCAGCATGTTGGCGCGATGGCCGGGCGAGGCCTTCCAGCCCTCCACGGCGTTGCGGGCGAGCTGCCTGGTCTCGAAGCCGCGGCTGTCGAGGTTGAGCGCGAGGTTCTCCGCCACCGTGCAATAGCGGTAGCCCTGGGCCTCGGCGCGCGCGGCGGGTTTGCGGCCGTCCGCCTCGTGGGCGAACTTGCCGCTCTTTGCCAGGTAGTCGGCGAAGGCGCGTGCGGCAGCGGCGAGCGCCTTGTTCGGCGCCAGCGCACCGAGCTTGTTCTCCTTGCGAAACGCGTTCGTCATCTCGACGATGGCGATCTCGGTCTGCGGCAGGTCGGGGAGGGTGACCATGGTGGCGTCTGGCTAGAGGTCGTCCGGATTGACGGGCGCTCGGGCGCCGTGGCGGACGTGCAGGATCACAATCTCATCTTTACCGATCGTGTAGAAGACCGGGTAGTCAGCAATGCCAGTCAGGTCACGAATGGCGCGCGGGCTGTAGCGAACGCTCACTTTCGGAATCGTGCGAAGGCCGCTGCGACCTCGGCTTCGCTCGCGAACTCGCCGCGCCCGACCTGGGCCAGAGCTTCGTCAATGGTCTGAAGCTCATCCGCTTCCGCTCGATAGACGTCAGTGCCGAGGCGGTCCAAGGCAAGCAGGATCTTTGCCGCTTCATCCTGCCGAGCCTCCGGCCAGCTCTGCACCGTGGCTAGCGCCTTCTCCATCAAGCTGGTCATCGGTTCACCTGTGTCGTCATCCTGGTCAAGCTTTGGTCCGTGAGTTGGCATCTCGCCCCTCGATCAACCTTTCGCATGCTTTCTACAGGTCGTCGGAGATGGAAAAATCATTGGGGTCATATGGTTGCTCGCTTCGAAGCTTTTCAACAAGCAAGATAGTCAAGCTATCCATTTCCGGCAATCTGGGGTGCCGGACACTTGAGGTTCGCGGCCGCAGCCAGTAACCACCGCGTATGAGCAAGACCACGATTCTCGCACCCCCGCCGCCGCCCATCGAGCCGATTAAGCTCAGGGATGCGCTGGAGGAGCGCTACCTCGCCTATGCGCTCTCCACCATCATGCACCGGGCGCTGCCCGACGTGCGCGACGGGCTCAAGCCCGTGCACCGGCGCATCCTCTATGCCATGCACCAACTCCGGCTGACGCCGGACGGGGGGTTCCTGAAGTGCGCCAAGATCGTCGGCGACACCATGGGCGACTACCACCCCCACGGCAACCAGGCGATCTACGACGCGCTGGCGCGCCTGGCCCAGGATTTCGCGGTCCGCTACCCGCTGATCGACGGCCAGGGCAACTTCGGCAACATCGACGGGGATAACCCCGCAGCCGAGCGCTATACCGAGGCGCGCATCACCGCCATTGCCGCCGACCTGCTGGAAGGGATCGAAGAGGAGACGGTCGACTTCCGTCCCAACTACGACGGGCGCAAGCAGGAGCCGGTGGTGTTGCCGGCGGCCTTCCCCAACGTGCTCGCCAACGGCACGTCCGGCATCGCCGTCGGCATGGCGACCAGCATCCCGCCCCACAACCTCGACGAGCTGTGCACGGCGCTGCTGCACCTCATCAAGCACCCCAACGCGCACATCGACAAGCTGGTGGAGATGGTGCCGGGCCCGGACTTCCCGACCGGCGGCGTGATCGTGGAGCCGCGCGAGCAGATTCTCGAGGCCTACGGGACGGGCCGCGGCGGCTTCCGCCTGCGCGCCAAGTGGGACAAGGAGGACACGGGGCGGGGCACCTACCAGATCGTCGTCACCGAGATCCCCTACCAGGTGCAGAAGGCCAAGCTCGTCGAGCGTCTCGGCGAGCTGATGGACGACAAGAAGCTGCCGCTGCTCGGCGACGCGCGCGATGAGTCGGCGGAGACCGTGCGACTGGTCCTGGAGCCGAAGAGCCGCGCCATCGACCCCGTGCTGCTGATGGAGAGCCTGTTCCGGCTGACCGAGCTGGAGGTGCGCATATCGCTGAACATGAATGTGCTGTCGGCGGGCCAGGTTCCGGGCGTGCTGTCGCTGCGCGACGTGCTCAAGCGCTGGCTGGAGCACCGCCAGGTCGTGTTGGTGCGGCGTTCCGAGTTCCGCCTGAAGAAGATCGAGCACCGGCTGGAGGTGCTCGACGGCTACTTGATCGCCTATCTCAACCTCGACGAGGTGATCCGCATCGTCCGCTTCGAGGACGAGCCCAAGGCCAAGCTCATCTCGCGCTTCAAGCTGACCGAGGTGCAGGCCGAGGCGATCCTCAACCTGCGGCTCAAGTCGCTGTCGCGGCTCGAGGAGATCGAGATCAAGGCCGAGCACGACAAGCTCAGCAAAGAGCGGCGCGAGCTCAAGTCGCTGCTGAAATCCGAGGATCAGCAGTGGGAGCGCATCACCGAGGAGGTGAAGGCGACGCGGGAAGCCTACTCCAAGAAGACCGAGCTCGGCCGCCGCCGCACGTCGTTCGCCGATGCGCCGGCGATCGAGGTCGATCTCGACCAGGCCATGATCGAGAAGGAGCCCATCACCGTCTTGCTGTCCGAGAAGGGCTGGATCCGCGCCATGAAGGGCCACGTCGACGACCTCTCCAAGCTCGAGTTCAAGCAGGGCGACGCGTTGCGGCGGGCGGTGAAGGCGCAGACGACCGACAAGCTGCTGCTGCTCGCCTCCAACGGCAAGGTGTTCACGCTGCCGGGCGATCAGCTGCCGGGCGGCCGCGGCCACGGCGAGCCGGTGCGGCTGATGGTCGACCTCGAGGAGAACCACGCGTTCATCGAGATCTTCGTGCACGAGCCCGGACGCAAGCTGCTGGTGGCGGCGAGTTCAGGCCACGGCTTCATCGTGCCGGAGGACGAGGTGGTCGCCATGACCCGCAAGGGCAAGCAGGTGCTCAACGTCGACGAGCCGGCGGAGGCCTGCGTGTGCGTGCCGGCCGAGGGCGACATGGTCGCGGCCATCGGCGAGAACCGCAAGATGCTGATCTTCCCAATCGAGGAGGTCAACGAGATGTCGCGCGGCAAGGGCGTGTTCCTGCAGCGCTTCAAGGACGGCAGCTTGTCCGACCTGCGCGTCTTCAAGAAGAGCGACGGCCTGACGTGGCTGGACCCGGCAGGACGCACCTTCACGCTGCCGTTCGCGGAGCTGCGGGACTGGCTCGGACAGCGCGCCCAGGCGGGGCGGCTTGCGCCCCGCGGCTTCCCCAAGTCCAACAAGTTCGGGCCGGCATTCTGAGGCGCCGCTCTGAAGGCGCTCGGTTGTGAACGCTGGTTGCCGTGCTCGTCCTGCACCACTTGCGCGGCGCCCCCATCCGGGCGATGGGTAGCCCTGGTCGAGGGAGGGGGCATCGGGCAATGCGGCGGGCTCGCGTCTTGTCGGTGGCCGTTTCGCTTGTCGCGCTGGCCGCGGCGGGCATGGCGCCGGCGCACTCCCAGGCCCAATGCAGCAAGGGCGATTTCGAAGCGGTGGTGGACGAGGCGGCGGGCGCGCTGGGTGCGCTTGCCCGCGAGAACACCCCGCAGTTCCAGGCCAAGCTGCGCCAGCTCAAGGCCAAGCGCGGCTGGAGCGACGACCAGTTCCTGAAGGAGGCCGAGCCGCTGGTGCGCGACGACAAGATCGCAGGCTTCGACCAGCAGTCCGAGGATTTCCTGGCCCGCATCACGAGCGGGGGGCAGGCGGGGGCTTCGGGCGAGGCGCCGGACTGCAAGCTGCTCGCCGAGCTGCGCACCATCATGGGCTCGCTGGTGGAGACGCAGAAGGCCAAGTGGGCCTATATGTTCGAGAAGATCGAGGGCGAGCTGCGCAAATGACCTCGGCGAGCGGACGCTCGCGGAGATCATCCCCGCGAACGCGGGGATCTCGAAGTTGGGAGCCACCACCATGCTCGACCGGCCGGACTTCCAACAGGCGCTGCGCTACGTCTTCGAGGAGAAGATCCCCTTCTGCCGGACGCTCGGCCTCAAGCTCGAGGTGGAGGACGGTGCACCCAGGGTGCATATCGCCAGGCAGGACTTCATGCTGGGCAACACCAAGCTCAAGGTGCTGCACGGCGGCGTGACAGCGGCCGTGCTCGATTCCATCGCCGGTGTCGCCATCATGCTGAGGATGGTCGAGGCCGACCCCAAGCCCGATCTCGAAACGCAGTTGCGCGAGTTTGCCCAGCTTTCGACCATCGACCTGCGCGTCGACTACCTGGAGCCCGCGAGCGCGGCGGCGTTCGTGGCCACCGCCACCGTCACCCGGCTCGGCACGCGCATCGCCAACGTGCAGATGGCGCTCACCGACGACGCCGGCCGCTGCGTCGCCACCGGGGCTGCCGCCTTCTCGCTGCGCGCTCCGCGGGGCTGAGGCTTCCGGCAGCGCTTTCCGACATGATCGGCATGGGGTATCACAAGCTCAGGCATTGGGAGGAGTAAGTCATGGATCTCGGCATCAAGGGCAAGAAGGCGATCGTCTGCGCGGCATCGAAGGGATTGGGCAGGGGTTGCGCCCAAGCGCTGGCGCGGGAAGGCGTGGACTTGACGATCTGCGCGCGGGGGGCTGAAGCGCTGAACGCTACGGCCAAGGAGCTCACCGGCCTCGGCGCCAAGGTGACGCCGGTCGTCTGCGACGTGACCACGGACGCCGGCCGCAAGGCGCTGCTCGCCGCCTGCCCCAACCCCGACATCCTCATCACCAATGCGGGCGGGCCGCCGCCGGGCGATTTCAAGGGTTTCTCGCTCGACGACTGGCGCAAGGCGGTGGAGGGCAACATGATCACGCCCATCGCCCTCATCCATGCCACCGTCTACGGCATGATGGATCGCGGCTTCGGGCGCATCGTCAACATCACCTCCCAGTCGGTGAAGGCACCCATCGCCGCCCTCGAGTTGTCGAACGGTGCACGGATGGGCCTCACCGGCGCCGTCGCCGTGATCGCCCGCAAGGCTTCCAAGAACAACGTCACCATCAACGGCATCCTGCCCGGTCCCTTCGATACCGACCGGCTGCGCGGCACCACGCAGAAGATGGCGGAGGCGCGCAAGGTCGCGGTGTCGGTGGTGGAGGAGGAGCGCAAGGCGGCCGTGCCCGCAGGACGCTTCGGCACCGCCGAGGAGTTCGGCAGCGTCGTCGCCTTCCTGTGCTCCACGCACGCCGGCTACATCACCGGGCAGAACGTGCTGATCGACGGCGGCGGCTATCCGGGATCGCTCTGAGGCAGCTGCCGGCCGCCAGCGTCGGGCAACACATTTCGTCGGGCAACACATTTCCCGCTTGTTTGGGGGTTGCCCGAACGGCAGGACAGCTATGCCGTGCGTCTGCGCTTAACCATCGCGGGCACAAATTTGTGTTGCGCATCCGACACGAATGGGTGTGCCGTCCTGCGCATAGGCCCAATTCTTCGCGTGGCATTGGAGTTTGCTGCGACAATTATATGAATTTGGTTCACAATTTTGGGTTGACCGACCAACTCGCAGTTGCTGTCGTGCGCGCGCTGGGGCACGTGGCTGAGCCAAAATCAGTGGCGTGCCAGTGGGGTACCGGCATTCGGCTCAGGGACACGAACCGAACGCGGACAGCTAGGCAAACGCTCTCCAACCAACATCGAGCGAACCGGTAACGCGGTTAAGCGTTTCCGAGCAGCTGGACCGCCCTGGTCGGCCCCCGCCGTTTCGTCATGCGTAAGAGGAGAACAGCATGAGACACTTGGTAAGGATGGCTTTGCTCGCACTGGCGGTGGTCGCCGGGGTGGCACTGCCGGCCGCTGCAGAGTCTGGGGACAAGCGACACTGGTTCGAGAGCGGGCCACGCCACTATTATCGGGGCGAGGAAGCTTCCCCTGCGCGGGTTACCCGCGCTCAACGCTACTACAACGAGGAGGCGGCACCGCGCAGGCAGGCCTACAGCGGCAATCGAGCTCATCGTGCCAGCAAGCATGCGGCCCGCAGCGGCAAGAGCACGCGGGGCAAGCGCATCGCCGGCCGGCACGGCAAGGGCCCCAAGGCCGTGGCGCAGCAGCGCAAGGACACCGCAAAACCGGCGGTGGCCGCCGCCGCGAAGCCGGATAGCCAGCCCGCCCAGAAGCAGGCTGAGACGACCGGGAGTCAGAAAAAGCCTGAGACTGCCGAGAGGAAGGCAACCGCGCCCGAGGCCGCACCGAAGGCCCCCGCGCCCAAGGCGCAGGCTGCGCGTCCCTCTGGCGGCGGCCAGCATGGCGTTGCCTCCTTCTACTGGCAGCCCCAGCGCGTGGCTGCCGGCGGGTGGTTCAACCCGAACGCGATGACCGCGGCGCACAAGACGCTGCCGTTCGGTACCCGGGTGCGCGTCACGCATCAGGGCAATGGCCGCTCCGTCGAGGTCGTGATCAACGATCGCGGACCCTACATAGCGGGCCGCATCATCGACCTCTCCAAGGCCGCCGCCTCCGTCATCGGCATGACCGGCCAAGGGATCGCCCGCGTCGCCGTGGAGGTGCTCGGCCGCTAGCGGCAGGTCCATCAAGACGGTACTCTCGACGGACCGTCGGGAGCTGGCCCTCCAAGATCGGGGGCGGCTCCCGGCGGTCCGTTTCCTTTTCGGCCGCAGAGAGAGGGCCCGCATGCTGGAGATTGCCCCCGACAAGGTCGCCCACGTCATCGTCAAGGCCCGCGAGTACGACGCCAAGGTGGGCACCTGGGACGACACGGCCCGATCCGGCGATGCCGAGGACGACCCCTCATCGATCCTCGAGGACTACGCCAACGATCCAACGCGCGCGGAGCTTGCAGCCTTCATCGACGGCCTCAACGTGGACGAGCAGGTCAACCTGGTGGCGCTCGCCTGGATCGGACGCGGCACTTTTGCCCCCGAGGAGCTCGACGAGGCGGTCGAGACCGCCCGCAGCGAGCGCGTCAGCGCCACCTCGAAATACCTGATGGGCATCCCGCTCCTCGCCGACTACCTGGAGGAGGGGCTGGAGAAGCTCGGCATCTCAGTGGAGGATGCGGAGAAGGGGGTGCTGTAGGGGCGCGTCGGTCGACACGCCGCCTCATCCTCGCGGGCCGATCAGTCTTTCCCTGTGCGCGCGCAGCGGGAGAATATCGGCTCAGACGCGGACGTTGGACGTCTTGAACGTACCTGCGGCGAAGGCTCTGGCGGCCTTTGCCTTGTCGAACTCCCAGTGCCACGGCTCCTTGTTGACGGTGCGGACAAAGCCGCGAACGGGGGCGTTCTTGGTCAGCCAGTCGTAGGTGGGATCGCCTGCGCCGCCGCCGACCGCGATGTCGAACGCAATACCGTTCTGATGATTGGAGTTGCCAGGCTTCGCGGCGAGATTGAAGCCGGGGAGCCCCCTGATGAACCCGTCGTGCAGGACTTTCTGCTCGGGATAGGAGCGAAAGCCGCTGTTTATGGCGACCTGGACCCCGGCCCCGGCGGCAGCCGCTACGAGATCGAGATAGGGATCGAGGGTGTCAAGGGCGATCCGCCTCACTCCGAGGCTTGCGCCCATGATGTCCACCAGCGTGACCTGTCCCTTGAAGGTGCCCGCGACCCATGCGGCATTGGGGCCAAACCTGCTTGCTCCAGGCTCGGGCGGGATCGCCCCGAGCGTCTGGTTGACGAACTTGCCTTGGAAGTTGCGGGTCGAGGTCCATCCGAGCAGCGTCGCCCCGTCGTCGGAGATGGCCCGGGCGAATGCGAGGGTGCCGGCGCTGCCCGTCGCCACCACCTTTGCGGCGTCGACCTTGATCTTGGTTCCTTTGGCAATTCGCTTGAAGTTGCCGACCTGCTCGCCGAGCGGCAGCGGGTCGCCGGCTGCATAGAGCTCGAAGGCCATCAGGTCGCTGGCCTTGCGGATGCGTGCGTCAGGGTCGGTAACAGTGAATGTCGTCTGCTTATAGCTTTGCGTGCGGTCCATGTAATTCCTCTATGAAAGATCTTCAGTATGCGCAGGCAATAGTTCCATGCGTGTACCGCTGGTGCAAGCGGCCAGGCCTAGCGATTTGCGCTCGTGAAGCCTTGGGGCCGGTCGAGCCAGACGGCGAGTGCATGCCAGGGGGCGATGCTCCAGCTGGAGCGCGCGGCACCTGAGGTGGATGGCAGGACGAAGACGTCGGGGAAATCCGGCAGGGTGGGCGGTTGCCGGCCGTAGGATATGGCCTCGGTGCGCTTGCGGCCGAGCCAGACGCTTGCGGCCTTCTTGCCGTTGAAGGCGATCGCGCGCGGGCGATAGCCGCGAATTGTCTCGACGAGCCTGTCGCGGTTGAACTCGTGCCTGGCGATCTGGCGGTCCATGCCGGCGCCCAGCTTCGACATGTCGGTGAGGCCGATGCCGAGCGCCAGCAGGTCGCTGAACTCGGCGGGCTTGAAGCGGCGCGGCGTCAGGCGGACCTCGTGCAGGGTGCGCCAGAAGCGGTTGCCGCGGCCGGCGTAGTAGTGGCCGAGCTCAGCCGAGCGCTTGCCGGCCGCCGTGCCGACGAACACGACGCGCAGATGGGCAGGAGGAGGTCAGGGAGCCTATGTCCGATGGAGGACTCCGGCGTCGGCCAGCCTTCACCCTCGACATGCGCTCGTTCCGCTTGTTGTGCGCGCTCGGGCATCTGCAGGCCGCAGGTCGCCATGGATGACCCAGCATAGAGCGATTCCGGACCGCCTGCGCTTCCGGGCGAGAGTCTGCGAACAACTAATGTTCGCGTGCATGACGGCGTACAGGCGCTGGCGCCGCCGGGGATCGAGGTGGCGGTGGCGGAGGTCTTTGCGGCCGCGTGAACCGCCTGGGGGTGTCATGCCGGGGCTTGTCCCCGGCATCCAACCATCAACGGCGCTTGCGGAGAGATGGATCGCGGGAACAAGTCCCGCGATGACAGGTTGGAGCGCGCGGTGAGGGAGGCGGCCTACCCCAGCGCCTCGTTGCTCTTCTTCGCCCGCTCCGCATCGACGTACACCTGCCCGCCCATCTCGCGGAACTTGGCGGACATCTGGGCCATGCCGGCCTCTCGGGTGCCGTTGGAGGCGGGGTCGATCTGGGTGGTCTCCTCGGCGAGTTCGACGCCGGCCTCGTTGAGCTTGGCGGCGTAGTCGCGGACGTCCTGGGTGATCTTCATGGAGCAGAACTTGGGGCCGCACATGGAGCAGAAGTGGGCGACCTTGTGGGCCTCCTTGGGGAGCGTCTCGTCGTGGTACTCGCGCGCCGTATCGGGGTCGAGCGAGAGGTTGAACTGGTCCTCCCAGCGGAAATCGAAGCGCGCCTGGCTGAGCGCATCGTCGCGCAGTTGCGCGGCCGGGTGGCCCTTGGCAAGGTCGGCGGCGTGGGCAGCGATGCGGTAGGTGATGACGCCTTCCTTGACGTCGTCGCGGTTGGGCAGCCCCAGGTGCTCCTTGGGCGTGACGTAACAGAGCATGGCGGTGCCGAACCAGCCGATCATGGCGGCGCCGATGCCTGAGGTGATGTGGTCGTAGCCCGGCGCGATGTCGGTGGTGAGCGGCCCCAGCGTATAGAACGGCGCCTCGCCGCACTCCTTCAGCTGCTTGTCCATGTTGATCTTGATCTTGTGCATGGGCACGTGGCCGGGGCCCTCGATCATGACCTGGCAGCCTTTGGCCCAGGCGATCTTGGTGAGCTCGCCCAGGGTCTCGAGCTCGGCGAACTGGGCGCGGTCGTTGGCGTCGGCGATGGAGCCGGGGCGCAGGCCGTCGCCGAGCGAGAAGGAGACGTCGTACTCGCGCATGAGGTCGCAGATCTCGTCGAAGCGCTCGTAGAGGAAGCTCTCCTTGTGGTGGGCCAGGCACCACTTGGCCATGATCGAGCCGCCGCGCGAGACGATGCCGGTGGTGCGGTTGGCGGTCAGCGGCACGTAGGGCAGGCGCACGCCGGCGTGGATCGTGAAGTAGTCGACGCCCTGCTCGCACTGCTCGATCAGCGTGTCCTTGTACATCTCCCAGGTGAGCTTGACGGGGTCGCCGCCGCACTTCTCGAGCGCCTGGTAGATCGGCACGGTGCCGATGGGGACGGGCGAGTTGCGCAAGATCCACTCGCGCGTGTTGTGGATGTTGCGGCCCGTCGAGAGGTCCATGACGGTGTCGCCGCCCCAGCGGATCGCCCACACCATCTTCTCCACCTCCTCCTCGACCGAGGAGCTGACGGCGGAGTTGCCGATGTTGGCGTTGATCTTCACGAGGAAGTTGCGGCCGATGATCATCGGCTCCAATTCCGCGTGGTTGATGTTGGCGGGGATGATGGCGCGGCCGCGGGCGATCTCGGAGCGGACGAACTCGGGCGTGATGTGCTCCGGGATGTCGGCGCCGAAGCTCTCGCCGTCGGCGACGGCCGCTTTGGCGCGGGCGAGCGCGGCCTTGCGGCCGAGGTTCTCGCGGTGGGCGACGTAGATCATCTCCTTGGTGACGATGCCGGCGCGGGCGAGCTCGAGCTGGGTGACGGGCTTGCCCGGCAGGCCGCGCAGGGGCTGCGGCTTGTTGGGGAAGTCGCGGGCGAGGTGCTTGGCCGATACGTTGCCGTTGTCCTCGGGCTTGATGTCGCGGCCCTGGTAGGCCTCGACGCCGCCGCGCTCCTTGACCCAGGCCGCCCGGATGCGGGGCAGGCCCTTCTCGACGTCGATTGCGGCATTCGCATCTGTGTAGGGGCCCGATGGATCGTAGACCCGGAACGAGGGCTCGCCGGCGCCTTCTGAGAGCGCGATCTCGCGGAACGGCACGCGCACGTCGTCGTGGCCCTCGGGCGAGGTGTAGACCTTGGTCGAGGCGCTGATGGGCCCGGTCGTGACCTTCGGCACCATCAGGTCCTTGGCTCGCGTGATCTTGTTCATCATTTCGCTCCCGGGCTGTTCCGTGCGCTCTGGTCGAGCACGCTGAACCGACAACATATCTGGCGCGCACGGGCCCTCCGCGGGGGCGGCGCTCGCGCCGGCGTGCAGTCGCACGCTCAGGGGCGACAGCACTTGTGCAAACGGGAATGCTGGTGAGGGGTGGTCGTTTTCCGTCCCTTCGCCGGCATGACCCGGATCAGGTTCTAAGGGTGGCGGCGCGGGTTGAGCGCCATCTCAGCCGGCTTCCCGCCGGCCCCCCTGGAACTGCGGGCAGTGTAGGCCGATCGCGAGGGGTGTCAATGTCGGTGCGCGCCGCCGTGCGGCAGACGTTCCACAAACGCAGAGCGCCCCGGCCTGCAAGCCGAGGCGCCCGCGACTTGAACGACAGCTACTCTTCCCGCTCAGGCGCGGCGCTCGATGGGGACGTAGGCGCGCTCGGTGGGGCCGATGTAGAGCTGGCGGGGACGGCCGATCTTCTGCTCGGGGTCCTCGATCATCTCCTTCCACTGCGCGATCCAGCCGACCGTGCGCGCCACGGCGAACAGCACCGTGAACATCGACACCGGGAAGCCCATCGCGCGCAGCGTGATGCCCGAGTAGAAGTCGATGTTGGGATAGAGCTTCTTCTCCACGAAGTAGTCGTCCTGCAGAGCGATGCGCTCGAGCTCCATGGCGACCTTCAGGATGTTCTGGTTCTTGACCCCAAGCGAGTCCAGCACCTCGTGGCAGGTCTGCTGCATCACCTTGGCGCGCGGGTCGTAGTTCTTGTAGACGCGGTGGCCGAAGCCCATCAGGCGGAAGCTCGAGTTCTTGTCCTTGGCCTTCTTGACGTACTCGGGGACGCGGTCGACGGTGCCGATCTCCTCGAGCATCTTGAGCGCGGCCTCGTTGGCGCCGCCGTGGGCGGGGCCCCACAGGCAGGCAATGCCGGCGGCGATGCAGGCGAACGGGTTGGCGCCGGAGGAGCCGGCGAGCCGCACGGTGGAGGTGGAGGCGTTCTGCTCGTGGTCGGCGTGCAGGATGAGGATGCGGTCGAGGGCGCGGGCGACGATCGGGTTGACGACGTAGGGCTCGCACGGCACGGCAAAGCACATCTGCAGGAAGTTGGCCGTGTAGTCGAGGTCGTTGCGCGGATAGATGAAGGGCTGACCGATCGAATACTTGTAGGCCATCGCCGCCATCGTCGGCATCTTGGCGATCATGCGATGGCTGGCGATCATGCGCTGGAGCGGATCGTTGATGTCGGTGGAGTCGTGATAGAAGGCCGACAGCGCGCCGACCGAGCCGCACATCACCGCCATCGGGTGGGCGTCGCGGCGGAAGCCCGTGAAGAAGCGGGTCATCTGCTCGTGCACCATGGTGTGGCGCGTGATCGTGGTGCGGAACTCCTCGAGCTGCGCCTTGTTGGGCAGCTCGCCGTGCAGCAGCAGGTAGCAGACCTCGATGAAGTTCGATTTCGGGGTCAGCTGCTCGATGGGATAGCCGCGATAGAGCAGCACGCCCTTGTCGCCGTCGATGTAGGTGATGCGCGAGGAGCAGTTGGCGGTGGACGTGAAGCCCGGATCGTAGGTGAAGCAGCCGGTGTCGCGGTAGAGCCGGCCGACGTCGATGACGTCGGGGCCGATGGTGCCCGATCTGACCGGCAGATGCGTCTGCTGGTTGCTGCCAACCGTCATGGTCGCGGTCTTGCCGGTATCAGCGGTGTCTTTCGCGTTCATCGGGGTCGTCCTTCGCTCTCGGCCGCCGCCCTCACCGCGTATGAGTGGAGGGCCCGGCGGCAATCCCAATACTATACATTTTGCAGTGCAAAAAATCTATGCACCGGACGATACGGAGCTTTGCGACCTTCGTCTGGCATGTCGGCATGGTTTCTCTCATCCCGGGGCCGCCTGGTCGCGGATGCGGGCCAGCGCCTCGTCGCGGCCAAGGATGGCCATGACGTCGAACACGGGGGGCGAGACGGTGCGGCCGGTGAGGGCGGCGCGCAGGGGCTGGGCGACCTTGCCGAGCTTGAGGCCGGTCTCGTCGACGATGGTGCGCACCGCCGCCTCCAGCGCGGGGACCGTCCAATCGGCAGTCGCTTGGAGTCGCGGTAACAGCTTGGCGAGGGTGCCGCGGGCCTCTGCATCGAGGAGCTTGGCCGCCTTGTCGTCGAGGGCGAGCGGACGTCCGGCGGTCAGATAGGCCGAGCCTTCGATCAGGTCCAGGAGGGTCTTGGCCCGCTCCTTGAGGGTGGGCAGCGCGGCCGCCAGCTTGTCCCTGCCGACCCGGTCGAACCCGGCGGCGATCTCGGCGCCGTTGTCGAGGTGGGGCAGCAGGTCCTTAAGGCGCCGCAGGAGCTCGGACTCGCTGGCCTGGCGGATGTAGTGGCCGTTGACGTCGGCGAGCTTGGCGAAGTCGAGCCGGCCCGGGGCCTTGTTGATGTCGTCGATGTCGAACCACTCCACCGCCCGCTCGGTGGAGAAGATCTCGTCGTCGCCGTGGCTCCAGCCGAGCCGGACCAGATAGTTGCGCAAGCCCGCGGGCAGGTAGCCCATGGCGCGATAAGCCTCGATGCCGAGCGCGCCGTGGCGCTTGGAGAGCTTGGCGCCGTCGGGTCCGTGGATCAGCGGCACGTGGGCGAACACGGGGACATCCCAGCCCATGGCACGGTAGATCTGCACTTGCCTCGCGGCGTTTGTCAGATGATCGACGCCGCGGATGACGTGGGTCACGCCCATGTCGTGGTCGTCCACCACCACGGCGAAGTTGTAGACCGGGTTGCCGTCGCTGCGCAGGATGACCATGTCGTCGAGCTGGGTGTTGGGGACGACGACGCGGCCCTGCACGCGGTCCTCGATCACGGTCTCGCCGTCGCGGGGGGCTCTGAGCCGCAGGGCGGGCTTGACGCCGGTGGGCGCGGTTTTCGGGTCGCGGTCGCGCCAGGGGCTCTGGATGATCTGCGGGCCTCGCGGGGGGCGCTTCTCCTGCCTGGCGAGCTCGCGCTCGGCCGCGATCGCCTTGTGCATGACGTCGAGCTCGGCCGGCGTCAGATAGCAGCGGTAGGCGTTGCCGGAGGTCAGCAGCTGCTCGGCGACCTCGCGGTGGCGCGGCGCGCGCGGGAACTGGTGGATGGGCTCGCCGTCCCAGTCGAGCTCGAGCCATCTGAGCCCGTCGAGGATGGCTCTGACGGCCGCTTCCGTGGAGCGCTCGCGGTCGGTGTCCTCGATGCGCAGCAGGAACTTGCCGCCGGTGTGGCGTGCGTAGAGCCAATTGAACAGCGCCGTGCGCGCCCCGCCGATATGCAGGAAGCCGGTGGGCGAGGGAGCGAAACGGGTGACGACGGGTTTGCTCATGTGCCTGCTCTCGTTCGAATCGTGGGGGAGGGCCTAGAGCCAAATGCGCGCCGATACAAGCCGCGCGACCGGGTAGCCTTCGGGGCATACGGCTCGTAGGACGCGCCATCTATGGGATTTGAACCCTACGCGCATCCCGCTCCCCGTCACCAACAAATGACATGGGGGCGACTGAGTTTCGAGCGAGTTTGCCGGCACGCCCGATAGGTGTATGCTTAGCGCTATGGATCACAACGTCACCGCGCTGGAGCGTGCTTTCCAGCTCGCAAAGTCCGGCAACTGCGCGTCGGTCCCGGACCTGAGGCAGCGCCTCAAGCAAGAGGGGTACTCGCTGCAGACTATCGTCGGGCGCACCCTGACCCGGCAGCTGGAGGCGCTCATCAAGGCGGCGGCCACAAAGAACGATGCCTAGGGAACCCAAAGCTCAGAAGCGCCCCGCCGGCGCGACCGGCAACGCCGCCAAGGTCCTGCGCATCGCCGCGGGCGGGGAGCAGGAGGACTTTCCGGCCGACGATGGCAAGGACAAGGCGGCGCAGTCGCTGGGGCGGCGGGGCGGCAAGGCGCGAGCCGCAGCGCTCAGCGCCAAGCGGCGCGTCGAGATCGCCAGGAAGGCCGCGGCCAAGCGCTGGGGCGGCTGAGCTGCGGCAAGCTTGCCTCGATCGCCACCACAACCGACCTCGGCAGCGCGTGCCGCTTGGCGGGCATGCCCGGATTTGGCAGATAGTCGTCAGCGAACTGGTGCAAGGAAGAAAAATGGCAACCGCCGAGACGGCGCCGCGAGAGCCGGGGCAGGACTTCATCCGCGACATCGTCGCCGCCGACCTTGCGGAGGGGCGGCACAGAAGCGTGATCACGCGGTTTCCGCCCGAGCCGAACGGCTATCTCCACATCGGGCACGCCAAGTCGATCTGCCTCAACTTCGGGGTGGCACAGGAGTTCGGCGGCCGCTGCCACCTGCGCTTCGACGACACCAATCCGACCAAGGAGGAGCAGGAGTACATCGACGCCATCGAGCGCGACGTGCGCTGGCTCGGCTTCGACTGGGGCAAGCACCTCTATCACGCGTCAGACTACTTCGAGCAGCTCTACGCGTGGGCCGAGCACCTGATCAAGGCGGGCAAGGCCTACATCGACGACCAGAGCCAGGAGGAGATGCGCGCGAGCCGCGGCACGCTGACGGAGCCCGGCACGAACAGCCCCTGGCGCAACCGCAGCGTGGAGGAGAACCTCGACCTGTTCCGGCGCATGCGGGCGGGCGAGTTCCCCAACGGCGCGCGCGTGCTGCGCGCCCGGATCGATATGGCGAGCGGCAACATCAACCTGCGCGACCCCGTGCTCTACCGCATCCTGCACGCCACCCACCCGCGCACGGGCACGCAGTGGAAGATCTACCCGAGCTACGACTACGCGCACGGCCAGTCGGACGCCATCGAGCACATCACGCACTCGATCTGCACGCTGGAGTTCGAGGACCATCGCCCGCTCTACGACTGGTTCATCGAGAACCTGCCCGTGCCGTCGCGGCCGCGCCAGTACGAGTTCGCGCGCCTGAACATGACTTACACGGTGCTGTCCAAGCGCGTGCTGACGGAGCTGGTGCGGGGCGGGCACGTCTCGGGCTGGGACGATCCGCGCATGCCCACGATTGCGGGCCTGCGTCGGCGCGGCGTGCCGTCGGCGGCGATCCGCGATTTCGTCAAGCGGATCGGCGTCGCCAAGGCCAACAGCGTGGTCGATGCCGGCATGTTCGAGTTCACGGTGCGCGAGGCGCTCAACAAAGGCGCGCTGAGGCGCATGGCCGTGCTGCGACCGCTCAAGGTGGTGATCGAGAACTATCCGGAGGGCAAGACGGAGGAGCTGGAAGCCGTCAACAACCCGGAGGACGCAAGCGCAGGCTCGCGCAAGATCCGGTTCTCGCGCGAGCTGTGGGTGGAGCGCGACGACTTCATGGAGAACCCGCCCAAGAAGTTCTTTCGGTTGTCGCCGGACAAGGAGGTGCGGCTGCGCTACGCCTACTTCG
>Ga0247829_10000136_pt1 | contig 22355 bp, 19 predicted proteins | sample 12C_Control_Day4_FD_207765 | JGI IMG/M metagenome (GOLD analysis project Ga0247829, IMG submission 207765) | Soil microbial communities from agricultural site in Penn Yan, New York, United States - 12C_Control_Day4 | ecosystem: Environmental > Terrestrial > Soil > Agricultural land | place... | reverse complement strand
GCGAGCAGCTTCTCGGACTGCGCCAGCCGGCGCTCGTGATCGCTCATGCTCACGTCGGCGCAGACGAGCGCGATCAGGCACAGCAGGCGCGGGTAGCCGTCGGGTGCGTTGCGCCAGGAGGCGGAGAGATGGGTCGCGTGGTCGGCGAGGCTCGTCATCACGGCGCCATAGCGCCGGTCGTCGAGGCCATCGAGCAGCAGCCCCGCGTGCGACAGCCACGAGATCAGGCGGCGCGCGACGACATCGGGCCGCCAGGCGGGGTCGGCGTGCCGGCGGCTGCGCCGGATCCATTCGCCGACCAGTTGCTGGGCGAGCGCTTGGGCATCCTGCGTCTGCGCGTGGTGGAGGTGGCGCAGCCAGCCGAAGCCGTGCAGCTCTCGTGCCCATTGCGGGCTCGGCGCCGCGACGGCGAACGGCGAGCGTCCCCCGAGCGTGGCGGCCCAGCCGCCGAGCCCGAAGCTCCCCGAGGCCACCTCGTCGGCGAAGCTGGCGTCGGCAACCCGCAGGTCGGGCGGCGCCAGTAGCAGCTCATCGGCCGCCTCGGACCGGTAGCGCCAGCGCAGCAGCCGCGAGCGGCGCATGCGGGCGAGCGCCCCGCGGCCCGCCTGCCCCACGCTCAGCAGGGCGAGACTGACCTGCTCGCGGGCGGTCGGACGCGAACCAGCCGTTCGCGCGGCGCTGCTCGAGCCCCGTCGGGGAAGGTTCTCCATGCGAAATCGCTTAGCTTGGTGCTGCACCTCAGCCAAGCCGCCGAACCGCGCGCGCATGCCGGATTTGTGGATAAGCAGCTTTCGGCCACGGTCAGGACAGCCGGCGCAGCCGCGCCGCATAGAAGCCGTCCAAGCCCGCAAGCTCCGGCGGCGACTGGGCCCCGTGAAACGTCAGCGTGCGCAGGTCGCCGTCGGCGCTGATCCACTCCGGCTCCGCGCCGATCTCGGCGGCGGCGACGGGCTGGCGCGCGAAATTGGGATGCGCCGCCAGGAACGCGGCCGTCTGCTGCTCGCCTTCCTCGGGCTCGAGCGAGCACGTGGCGTAGACGATGAGCCCGCCCGACGCGACGAGTGTGGCCGCATGTGCCAGCATGCGCGCCTGCGTCTGCGCCATGCGCGCGACATCCTCTGGGCCCTTGAGCCGCAGAATGTCGGGATGGCGGCGGATGGTGCCGGTTGCCGTGCACGGCGCATCGAGCAGCACGACGTCGAACGTGCGCCCCGGCGCCCAGCTCGACACGTCGGCCTCCACCACCTCGGCGTCGAGCCGCAGGCGGCCGAGGTTCGCGCGCAGGCGCTCGAGCCGCTGGGCCGACACATCGACCGCGGTCACCTTCGCTCCGGCGGCGGCGAGCATCGCCGTCTTGCCGCCGGGCGCCGCGCAAAGGTCGGCGACGGTCTTGCCCCTGACGTCGCCCGCCAATCGCGCCACCAGCGCGGCAGCCGCGTCCTGCACCCACCACGCGCCGTCGGTGAAGCCCGGCAGGTCCTCGATGCGCCCATGCGCGGCGAGCCGGATCGATCCGGTGGCGAGGAGCTGTCCGCCGAGCCGCGCGGCCCAGGCCGCCGCGTCGGCGTCGGGCTTGACCGAGATGTCGAGCGGCGCCTCGCGCAGTGCGGCCTCGGCGATGCGGCGCGCGGTCTCGGCGCCATAGGTGGCTGTCCACCGCTGCCACAGCCAGTCCGGGATGTTGAGACGCACGCCATCCTGGCCGGCGAGAATGTCCGCCCCGCGCTCGGCGACGCGCCGCAGCACGGCGTTGACGAGTTTGGCGAAGCGATGCGCCCCGCGGTCGCGCCGCGTGGTCTCGACGGCGAGATCGACGACCGCGTGCGGGGGCATGCCGAGACAGACGAGCTGGGCGGCGCCGGCGAGCAGGATCGGCCACAGGCGGCCCTTGTCGGCCGGCAGCGGCCGCTCGAGGAAGCTCTTGAGCACGAGCTCGAGCTCGCCCTGCCGGCGCAGCGCGGCCGCTGCCACCGCCCGCGCCAGCGCCCGGTCGCGGGCCTCCAGCGCGGCATGCTCGGGCCGCGCCGATTGCTCCGCCAGCACATGCTCCAGCGGCCGCTTGTGCATGAGCACGCCGGCGATGAGGTGCACGGCAAGCTCCCGTGCCGCGAGCCCGGCGTGGCTGGCCCTGACGCTCGGTTTCTTCTGCCCAGTTCGCACGCTCAATGCTCTCCGTCGCCCGACCGATCCCGTTCGCGTGTGCTTCTGCAGTAAGGATGGCTGCACCGCAACAAGAAGGTCGTCCGTAGGCATTCTTTTGACACCGCACCCGACCCGTGCGACGCTGCCAGCGTTGGGGCATCGCATATCCGTCAGACCGCGCAAGACAAGCGGCAGCAAGTAGCACCAACGCCCCAACTTGTTATGCCGTCGACCGCTGTGACGTCGTGAGGCCGCGCCTCACGCGTCGACCGATGCATTGCGACGGCCATCAAGGGAGGAGTCTGCAATGAAGAAAAGCCTTTTCGTGCTGGGTTTGCTGGGCGCGTCGGCCTCGGCTCTCACCGCGACCGTCGCTCCTGCAGAGGCCCAGGACAAGACCCGCTGGAAGATGCAGAGCGCATTCGCCAGCTCGCTGACACACCTGGGACCTAGCGGTCTGCGCTTCGCCAAGAACATCGACCGCATGTCCGGCGGCAGGTTCGAGGTCAAGTTCTACGAGCCGGGGGCTCTCATACCACCGCTCGAGTGCTTCGATGCGGTCTCCAAGGGCTCGATCGAGTCCTGCTGGACGACGCCGGGTTATCACACCGGCAAGTATCCCTCGCTCGCCTTCTTCACGACCGTGCCGTTCGGGCCTACGCTCGGGGAGTTTCTGGCGTGGAAGTGGCACGGCGGCGGCAACAAGCTGCGGGACGAGATTTACGCCAAGCACGATCTCGTCGCAGTCGACGCCAGCTGCATCGGCCCCGAGACCTCAGGTTGGTTCCGCAAGGAGGTCAAATCGGTCGAGGAGATGAAGGGCATCAAGATGCGCTTCTTCGGCCTCGGCGCCCAGGTGATGCAGAAGCTCGGTGTGTCGACGCAGCTACTGGCCGCGGCCGACATCTATCAGGCGCTCGAGCGCGGCGTGATCGATGCCACCGAGTTCTCCATGCCCGCCATGGACATCAAGCTCGGCTTCCATCAGATCGCCAAGTACAACTACTTCCCTGGCTGGCACCAGCAGGTCTCATGCGGGGAGCTGCTGATGAATAAGAAGGCGTGGGAGGCGTTGCCTGACGCCTACAAGGCGATGATCGAGACTGCGGGCGAGGCTCAGATTTCCTTCACGTACTCCGAAACCGAGGCCACGCAGTTCGGTGTCATGGCCGAGATGCGCGACAAGCACAATGTGCAGGTCAAGCGCTGGGGCGACAAGGACCTGGCCGCCTTCGAGAAGGGGTGGCGCGAGGGGCTCAAGGAAGAGTCGGCCAAGGACCCGCTGTTCAAGAAAGTCGCCGATCACTACCTCGACTTCCGCAAGAAGTATGCGATTTGGGGCGAATCCCAGGCGATGAAGGCGAGCTACCTCGACAAGTAGCAGGAGCCGGGGTCGGCGCGGCCGTGAAGCTGCGCCGGCCTTTGTTGGCTGGCGGGATACGCCGCAGGAAAGCAGCAGCTACGGCTTCCAGACCACGTCGTCGTTGACCGCGTAAAGCTTGCAGGCCGTCTTCGCAAGCTCGCGGCAGCGCGCGAGCACGGCCTCGATGGCCGAGGGATTGCCGCCCACCCAGGTCCACGAGCCGTCCGGCCCGATGGCGAAGGCTCTCGGCACGTCGCCTTCCAGGAACGCCTTGTAGCCCTCCCGCCCCTTGTTGCTCACGATCGGCACCGACCGCACATCCTCGAGCCCGGCGAAGCCGCTCGGCGGCGGCGAGCCCGGCGGCGGCTTGCGCGGATCGAGCCCGAGCGTCGTCAGGAAGCGGTCGAGATGCGGCCGCCACAAGGTGACGCCGGGGTCGACGATGTCGTGGCCGTCCTGGCCGATGGGCGGCAGCATGTGCAGCTCCGCCCGCCCTCCCGCGCCGACGTAGGCGACATGCCAGTCGCGCGGCACGCGCGGACCCCAGAGTCGATCGTTCTCCGAGTAGATCCAGATGCTGGGAAGGGGCCTCTTCCTCGCCGCCGCGGCCATCCGCATCTCGACGTCCCTGGGATTGCACGGTCGCCCGAGACGATCGTTCTTGCCGCCGATACCGCCGGCGAAGTTGACGATCGCGAGGATGCGGGCCGGCGAATCTCCCGCCGCGACGATCGAGCCGAAGCCGCCCGCCGATATGCCCGACAGCAGAAACCGCTCGCTGTCGGCCCAGGGCTGCCGTCCGGCATAGGCGATCGATTCCCGGATGTGGGCAGCGACGTTCGCGGCCAGGGGCTCGTAGCGCCATGCGTCGCAGTTCGCTTCCACCCCGAACGAGCGCTCGGGGTCGATGTCGTAGCCGCTCACCCCGTAGCCGACGCGAGTGGGAGCCAGGACGGCGAAGCCGCGGCGCACGAAATAGCCGCGCAGGATGCGGCTGCGGCCGAACTCGGGGCGTCTTTGCGAGTCCCGACCGTGACTGGCGATGACGGTTGGAAACGGGCCCGGCCCGTCCGGCTTGAAGATCGTCAGCACGAACTCGCGCCGGTGCATCCTGCCATCGACGGTCTTCACCGCGATCGGCAGCCGCACGACCTCCTCGTTGAGCGAGCGGTCGAGCGGCGGCTCGGGTGCAGCGGGTGGCTGGGTCAGGGCCCCCGGGCCGCCTCCGGGCTTTCGCTCGACCTGCGCCACTGCGGGCCAGAGCGGCCAGAGGCTCGCTGCCGCGACGAGAAGCGCCAGGACGAATGCAAACGGCATGATGTCGAGGGTTCCGCTGCCCAATGCAGTCTCGCTCAATCCGGTGCGATTAGAGCAAGGGCGGCCGCTGTGCGTCAAACCCGCGCTACCGCAGCGATCGGCCCGCCGGGTCCCGCCCTTGATCGGAATCAACGATTGGTAAGGCTTGCTGGGTCAGGTTGAGGGATCAGCCATGTCCGACGAGGATTCGCCAACACCATGAACCACCGCCACCGCAAAGTGCTGCACGCCCTGTTCTCGCATCCCGTTAGCGCCAACATCGACTTGAAGGACGTGATGCACGTGTTGGAGGAGCTGGGCGGCAAGGTGGAGGCCAAATCGGGCAACCGCATCGGCGTCACCCTCAACGGCCACACGGCGGCCTTCACCCACGCCCAGCACAGCCTGCCGAAGGAGGAGGTGGCACAGATCCGCAAGTACCTCGAGACCTGCGGCGTCGATCCGGGCAAGTATCCGGTCTGAGCGCTAGCCCCAGGGGCCGCGCCGGCCCGCGTCGGTGGAGCCGCCGCTCCAGGGACCCGACGGTGCGGAGGCCCCATAGGAGCGCGCGCCGCGCGTGAACGAGCCCTGCCCGCGCGACGTCCCCATCTCCTGCGCCAGCCGCTCGAGCGCGGCGATGCGGTTCTGGGTGTTGGGGTGGGTCGAGAACAGGTTGTCCATGCCCTCGCCCGTCAGCGGGTTGATGATGAAGAGGTGCGCCGTGGCGGGCGCCGCCTCGGCCGGTTCGTTGCGGATCTGGTGGGCGTAGCCCTCGATCTTGCGCAGCGCGGAGGCGAGCGACATCGGATCGCCGGCGATCATGCCGCCCATCCGGTCGGCCTGATACTCGCGCGAGCGGCTGATCGCCATCTGCACCATCATGGCTGCCAGCGGCGCCACGATCATGGCGACGAGCGCGCCGATCCAGCCGATGCCGCCGCCGTTGTTGTCGCGGTGGCCGCCGAACAGCGCGCCGAACTGCAGGTACTGCGCCAGCATCGAGATGGCGCCGCCGATGGTGGCGGCGACCGCCATGGTCAGCGTGTCGTAGTTCTTCACGTGCGCGAGTTCGTGCGCCATCACGCCCGCGACCTCGTCGGGGGTCAGCGCCTCGAGCAGGCCCGTGGAGGCGCACACGGCCGCGTTCTGCGGGTTGCGCCCGGTGGCGAAGGCGTTGGGCTGCGGGTTGTTCATGACGTAGACGCGCGGCATCGGCAGCTCGGCCCTGCGCGCCAGCTCCTGGACGATGCGGTAGTAGTCCCCGCCCGAGCGCGCATCGACCTCCGCGGCGCCGTACATGCGCAGCACCATCTTGTCGGACTGCCACAGGCTGAAGAGGTTCATGCCCGCGGCAAGAACAAGGGCGATGACCATGCCGGTCGTGCCGCCGATCAGCCCGCCCATGGCCACAAAAATGCCCGTCAGGAACGCGAGCAGAAGCCCGGTCTTGGCGTAGTTCATAGGCATCGTGGGTCCTCGTCAGCCTTTCCCTGGATGTCGTCCACCAGTCGGATGATTATATGGTATTGGCGGAAGCTGACAGCCAGGGGCTTCCCGGATGCCGGCCCGCGGAAGGGTTGAGAAATGGCCTATCCCACTGAAAAGAAACGACCCGACGGGCGTAGGCAACCTGAGGTAGTGGAGCCGCCCCGGGTGCTGACGCCCGCGGCCCAGCGGGCGCTGGCCGAGGCTGCGGAGCGCCGCCGCCTCGCCGAGGCGCAGCGGGTCGCCAACCCTCCGAAAAAGGAGGTCGGCGGTCAGGACGGCCCCGATCCCACCCGTTTCGGGGACTGGGAGAAGAACGGCATCATCTCCGATTTCTGAGGGCACCTGCCCAGGCGCCCCCGGCGGCCTTCCTACAACACCCCTTTGCCGTTGCTGCCCGCATGGGCCCAACAACGGAGCTCACGGCTTGGCCGGGGACTCCGGCGTCTCTATAGAATGGGCTCATGCAGAGGCCCGCAGGAGCAGTCGTGACGCCGAGGCGCCGCTCGCGCCTGCCGAGGGTGATCCTCTCCGTCGTTGTTGTCGTCGGCCTCGCGGCCCTGTTCCGGTTCGGCCTCGTGCCCTGGGCGATCAACCCGCTCCCCGCCATCGATCTGAGCCAGCCCAACCTCTGGTTCGTGGACTGGCGGCTCTCCGCCATCAAGAACAACCCCGACCTCTGCCGCCGCGTGCTGGTCGCCCCGCACATCGAGGCCCAGCCGATCGCCGACAGCCCGATGCGCGACGGCTGCGGCTGGGTCAACGGCGTGCGCATGTCGACGGCGGGCGGCGTGCGCGCCGGCTTCGACAAGCTCACGTGCGAGGCGGCGGTGGCGCTGGCGCTGTGGCTCAAGCAGGACCTCCAGGACCTGGCGCTGGAGCACTTCGGCAACCGCGTCGTCGCGGTGCAGAGCTTCGGCACCTTCTCCTGCCGCAACATCATCGGCAACCCGCTGTGGAAGGCCTGGCGCAGCCAGCACGCCACCGCCAACGCCGTCGACATCGGCGGCTTCACGCTCTCGGACGGGCGGCGCATCTCCGTGAAGGGCTCCTGGCACGGCACGGGGACCGAGGCGCGCTTCCTGCGAGCCGCGCACGCGAGCGCCTGCCGCTACTTCCACGTCGCATTGAGCCCCGACTTCAACGCCGCCCACCACGACCACTTCCACTTCGACCGCGGACCGCTGTTGCGCTGCAAGTGACGGGCGCGGAATGGGGTCAGACCCTACGGCTCTGACGGCGCCAAAGGCGGGACCACAACCAAAGGGTCTGACCCCGTAACTCCGACCTCTGTCAGTAGCCAGGCGACGCCTCCGGGGCTACGGTTTCTCCACGACAACCCTGCCAACGCGCCAGTTGAGGAGAAACGCCCATGCCCACGACCGCCGAGAAGCGCACAGCCTTTCGTCGCCTGCATGAGAGCGGCTGCTTCGTCATCCCCAACCCCTGGGACATCGGCACCACCCGCTACCTGCAGAGCATGGGCTTCAAGGCGCTGGCGACGACGAGCGCGGGGTTCGCCTGGTCGCGCGGCCTCGCCGACGGCGGGGTGACGCTCGACGCCATGCTCGCTCACATCGCCGAGCTGTCGGCCGCCGCCGACATCCCCTTCAACGCCGACTTCGAGGGCGGCTACGCGCACGAGCCGGCGGGCGTGGCCGAGAGCGTGCGGCTGTGCTGCGCGACCGGCGTCTCGGGCCTCTCCATCGAGGACTTCACCGGCGATCGCGAGAAGCCCCTCTACGACTTCGATGTGGCGGTTGCCCGCATCAAGGCGGCGCGCGAGGCCATCGACAAGGCCGGCGGCGGCGTGCTGCTGACCGGGCGCAGCGAGGGCTTCATCCGCAACCGCCCGGACATGGACGAGACCATCCGCCGGCTCCAGGCCTACGCCGCGGCCGGCGCCGATTGCCTCTACGCGCCGGGCATCGCCACGCGCGAGCAGATCGCGGCCGTGGTTAAGGCGGTGGCGCCCAAGCCCGTCAACCTGCTGGTGGGCAGCCCGCTCGACCTCACCGTGTCGGACATCGCCGGCCTCGGCGTGCGTCGCATCTCCATCGGCGGGGCGTTGGCACGCGCGGCCTGGGGCGGCACCATGCGCACCATGAAGCTGATCGCCGAAGGCAGCTTCAAGGGCTTCGCCGACGCGGCGCCCGGCGCCGACATCGTCAAGGCGTTGAAATAGCCGCTCGAAGCAGGCCTCAGACGGCGCCGGCCTTGCGCAGCCTGGCGATCTCGCCGGCGGCGAACCCGAGCTCGCCCAGGATGGTGTCGGTGTCGGCTCCCATGGCCGGCGCCGGCGCACACGGGAGCTCCTCGCCGGGACAGCGGACCGAGGGCGCCAGCAGCCGTATCGGCCCGCTCGGATGCTCCGCCGTGCGCACCATGGCGCCCTCGCGCACGAACGGGTTCTCGAGCGCATCCTTCACATCGTAGACTGGCGCCGCCGGCACCCGTCCGGCAAAGGCCTCGATCCACTCCGCCGTCGTGCGCGCCGACAGCGCCGCGTCGAGCTCCAGTGTGAGCTTCGCCCGGTTGGCGAGCCGCGCCTTGAAGTCCTTGTAGTCGGCCCGCGCGCTCCACTCCGGCTTGCCGATCGCCTCGCACAGCACCGGCCAGAACTTCTCCTTGTTGCACATCAGGAAGATGAAGCCGTCCTTGGTGCGGTAGAGCTGGCTCGGCGTCAGCGAGGGATGGCTGGAGCGCGGCTCGCGGCCTTGGTTGACGCCGGCGTTGAGATACCAGACCGCGAGGTAGCAGAGGTTCTGCAGCGCGGTCTCGAACAGGCTCACATCGATGTCGCGGCCCTTGCCGGTCGCGCGCGCCGAGAGCACGCCCGACACCAGCGCGAAGGCGGCGTTGAGCCCCGTCATCAGGTCGACGATGGAGAGGCCCATGCGCGAGGGCGGCCCGTCCGCCTCGCCGGTGACGGAGAGATAGCCCGCCTCCGCCTGCATCAGGTAATCGTATCCAGGCCAGGCCTTGCGCGAGCCCTCGCGCCCGTAGGCCGAGAGATGCGCGCACACGATCTTGGGGTTGGCCTCGCGCAGATGCGCGTAGGTGACGCCGAGCTTCTCCGCCTGGTCGCCGCGCAGGTTGTCGAGCACCGCATCCGCGCTGCCCACGAGCGCGTGCAGGACGCGGCGGGCCTCGGGGTGCTTGAGGTTGAGCGTCAGGCTCTTCTTGTTGCGGTTGAAGGCCTGGAAGAAGTGGCTGTCTCCGTCAGGGAAGAAATGGGGCCCCACGGAGCGGCTGACATCGCCGCCCTCGGCCGGGTTCTCGATCTTGATGACCTCGGCGCCGAGGTCGCCGAGCATCATGCTGCCGAACGGGCCGGCGCCGTATTGCTCGACCGCGATGATGCGCAGGCCTGCGAGGGGCAGCATGATGGTGTGAATCCTGGCCTAGCGCGGCGCCGCCTGGCAGATGCGATCGAGGGCGGCGCGTGCGTCGGGTGCCGCATCGAGCCCGAGCACCGCCTCGCGGACCGCGTCGGCCTGGCGCGCCGAGAGCGACAGGCGGGCGTTGCCCTCGAACTTCTCGACGATCTCGGCATTCGTGAGAGGGCGGTCGGCGCAGCCGCGGTTCATGGCCTCGCGGTGCACCAGCGTGCGGCCGTCCTTGAGCGAGATCTGCACCTCGCCCGTGTAGTGCCGCGGGAAGGTCGACTTGGGGTCGACCTCGTAGTCGACGCGGTCGCACAGGGCGAGGATGCGCTCGTCGCTGAGCACCTCGGGCTCGAGCTCGGCGAGTCCGAAGCGGCCGCGCACCAGGCTTGCTGAGACGAGGTAGGGGATCGAGAACTGCGCGTCGTAGGCGTTGGCGGGGCGACGCTTGTTGGCGACCGGCTCGCACACGGTCTTGACCACCTCCGCCGGCACCAGCGCCTTGATGCGCTCGATGTCGGAAATCGCGAGCTTGTGCTGCTTGAGCAGCGCGAGCGCGGCATCCGAGCAGGCGTGCGTGAAGTGGCAGGCCGGCAGCGGCTTTACGGCGACAGCCATCACCTCCCACACGTCGCCGAGGCCAGCCGTCGCCCGCTCCCAGCGCTCCGCCTCGATCCCCGCCTGCAGGTAGGCCTTGAACAGACCGAAGCGGCCCTCGTAGGCGCGCGATGGTCCCACGAAACCCTGCCGCGCCAGCGCCGCCGCCGTGATGCCCGACTGCGCCGCCCAGCCCGGATGCATGCGCTTGGTCCAGGCGCCGTCCTCCAGGAACTCCAGGCTGCCGGCCGCCATCGACAGCGAGATGCCCTGCGCCATTACCAGCGCCTGCGGCGACAGCCCCATCAGCATGCCCGCCGCCAGCGTGCAGCCGAAGACGCCAATGAGCCCGGTCGGGTGGAAGCCCAGCTGATGGAACGGGCCGCTGCCGACGGCGGCAAGCCTGGTCGCTGCCTCAACGCCCGCGATGTAGGCGGTGAGGAGGTCGGCGCCGGACGCGCCGCGCATGTGGGCCGCGGAGAGCGTCGCCGGCCACAGGCTGGCCGTGGCATGGATGACGCCGCCCGTGTGCGTGTCGTCGAAGTCGAGGCCGTGCACGAGGATGCCGTTGAGGAGCGCTGCATCGCGCGCCGGCAGCCAGAGCGGCAGGCCGATCACGGGCACAGGGCCCTCTCCGCCGAGCCCGGAGATGGCGGTTGCGGCTTTGTGGGCAAAGTCGTAGCGGCCCGAGGCTAGCGCGATGCCGGTCGCATCGAGGATCAGGTGCTTGGCCCGCCCGCGCACCTCGGCGGGTATTGCCTCGGCCCTCAGGTCATGGGCGAAGCGCGCCAGCGTCTCGGAGATCAGCTCGGCCTGGCGCGGCGCGTCGGCCGCCTTGTCCACGGTGCGAAGCATCACGTTCATGGCCGGCCTCCCAAATCGTTGTTGTTGCGACAATAGTTGCTGTCACGGCTGCCGCAAGCATCTCATCTCGTGCTGCGGCAACCCTGGTCCGCGCTCGCTGTGCATCGTGAAGGACCCCGCGGCGGGCGATATGCCGCAACACGCACGGCCCCGCCATCGCTTATCTCAGACCCATGATCGAATACGGGGCCACCGCCAGCCATCCGCCGCGCGACCTGACGCGGTCCATGCTGCGCGGCTTCCTCGAGCGCTGCCCCAATTGCGGCAAGGGGGCCCTGTTCCGCCGCTACCTCAAGACCTGGGACAACTGTCCCTCGTGCGGCGAGGCTCTCCACCACCACCGCACCGACGACGCGCCGCCCTACTTTACCATCCTGGTCGTCGGCCATTTCATTGTCGGGGGCGTCCTCTCCCTCGAGAAGTGGGCGGCCCCGCCGACGTGGCTGCATCTCTCCATCTGGCTGCCGCTGACACTGGTGGCGTCCCTGTGGCTGCTGCCCCGCGTCAAGGGCTCGCTCGTCGGCCTGCAGTGGGCCCTCTACATGCACGGCTTCGATCCGAAGCATCGACCGACCGAGGAGCCGGGCCTGCCGGGCCTGTAGGTGTGAGCCTGCGGCCTCGCGCGCTCCCGATGCGCACCAGCATTGCGCTCCGCGCATCCGGAAGGACTGTCGCCGCCCGTTCCTCTGAGGCAAGTCTGAGCCACTCCGCACGCTGCTGCGCCTCGGGAGCCTCGGCATCGGCATGACCACTGTTGCAGCAGACCAGCCGGTCCTGGAGCTTTCCACCGCGCGCCGCTATTTCGTCCTCGTCACCATCGTCGTGGCGTGCGGTGCCTTCAACGCTGCGACCTTCACGGCGACCGCCATCCTCCCGCAGATGCAGGGTGCCATGTCCGCCACCCAGGACGAGATCTCCTGGACAGTCACCTTCAACATCCTGGCGACTGCCGTGTTCACGCCGATGACGGGCTGGCTCGTCGGCCGCTTCGGGCGCGGCCCCGTGCAGTTCTGGAGCCTGGTGTCCTTCTCAGCTGCCACGCTGATGTGCGGCCTCTCCCAGTCGCTGGAAACGCTGGTGTTCTGGCGGACGGTGCAGGGTGCCTCCGGCGCGCCGCTGCTCCCTTTGGGCCAGGCCATCCTGCTCGACGTCTTCCCTCGCCGCCAGCACGGGTTCGTCATCTCGATCTTCGGCGTCGCCAACACGTTCGGTCCCATCATCGGCCCCGTGCTGGCCGGCTATCTTGCCGAGAGCTACAGCTGGCGGTGGGGCTACTACATGATCCTGCCGGTCTCGATCGCGGCCACGATTGCCTCCCACTTCGCCATACCGCGCGAGAGGCCCGGCACCGCCGCCCCGCTCGACTGGACGGGATTTCTCGCGCTCTCGGTCGCCATCGCCTCGATGCAGCTGCTGCTTTCGCGCGGGCAGCGGCTGGACTGGTTCGAGTCCTCCGAGATCCTGATCGAGGCGCTGGTCGCCGTGGCGGCCCTCTACGTGTTCGTCGCGCACAGCTTGACCGCAAGGCACCCGTTCCTGAGCCCGCGCCTCGTCCAGGACCGCAACTACGCGGTCGGCATGTTCCTGATCGTCATCTTCGGCATGCTCAACTTCACGCCCATGGTGCTGCTGCCGCCGCTGCTGCAGAACCAGCTGGGCTTCCCTGACGGGCTCGTGGGCTACGTGGTGAGCTGGCGGGGAGTGGGCGTGATGTCGGGCTTCTTCCTGTCCATGCTCACGACCGGGCTCGATCCGCGCATCGGCATGGTCACGGGCTTCGGCCTCCAGATCATCTCGGGTCTGTGGCTGACGAGCATCGATTTCAACGTCCAGCTCTCGACGCTGTGCGCGAACGCCTTCCTGCAGGGGCTGGCCGTCGGCATGATCTGGACGCCGATCTCGACCTCGGCGTTCTGGACGCTCGACTCCAAGTTGCGCGGCGACGGCGTTGCCGTCTTCCATCTCATGCGCAACATCGGCAGCAGTTTCTTCATCTCGGTCTCCGTCGCCGAGGTGGTGCGCGCGACGGGCGCCAACTACAGCCGGATGATGGAGTTCCTCTCGCCCTTCAACCGCACGCTGTCGCTGCCCTCGGCGATGGGGACGTGGACGGTCGACACCACGACGGGGCTGGCGGGGCTGGCGCGCGAGATCAACAAGCAGGCCGCGATGATCGGCTACCTGAACGCCTTCTGGATGTACACGGTGGCCTCCGCGATCGCCCTCCCGCTCGTCTTCATCGTCCGCCGCCCGAAGGGGTAGAATTGTGGTAGGTGATGCCTCCGCTTGGTTGAGATCAACGGCGATGAAGAGAAAGAAGCTCACTGGGATGCGGAAGGCGCTACTCGAGACTGCGCGTGATTTCCATCGCTGCGGCCTGACCTCTGCCGACGAACTCGAAAAGATCAGCAAGCGGTTGCTCGGTAGACGATCGCCTCGAACGGGCCTCGCGGCGTCGGTGCGGTCTCAGCGAAAGAGATAGATCGGGCTCGACCACATGCGGTGGCCGTCCTCTTGCTGGACGCGGACGTAGAGGCGGGTGTCGCCTGTGCCGCGCAGCTTCACGCGCCGGCGCAGGGAGAGGCGCGTCTCGCGCATCGCCTCCGGCAGGCGTTGCAGGCGCACGGCGCGCTCCAGCCCGCCGGCCTCGAAGGTGCGCGGGGTCGCACCGAGCCCTGCAATGTCCACCTCGCCGGAGACCGGTGCGGTCTTGAAGGCGAGCTGCCCCGTCGCGCTCTCGAGCCACAGGTCGATGGCGCCGTAGTTGCCCGTCGTCACGGCCTTCCAGGTCACATGCGTGGCGTCCTGGGCCTGGATGCCGCGGTCGAGGTTCCAGTTGTTGATGACGGCCGTGCGCAGGATCTTCGTCCCCTCGACGGCGAGCGAGCCGTCCCAGGTGGTGGTGCGGGCGCGGCCGCGATACTCGGCGCCCTCGTAGACGAGGCGCACGCGGGCGCCGAGGTCGGCGGCGCCGTAGGGGCGCACCGTCTCGATCAGGTCGAGCCCGTCCCAGATGTCGAGTTGCTCGATCGGCGCCGAGCCCACGACCTCGATTGCGAGCTCGGCCTCACCATCGGCAACGCGCGCGATGTCGCCCATGATCAGCCGGCCCGTGCGCTCCGATCGCGTCGGCCCCGCCGCTGGATCGCGCAGGAAGCAGTCTGCCTCGCTTGCGAGCTCAGCCGACACGCTCAAGTAGGCGCGGTTGCCGGTGGTGGCATAGTGGCGGCGGCGGCGCATGCATTCAAAGATCGCGTCGCGGTCGAGCCGCTCGGCCAGGAAGCAGGTGAGCCCGCCGTAGCTGCCGAAGAACGAGGCGCCGGGGTAGCAGGCGCCGGGCCTGCCCTTGTGGCCGTCCGAGTTGGCGACGATGCCGACGCGATAGCCCTTCTCGAAGGCGTCGCGCACGATCCACTCGAAGGTGCCCCAGGCCGAGTGCACCTCCACGGCCGTTTCCATCGGGTCGTGCGCGAACTTGATGTCGGCATAGCGCCCGCCGACGTGGGCCGCCACCACGCAGTCGCGGCCCCGGAGCTTTTCGAACAGCGCGTGCGCGTCGTGCGCATCGGTCCCCTCGTCGACGATGTCGGTCGCATCGGCGATCTGGGCATGCGAGGAGCGGTGCATGGTCTCGCCCTCGTGGCGGTAGTGCACGTTGCGGTCGCCGCCCACGGCGGTGTTGGCCGACCACTCGTATCCCGGAATGCATACGAAGCGGCCCGGCTTGTCGAACTCGGCGGTCAGCGCGTTGAGCTCGCGCCAGAAGGCGCCGGTGATCTGGAAGTCGTTGCCCTGATGGCCCATGACGTCGAGGAAGGCCTTGTCGCGGCCGAACTCGAAATACTCTCGCGCGGAGTTGGTGCCGAGCGTCTCGTTGGACTGGCCGTGGGTGTCGCCCCAGAAATGCACGAGCGGGGTGGCGCCCGGCACAACGCGCAGCGGATTGGACCGGCACAGCTCCTCGCCCCGGTCGTCGAGCACGCGCACGATGCGCTCGCCCGGCTCGTCGATCCGCAGCCCCTCCACCTGCAGGGCAAAGCTTCCGGGCGCGAAGCGCGCCGTCGCCGGCAGTCCGCCGATCGGGCCGTCGGACGCGAGGCGCAGCGTGCTATCGATGACGTTGGATGGATTGCCCCACTTGTCGTCGGCCTTGACGCTGAGCCGGAACGGCTCGCCCGCCCGCACCAGCGTCGGCAGCACGGCGCGCCAGCGCACGCCGGGCCCCGGAACGATGGCGATCCTCGGGCTCTCGGGCAGCGCGACGTAGTCGTAGGTGGCGATCGGGTCGGCAAACACGCGGAACTGGAACTCGCTCTCGCAGTAGGTCTGCAGGCGGATGCCGGGCGAGCCGAAGCGCCGATCGCCGAAGCGGATGGTGATGGTGTCGCCGGGCGCTAGGAAGTCCTTGACCACGCCGATGTAGAGCGAGCGGCTCCAGGGGCGGATGTTGCGCTTGAACTCCCACTTGGCTTCCAGCGTGGCGCCGTTGGAGGCCTCCACCGTCGTGTAGCCCTGCGCCTTGGGATCGGTGAACTGCACGGGCCCGAAATCGGTGGCGAAGCGGAAGCCGATCTTGATCGAGCCGGTGTCGTCGACGCCGAAGGCGCCCGCCGTGTAGACCAGCGTGAAGCTCTGCAGCGAGCCCGCCTCGAAGCTCCCCGACGGTGCGAGCGTCGCCGACCCCATCAGGTCGGGGCGGTAGTCGGAATAGGGCATCCTACCGACCTGCGATCGGATCGAAGCCCCAGGAGAAGAGGGGCCGGCCGCCGTCGCTCGTAATCTCCACCACCTCCTCGCACCAGGAGCGGTCGTGCTCGCCGCCGGGATAGAGCAGGTGGATGGGCGCCACCATGCCCTCCTCCAGCACCCAGTCGCCCGTCGGCTTGCCGTCCGCCGTCATCAGCTCGAGCTCCATGTGCGACAGCCCGAGCCCGTGGAAGAAGATGACGGCCCTGTCCGGGTCCGGAACGCCCGCCTGGCGGTAGGCGCGGCGGGCGAGCGCCTGCAGCTGCGAGACGCAGGCGCCGGGCTTCATCGCCGATATCAGGGTCTCGGCGACCGCGGAGGTTGCCTTGGACCAGCGCCTGGCGTCGCCCTGCGGCTCGCCGTCGACCACCCAGGTCTTGCCGCCGTCCCAGCAGTAGAGGTCGATGGTGCCGTGGCAGTCGAACATGACGTGTGTGCCGGCCTCGACCTCGCCGTGCTCGAAGCCCGTGGAGAGCATGATGGCCGCGTCCGTGCCCCGCGGATGGCCCCAAACCATCCCGCCCGGATCGCGCACGTAGCCGCCGAGCTCGGCCACCGAGCGCGCGTAGGCGATATTGAGGTCGCGCCAGGTGGCGCCCTTGTCCCAGGATGCCACGGTGTTGCGGATGGCGGCCTCGTTGAGCCGCGTCGAGCGGCGCAGCAGGTCGAGCTCAGCGGGGCTCTTGACCGAGCGGGCGAACATCATGGGGTCGTAGCCGTCGGCAACCGTCATGCCCTCGATGCCGAGCCGCAGGCCGAAGCTGCGGTCGTCGAAGGCGACCTTGGCGGTGTCGAGTTTCAGCTCCGCGAGTGCGCCCTTCAGCACGCTTCCCATGTCGAAGCCGTAGGTCCGGCGCGCATTCTCGACCCAGGCCTGGCCGAAGCCGGACGTCGGGATGAATCGGTCGATGTCGGTCTTCTTCGCGGGAAGGTCGAGCGGCATCATGACAGCGCGGAAGGGGCGGATGTCCTCGATCCAGGTCGGCTGCGTGAGGAAGGTCGCCAGGTAATAGTCGGCAATCACCAGGATCGGATGCTCGGGCGCGTGGCGCGACAGCACGACGGCGCACACGCGCGGCTCGTCCGACTTGTGGGCGATGCCATTGAAGCTCGAGAGATAGAACACATTGTTGGGCGTGGTGGCGACGATCCCATCGAGGCCGCGCGCCTCGAGCGCGTGCAGCAGGCGGTCGAGGTTGGCGATCCGCCTGGGCATCGGCGTGCGCTCGAAGGCTTCGGCAGATACGGACCTCGATGAGCTTGGCATGGTGTTCTCCGCTTGGCCCGCTCGCGCGCGGGCCCGGCCATGCTAGCGCGCCGTCGCCGCCGCGCTCAACGGCAAGCTCAGGGCACCCGTCAATACGTCGCGCGGCCGCCGGAGATGTCGAACACGGCGCCTGTGGTGAAGGAGTTCTCCTGGCTGGCGATCCAGGCCACCAGCGCCGCCACCTCGTCGACCGTCACGAAGCGGTTGCGCGGGATCTTGGAGAGCATGAAGTCGATGTGCTCCTGCTTCAGCTGGTCGAAGATCGCGGTCTTGGCGGCGGCGGGCGTCACGGCATTGACGGCGATGTCGTAGCCGGCGAGCTCCTTGCCGAGCGATTTCGTCAGCGCGATCACGCCGGCCTTGGAGGCCGAGTAGTGTGCGGCGTTGGGGTTGCCTTCCTTGCCGGCGATCGAGGCGATGTTGACGATGCGCCCGTAGTTCTGCGCGATCATGCCGGGCACGACGGCGCGCGAGCAGATGAAGGGGCCGTCGAGGTTGATGCGCATCACCTTGCGCCATTCCTCCACCTCGGTCTCCCAGGTCTTGGCGTTGGCGCCGGCGATGCCGGCGTTGTTGATGAGGATGTCGATGCGCCCGAGGCCCTTGATGGTGGCGTCGCAGGCCTTGGCGACCGAGGCGGCCTCCGCCACGTCGCAGGCGATCGCCGTCACCTGCTCGCCCAGCGTCTTGGCCGTCTTCTGCGCCAGCGCGATGTCATGATCCCAGATCGCGACCCGCGCCCCGGACTTGATGAAGCGCTCGGTGATCGCCTTGCCGAAGCCCTGCGCCCCTCCGGTGACCACGGCCGCGCCGCCCTCGAGATCGATGACGTTCGACATGGGTGGCTTCTCCGACGTTGAGGATCGAGGGTTCGGCGACTTGCTATCACAAATGGTGAGGCTCGGTGCGGCCGCCCTTGGGTTGCAATCGTTGCAGGGCAGCAATGCAGACTCTCTGAAAAACCGCTCCGCGTGCCAGCCAAGCTCCAGCTTTGCTGCGCAAAATTGTTTTTCAATCTTAACACATGTCGTAGTGTCGCGGGGTCCTCTACGCGTTATCGATCCGATGACCGTGTGGTGCGGCTGCGGTGGGGCCGTCAGGACACGAATGTGCAGAACTCATATCGAATACTCGAAGAAAAGCAGAACACGATGTATGGTGGTCAAGATTCGGCGGTGTAACAATGGAGGTTAGCAAGGTGTAAGGCGGTTGTTAGACAGAAGTAGTCTGGGATATATTAGCGTCCATAATACATCAGACGCTACATATCCGATGTAGGGCCGCTCGGCTGAAAAGTTAGGAGGCTAGGATGTTGAGCGATCGGATCATCCCGTCAGGGGGCAGGTTCTCGAACCGGCCACTCTACCTGCAGTTGCGAGATGCGTTGGCGGAGCGCATCGCAAACGGGGAATGGAAACCAGGTTCCGCCATCCCGAACGAAAGCGACTTGGCACGCGAGTTCGGTGTCAGTGCCGGCACCATGCGCAAGGCCCTCGACCTGATGGAGGCGGAGCGCCTGCTCACGCGCCGGCAAGGCCGGGGTACGTTCGTGAACGACCAGACCTCGGACGAGCTCGCGGCGCGCTTCACCAACCTGCGCATGCCCGACGGCAGCCGTTTGTGCGGCCAAGTCAGGCATGTCGAGGTCACCGAGGGCCGTGCCAACGACGCCGAATGCCGGCGCTTGCGGCTGCGTCCCGACGATCGCGTCTATCGCATCAACCGGCTCCGTCACGTCAACGGCCAGAACTATCTCGTCGAGGACGTGTCGCTGCCGGCTGCCCTGTTTCCCGATCTGCTCGAGAAGAAGGGTGCGGCGGAGCGCATCATCGGGCTTGCCCAGGAGTACGGTGTCCTGCTCGGCAAGGCCGAGGAGCGCATCTCGCTCGAGCAGGCTTCGCCCGCAGTGGCGCAGCTGCTCGGGATCGCTGCGGCTGCGCCCGTCATGGTCCTCGACCGCGTGGTGATGTCGCTCGACGGCCGGCCGATCGAATGGCGGGTCGGGCGCTGCCACCTGGCGGACAAGTACTACGTGGCGGAGATGACCTGACGCAGGCCCATCGTCCATCGGCGGCTTGCGGGAGTCGCCGAGGGGCTTTGCAATCTGCGCGAAGCTGGAGCAGCATGTCCCACGTGAGGTGAGACATGCCCGTTCCGGAAGCTTCTGCCGCGTTGACGCGGTTCACTGTGCTGGACCTGACGCGCGTGCGCGCGGGGCCGACGGCGGCTCGACAGTTGGCCGATTGGGGCGCCAACGTCATCAAGGTCGAGCTGCCCGAGCATCAGGAGCCGGGCGACGCCATGGGCGGGCCGCGTCATGGGCCCGACTTTCAGAACCTGCACCGCAACAAGCGGGCGATCACGCTCGATCTCAAATCCGCGGACGGCGCCGCCGTGTTCCGCCGGCTGGCATCGAAAGCCGACGTGATCATCGAGAACTATCGCCCCGACGTGAAGACGCGGCTCGGCATCGACTACCCGACGCTGAGCAAGCTCAACCCGCGCCTCGTTTACGCCAGCATCTCGGGCTTCGGCCAGGACGGGCCCTACGCCAAGCGTCCAGGTTTCGACCAGATCGCGCAAGGCATGGGCGGTCTCATGTCGATCACCGGCGAGCCCGGCCGCGGCCCCATGCGCGTCGGCATCCCGATCGCTGACCTCTCGGCCGGTCTCTTCTGCGCGCTGGGCATCCTGGTGGCGCTGATCGAGCGCGAGCAGTCCGGCAAGGGCCAGGAGGTCACGACCTCGCTGCTGCAGGCGCAGATCTTCATGCTCGACTTCCAGGGCTCGCGCTGGCTCAACGCCAAGGAGGTGCCGGGCCAGGCCGGCAACAACCATCCAACCAGCATCCCAACCGGCGTCTACAAGACCAGAGACGGCCACATCAACATCGCCACTGCCGGTGCGGTGACCTGGGAGCGGCTGTGCCGCGCGATCGGCGCAGAGGAGCTCATCACCGATCCCAAGTACGCGACCGCGCAAGCCCGCCGCCAGAACCGCGATGCCCTCAACGGCGAGATCGAGCGCCGGCTCGTCGGCCGCACCAGCGCCGAATGGGTCGAGCGCCTCAATGCGGCGGAGGTGCCTTCGGGGCCGATCTACGCCATCAACCAGATCTACGACGACCCGCAGGTCAAGCACCTCGACATGGTACAGGACGTGGAGACGCCGGACGAGCGCGGCACCTTGCATATGGTGGGGCAGCCGGTGACGCTCGGGCGCACGCCGAGCCGCCTCGTCGCCCCGCCGCCCGAGCGCGGCGAGCACAACGACGAGGTGCTGCGCGAGTTCGGCTTCTCGGTTGCCGAGATCGCGAGCCTGCGCAAGGCCAAGGTCATCTGACTGCGTCTGCTGCTGCCGGACCCGGTGTCCATGCTCCCTCGCGCCATCCTGTTCGATCTCGATGACACGATCGTCCAGGCCTACACCCGCCCGGACGTTGCCTGGTTCGCCGTGGCCGAGGAGTTCACTGCACAGCTGGCGCCGCTTGCGCCGAGCGCCGTCGTCCATGCGATCACCGCGTCGGCGCGGGAGTTCTGGTCCGACCCCGAGCGGCACCGGGAAGGGCGGCTGCAGCTGTTCGAGGCGCGGCGGCGCGTCGTCGAGGGCGCGTTCGCGCGACTTGCCAAGGACGGCCACAAGGCACCCTCGAGCGAGGTCGCGCGGCGCCTGGCCGATCGCTTCTCGGCCGCCCGCGAGGAGCAGATAACCCTCTACCCCGACGCCCACCAGGTCGTCGATGCGCTGCGCGCGCAAGGGGTGCTGCTCGCCCTCGTCACCAACGGCGCGGCCGAGCTGCAGCGCGCCAAGATCGATCGCTTCGACCTTGCCCGGCGCTTCCATCACATCCAGATCGAGGGCGAGCACGGCTTCGGCAAGCCCGAGGAGCGCGCCTACCGGCACGCCATGACCACGCTCGGCGTGGCGGCCGCCGAGACCTGGATGGTGGGGGACAACCTCGAGTGGGAGGTCGCGGCGCCGCAGCGGCTCGGCATCCACGCCATCTGGTACGACCCCGCCGGCGAAGGCGTGCCGCCGGGCTCGACGGCCAAGCCCGACCGCATCGTGCAGAGCCTCTCCGAGCTGCTGCCTGGCGCGACCAAATAGGCGAGTGCGGTTTCGCCGACCCGGTCGGCATGCTAGTGGTCAGCCATCATCTCGCGAGCGGAGTAACCGATGACCACGACAGCCAAGATGCTCTCCCGCAAAGAGGGCCGCGTCGGCATCATGACGTTCAACAACCCCGAGCGTCACAACGCGGTGTCGCTGGAGATGTGGCAGGCGGCGACCGGCATCCTGCAGGGTTTCGCCGGGGACGATGAGGTGCGCGTGGTGGTCGTGACGGGCGCCGGCGGCAAGGCGTTCGTGTCCGGCGCCGACATCTCCAAGTTCGAGAGCGAGCGCGCCACCCGCGAGGCGGTCGAGCGCTACAACGCCATCGGCCAAGCCTTCTATACGAGCCTCGCCAACTTCCCCAAGCCCACCATCGCCCAGATCCAGGGCTACTGCATCGGCGGCGGGCTGAACCTCGCCATCGGCTGCGACCTGCGCTTCTGCACCGAGGGCTCGCGCTTCGGCCTGCCCGCCGCGAAGCTCGGCCTCGGCTACGGCTACTCCGGCCTCAAGCGCTTCATCGACACGGTGGGGCCCGCCAACACCAAGGACATCTTCTTCTCCGCGCGCCAGTTCGGGGCCGCCGAGGCATTGGCGATGGGCGTCGTCAACAAGGTGCTGCCCGAGGGCGAGCTCGCCGCCTTCGTCAGGGACTACGCCGCCACGATCGGCGAGAACGCGCCGCTGACCATCGCCGCCGTCAAGCAGGCGGCGGTGGAGGCCTCCAAGTCCGAAAGCGAGCGCAACCTGAAGCTCGTTTCCGACATGGTGCAGCGCTGCTTCGACAGCCAGGACTACATCGAGGGCCGCACCGCCTTCATGGAGAAGCGCAAGCCCAAGTTCGCCGGCAAATAGCCCGCCGGCAAAAGATCGCGGCACACAACAACCAGAGACAGCCGCGAAGGGGGGAGATGTGTCGTCGGTCGAATTGCGCGGGCTTACCAAGCGCTTCGGCAGCCAGACGGTCCTCGACCGCGTCTCGCTCACCGTGCCGCACGGCCAGCTGATATGTCTGCTCGGGCCCTCGGGCTGCGGCAAGACCACGGCGTTGCGCCTGATCGCGGGCTTCATGGAGCCGACCGAGGGCGAGATCGCG
>Ga0247829_10000134_pt1 | contig 22394 bp, 23 predicted proteins | sample 12C_Control_Day4_FD_207765 | JGI IMG/M metagenome (GOLD analysis project Ga0247829, IMG submission 207765) | Soil microbial communities from agricultural site in Penn Yan, New York, United States - 12C_Control_Day4 | ecosystem: Environmental > Terrestrial > Soil > Agricultural land | place... | reverse complement strand
CGGCGGCGCTGATCGCTCTCAAATCGGCGGGGGCGGCGATCGGCTGGGGCATTCAGTTCCAGCAGCCGATCTTCCTCGCCGGCCTTGCCGTCGTGCTGGTGCTGTTCGCGGCCAATCTGTTCGGCCTTTTCCATGTGCCGCTCCCGGCCTGGCTGGGCGGGGCGGCAACGCCCGGTCGGGGCCACGGGCACAGCCTTGCCGGGGCGTTCGCGGCCGGCGCTTTCGCCACCCTGCTGGCGACGCCGTGCTCGGCGCCGTTCCTCGGCACGGCGGTCGGCTTTGCGCTGGCGCGCGGCGCCCCGGAGATCCTCATGATCTTCACCGCCCTGGGGCTGGGGCTTGCCGCGCCCTGGCTCCTGGTGGCCGCCTTCCCACGCCTGGCGCAGGCGCTGCCGCGTCCGGGCCGCTGGATGCTGTGGCTGAAGGGGGCGCTGGGAGTGGCGTTGCTGGCGGCGGCGGTGTGGCTGGTCTCCGTGCTCGACCTGCAGATCGGCCGGGCCGCCGCATTCGCTGTGGCGCTGTTGCTAGCCGGGACCCTGCTGGCGCTTGCGCTGCCCCGCGTGCTGCCGCGGCGCTGGCACGGCGCCGCGCCCGCCATGGTCGCGGTCCTGGCGCTTGCGGCGATCGTTGTTCCCGCGCTCGTTCCCGTGGTCGCCGCGGCGCCCGAAGCCGAGGCCGAAGCCGCGGGGCCATGGCGATCCTTCGCCGAGCGCGAGATCGCCGGGTTGGTCGCGGCGGGCAACCTCGTGTTCGTCGATGTGACCGCCGACTGGTGCCTGACCTGCCAGGCCAACAAGAGGCTGGTCCTCAACAGCGAGCAGATCCAGGGCCTGCTCGGCGCGCCCGATCTGGTCGCCATGCGTGCCGACTGGACCCGCCCGGACCCGGCCATCGCCGCCTATCTCGCCGCCTTCGGCCGCTACGGCATTCCCTTCGACGCCGTTTACGGCCCCGGGGCGCCGGACGGCATCGTCCTGCCCGAGCTGCTCACCAAGGACGCGGTGCGGCACGCGCTCCGGAAGGCCGGCGGCGCCTGAGAGGGGATTTACCTCCTCCACAAAAGGCTTATGCTCGGGCTCGAGATTGAAAGCCGGGTCGGATACCGAGACCGGCCGGCCCCGGTCTATGAGCTGAAGGAGACTGGAATGACCATCAAAGTCGGCGACAAGATTCCCAGCGCCAAGCTGCGCATCATGAGCCAGGACGGACCGAAGGAAGTCACCACGGACGAGCTGTTCCAAGGCAAGAAGGTCGTGCTGTTCGCACTGCCGGGCGCCTTCACGCCGACCTGCTCCGCCAAGCATCTGCCCGGCTTCGTTCAAAACGCCGAGGCGATCCAAGGCAAGGGCGTCGACACCATCGCCTGCCTGTCGGTGAACGACGCCTTCGTCATGGGCGCTTGGGGCAAGGACCAGAAGGCCGGTGACAAAGTGATGATGCTGGCCGATGGCAATGGCGAGTTCACCCGCGCCGTCGGGTTGGAGATGGACGCCTCCGGCTATGGCATGGGCGTACGCTCCAAGCGCTACGCCATGGTGGTCGATAACGGGGTGGTCAAGGCGCTCAATGTCGAGAAGCCCGGCAGCTTCGAGGTCTCCAGCGCCGAAGCGGTCATGAAGGCGCTATAACAGGCGCCAGGGATCAGGTATCAGGCTTCAGGAGGATCGCCGTCCTGGATCCTGATGCCTGGTTCCTGGGTCCTCGCGATCGCGCGCCGCGCGAGCGCGTCGGCGCGCGTGTTCTCCGGGTGTCCCGCATGGCCGCGCACCCATTCGAACGAAACGCGGTGAGTCTCCAGCGCCGCCTCCAGCCGTTGCCACAGATCGGCGTTTTTCACCGGCTTCTTGTCGGATGTCTTCCAGCCGTTGCGCTTCCAGTTGTGGATCCAGCGCGTGATCCCGTCCTTGAGATACAGGCTGTCGGTCGACAGAAGCACCTGTGAGGGCCGCGTCAAAGCCTCTAGCGCCACGATCGCGGCCATCATTTCCATGCGGTTATTGGTGGTGAGCGGCTCGGCGCCGGAGAGCTCCTTCTCGCTGCCGCGGTAGCGCAGGATCGCGCCCCAGCCGCCGGGCCCCGGATTGCCGCTGCACGCCCCGTCGGTGAAGATCTCGACCAGATCGGTCCGGGCCGGGTCGGTCATGCTTCGATGCCGTAGTCGCCCGGCCCGCGCACGGCCTGGTGGAAGCGCAGCTTCTGCAGATACTCCTTCGGGTCCTTGCGCTTGACCAGCGCGCCCGCCGGCGTATTGACCCAGTCATAGAGGCGCGTGAGCAGGAAACGCATCGCGCTGCCGCGCGCGAGCAGCGGCAGGGCGGCCGTTTCCTGCGGCAGGAGCGGTCGCGCACGCCGGTAGCCGGAGGTGAGCAGCATCGCCTTGGTCGCATTGAGCGCGCCGTCGGCCTCGAAGCACCAGGCGTTGAGGCAGATGGCGAGGTCGTAGGCCGCGAAATCGGTGCAGGCGAAATAGAAGTCGATCACGCCGGACAGCCTCTCGCTGAGGAAGAACACATTATCGGGGAAGAGGTCGGCATGGATCACGCCGGCCGGCAGCCCCGATGGCCACTCGGCCTCCAGCGCGTCCAGCTCCGCCGCGATCTCGTCGGCCAGGCCCGGCGCCACGCTATCGGCATCCGCGCGGCACGCCTCGAACAACGGCCGCCATCCGCCGACGGAGAGGTTGTTCGGCCGCCGCATCGGGAAGTCCGCTCCAGCCAGATGCATCTGCGCGAGGGCCGCGCCCACCTCCGCGCAGTGCCAGGGCTGGATCCGCCGTGGCCACATCCCTTCGAGAAAGGTGATCAGCGCCGCCGGCCGCCCGCACAGCGTCCGCAGGCTCTCGCCGTCACGCGCGCGCACCGGCACCGGGCAAAGGAACCCGCGCGCCGCCAGATGCTCCATCAGCCCCAGGAAGAAGGGGAGATCGGCGGGCGCGACGCGCTTCTCGTAGAGCGTCAGGATGTAACGGCCAGCCTTGGTGTGCACCAGGTAGTTGGAATTCTCCACGCCCTCGGCGATGCCCTTGCAGGAGACCACCGGGCCGATGTCGAACGCGCTGATGAAGGCCGCCAATTCCTCGTCAGAGACCTCGGTATAGACGGCCATGGCGGGTCGCTCAGCCGAGCAGCGGCGGCGGCAGCTTGAAATGCACGTTCTCGGCGGCCACGGGCACCTCCTCCACCGTCACCTCGAAGCGGTCGCGCGCCGCGGCGATCACCTCCTCGACCAGATGCTCGGGCGCGGAGGCGCCGGCGGTGAGGCCGATCGCGCCGCCCGCGGCGATCTCGCTCCAATCGATGTCGGCGGCGCGCTGCACGAGCCGCGCCTTTCGGCAGCCGGCATTCTCGGCCACCTCGACCAGCCGCACCGAGTTGGAGGAGTTGGGAGCGCCGAGCACGAACACGAGGTCCGAGCGCGGCGCGATCGCCTTGACCGCCTGCTGCCGGTTGGTGGTCGCATAGCAGATGTCGTCGCGGCGCGGCCCCTCGATCGCGGGGAAGCGGCGCCGCAGCACGGCGATGATCTCGGCCGTGTCATCGATCGAGAGCGTGGTCTGGGTGATGTAGCCGAGGCTCTCGGGCGTGGGCGGCGCGACCCGCTCGGCATCCTCGCGCGTCTCGATCAGCGTGATGGCTCCTGCCGGGAGCTGCCCCATGGTGCCGATCACCTCGGGATGGCCGGCATGGCCGATCAGCAGCATGTGACGTCCCGACTTGGCGTGACGCTCGGCCTCGCGGTGGATCTTGGAGACCAGCGGACAGGTGGCATCCAGATAGAACATCTTGCGGCGGCGCGCCTCCTCAGGCACGGCCTTGGGCACGCCGTGGGCGGAGAAGATGACGGTCGCGTCGGCCGGGATCTGGTCGAGCTCCTCGACGAACACCGCGCCCTTCGCCTCGAGGTCCGCTACGACCGTGCGGTTATGGACAATCTCGTGCCGCACATAGACCGGCGCGCCATAGAGGCGCAGCGCCTGCTCCACGATCTGGATGGCGCGGTCCACCCCGGCGCAGAATCCGCGTGGGCTGGCGAGCAGGACGGTTAGTTTCGGCCGGTTCATCGTGGGAAAATAGCAAAGATCTCGAAGAGGGTGCGGCCTTGTCGCCGCCCGGGCCATCACCTAAAGTCCGGCACCGTCGAATTCAAGCGGGGCGAGCCTAGCCGCTCGGCCGCGCGGGGGAAAGGGGAGCAAGGCAAGCCATGACCGAAGCGGTCGTCGCCCAGAAGGGTCCGTACGAGGTCCCGGTCGTCGCCGGGAAGACCTATTTCTGGTGCGCCTGCGGACGCTCCCGGAAGCAGCCCTTCTGCGACGGCTCACACAAGGGCACCGGGTTCGAGCCGGTGGCCTGGAAGGCGGCGGAGGCCGGCGCACTCTGGTTCTGCGGCTGCAAGCGCACGCACGACCGGCCCTTCTGCGACGGCTCCCATAACGCGCTGTAAGCCGCTGACATTTCCCGGAGACCTGACTTGTCGATGCGCCCAACACTTACGAGCCTGGCGGCGGCGGTGCCCTTGCTGCTGGCCGGTTGCTCGAGCTGGTTCGAATCTGAGGATGCGCCGCCTTGCCCGCGCGCCGCGCTGGTGGACGGCGCCGACCGGGTGGTGCGGTTCGCGGGCGAGGGGCGCACGCCGCAGGATGTCGCCTTCGAGGCGCGCATCCTCGGTGTCGGCGGCGAATGCGAGTTCACCGACGAGGAGCGGCGGGTCACCGTCGACATGGCTCTGCGCATCGAGGGGGCGCGGGGGCCCGCGCTCGAAGGCGAGGAGGCGCCCCTGAGCTACTTCGTCGCGGTGGTGGGCCCAGAGGGCGAAGTGCTCGCCCGCGAGGAGTTCGCGACCGAAATCCCGCTCGAGGAGAAGCGGGCGATCATCGTCGAGGAGCTGGAGCCCGAGATTCCGTTGCCCCGGGGCCGCCGCGCGGCTTCCTACACCGTGTTCGTGGGGCTGATCGTGACCGAAGAGGAGCTGGCGGCGAACCGGCGCTAGATTGCTGCGCAGCAGCATCGAGCCGCCGTTGACTTTCCCCGCTCGCCCACTAGGCTGACACCCGTAAGGCCGAAGCCTTGCACGCGGGAGAGACCGGCGAGGGCGGCGTGACCACGCCGCCGATAGCTGGAGCCGAAGGAGCAACCGCCCCGGAAACTCTCAGGCGAAAGGACCGCGCGCGAGTCGGCACTCTGGAAAGCGGGCGCCGGCCCATGTCCGGCGTCTCACCGACGGAGTAAGCCCGCGGGCGGCGCCGAGCCGCACGGGCGAATCTCTCAGGTTCCGGCGACAGAGGGGGCTAACAAGCAGGGTTCGCTGCCGAAGGGGCGGCCGGCCCTCCACAGCCCCGAGGAGCGCCGCACACCGTGTCCCCGTCCGCATCTCTGAAGCGCACGCCGCTCTTCGATCTGCATCGCGAGCTGGGGGCGAAAATCGTGCCGTTCGCTGGCTACGAGATGCCGGTGCAGTACCCGGCCGGAATCATCGCCGAGCATCAGCACACGAGGAGCGCGGCGGGGCTCTTCGATGTCTCGCATATGGGCCAGATCCGCCTCGCTGCGGACGATTTCGACGACGCCGCCAAGGCGCTGGAGCGGCTCGTGCCCGGCGACATCCGCGGCCTGGAGTCGGGCCGCATGCGCTACACCCAGTTCACGAATCCGTCCGGCGGCATCCTCGACGACCTCATGGCCGCGCGCATGGGCGAGCAGCTGCTGCTGGTCGTCAATGCCGCGCGCAAGGAGGCCGACGCCGCGCATCTGCGCGCGCATCTGGCCGGCCTCGCGCGGGTCGAGGAGCGGCCCGAGCGGGCTCTGATTGCAGTGCAGGGCCCGTCGGCCGCCGCCGTGATCGCGCGACTGGACCCGCGCGCCGAGGCGATGGCCTTCATGAGCATCGCCGACCTGTCGCTGGGCGGGGTGCCCTGCATCGCCAGCCGCTCGGGCTATACCGGCGAGGACGGGTTCGAGATCTCGATGCCGGCCGAGGACGCGATCGCGATCGCGCGGCTTTTGCTGGCTCAGCCCGAGGTCAAGCCGATCGGGCTCGGGGCGCGCGATTCGCTGCGGCTGGAGGCGGGGCTCTGCCTTTACGGCCACGACATCGACGAGAGCACCACGCCGGTCGAGGCCGGGCTCACCTGGTCGATCGGCAAGCGCCGCAGGACCGAGGGCGGCTTCCTTGGCGCGGCGTCGATCCTGGAGCAGATCGCGCAAGGCGCGCCGCGCAAGCGCGTCGGAATCCTTCCCGAGGGCCGCGCGCCGGCGCGCGAGAACACCGACGTTGCCGACGCCAAGGGCGGCTTGATCGGCAGGATCACGAGCGGCGGTTTCGGGCCGACTCTCGGCGGGCCGATCTGCATGGGCTATGTCGACCGCGCCCACGCGGCCGAGGGCACCGAGCTCGCGCTTCTCGTGCGGGGCACTCCCAGGCCGGCGCGCGTGGCGCCGCTTCCCTTCGTGCCGCATCGCTACAAACGAAACTGATTCCAGGGAGGACGTGAAGGCATGAGCACCGTCAGATTCACCGACGAGCATGAATGGATCCGCGTGGATGGCGACATCGCCACGGTCGGCATCACCGACTATGCGCAGAATCAGCTGGGCGACGTCGTCTATGTCGAGCTGCCCAAGCCCGGACAGAAGGTCGAGAAGGGCAAACAGGCCGCGGTCGTCGAATCGGTCAAGGCTGCGAGCGAGGTCTACGCGCCGGTAACCGGTGAGGTGATCGAGGCGAACCAGGCCCTCGCGGACGAGCCCGCCACCGTGAACGCCGACCCGATGGGCCGCGGCTGGTTCATGAAGCTGAAGCTGGCCAACAAGGGCGAGCTCGAGGGCCTCATGGACGAGGCCGCCTACAAGACATTCGTCGAGGGGCTGCACTGATGCGCTATCTGCCGCTGACCGAGGCCGACCGCCGCGCCATGCTGGCGAAGATCGGCGTGCCCTCGATCGAGAGCCTCTATCGCGACGTGCCGGAACGGGTGCGCCTGAAGCAGCCGGTCGACCTGCCGCCGCATCAGGGCGAGATCGAGGTCGAGCGGGCGATCCTCGCCATGGCGCGCAAGAACCTCTCGACGAGCCGCGCGCCCTCGTTCCTCGGCGCGGGCGCTTACCGCCATCACGTGCCGGCCTCCGTCGATCACCTGATCCAGCGCGGCGAGTTCCTCACCTCCTACACGCCTTATCAGCCCGAGGTGAGCCAGGGCACGCTGCAGGCGCTGTTCGAGTTCCAGACGCAAGTCGCGCTGATCACCGGCATGGAGGTCGCGAACGCCTCCATGTATGACGGCGCCACGGCCTCAGCCGAGGCGGTGATGATGGCAGGCCGCGTCACGCGCCGCACGCGCGCGGTGCTGTCGGGCGGCTTGCACCCCCATTACCGCGCGGTGACCGCGACGCATGCGCGCTTCCTCGGTTTCGAGCTGGACCTGATGGAGCCGGACCCCGACGGCGCGGAGGACCTGGCCGCGCGGATCGATTCCAACACCTCCTGCGTCGTCGTGCAGAATCCGGGATTCTTCGGCCATGTGCGCGACGGGACCAGGCTGGGCGAGGCGGCCCACGCGGCGGGCGCGCTGCTCGTGGTGGTCGTGAACGAACCGGTCAGCCTTGGCCTCGTCACATCGCCGGGCGAGATGGGCGCCGACATCGTCGCCGCCGAAGGGCAGGGCATCGGCAATGGCTTGAGCTATGGCGGACCCTATGTCGGCCTGTTCGCCACGCGCGAGAAATATGTGCGGCAGATGCCGGGCCGGCTCGCCGGCGAGACCGTCGATGCCGATGGGCGGCGCGGCTGGGTGCTGACGCTCTCGACCCGCGAGCAGCATATCCGGCGCGAGAAGGCGACCAGCAACATCTGCACCAATTCGGGCCTCTGCGCGCTGGCCTTCACCATTCACCTCGCGCTGCTCGGCGAGGCGGGCTTCACGCGCCTTGCCGAGTTGAACCATGCCAAGGCCGTGCAGCTCGCCGAGCGCATCGCCGCGACGGGCAAGGCGGAGCTCGTCTCCGACAGCTTCTTCAACGAATTTACAGTGCGGCTGTCCAAGCCTGCGGCGGAGGTGGTGGAGCGGCTCGCCAAGCGCGGCATCCTCGGCGGCGTGCCGGTCTCGCGCTTCTATCCGGAGAAGCGGGAGCTGGCGAACCTCATGCTGGTGACGGCGACCGAGACCAACAGCGACGACGACATGGCGCACCTGGCGGCGGCGCTGGGGGAGGTTCTCTAGATGGAGCGCGACCGCATCACCGGCACCTTTACCGGCAATCGCGGCCTGCAGATCGAGGAGAGGCTGATCTTCGAGCAGGGCGAGGCGGGGCGGACCGGCGTCGACCTGCCCGAGCCGCCGAAACTCAAGGACCGTCTCGGCGGCGCGCGGCGGCGCGGAGGGATCGGCCTGCCGGGCCTCTCCGAGCCGCAGGTCGTGCGACACTTCACGCGCCTCTCGCAGAAGAACTATGCGATCGATCTCGGGCTCTACCCGCTCGGCTCCTGCACGATGAAGCACAATCCCCGCCTCAACGAGAAACTGGCGCGCGCCGAGGGGCTGGGCGATCTGCACCCGATGCAGCCCGAGAGCACGGTGCAGGGCGCGCTGGAGCTGATCGACAGGCTGGCGCATTGGCTGAAGGTGCTGACCGGCATGCCGGCGGTGGCCATGAGCCCGGCCGCGGGCGCCCATGGCGAGCTCTGCGGCGTCATGGCCATTCGCGCCGCGCTCGACGATCGCGGCGAGACGCGCACGCGCATCCTGGTGCCGGAATCGGCGCACGGCACCAACCCGGCGACGGCCGCGGCCTGCGGCTATGCGGTCGATCCCATCCCCGCCAACAAGCGCGGCCGCGTCGATCTGGAGGCCTTCAAGGCCAAGCTGGGCACCGACGTCGCCGGCATCATGATCACCAACCCCAACACCTGCGGGCTGTTTGAGGACGAGATCCTGGAGATCTCCGAGGCGATCCACGGCGCCGGCGGCTATTTCTATGCCGATGGCGCGAACTTCAACGCCATCGTCGGGCGCGTGCGCCCCGGCGATCTCGGCGTCGACTGCATGCACATCAATCTGCACAAGACCTTCTCGACGCCGCATGGCGGCGGCGGGCCGGGCTCGGGGCCGGTGGTCCTGTCCGAGGCGCTCGCGCCCTTCGCGCCCCTGCCCTATGTGGTGCATGGCAAGGGCGGCTTCCGCCTCATCGAGCACGATCACGACGATGCAGCGACCGGCAAGGCTTTCGGGCGCCTCAAAGGCTTCCACGGCCAGATGGGCATGTTCATCCGCGCCCTTGCCTACATGATGAGCCACGGGGCCGATGGCCTCAGGCAGGCCTCGGGTGATGCGGTGCTCAACGCGAACTATCTCATGGCGAGCCTCAAGGACGAGCTGACGCCCGCCTTCGAGGGGCCGTGCATGCATGAGGCGCTGTTCGACGACCGGTTCCTGAAGGATACCGGCGTCACCACGCTCGATTTCGCCAAGGCGATGATCGACGAGGGCTTCCACCCCATGACCATGTATTTCCCGCTGGTGGTGCACGGGGCGCTGCTGATGGAGCCGACCGAGACCGAGAGCAAGGACGGGCTGGATCAGTTCATCGGAGCCGTGAAGGCGCTGGCCCAGCGCGCCAAGGCGGGCGCGGCGGCAGCGTTCCGCGAGGCGCCGAAGCTCACGCCCCGGCGGCGGCTCGATGAGACCGGCGCCGCGCGCAAGCCGGTCCTGCGCTGGCGCCCAAGAGAGCCGCAGGGCCAGGCGGCGGAGTGAGGCAGTGGTCAGAAGTCAGACGTCAGAAGTCACACATTCAGGGGTTTCGGCCGTCCCCGATCTCCTTCAAGAATTCCTCGGTCGTGCGCTGCCGGCAATAGCCCTTGATGGAGCGCAGCGAGAAGTCATGCCGCTCGCGGCTGTAGGTGGTGCAGGCGTCGGTCACCAGCGTCACCAGATAGCCCAGGTCGCAGGCGTCCCGTACCGCCGATTCCATGCACTGGTCCGTCACCACGCCGCTCAGCACCAGATAGCGCGTGCCGAGATTGCGTAGGATGTAGTCGATATGGGTGGAGACGAACACCGAGGAGGAGGTCTTCGGCAGCCAGATCTCGTCCTCCGCCGGCTTGATCGCGTCGATCACCTTGCCGTCCCAGGAGCCTGTCGGCACGTTGAATCCCGTGATCTTGTAGTCGAGGCTGCGGTCGCGCCCGTCCTTGGTCAGGCTCTCGATCGTCGTGTACATGACCTCGATCCCCGCCTTGCGGCAGCCCGCCTGCAGCTTCTGCATGTTGGGGATGACGCGGCTCTCGAGCTCGCGGAAGTACCAGCCGAACTTCTCCTCGAACTCCGGCTTGCCGAGAGGCTTGAACTCGCCGCCGTCGCGCTCGCAGCAGAAATTCTGCACGTCGATGAAGAGCAGCGCCGTCTCGCGCGGGACGACGGGCACGTCGCGGCTCAGGGTCTGGGTCATCGCGCGGTCTCCTTGGGGCTGAAGCGGGGTGCGGAGCGAAGGCGGTCATAGGCCTGCGGCAGCAGACGCGCAAGCCGGTCGGCCCAGGCCTGCTGCCCCGCCGGCTCGGCGATGAGGTCTTGCCGGATCTCCAGCTCGACATGCGGCAGGCCGCGCCGCTCGCCATGCACCGGGATGCCGTAGTCGCTCTCGTCGCTGATGAAATAGGGCTCGTTGTCGCCGACCGTGAGATCGCCTTCGGTCTTGAGCAAGTCACGAAGGATGTGCGCGAAGCTCGGGTCGCGATTGTAGAGCACGCCGATCTGCCAGGGCCGCGCCACGCCCTTGAAGACGGGGGTGAAGCTATGCATGGCGATCAGCACGGTCGGCCGCCCTTCCGAGCGGCGGCGCTCCAGCTCGGCGGCGATGCGCGCGTGGTAGGGCTCGAAGATCTCGGCAATGCGCATCTGCCGCTGCGCCGGGGTGAGGTCCCGGTTGCCGGGGATCTCCGTCGCCTCGCTGACGACGCAAAAGGCGCTCGGCACCTCCGGCGAGCGGTTGCAGTCGATGGCCAGCCGCGAATAGGTCTGCAGAATGAGGAAGGCGTCAAGCCGGTCCGCGAGCCGTCGCGAGGTTTCCGCGATGCCGATGTCCCAGGCGATGTGGCGCTCCCGCTCGGCCGCACTTACGCCGAGGTCACCCAAGCGGCGCGGCAGCAGCTTGCCGGCATGGTCGGCGGTGAGGAAGAAGGGCGAGGCTCCGCCCGCATGCTCGACCGTAAAAGGCGGCGGCTCAGCGGGGTCGAGCAGCCTCAGGCGCGCCTCATCCATACGGGGAAACCTGATCTGGCGGGTTGGCGGCAGAAGCGGGATTGTTCGCGCAACCGCTCGGCGCCTGTCAATTCTCCGGAAGCTGCCCTAGTGTTGAGGCACGCATGCGGAGAGAGCATATGGCGAGCGCCGGGACTGGCCTGACCCGCGGCCGGCCCATCGCACCGGAGCGGACCGCCCTGCTCCTGGTCGATGTTCAGAATTGGGTGGTGAACGACCGGCAGGCGGCGATCCGGCCGGAATTCGACGCCACGGTGCGCGCGATCGCGCTGCCCAACATGGTCAAGCTGGTCGAGGCCTGCCGCCGCGCCGGCGTCGAGGTGCTCTACACGGTGATGGAGAACCTGACGCGCGACGGTCGCGACCGCAGCCTCGATTACAAGCTCTCCGGCATCTCCGTTGCGAAGGGGTCGTGGGATGCCAAGGTCCTTGATGCGGTCGCGCCGGTCGAGGACGAGATCGTGCTGCCCAAGACCTCCTCCTCCGTCTTCAACTCCACCAGCATCGACTATCTCTTGCGCAATCTGGGGATCGAAGACCTCGTCGTGGTCGGCTTCCTCACCGACCAATGCATCGACCACACCGTCAAGGACGCGGCCGACCGGGGTTATTACGTGACCTGCATCCGCGATGCCTGCATGGCGAACACGGCGGCGCGGCACGAGGCGGCGCTGGCCTGCTTTTCGGGCTATTGCCGGATGGTCACGACGGCGGAGTTCCTGACCCTCCTCGCGCGTCAGTAGAGCTGCGCATAACGTTGGCACAGTTCGGCCGGGGTCAGCTTCTCCACCACGGCGATCTCGGAGCGCTTGTGCTTCACGTAGGCGTCTAGCAGCGTCTCGCCGAACCAGCGCTTCGCCTCCGGTGTGGCTTCGAGCAGCTCCAGCGCGGCCCCCAGCGATCGCGGGAGCGGCTTGGCCGCGCGCTCGGCCTCCTCGGGCGCGGGGACGCGCAGCGACTTCTCGATGCCTTCGCAGCCGGCCTGCACCACCGCGCCGAGCGCCAGATACGGGCTCGCGGCGGCGTCGGCCGGCCGGTACTCCATATTGAACTGCCGCGCGGGGTCCTCGCCAGACCCGCCGAAGGTCGGGCAGATCCTGAGGCTCGCCGCCCGGTCCTGCACGGCGATGTTGGCGATCGTCGGCGCCCAGCGGTTCGGCGTCAGGCGCATATAGGAGATGACGCTCGGCGCCGTCACGGCGCAGAGCGCGGGCATGTGATGGAGGATGCCCGCGGCAAAGCGCTCGCCCAGCTCGGACAGGCGATAGGGCCGGGTCGAATCGTAGGCCGCCGGCCGACCGTCGCGCCCGGTCAGGCTCAAATGGATGTGGACGCCGTTGCCGACCCCGTCGGGATCGAGGATGGGCGAGAACACCGCGCGATGGCCGAATCGGTGCGCCGTTGCCCGCGCCAGCTCGCGGACGAAGACCGCCTGGTCGGCTGCGGCCATGCCGACGGCCGGCGCGCAGGTCACCTCATATTGCTGCAGGCCGTATTCGGCCAGGAACGTCTCCGGGTCCAGCCCCGCCTCGCGCAGGGCCGCCACATAGGCCTCTCCGAACGAGCCCTGGCGGCGGAACGCATCGAGCCAATAGCGATTGCCGCCGAGCGCCTCCACTCCACTATAGGCGAACTCTTGCTCGAAGCCGGCCAGAAGCTCCACGCCCGCGAGATCCTTCAGCCGCGCCAGCGCGCGGCGCAGGAACGCGCGCGGGCAGCAGGCCCACGGGCCGCCCTCCGGCTCGCAGATGTCGGCCAGCACCAGATGCTCGATGGGCCCGCCATCCTCGAAATCGACCCGGATCTCCGCCGCGCGGTCCGGGATCATCATGACGTCGCCCAGCGCCCCGAACGGCGTCTCACCGATCGTGCCGAAAGCGGTGATCATGACGTTGGTCGGCGTCCAGCCGATCCGCAGGTGCGGCCGGTCCACAAGCTCGGCCGCCGGAACACCCTTGCCGCGCACCTGCCCGGACACATCGCAGGTGCCGATGAAGGCCAGCTCTTCGCGAATCACCTCGGGCCCCTTCTCACCATCGAACGAGACGGCGGCGGGGATGTCCCGCCGCCGCCACTTGCGTCACGGCTTGCGGTTGCCGATCAGCTCGAACTTGCCGTCCTTGACCGCGATCAGCGTCACCTCCTTGTCGGGGGCGCGCTTGGGGTCGGAGAAGTTCGCCGCGCCCGTCACGCCCGCGAAGTTGGTGATGGTGAAGATCGCGTCGTTGATGGCCTTCGAGCTCAGATCCGAGGCCTTGTTCATCGCCTCGACCATCAGATAGACCGAATCATAGCCAAGCCCCGCGAAGGCGTTCTCGGGCGGGATGCCGTATTCGGCCTTGTAGGCGTCGATGAACTTGCTCACCTTTCCGCCGTCCGAGGTCAGCGCCATGTGCGTGGTGAAATAGACGTCCTTGGTGTTGTTCGCTCCGGCGTTCTTGACGAGATCGGGATTGTCGAAGGCATCGCCCCCGATGATCGGAACGGTGATGCCGGCCTCGCGCGCCTGCCGCACGAAGGTGGCGTCGTCGCCCGGGTTCATCGCCGCATAAATCACGTCCGGCTGCGGGTTGAGGCTGCGGATCTTGGTCACATGGGCCGAGTAGTCGGTGTCGCCGGTGTGATAGCTGCTCTCGTCGACGATCTTGCCGCCCTTTTCCTCGTAGCGCTGCTTGAAGAACGTGGCGATGGCGCGGGTGTAGTCGGAATCCGCATCGCGCAGGAGGAACGCGGTCTTCGCCTTGAGGTCGTTGAGGGCGAAATCGGCTGCGACGAAAGCCTGGTAGTCGTCGCCGAAGGGCATCATATGGCCGAACTCGCCCACTTGCTCGGGCAGGTTCGGCACGGTGCCGCCGGTGTCGAGATAGGGAATGCCGGCATCCTGCGCGATCGGCGCCGACGCCAGATAGAAGCCGGAATCGGCGACGCCGATGATGGCGATCACCTTGTCTTCATGGACCAGTCGCTGCGCCGCGTTGGCGATGTCGGCCAGCGTGCTCTTGCCGTCATAGTGGATCATCTCGATCGGCCTGCCCTTGATCCCGCCCTGGGCGTTGATCTCCTTTACCGCGAGCTTCGCGGCCTTGAGCGCGGGATCCTCGATCACCGCATAGGAGCCTGTGACGCTGTAGATGGCGCCGATCTTGATCGGCTCCTGCGCCGCCGCCGGCTCCGCCAGAGCCGCAACGGCGAGTGCGGCCGCGGTCGCAAATCTGCCAAGCACGTTCGACATGTCGCCTCTCCTTGGTTCGCGTTTTATTGGCTACTTCGCTTCCACCTCACTGCCGGAAGTTTGGCCGGAAGTTTGCATTGTCCGTTCCGACGGACCTCGTGCGCGCCGCAGCCTCGGGCCGAGCGTCAGCTCCTTCGATCCGGCGATCCCTTCGGGCCGGATCAGCATGACGATAATGAGGATGAGCGCGGTCACGATCTGGGTCAGCCCGTGCAGCGCGGGCAGCTCGAAACCGAGAAAGCTGCCGCCCCGCTCGAACGGGATGATGAATTGGGGAAGGATGGTCATGATGAGGGCGCCGATCACGCTGCCGGTGATGCTGCCCATGCCGCCGAGGATCATCATGGCGACGCCGATGAAGACGGCGTTGAAGGAGAACTGGCCGGGTGTGAGAATGCGCAACAGGTGGCCGAGCAGCCCGCCGGCGACGCCCGCGAAGAAGGCGCTGATGGTGAAGGCGATGAGGCGCGTGCGCGCCACATTGACGCCGCTCATCTGCGCCGCGACGTAGTCGTCCCGCACGGCCCGCAGCGCGCGTCCGAACCGCGAATGCACCAGCCGGTGAACCACATAGATGGTCAAGAGCGCGAAGCCGTAGATCCACCACAGATTGGCGTAGTTCGGGATGCCGGAGAGTCCGAGCGCGCCTCGGGTGTAGTCCACGAGGTTGACGATGCTGACCTGCACGATCACGGTGAGGCCGAGCGTGGCGACCGCGAGATAATGCCCGCGCAGCCTCAGGACCGGCCAGCCGACCAGCACGGCCGCGATCGAGGCGGCCAGTCCCCCGAGGAGCAGCGCCGGCAGGAACGGCACCGCGATCTGGAGGAGCCACTCGGGATAGGCCGGGATGCGGAAGCCCTTCATGGCCACGGGATAGGTCAGGACGGCTGCGGTGTAGCCGCCGATCGCCGCGAAGGCGGGATGGCCGAGCGAGAACATCCCCCCATAGCCTGCGGCGAAGTTGAGGGTGACCGTGAGCATGATGTTGATGCCGAGCAGCCCCAGCACCTGAAGATAGAAGGCGTTGAGCTGCGTCTGCGCCAACCACAGCGCGGCGAGCAGCGCAAGCACCGCGATCGGCACCGCCGCCTTGCGCGCCCTGGCCATCCTCATGCCTTCACGAACTCGGCGCGGCCGAACAGGCCGCTCGGTCGGATCAGCAGCACCAGGATCAGCACCAGGAACACATAGGCGTCGCGGAACTGCGCCAGCTGGTCGGGCAGGTAACCGACCAGGAACACCTCCAAGAGGCCGAGAATGATTCCTCCGACGACCGCGCCGGGGAAGGAGCCGATCCCGCCGATCACCGCCGCGACGAACGCCTTCACGCCGGGAAGGAAGCCGCTATAGGGCGTGAGGTGCCCGTACTTGTAGCCGATGAAGACGCCCGCGACCCCGGCCAGCGCAGAGCCGATCAGGAAGCAGATGAAGACCATGCGTGGCACGCGGATGCCCATCATGCGCGCGGCGCTCAAGTCCTGCGACAGCGCGCGGATGGCCAAGCCGGGGCGGGTTTTCTGCAGGAACCAATGCGTGCCGATGACGAAAGCGACGGCGAGCGCGACGATCATCAGATCGACGTTGCGCAGGAACACGCCGCCGATCTGGAACGGCGCGTCGAGGAAGGGATCGGGCTCCGGCCGCTTCGGCTGCGGGGAGGTCAGCATCAGCACGAGATTCTGCAGCAGCAGCGAGACGCCGAGCGAGGCCACCAGCAAGGTCACGTCGCGCGAGCGGATGAGCGGGCGATAGATGCTCCATTGGATGAGGCCGCCCACCGCCGTCGCGGCGAGGATGCCCGCGAGCAGCACGATGGGGAAGGGCGCGCCCATCCAGGAAACGGGCAGCGCCATGAACACGCCCACCATCAGCACGTCGCCATGGGCAAAATTGATCATGCGCAACAGGCCGTAGATCATGCTGAGGCCGATCGCGATCAGCCCGTAAAGGAAGCCGAGCACGAGCCCGTTTGCCAGCTGCTGCAGGAAGACGGTGAAGGCGGACATCCGGCTCCTACCCCAAATAGGCCTCGACGAAGTCCTGCCGCGCCTTGAGCTCGGCGGCGGGACCGGCCAGCGTGACGCGGCCGGTCTCCAGCACATAGCCGCGGGTTGCGATCTCAAGCGCCATCGAGGCGTTCTGCTCGACCAGGACGATGCTGGTGCCGGCGCGGCTGATCTCAAGGATCGTCTCGAAGATCAGCTCGACGAGATTGGGCGCGAGCCCGAGCGAGGGCTCGTCGAGCAGCAGCACCGAGGGGTCGGCCATCAGCGCGCGGCCGATCGCCACCATCTGCTGCTCGCCGCCCGAGAGCGTCGCGGCGCCTTGCCCGCGCCGTCCGGCGATGCGGGGGAACAGCGCGAAGACGCGCTCCAGCGCTGCGCTCGTGGCGGCGCGGTCGGCGTTCTTATAGGCCCCGAGCAGCAGATTCTCCTGCACCGTCATCTCCGGGAACAGCCGTCGGCCCTCCGGGCAGAGAACGATTCCGGAGGCAACGCGCTCCTCGCAGGTCGTCCGGGTGATCGCCTGGCCACGATAGAGGACCGCGCCGCGATGGGCGGGCACCACGCCGGCGATGGCGGCAAGGAGCGTGGTCTTGCCCGCGCCGTTCGCGCCGACGATGGTGGTGATCTCTCCCTCGCCCGCCTCCAGCGAAACCCCGTGCAGGGCCGGCACCGCGCCGTACCGCACTTCGAGGTCGCGCACCAAGATGACGGGCGGCCTGGCTTCGGCTGCGGCTTCGCTGGCGCCGGCGCCCTCCAGCCGTCCGGTCCCAAGATAGGCCGTGATCACGCTCGCATTCGTGCGGACCTCTTCGGCGCTCCCTTCGGCAAGGAACCGTCCGAAATCGATTACGGTGATGCGCGAGCAGAGGCCGCTCACGAAATGCATGTCGTGCTCGACCAGGAGCAGCGTGAAGCCGAGCTCCTCATGCAGCCGCAAGATCAGCTCCATGAGCTGCCGGCTCTCATGCTCGGTCAAGCCGGCGGCAGGCTCGTCCAGCAGCAGCACTTTCGGGCGCGCGACGATGGAGCGCGCGAGGTCGACGCGCTTCTGGACGCCGTAAGGCAGGCTGCCGGCGAGCTCCTCGGCATAGTCTGCGATCGCCAGCGACTCCAGCACGGCATGGCAGCGGGCGCGCACCTCCTCCTCGTGGCGGCGGAAGCGCGGCGCGCTCAAGAGCGTCGGCACCAGCCCGGGGGCGGCGCCCGAGAGATGCGTGCCCAGCATCACATTCTCGATCACGGTCATGGCGCCGAACAGCCGGAGGTTCTGGAAGGTGCGGCCGATGCCGCAGGCGGCGATCTGGTCGGGCCTGAGGCCGATCAGCGAACGGCCTTCCAGCCGCACATCGCCCGCGTCGGGCCGCTGCAAGCCGGTGATGGTGTTGAAGGCGGTGGATTTGCCCGAGCCGTTGGGGCCGATCAGGCCGCGAATCTCGCCCGGCGCCAGCTCCAGCGAGAGCTGGTCCAGCGCGCGCACGCCGCCGAAATTGACGCTGATCCGGTCGAGCTCAAGCGCCGGCGAGGGCATTCCAGGGTCCTGGTATCCGGTACACCTGGACCCATGTCACTCAAATCCGGCGGCTTCGTGAAGAGGCGCAAAAGTGAGAGGAGGCCCCAAAATCCGCAGCTTAGTGCAGCTTGCGGCCGACCTCGGCGATGGAGTCCTCGACCAGCTTGTCGCCGCGCGTGCCGTCCATCTGCTCGGAGAGGAGCCGGGCGGTGGCGGCGACGGCGACCTCGACGGCGCGGGCGCGGACCTCGTCCACGGCCCGCGTCTCGGCCTGGGCGATCTTGTCCATTGCGTTCTGCTCGCGGCGTTTCAGGGTCGCCTCGAGATTTTCGGCGGACTGCTTCTTCAGCCGCTCCGCCTCCGCGCGCGCCTGGGCGAGGATGGATTCGGTCTCGCGCGTTGCCTCGCGGACCCTGCGGTTGGCTTCGCCCAGCGCCCGCTCGGCCTCGGCGCGCAGGCTGCGTGCTTCATCGATCTGCTGGCGGATGCGGGCGGAGCGCGCATCGAGCTTGGCCAGCATGGGCGTGAGGCCCTTCCAGACCACCAGCCCGACGAAGATGACGAAACCGACGGCGACCCAGAATTCGGGGCTGGAGAGCATGGTTACGCGCTCCCCTTGAGGACCGAGGAGACCGCGGCGGTGACGCGCTCGGGCGCGGGCGCCTCCCCCGTCAGCCGGCGGAAGGCGCTGTCGGCAACCTCGCTCGCGACGGTGGGGAGGTCGGCGAGGGCCCGGCGCTTGGCGGCATCGATCCTCTCCTCCGCCTCGCGCGTGCGCGCGCCGATATCGGCGGCGAAGGCCTGCTCGCGGCTCCCGGCGAGGGCCGAGTTCTCCGCCGAGATCTGGCGGTGCAGGTTCTGCGCTTCGGCGCGCGCCTCCCTCAGCGCGGCGTCGTAAGCCCGCAAGGTCTCGTCGGCCTCGCGCTTCAGCCGCTCGGCCCGCGCCAGATCCTCCTCGATCTGCCGGTCGCGCTCGACCAGCACCGTCGCGACTTTCGGCAGCGCAAAGCGCGACATGAGGACATAGAGGAGGATGAAGCTGACCGAGAGCCAGAACAGCTGCGGCAGGAAATCGGCGAATTCGAGCTGCGGCATGGGAGCGCCTCGTCTAAGAGGGCGGGGAGGTCAGGAACGGCCGCCCAGGGGCGGCCGGCCCGATATCCAACCCGAACCTCGGCCCGGTCAGAACGCGAACAGCTGCAGCATCGCGATCACGAGGGCGAACAGCGCGATCGCCTCGGTCAGCGCGAAGCCGAGCAGCACGTTGCCGAACACCTGCGGGGCCGCCGCCGGATTGCGCAACGCTCCGGCGATGTAGTTGCCGAAGATGGTGCCGATGCCCACGCCGGGGCCCGCGAGGGCGATGGTGGCGAGGCCCGCGCCGATCAGCTTGGCTGCTTCAGGTTCCATGGGTCAGTCCCCTTCCTTCGAGGTTCGGGTGGTTGGATCAGTGATGGAGGTGGATGGCGTCGTTGAGATAGATGCAGGTGAGGATCGTGAAGACATAGGCCTGCAGGACGGCGATGCCGATCTCCAGGCCCGTCAGCGCGACGATGAAGGCGAGCGGCGCCCATCCGGCGAGGAAGCCGAGCGCGACCACGAAGCCGGCGAACACCTTCAACATCGTGTGGCCGGCCATCATGTTGGCGAAGAGCCGCACCGAAAGGCTGATCGGCCGCGTGAGATAGGAAAGGACCTCGATCACGACCAGCAGCGGCAGCAGGAATACCGGCACGCCCGAGGGCACGAACAGCTTCAGGAACTTCGCGCCGTGGCGCGCGAAGCCGATCACCGTCACGCCGACGAACACCACGGCCGCCATCGCGAAGGTGACAATGATGTGGCTGGTATAGGTGAAGCTGTAGGGGATCATCCCCAGAAGATTGCCGAACAGGATGAACATGAAGAGGGTGAAGATGAACGGGAAGTAGCGGCGCCCCTCGGTGCCGACATTCTCCCGGATCATGTTGGCGATGAACTCGTAGGAGAGCTCGGCCATGGATTGCAGCCGGCCGGGCACCAGCGCGCGGCTGCTCATGGAATAGGTGAGGAACAGCGTGATCAGCGCCACCGCGATCAGCATGAACAGGGCCGAGTTGGTGAAGCTGAGATCCAGGCCCCCGATCTCGATGGGGATCAGGCGCTTGATCTGGAACTGCTCCAAGGGGCTGTGGCCGCCCACGCCGTGCTCGGCCGCGCCATGGACGGCGTCGGCCCCATGCTCGACCGTCTCCGCCGCCGCCTCGCCGATATCCGTCTCGACCGTTTCGCCTGCCACGCTCTCGCGCTCCCTTAGCGCTCGTCTTCTTCGTCGTCGGCCACCGCCGGAGCCAACGGCTGCGAGGAGATTTGCCTCTGCATCTCCCTGGCGGCGCGGAACACGTTGAGGATCCCCGCCGCCGCCCCCAGGAAAAAGAAGAGCAGCAGCAGGAACGGCTCGGTGCCCCACCAGCGGTCCAGGAGCCAGCCGATCCCGCCCCCGACCAGCAGCGCCGTCACCAGCTCGACCCCGATCCGGAAGGCGAAGCCCGACATGGAGTTCGGGGCCGCTCGCCCGCCGGGAGCCGCCGCCGGCTCATCCTCCCGCGTCGCTTCCTTCAGTCGCCTGAGGCGCGCCGCGAAATCGGAGTCCGAGGGCGGGTTAGGGTCGCTCAAATCACCGCTGCCGAACGGCAAACAGAAACGAGACCGGGGCCGCCTGTTCGGGCCGCCCCGGACCGCGCGGGACCTTATTGGGGGGTTAAAGGGCTGTCAAGAAGCCTCGGGGTCGCGGCCTTTCCCCTCACCCGCCTCGCTGCGCTCGGCACCCTCCCCGCCTCCGGGGGCGAGGGAGTGGCGGCGCGATCACCTCGCCCCGCGGGGAGCGGGGAGAGGCCGGCTCCGGCGAAGCCGGGGGGCCTTCGCTCCGCCCTCTTGGGGCGATCACATCAGGCCGTCGCGGCGAGCTTCTCGGCGCGCTGCAGGTCGACCGAGACGAGCTGGGAGACGCCGCGCTCGGCCATGGTCACCCCGAACAGCCGGTCCATGCGGGCCATGGTCAGCCGGTGGTGGGTGATGATGAGGAACCGGGTCTCGGAGCTCTTGGCGATGTCTTCCACGAGCGTGCAGAAGCGGTCGACATTGGCGTCGTCCAAGGGCGCGTCCACCTCGTCCAGCACGCAGATCGGCGCTGGGTTGGTGAGGAAGACGGCGAACAGCAGGGCGAGCGCCGTGAGCGCCTGCTCGCCGCCGGACAAGAGCGACATCACTTGAAGGCGCTTGCCCGGCGGGCTCGCCATGATCTCCAGGCCCGCCTCCAGCGGGTCTTCCGATTCGGTGAGGGCCAAGTGGGCGCGGCCGCCGCCGAACAGCCGCACAAACAGATCCGCGAAATGCGAGTTGACCTGCTCGAAGGCGGCGAGCAGCCGCTCGCGCCCCTCGCGGTTGAGGCTGGCGATGCCCTGGCGCAACCGCGCGATCGCGGCGACGAGGTCGGAGCGCTCGGTTTGCAAGCCGGTGATCTGCTGGTCGAGCTCGGCGGCTTCCGCCTCGGCGCGGAGATTGACCGGGCCGATATTCTCGCGCTCGCGGATGAGGCGGTCGAGCTTGGTCTCGATGGCGGCGCGGTCCGGCAGCTCGGCCGACGGGTCGTGCTCGGCCAGCTCCAGCGCGCGGTCCGGCGTGCAGTCCAGCCGCTCGCGCGAGCGCAAGGCCAGCGCGGCCAGTGCGGCATCGGCCTGGGCGAGCCCGCCCTCCAGCCGCACGCGCTCCTCGCGCATCTCGTGCAGGGCCGCATCGGCCGCTTTCAGAGCCTTCGCGGCGGCCGCTTGAGCCCCCTCCGCCTCGGCGAGCCGGTCGGCCGCCACCTTGCGGCCCTGCTCGGCGGCCTCGATGAGGCCGAGCAGGGTCATGCGCTGCTCGGCGATCTCGGCCGGCCGACGCTCCAGCCGCTCATGCTCGGCGGCGGTCAGGGCCTCGCGCTGCGTCAGCTCCTCGATCTGCCGGCGCGCCCCGTCGCGGCGCTCGGCCCAGCCTTGCCCCTCCTGGCGCGCGGCGGCGAGCCGTTCGCGCCGCAGCTCCGCCTCGCGCCGCAGCCGGTCTTGCGTCGCGCGTAGCTCGGCATATTCCGCCCGGCGTTCGGCGAGCGCCGCGCGTTGCCCTTGTGCCAGATCGCGGCGGGTGGCGAGATCGGGCATTGCGGCACGATCTTGGCGCGCGCCGGTCAAACCGGCCTCGACCTCGAAAAGGTCGGCGGCAAGCCCGTCCAGCGTTTGGTTGAGGGCGGTGAGCTTGCTGTTCGCGGCGGCTGCCGCGCTCGCGGCCTGCGCCTCGGCGGCGCGGGCACGGGAGAGCGCATCGCCCGCCTCACGCTCGGCCTGCCGCTGCGCGCGCTCACGCTCGCCTGCTTCGATGGCGCGG
>Ga0247829_10000131_pt1 | contig 22591 bp, 19 predicted proteins | sample 12C_Control_Day4_FD_207765 | JGI IMG/M metagenome (GOLD analysis project Ga0247829, IMG submission 207765) | Soil microbial communities from agricultural site in Penn Yan, New York, United States - 12C_Control_Day4 | ecosystem: Environmental > Terrestrial > Soil > Agricultural land | place... | reverse complement strand
TGCGCAGGAGACTAAGTCCGTGCCGCCTGCGCGGGAGCAGCCTGTGGCTCCAGTGCCAGTGCCTGTGCCCGTGCCCGCGCCCGCCGCGCAATCTCCCGCAGCTACGCCCCAGCCTGCGGTTACGCCCTCGCCTGCGGCCACGCTTCCGCCTGCCGATGCACAGCCGCCCGCTGCGACGCCGGGACCGCCCGCGACGCCGCCCTCCGAGCAGGCGGCGCCGGCCCAACCACCCGCGGCGTCTCCGCGGTCGCTGCCGCAATCGGAGTCGCAGCCGACGGCGACAGCTCAACCTGCCTCGCCAAACCTTCCTGCCGTCGGCAGCGCCCACCTGCCACGCGATCTGTCGCCCTGGTCGATGTTCCTCTCGGCCGACATCCTGGTGCAGGGGATCATGATCGGCCTGTTCTTCGCCTCGCTGGTGACGTGGACCGTGTGGCTCGCCAAATCGCTCGAGCTGATGGTCGGCACGCGCCGGCTGCGCAGGGCCTCGGCCGCGATCGGCGAGGAGCGCTCCCTCATCGATGCGCGCGCACGCCTGGGATCGGCCCGCGGCATCCTGCCGGCGCTGGTCGATGCGGCCATGCTCGAGCTGCGCCTGTCGGCCGACCTCACCGACAAGAGCGGGATCAAGGAGCGCGTCGCCACGCGCCTGGTCCGGCTCGAGGTCGCGGCCGGCCGCGACATGAACAAGGGCACCGGCGTGCTCGCCACCATCGGCGCCACGGCGCCGTTCGTTGGGCTGTTCGGCACGGTCTGGGGCATCATGAACAGCTTCATCGGCATCTCCAAGGCGCAGACCACCAACCTCGCCGTGGTCGCGCCCGGCATCGCCGAGGCGCTGCTCGCCACCGCCATCGGCTTGTTTGCTGCCATTCCCGCGGTCATCATCTACAATCAGTTCGCACGCTCGACGGCCCGCTATCGGGCAATGGTGGGCGATGCGTCGGCAGAGGTGCTGCGCCTCGTCTCGCGCGACCTCGACCGGGGAGAGGGGAACATCCGGCTGGCGAAGGCGGCGGAGTGAGCATGGCGGCGCGGCTCGACAGCGGCGACGATAACGACGGCTCGGAGCTGCACGAGATCAACGTGACGCCGTTCATCGATGTCATGCTGGTGCTGCTCATCATTTTCATGGTGGCGGCTCCGCTCTCCACCGTCGACGTCGCGGTCGATCTGCCGGTGTCCACATCCAAGCCGCAGCCGCGACCCGAGAAGCCGCTGTTCCTCACCATCAAGGCGGACCTGTCGCTGGCGATCGGCAACGATCCGATTCCGAGGGGTCAGCTCGCGCAGTTCATGGATGCGGCAACGGAGAACGACCGCCAGAAGCGCATCTTCCTGCGCGCCGACAAGACGGTGGCCTACGGCGAGCTGATGCGCGTCATGAATCTGCTGCGCTCGGCCGGCTACCTGAAGGTGGCGCTCGTCGGCCTCGAGGGCACCGGCGGCGAGGGCCAGCCCACGGGCTCGATCGCGCCGGCGCCCGCCGCAGCGCCGCCGGCTGCCGAGAACCCCACGCCGCGCCCATGACGCTCGCCACCGACCTGTTCGAGCCCCGCCGTACCCGCGCCCTGCGCTGGACCATCGCGGCCGTGCTGGTGGTCGTGGCGCACATCGGCTGCACGGCCCTGGCGCTGATGCACTGGCAGGAGGACGATGCCGAGGACTCGCCCGCCGGGCCGATCATCGTGGAGATGGTGGCGCCTCCCGTCGCCACGCCGCAGGACATGCCCGACGTCGCGCACGGGCCGTTGATGGAGGAGGCCCAGGCCTCGCCGCAGGCGGCCAAAGAGACCAAGGTGGAGGTCGAGAAGGAGACGCCGGAGGTCGAGCCCTCGCCGGCACCGGAGCCCGAGGTTGTCCTCCCCGTGCCGAAGCCGGTGGTCGAGAAGAAGCCGGAGGAGGAAGAGCAGCCCAAGCAGGAGGTGGCGGAACAGCAGAGCGCGCAACTCGCCAATCCCGCACCGCTGACCAAGGCGCCGCCCCGGGTCGAGGCCAAGGAGGCTCCGGTCGCCCCGGCGGCGTCGCCCGGCACGACGGTAGCCTCCGCACGCAACACTGTGACGTGGGAGCGATCGATCGTGTCCCATCTCAATCGCTTCAAGCGCTATCCGGATGGCGCCCGGGCGCGCGGCACGCAGGGCTCTGTCGCGGTAGCGTTCAGCATCGACCGCTCCGGCAACGTGCTCGATGTCCGCATCGTGCAGACGTCCGGATCGACCCATCTGGACGAGGAGGCGCTGGCCGTCGTGAAACGCGCCAGCCCCATCCCCTCGCCGCCGGCAGGGCTGCCTGGATCCAAGCTCGACCTGACGTTGCCGATCCAATTCCGCATCCGGTAGGGTCGCGGCAGGCCCCCGGCGCTCGGGGGCGACGCTAGGGCGCTTGCGTTGCCAGCGCGCTCGTCCACAATGGCTGCGTCCTGCCGTAGCTGACGCCAAGGCACAGGTGCGCCATGAAGCCTCTGACCAAGCCGCTCTCCAAGACGCTGTCCGCGCAGGTGGCCCAGCGGCGTGTCGCGCCCGACGAGCGGCCGGCCGCGGAACTCGCGTCCGGCGAATTCCCAGCCGTGCGCATGCGCCGCAACCGCAAGGCCGGCTGGTCGCGGCGGCTGGTGGCGGAGAACGTGCTCACGCCGGCCGACCTGATCTGGCCGATGTTCGTCACGGAAGGGCGGGGCAAGCGGGTGCCGGTGGAGTCCATGCCGGGCGTCGAACGGCTCAGCGCCGACCTAGTGGTTGCGGCCGCGGAGGAGGCTGTGGCGCTCGGTATCCCGGCGATTGCGCTGTTCCCCTACACCGATGCCAAGCTGCGCGACGAGGCAGGCAGCGAGGCCTTCAATCCCGACAACCTCGTGTGCCGGGCGACGCGCGCCGTGCGCAAAGCGGGCCTCGACATCGGCGTGCTGCTCGACGTGGCCCTCGATCCCTACACCAGCCACGGCCACGACGGCTTGATGCGCGGCGGCGAGATCATCAACGACGAGACCATTGAGGCGCTGGTGCGCCAGACGCTCGTGCAGGTGGAGGCCGGCTGCGACATCATCGCGCCCTCCGACATGATGGATGGGCGCGTCGGCGCCATCCGCAAGGCGCTCGAGGCCGGCGGCCACCGCAACGTGCAGATCATGGCCTATGCGGCCAAGTACGCCTCGGCCTTCTACGGGCCGTTCCGGGATGCGGTCGGCTCGGGTGCGCTGCTCTCGGGCGACAAGCGCACCTACCAGATGGACCCCGCCAACTCCGACGAGGCGCTGCGCGAGGTGGCGCTCGACATCGCCGAGGGCGCCGACATGGTGATGGTGAAGCCCGGCATGCCCTATCTCGACATCGTGCGCCGCGTGAAGGACACGTTCGGCGTGCCGACCTTCGCCTACCAGGTGTCGGGCGAGTATTCGATGCTGGCGGCGGCCGCGGCCAACGGCTGGCTCGACGGCGACAAGGTGATGATGGAGAGCCTGATCGCCTTCAAGCGCGCCGGCGCCGACGGCGTGCTCAGCTACTTTGCGCCGCGGGCGGCGAAGCTGCTCAAGGCGTAGGGCGGAATAGGCGCCAGCCGTATTCCGCCGGTCTCGATGTCGCTTGGGAATTGGCGCAATACGCCTTCGGCTATTGCGCCCTACGGCTACCGGAGCACGGGTTGCATAGCCGCAGAAATGCGGCACTTGCTTGCGTCGCGTCCGCTCCCGTATCATCGGCCGCAAGTAGAGAGAGCGCGCGTGCACGTATGAGCGAGCAGCAGAAGCATTTTCCCGAGTTCTACGTCACGGCGCCGCAGGCCTGCCCCTATCTGCCGGGGCGCCTCGAGCGCAAGCTGTTCACCCATCTCACCCACGACAAGCCGCCAGCGCTGGTCGACAACCTGCTCAAGGGCGGCTTCCGCCGGAGCCAGAACATCGCCTACATGCCCTATTGCGAGGGCTGCCAGGCGTGCATCTCCGTGCGCGTTGTGGTGGGCGAGTTCGCGCCGGGCCGCTCGCTGCGCCGCGTGGTCGAGGCCAACAGCGATCTCGTCGCGCGCCGGCTGCAGGCGACGCCGACCTCGGAGCAGTACTCGCTCTTCCGCGCCTACATCGATGCGCGCCATGCCGACGGCGGCATGGCCGACATGACGGTCCTCGACTACGCCATGATGGTGGAGGACAGCATCATCGATACGTTCGTGACCGAGTACCGGGCGCGGCCGCAGCCCGGAGACAAGAGGCCCGAGGGCAAGCAGCCGCTGCTGGCGGTGGCGCTGTGCGACCGGCTCTCGGACGGCATCTCGATGGTCTACAGCTTCTATGAGCCGGAGGCCGCCCGGCGCGGGCTCGGCACCTACATGATCCTCGAGCACATCAACTATGCCCGTCGGCTGGGTGTGCCTTATCTCTACCTCGGCTACTGGATCAAGGGCTCGCCGAAGATGAGCTACAAGAAGCGGTTCCAGCCGCAGGAGCAGCTCACCGGCAACGGCTGGGTGCGGGTCTGAGCGGCGTCCCCGTCAGGCGTCATCCAGGTGCACGACGCGCCCGTCGACGATCGTCCGCAGCACCTTGATCTGGGCTAGGTCCGCGGGCGGTGTCGACAGCGGGTTGCGGCTCAGGACCGCCAGGTCCGCGAACTTGCCAGGCGCGAGCGTGCCCTTGCGGTCTTCCTCGAAGGAGATCCAGCCAGCCTCCGAGGTCATGAGCCGCAGGGCGCGCAGCACGTCGAGGCGCTGGGCGGGACCCAGCACCGAGCCCGACTTGCGCTCCTTGCGCTCCACGATCGTCTGCAAGGTGACGAAGGGATTGTAGGGGATGTTGTCGGTGCCGGCCGATACCGCCACACCCGCCTCCAGCAGGGCGGCGTGCGGGACGTAGCGGTCGAGATCGGCCATGTCGCGCGTCAGCGCGGCGCCGTTCTTCCAGATCATGTAGACGGGAATGGTCGTGACCGCGAGCCCGAGCCGCCGGATGCGGGCGACCTGCTCGGACGTGATCAGCTTCACGTGCTCGATCACCCAGCGCCGCCCCGCCAGCGGAATCTCGGCATCGATGGACTCGAAGATCGAGAGGATGTCCTCGAGGTGATCGCCGACGATCGTGTGCAGGCGCAGGTCCAGTTCGGCCGCGAGGCGGGCGTAGGTGCGGAAGTCCTCGGGCCTGTTGGCCCATTCGACGAAACCGGCCCATCCGGTGTTGGGAAGCGCGGCGCGGCTGTCCGCAGCCGTCTTGGGATTGCCGCCGAAGCCGACGAACACACCAGCCACGCGCAGGAGCGAATCGCCCAGTCCCCTGCCCCGCGCGTGCGGTAGCCAGTCCCGCAGGACCTTGCGGCCTTCCTCGACGCTGGCCCAGGTCGGGCTCACGCACAGGTGGCACCTGACTGTCAGCTCGCCCCGCTGCCACAGCTCGCGGTAGACGGCGATGGTCTCGGGCGAGGAGCCGTGGCCTTCGTAGATGCTCGTCGTGCCGACGGAGTTGTAAGCCTGGAGCGAGCGCTTCAGGCCGACGACGCGCTCGGTGAAGTCGAAGCCGGTGATCCCGCGCAATAGGTTGAAGTCGGCGGACGGGCGCCGGTTGCGGTCGATGATGATGCCGGTCGGCTCGCCGGTGCCCGGCTCGCGCTCGATCTCGACGTTGTCCGCGGTCACCTTGGTGGTGCGGTCGATGCCGAGCAGGGCCAGGGCTTTGCTGTTCAGCGCCGTATAGCCGGGCGGCTCGCCCCAGTTGGTGAAGACCGCGGCTATGCAGACGGGATGGTCGGGAGCCGCGCGATCGAGCTCGGCGCGGTTTGGCATGCGCCGCTCGACAAGGGTCAGCGGCCCGCCGAAGTAGAAGGGCGGCTGGCCCACCGGCATGGTGATGATCCAGGTGCCCGGCGGCGCATCGCGGGCGGCGCGGGCTATGACGTCGAGCACGTCGCCAACCGATCGCGCCGCCGCCAGCGAGGGGCGCAGCGTCTTCAGTCCTTCCCGCTCCATGTGCGCATGCGTATCGATGATGCCCGGAATGACCGTGCGGCCTTCGAGATCGATCACCTCGGTTGCCGGCCCGGCGAGGGCGGCGAGATCGCCGGCGGAGCCGACGGCCAGGATGCGGCCGCGGCCGATGGCGACGGCCTCGGCCGCGCTGCCGGACGGGTCCATGGTGAGGACGGTGCCGCCCGTCAGCAGCATGTCGGCATGGCGCCCCTCGGGCTCCGGTTTCATCGCTGAGGCTCCATCGCGTGCAGGACCGACGCAATCGTGTCGACGAGAGCCGACGCGCGGCGCCGGATCTGTGGGGCGGAGGTCACCTCGCCGAAGCGGGCGCGCGTGGCGCCGCCCAGAACAAACAGGCGAGCGCTCAGTGTCCCGTCGGCACGCAGCAGCCGCGCGTTGGCGTCCACGTCGAGCCCGACGCCGAAGGCTCCGGGACGAGCGGCGCCAGACCTGAAGAGGTCGTCGGTGAGTGGATCGCCGACGCGGCTGAGGTCCTCCTCCGGGCCCGTGCAGTTGATGATCCAGCCGACCGAAAGGCTGACCGATGCGCCGTTGGCCCGGGCGATATCGACGGCAAGGCCGTGGCCGTCCAGCCGGACGGCACGCAGTCGACCTCTCAGGACCACCGCCCGTCTCTCGGCACGCAGGCGATCCAGCAGCTCGGCGATGTCGGGCGCCAACCGGTGGCGATGGATCAACCAGTAGGGGCGCAGGTGGCGCAGGAACCGGCTGCGCTCGGCTTGTGACAGAGCCCCCCAGATCCTCGGCAGGTAGGCCCGGAAAGCATCGATCACGCTCTGCCAAGAATATCCCGCGGCCGCCGCCTCCTCCGCCTCCGCTCGCAGCAGCCTTGCAACTTCACGCAGCCGGGGCGCAGTTGCGATGCTGGTCCGCGTGAACGCATAGGCCTGCGGCGGCGCATCGATCAGCGGCAGCAGGCCGCGGCGGGACAGGAGATGGATCGTGCCCCGATGTCCCCGATGATGGAGCTCCAACAGGGCATCGATGCCCGTGGAGCCCGTGCCGACGATCAGGACCGGCTCGTCGGCGCCAATCCCGTCCATCGCTCCCGGCGTCCACATGTCGGCGATGCAGCGCTCCGCCGGCGCGATCGCGAGCCGACGCGGTCTCTGGTTGCCGAGGCAGAGCACTCCGATCGGTGCCATGTACGTGCCGCCGCCGGCGATCCCGAGACTAACTCCCGCGCTGGCTTCGGCGGCGCTCACGACCTCCTCGGTCCGCAACTCGACGAAGCCCTGGGCAACAGCCCGGTCCAGCTCATGGCGCAGCCAGGCGCCGTAGGCGGAGCGGGCGACATAGCGGTCGCTGTAGCGATCGGACAACGGGCCGTGCCGGGCGACGTACCAGGTCTGGAACGCCTTGTCCGAGTCCTCGGCGCGCCATCCTCCCATCTTGTCGATCGGCACGTTGAGCCGATGCCAGGCCGAGGCGGCGCTGTAGGCGACGCCGCGCGCGAACGCGCCGCTCCGGTCGAATACAGTGCTCGCGATGCCGCGCTCGGCCAGCTGGAGCGCAATCAGCGTCCCCGCAGCGCCGCCGCCGACGATGGCAACACGCATGGGAGAGACGGAACGGGTTGCGTCCTGCTGCATGTTCCACCCTAGCGCGCCTGCAGCACACGCTCCCGCCAGCCGCGCGAGGCGGGACGGGGCGCTGCGGGCAGCTCGCCCGCTTCGGGCATGGGCTTGGGCAGGTCGCCGACCAAGCGTTGAGCGGGGATATCGATGCGGCCCTCCTCGAGCGCGTGGCAGGCGGCCCAGGCGCCCGCGTACTCGTGCATGACCGGCACCTCGGCGCGGCAGCGCTCGCTGGCCAAGGGGCAACGGGTATGGAAGCGGCAGCCGGGCGGTGGCGCCAGGGGGCTCGGCACGTCACCCTGCACGGCGCGGCGCTTGTGCCCGATGACGCTCAGGTCCGGCACCGCATCGCGCAGCATGCGCGAATAGGGATGGAGAGGCCGCTCGAACAACGTCGTCGGCGCCGCGATCTCGCACAAGCGGCCGAGGTACATGACGCCCACCACGTCGGCGACGAAGTTCACCACCGCCAGGTCGTGCGAGATGAACAGCATCGTCAGATGGTGGTCGCGCTGCAGGTCCTTCATGAGGTTGAGGATCTGCGCCTGCACCGAGACGTCCAACGCCGAGGTGGGCTCGTCGCACACCAGCAGCTTGGGGGTGCCGGCAAGGGCGCGCGCGATCGAGATGCGCTGGCGCTGGCCGCCCGAGAACGCGTGCGGAAAGCGGCGCCCATCTGCCGCGGAGAGGCCCACCTGCTCCAGCAGCTCAACGACGCGCTTCGTGATGCGGCCATCCGCATCGTCCATGCCCCTGGCCCGCATCGGCTCGGCGATGATCTTGCCGACTGTCCAGCGCGGATCGAGCGAGGAGTAGGGGTCCTGGAACACCATCTGCACCTCGCGCAGCGCCGCGCGCTGCGTGGGGTCGCCCGCGTAGGGGGCGATCGAGACGCCGTCCAACGCGGCCTGCCCGCCCGTCGGCGCCAGCAGCCCCGTGACGAGACGGGCGATCGTCGACTTCCCACATCCCGATTCGCCCACCAGGGCAAAGGTCTGCCCGCGTCGGATATGGAATGACACGCCGTCCACGGCGCGAACGACGCTGCGGCCGCCCCTTTCGAACATGCGGTCGATCAGCGCCGGCGACACGTCGAAATGGCAGGTGAGGTCATCGACGACCAGATGCGGCGATCGCGCCGGCGCAGCGGTTGCGGCCGGCTGTGCCTCGCCTTCCCGGGTGCCGCCGGCAGTCGCGGCGGCGCCGACCTCGCCGGCACGGAAGCACGCGGCCTCGGTCTTTCCGGCAGGCACGAGCGGCGGTGGCGACGCGCGGCAGCGCTCGATCGTCGCCGGACAGCGCGGGCTGAAGGCGCAGTGCCTCCACGGCGCCGCGGACAGGCGCGGCATCGCGCCCTCCATCTGCCGCAGCCGCGCAGCCTGCGCGCCGAGGCGCGGGATGGAGTGCATAAGCCCGACGGTATAGGGGTGCGAGGGCCGCTGCAGGATGTCCGCCGTCCTGCCGATCTCGACGATGCGGCCGACGTAGAGCACGGCGACTCGGTCCGTGATCTCGGCGATGACGCCCATATCGTGCGTGATGAGCAGCAGCGCCGTGTTGCGCTCGCGGGCGAGCTCGCGCAGCAGCTCTATGATCTGGGCCTGGACGGACACGTCGAGGGCGGTCGTGGGCTCGTCGGCGATGACGAGGTCGGGCTCGGCGCACAGGGCGAGCGCGACCACCACGCGCTGGCGCATGCCGCCGGAGAACTCGTGGGGATAGCTGTCGAAGCGCCGACCGGGATCGGGCAGCCCGACGCGCGCCAGCCATTCCACGGCGCGCCGATCCGCCTCGGCATGGCTCACCTCGAGCTGGACGGCGATCGTCTCGCTGATCTGCCTCCCCACCGTGAACAGCGGGTTGAGGCTGGTGAGCGGGTCCTGGAAGATGGTGCCGATGCGGCGGCCGCGAACCTTGCGCATGGCCTCCCCGCCAAGGCCCTGGATCTCGCGGCCGTCGAAGCGGATCGTGCCGTCCCTCACGCGCGCGCCGGGCGGCATCAGTCCGATCAGCGAGGAGCCGATCAGGGATTTTCCGGCCCCCGACTCTCCGACCATGCCGAGGATCTCGCCGCGACGGATGTCGAAGCTCACCTCGTCGATGGCACGCAGGGCCCCGCGGCGCGTGACGAACTCCACGCTGAGCCGGTCCACCTCTAGGAGAGTGCGGTCAGCGGAGGCGCGGATTGAAGACATCGCGCAGCCAATCGCCGATCAGGTTTACGGACATGACGAGCATCAGGAGGGCGGTCCCGGGAAAGATCGCCATCCACCAGAAGCCGGAGAACAGGAAATCGTTGCCGGTGCGCACCAGCGTGCCGAGCGATGGCTGGCTCGCCGGCATGCCGACGCCGAGGAAGGAGAGGGTGGCCTCCGTGATGATGGCCAATCCAAAGCCGACCGTGGCGATCACCAGCACCGGCTCGATGACATTGAGCAGAATGTGCCGCATGACGATGGCCATGGCGGGGATCTGCAGCAGGCGGGCGGCCTGCACGTAGTCCTTGCGCCTCTCGACCATGGTCTGGGCCCGCACAGGACGCGCGAAGTGAACCCAGGTCGCCAGCGAGATGGAGAGGATCATGACCCAGATCGCGAGCTCGTCGTGCAGCGACTTGGGTGCCAGGACGCGCGCAATGCCGTCGATCAGCAACGCGACGAGGATTGCCGGGAAGGAGAGCTGGATGTCGGCAAGCCGCATCAGCGCGCTATCAACGCGGCCGCCGGCGTATCCCGCGAGGAGACCGAGCGTGACGCCGATCGTCATCGCGATCAGCGTCGACGGCAGCGCCACCAGCAGGCTTACCCGGGTGCCGTAGATGATGGCGGAGAGGATATCGCGGCCCTGGTGGTCGGTGCCGAGCGGATAGGTCCAGCTGCCGCCCTCCTGCCAGACGGGCGGCGACTTGGCATCGAGCAGGCTCACCGTCGAGAGGTCGAAGGGATTGTGAGGCGCCACCCAGGGCGCGAGCAGCGCTGCAAGCACGAACAGCGCGGCGAGCAGCGCAGCCACGACCACGAGCGGCTGCCGACTGAAGCTGTGGAAGGCGTCGCTGTCGAGGATGCGGCTCAGCATGGGGTCGTGCTCACCGTCATCGCGATGCCGCCGCGACGGTGCGATCGAGCAGCCGCGGGTCGACGTAGTGGTATAGCAGGTCGCAGGCCAGATTGATGCCGACAAACAGCATCGACACGAGCAGCAGGTAGCTGGCGATGATGGGAATGTCGGCGAAGCCCACGGCCTGAATGAAGAGCAGGCCCATGCCGGGCCACTGGAACACGGTCTCGGTGATGATCGAGAATGCGATGATCGATCCGAGCTGCAGCCCCGTGATGGTGATGATGGGCACCAGCGTGTTCTTGAGGGCGTGCCGGTAGTTGACGATGGGTTCTGGAAGGCCGCGGGCGCGCGCGAACTTGATGTAGTCGGAGCGCAGCACCTCCAGCATCTGCGAGCGCACCAGGCGCATGATCAAGGTGAGCTGGAACAGCCCCAGCGTGATGCTGGGAAGGATGAGCGCCTTCAGCCCCGACAGCGTCAGCAGGCCCGTGCTCCAGAAGCCGATCTGCACCACCTCGCCGCGCCCGAACGAGGGCAACCAGCCGAGAGTCACCGCAAACACGATGATGAGGAGGATGCCGACGAAGAAGGGCGGCAGCGACGTGCCGACGAGCGAGATGGTCATGTAGAGGCGGCTCAAGGGGCTGTCCGGCGCTACAGCTGCGGCGACGCCCATCCAGATGCCGAATACGACGGCGAACAGCCCCGATACGAGGCTGAGCTCGATCGTGGCGGGAAGCCGCTCGGCGATGAGCTGGGAGACGGGGCGGCCCATCCGGTAGGAGAGACCGAGGTCTCCCTGCGCGAAGTTGGCAATGAAGCGCGCGAACTGCACGATCGTCGGCTGATCGAGCCCGAGCCGCTGGCGCAGCTCGGCCTGTTGCTGCGGCGTTGCATCCTGCCCCAGCATGTTGTGCACGGGGTCGCCGACGAACTGGAACAGGCAGAAGGCGATGAGCGCGACGATCAGCACCACCAAGATCGACTGCGCGAGCCGGCGTAGAAAGACACCTACCACTGCATTCCTCCGGCCTCTACCGTCCGCACGACGGCGCAGACGCGGCGAGGGCCGGGACGCGGAGGCTCCGCCTCCCGCCGGCCGGGCCTAGTTCTTCACCACCGAGCGCAGCTCGAAGCGCTCGTCCGCGCGCTGGTCCAGCTTGACGTTCTTGCGCGTCGCCCACACCAGCGCCGGTTCGAACAGCGGGATGATCGCGTAGTCGTCGATCACCAACTTGAAGGCCTTGTGAATGAGCGCATTGCGCTTGGTCTCGTCGATCTCGTCGCGGATCTGGGCCGTCATTTCGTCGAGCTTCGGATTGGAGTAGGCGCCCATGTTCCACTGGCCGTTGCCGTCGGGCGTGGGCGTGCCCAGCACGATGGCGAGCGGGTTGTGGGCATCGACCGTGTTGGCGCCCCATCCCAGCAGGAAGAAGCTGGTGTCGCGCGACAGCGTCTTGCCGAAGTACTTGGTCTTGCTGATGGCGGCGACGTTCACCTTGACGCCGATCCGGCCGAGCATGGCGGCGACGGCAACGCACACGGCCTCGTCGTTGACGTAGCGGTCGTTGGGGCAATCGAGGGTGACGGAGAAGCCGTCGGGATAGCCGGCCTCCGCCAGAAGCTTCTTGGCGGCAGCGGGGTCCAATGGCGGCCGCTGGTCGAGGTCTGCGGCAAAGCCCTTCATCTGCCGGACGATCAGGCTGCCGCGCGCGGCCGCGGCGCCGTCCATGATCTTGCTGACGATGGCGTTGACGTCGACGGCCTGGTTGAAGGCCTTGCGGACGCGGGCGTCCTTGAAGGGGTTCTTGTCCTTGACGCTGCCGTAGAGCAGCTCGTCGCGCTTGTGGTCGAAGCCGAGGAAGATGACTCTCGCCTCCGTACTCTGAACCACCTGATGTTGCTGTCGGCCTTCAGCCGATTGATGTCCTGGGTCGGGACCGGCTGGGCGAAATCGATCTCGCCCGACAGCAACGCCGCCATGCGGGTCGCCGAGTTGGAGATCGGCATGTAGGTGGCGCGCGTGACGTTGTGCTGTGGCTTGTCCCACCACTTGCTGTTGGCCTCCAGCACCGTGCGCACGTCGGGCTCGCGCGATACGAGCTTGAACGGACCGGTGCCGTTGGCGTTGCGCGTCGCGTAGTTCTCGGCGCCCTTGCGCGCGTCGGCCACCGACATGGCGTCGTTCTTCGCGCACCATGCCTTGCTCATCATGAACCAGTCGGAGATCTCCGACAGCAGGATGGGGGTAGGCCTGCGCGTCGTCACCTCGATCGTATGATCGTCGATCTTCTTGATGTCGGCAATGCTCTGAACCTTGGTCTTGGCGTCGGCTCCGGGCGTGCGCGTCCGCTCCAGGGTTGCGAGCACGTCGTCGGCGGTGAAGGGCGCCCCGTCATGGAACGCGACGCCCTTGCGCAGCTTGAAGCGCCAGAGGGTCGGGGAGACCACCTCCCAGGACTCGGCCAGCGCCGGCTCGAGCTTGAGGTCCTTGTCGCGGCGCACCAGCGGCTCGTACATGTTGCCGATCAGCGCCATGGTTTGGAACTCGGTGGTCGCGTGGGGATCGAGCGACTGAGCCTCGCCCTGCCCTGCCCATTTGAACTCGGCTGCCTGCGCCGGCGACGCCAAGGCGAGGGTGGCCAGGACCAGGAGACAAGCAACCGTACGCGCCCGAGACATGGCGGACCTCCAGCACATTGATCGAATTGTACTGCTCTTCACGATCAGTACATTGACTGCTATTGTATGGGAATGATAGGCGCATATTTCACAAAGCGTCAATGGCGTGAGTGCCCAAATGTGCGCCATTGGCTTGCCTATGAGCAGTGCAATTCGGCTCGCATAGGGTCTTGGCAGCCTCGCGTCGGCTGGGCCGTGGACCGTCCCGCGCTCGCGTTTGCGAGCCGGCAGGCTGCACCTGGAGATGTGGCGGATGTGGATCCCGAGGGTTGAGGGGCGCGACGGTCCGATCTATCGCGCAATCGTCGACGCGCTGCAGGAGGACGTCGGCCAGGGCCACCTGAAGCCCGGCACGCAACTGCCGACCCAGAGAGCGCTGGCGGATGCTCTGAGCGTCACGGTCAGCACCGTCACGCGCGCCTACGGCGAGGCCAAGCGCATCGGCCTGATCGACGGCGAGGTGGGTCGCGGCACATATGTGCGCCAGTCGACCCGCGGCGAAGGGCGAGAGCCCGGCGGACGGGCCGAGGGCACGTTCGTCGACCTGATGCTGAACCGGCCCGCGCTCGGCGCGCTCGAGGTTCACCTGCGCGAGGGGCTCAGCCGATTGCTGCATGAGGGCGAGCTCGAGAGTTGTCTCGACTACCCGCCGCTTGGAGGCTTCGAGCGGCATCGTGCTGCCGGCGTCGTGTGGGCAGCCAGGGTCGGGGTCAAGGCAGATGCGGACAGCCTCGTGGTCTGCAACGGAGCGCAGCAGGCCCTGCTGGCTGCGCTGGCGGCGATCGCCGTTCGCGGCGGAGTGGTCGCGACCGAGGAGCTCAACTATCCGGGCATCCGCCGCATCGCCGAGTTCCTCGGCCTGTCGCTCGTGGGGCTGCCGCTCGACGCCGACGGCCTCGATCCGGAAGCCTTTGCTGCAGCTTGCAAAAAACACAATTTGAGCGCGCTCGTCTGCACGCCGTGCAATCACAACCCGACGACTGCGACGATGCCGATCGAGCGACGCCGGCAGATACTGAGGACAGCTCAAAGCCGTGGCGTCACCATCATCGAGAATGATGTCCACGGGCCCCTGTGCGGGGGGAGGATACCGACCCTGTTCGCGCTGAGCGAGGGTGCTACCGTCTACGTGTCGAGCGTCTCCAAGGCCATCGCGCCTGGATTGCGCATCGGCTACCTGGTCTGCAGTTCGCCGGCGCTGTCGCACCGCTGCGCCGAGATCGTGCACACGAGCACCTGGGGGGCGCCGCCGCTGGTCGCCGACCTCGTATCGCACTGGATCCAGTCGGGGACCGCCGACCGCTTCGTCGAGCACCACCTGCGCTGCGCGGAGGAGCGCGTGCTGCTGGCGCGCAAATTGCTGGGGTCGAGCCGGATGCGCTCCGCCATCAACTGCTATCACGTCTGGCTCGAGCTGCCGCCCGACGTACAGACGGAGGATTTCGCGATGAACCTGCGCCTGCGCAACGTCTCCACCACCCCCGGCACGTGGTTCTCGGTCGCCGGGTCGCCGGTGAAGGCGATACGCCTGAGCCTCGGATCGGCAAAGAGCATCGAGGAGCTCGAGATCGGCCTGGGGCGCATCGCCGAGGCCCTGCAGGGCCGCTCCCCCTCGCCGCTCATCTGAGCTGCCGCCAAACTCCATCGGTTGCGGCAGGGGCTACCTACCTGGCTCCCCGGGCACGAGGACATGAGAACAAATTGCACTATTGCAATCTTTCTGATTGCATGCACTCAATTGCGGCGCGGCCGGAGCAGGACAGCAGGAGTGGGCGCATGTTTCTGAGCAATCCCGAACTCGGGCGCAAAGAGGCCTACGTGCCCGGTCTCACCCAGGAGTTCGTGGCCAAGCGCTACGGTATCCCTGTCGGCGAGGTCGCCAAGCTCGGCTCGGCCGAGAACCCGTACGGCCCCTCGCCCAAGGCGGCGGAGGCGGTGAAGGCGGCGCTCGGCATCGACAACTACCCGGATTGGACGGCGCGGGCCCTGCGCGAGAAGATCGCCCAAAAGTACGGGTATCGCGCCGATCAGGTGATCTGCGGTGCCGGCGAGACCGAGATCATCTCCTGGATCATCCGCGCCTTTTCGGGCCCCGGCGGCAAGATCGCCATGTTCGTGCCGGCGTTCCCCATCTATCACATGACCGCCGAGAACGAGGGCCGCGAACCTCTCTACATCGGCATGACCGACGACCTCGATTTCGACTGGGATGCGTATCTGGCGGCCATCACCCCCGATGTGCGCATCGCCTTCCTGACCAACCCGCACAGCCCGACCGGCCGCCTCGTTCCGGAAGCGCGCATCCGCGAGGTGTGCCGCAAGGCGCGCGACCAGCTCGTGGTGCTGGACGAGGCCTACATCCACTTCTCGGGGACCGAGGGCGGCATCCATCTCGTCAAGGAGTTCCCGAACCTGATCGTCCTGCGCACCTTCTCCAAGGTGTTCGGCCTGGCGGGCCTGCGCATCGGCTTCGGCATCGCCCGTCCCGAGATCATCACGCCCATGATGCACCTGAAGCCGACGTGGAACATGGGCAACCTGCAGGTGGCGGGCGCGATGGCGGCCCTCGACGATGACGCCCACGTCGCCCGGACGGTTGCGACGATCGGGGAAATGCGCGCCTACGTGCTGGGCGAGCTGAGAAAGCTCAACCGCTTCTCGGTCGTGGGCGAGCCCTCCTCCAACTTCTTCCTGCTGCGCATCGAGGACAGCTCTCTGTCCTCCACGACCGTGTTCGAGGAGCTGCTGAAGCGCGGCGTCATCGTCAAGGACGGCTCGGTATCCTTCATAGGCCTCGGCAAGAGTTATCTGCGCATCGACGTGAGCCTGAAGAAGCAGATGGACCGCCTGATCTGGGCGCTCACCGACATCAGCAACAGCGTGTAAGCTTGGCGATGCCGCCGGTGCAGGACGTGGGTGCGGAGATGGTCCAGGGCGCAGCGGAGCTGATCGACGGCGAGCGCCTCTGGCAGCGCCTCATGGAACTCGCGCGCTACGGGGCGACCGACAAGGGCGGCGTGCGCCGGCTGGCGCTGTCGCAGGAGGAGATTGCCGCACGCGCATGCCTGGTCCGATGGGGTCGCGCCCTCGGTCTCGAGGCGTCGACGGATGCGGCAGCCAACCTCTTCCTCACCCTCAAAGGCCGGGAGCCTGACCTTCCGCCGGTGCTGATCGGCTCCCACATCGACAGCCAGCCGACCGGCGGCAAGTTCGACGGCGCGTATGGCGTCATCGCCGCGCTGGAGGCGGCGCAGGCCATGGCCCAGCTGCCGGCGCCGCCGCGCAGGTCGGTTGCGGTGGTGGCGTGGATGAACGAGGAGGGATCGCGCTTCGCGCCCGGCATGATGGGGTCGGCCCTGTTCACGGGCAAGCGCAACCTCGCGGAGGTCCTGGCCGTCAGGGATGCCGACGGAAGCAGCGTCGGGGCGGCGCTCGCGGAGGTGCTGGCCGCCGAGCCCGTGCTGCCGCGCCGACCCCTCGGCTTCCCCGTTGCTGCCTATCTCGAGCCGCATATCGAGCAGGGCCCGGCGCTGCAGGAGCGGCAGCACAGCGTCGGCATCGTCACGGGCATCCAGGGCAAGCGCACGTTCCGCGTCGAGATCGCGGGCGAGGAGAGCCACGCCGGCACGACGCCGCGCCGGCGGCGGCGCGACGCGCTGGTGAGCGCGGTGGCGATCATCGCCGCCCTGCAGAACGCGATGTGGGACGAGGCCGATAGCGTCCGGTTCACCATCGGCAGGCTGAACGTGACGCCCAACGCCCCGTCGGTGGTCCCGGGCAGAGTGGAGTTCTCCATCGACCTGCGCCACGACGAGCGCTCGGTGATACAGGAGCTGGGCGATGCCGTCGCCGGCACGTGCGCGGCGGCCCGCGGTGCCTGCGAGGTCAAGGTGACCGAGCTTCTCTACGACGTGCCGGTCCACTTCCCCGCCGCCATCCGCACCCGCCTGGGCGAGACTTCGCGGGCTCTCGGGCTGACGTGCTCGGAGCTTCCCTCGCCGGCCGGCCACGACGCGCGCTACCTGCACTACGTCTGCCCGACCGGCATGATCTTCATCCCGTGCAAGGACGGCATCAGCCACAACGAGGCGGAGAGCATCACGCCTGCCGATGCGACGGCCGGCGCTCGAGTGCTCGCCGCAGCTGCTTGGGGGCTCGCCAACCAATGACGGAGATCGACCGCAGCGCGGCGTTGGGCTGCACGGGGAGCGGAGCCTGACGATGGCAACCATATCCGAGCATCTTGCCGATTTCGCCGCCGCCGTCGTGGCCGGCCACGCGCCCGAGCCGGTCCTGCGCATGCGGCTCTATGCTCTGGATACGCTCGCCGTCACGCTTGCGGGCACGGTCTCGCCATCGAGCGCGCCGGTGCTGCGCACGATCCTCGCGTCGGCCGGCAAGCCGGAAGCGACCGTGATGACAGCAGGGCGCGCGACGTCTGCGTGGGACGCGGCCTTGGCGAACGGCGCTTTCGCGCATGCGCTGGAGCTCGACGACGACCATCGGATCGCCGTTCTGCATCCGGGCGCGGCGGTGGTGCCGGCGGCGCTTGCCGCCGCCGAGGCCGCCGGAGCGACGGGGCTGACGTTCCTGCGCGCGCTGCTCGTGGGCTACGAGGTCGCCTGCCGCCTCGGCGAGGTCTACCGCGGCAGCCTGTTCGATCATGCTCTGCATCCCACGGCGCTTTGCGGCACACTGGGCACGGCCGCCGCGGCCGCAGTCGCGATGGGGCTCGACCGCGACGCATTCGTGCGTGCGCTCGGCGTTGCCGGAACCCAGGCCTCGGGTCTCACGGAGTGGCGGGCGGACGGCTCCTGGATCAAGCGCCTGCATCCGGGCCGCGCGGCGCATGCGGGGATTCTCGCCGCGCGCCTAGCGCGCGAAGGCTTCACGGGCCCCGCCACCATCTTCGAGGGCGATGGAGGCTTCTTCCGTGCCTTCACGCACGGCCAGACGATCGATCCCGAAGCCATGACGCGCGGCCTGGGTAGCGATTTCCGCGCTCTCGGCACGGCGGTGAAGCCCTATCCCTGCTGCCGCTTCGAGCATGGCGCCATCGATGCGGCTCTCGACGCGGTGGCGGCGGGCATCGCCGCCGCCGACGTGGAGCGGGTCGCGATCCGCATCTACCGCACCAACGTCCTCACCTACCATCACGAGCCGAGGAATGCCGTCGACGCGCAATTCAACGTGCCCTACGCCGTCGCCCTTGCGTTCGTGCGCGGCGCCGTGCGGCTCGCCGACTTCACCGAGGAAGCCATCAAGGCGCCGGATGTGCTGGCCTTCGCGCGCCGCATCGATGTGCGCGAGGACCCCGAGTTCACCGCCAAGTACCCGCAGGACTACTTCGTCGAGCTGAAGGTGGCGCTGCGCGGCGGCGGCGAGAGGAGCTTCCTGAGCGAATGCCCGAGCGGGGATCCGGACGCGGCACGATATCAGGGCAAGCCGGGCCTCCTGCAGGCCGAGGTCGAGAGGAAGTGCGCTGCGCTGCTCGACGAGTGCGGCTTCGGTGATCGCACGGCGGTGCTTCAGCGCTGCGTGACGGAGCTGCCGACGGCCACGTCGCTGGGAGAGCTCACAGGTGTTCTCGGCCGCCCCAAGTGAGGGCGGCAGCCGCCAATAAAAGGAGATGACCCGCAATGAAAGTCGGCCTCTACATCGGCACCCAGTTTCCGCCCGAGATCGACGTGGCGGCGAGCCTCAAGGAGATGACCGAGCAGGTCAGCCTGGCGCGCCGGAGCGGGTTCTCCTCGCTGTGGGTGCCGCACCACTACCTGACGCAGCCGATGCAGATGCTGGCGCCGATCCCGATGCTGGCCTACCTGCTGCGCGAGGCCGAGGGCATGACCATCGGACCCAACATCCTGATCATGCCGCTGCTCAATCCCGTGCATGTCGCCGAGGACGCCGTGACCCTCGATCTGCTGTCGGGCGGCCGCTACGTGCTCGGCATCGGCGTCGGCTATCGCGAGGCGGAGTTCGACACCTTCAAGGTGCCGCTCAAGGAGCGGGCGCTGCGCATGGACGAGAGCATCGAGATCATGCGGCGCCTGTGGACCGAGGACAAGGTCACCTACCACGGCAAGGTCTTCAAGATCGACAACCTGGGCGTCGGCCTCAAGCCTCTGCGCAAGGGCGGGCCACCGATCTGGGTCGCCGGGGTGATCGACGTCGCCGTCAAGCGCGCGGCCCGCGTCGGCGATGCCTGGCTGATCACCAACTTCGCGCACCTCGACGTGCTCGTGCCGCAGATGAAGATGTATCGCGAGGCGCTCGCCGCCGCCGGCAAGCCGTTCCCGGCCGAGGCGCCGATCACGCGCGAATGCTACATCGGGCCGACGCGCGCCAAGGCGCTGGAGGAGTGCAAGGCCGCGCTGCAGTACAAGTACAGCGCCTACTCCTCGTGGGGTCTCGACAAGCAGTCTACGGGCTCGGAATCCTTCCAGCAGCCGTTCGAGGACTTCGTCAAGGACCGCTTCATCATCGGCGACAAGGCCTTCGTGAAGGAGGAGATCCAGCGCTACAACGAGCTGCTTGGCGTCAACCACTTCCTGATGCGGGTGCAGTGGCCCGGCCTGGAGCAGGCCAAGGTCTTGCGCACGATCAGGACGCTGGGCGAGATCTTCGCGTGATCCGCCGATAGCTACCGGAGCGGCTCGGTGCCATCGACCTTCAACGCGCGTGATGCGGAGGCCTACGAGCGCGTCATGGGCCGCTGGAGCCGGCGCCTGGCGGGTCCGTTTTTGGACTTCGCCTGCGTGGACCGTGGCGCCGTGCTCGACGTCGGATGCGGCACCGGCAGCCTGACATTCCTGCTGGCCGAGCGCGCTCCGGCCATCGTGTCACTATCGGCGATCGACGTGGCGCCGAGCTACATCGCCTACGCGAAGGCGAACAACCGCGATCCACGCGTGGTGTTCGAGCGCGCCGACGCCGCCAGCCTGCCGTTTCCGGACGCCAGCTTCGATCACTGCCTGAGCCTGCTCGCTCTGCACCTGATGTCGGAGCCGGGGCGCGCGATGGGCGAGATGGTGCGCGTGACGCGTCCCGGCGGAACCATCGCGGGCGCCGTGTGGGACGTGCGCGGGGGCCTGCCGCATGCCCGCATGTTCCTGGATACGGCTGCCATGTTCGACCCGGCTGCCGTCGCGGTTCGCGACCGCTACATGACGGTGCCGCTCGCCCAGTCGGGCGAGCTCGCGGCGCTGTGGCGGTCGCACGGCCTCGAGGACATAGAGCAGACGACCGTCTCGGTCCGCTTCGACTTCGCGTGCTTTGCCGACTACTGGGAGCCGTTCCGGACCGGGGAAGGCACGATGGGCGGATACGTCGCCACGCTCGACGAGGCCGCAACCGAGCAACTGGGCACGCATGTGAGAGCCGCCTACGAGTCCGGCGCCGAGGACGGGCCGCGCTCCTTCGTCGCCTCCGCCTGGCTCTGCCGCGGCAGGCTTCCCTGAGCACGAGACGCGAAACGAGAGCTGCACGGCATGTCGACCATCCTCATCAAGAACGCTGACTGGCTCGTCACCATGGACGCCGAGCGCCGCATCATCACGGACGGCGCGCTGCTGATCGAGAACGACCGCGTCGTCAAGGTGGGCAAGACTTCCGCGATGAAGCGGACGAAAGCCGACAAGGTGATCGATGCTGCCGGCAAGCTCGTCCTACCGGGGTTGATCGACACCCACGTGCACAACACCCAGCAGCTCGGACGTGGCCTGGCCGACGGCTGCGACATTCCCCTGCACCTTCTCGAGCGCCTCTATCGCTACGAGGCCGAGCTCATGGAGGAGGATGCCTACTGGGCCGCGATCTGCTGCCAGCTCGAGCTGATCCGCGCCGGCACCACCTGCTTCGTCGATCCGGGCAACTACTTCCCGCACAAGATCACGGAGGCGATGGGCGTCAGCGGGCTGCGCGGCGTGGTGGCCAGGATCGCCTTCGATGTGCACTCCACGCCCATGGGCGATGTCTCCTCCAAGGCGGTGCGCGAGAGCACGGCCGAGGCGGTCGCCAACGCGGAGAAGGCCTTCAAGGCGTTGAGGGGCATGCACGATGGCCGGGTGCGGCCGTGGTTTGCGCTACGTGTGCTGGCGGTGTGCTCGGACGATCTCATCCGCGCCATCAAGGCCAAGGCGGACGCCTACGGCGTCGGGCTCGTGCTCCACGCCTCGGAGGCGCGCGACGAGGTCGTGGCCTCGCGCGTCAAGTTCGGCATGCCGGACGTGGAGCGCATGGCGGCGCTGGGCGTGCTCGGCCCCAACGTGCTGCTGATCCACATGGGCTGGGCGAGCCCCAAGGAGCTGGTGCTGTGCATGCGCCACGACCTCAAGGTCTCCTGCACGCCCTCGACCGGCTATCGGCTGGGCCTCGGCAGCATCGAGTTCGGGCGCTTCCCGGAGATGCTCGAGCTCGGCGTCACGGTGGCGCTGGGCTCCGACAGCGCCATGTCGAGCAACTATCTCGACATCGTGCGCGAGATGTTCCTGGTGTCGGGCGGCTGCAAGGCCCAGCGCCTCGACCCGACCGTGCTGCCGCCCGAGACGGCGCTCGAGATGGCGACCGTCAACGGCGCCAAGGCAGCGCTCTGGAGCGACGAGATCGGCGCGCTCGAGGTCGGCAAGAAGGCCGACGTCGCCATCTTCGACATGCAGAGCCCGGAGTGGCAGCCCGTGCTCAACCCGATCGCCAACCTCGTGTACGCGGCGCGTGGCGGTGCCGATACCGTGATCTGCGACGGGCGCGTCCTGATGCGCGACAAGGTGGTGCTCAGCATCGACGAGAAACGGGCATTGAAGGAGGCCAAGGAGCGGGGCGCCCGCATCGCCGAGCGCGCCGGCCTGCGCGACCGCATCCGCCCGACCTGGCCGATCGTGTGATTGCGGAAGCGCTCTGAAATAGGGGCACTCTGGCTTTGGCCGGCAATCCGGCAATTGCGCCTGGCGAGCGGTAGGAGCAAGATCATGACCGCCCATGCGGGGCGGTGTAGCGCCGCCCTGCTGCCAGCGCGCCAGGAGCACGCCCCATGCCGCTCAGCTCGTTCGGATACGCCAGCCTGCGCTCGGACAGGATCGACGACTGGGCCGAGTACGGGGAGAAGTTTCTCGGGCTGCAGCTCGTCGAGCGCACGCGATCGGCGGTGCGGTTCCGCATGGACGATCGCAAGCAGCGCATCGTCATCTCGTCGGAGGAGAGTGCGGACAATGCCTTCGGCTGGGAGGTCGCCGATGCGGCGGCGCTCGATGCGCTGGCGGGCCGCCTCGAAGCCGCGAAGGTGGCGGTGACGCGGGTCGCGGCGGCGG